>Ga0307507_10001859_pt1 | contig 46123 bp, 54 predicted proteins | sample 7_EM_MG_FD_207223 | JGI IMG/M metagenome (GOLD analysis project Ga0307507, IMG submission 207223) | Populus trichocarpa ectomycorrhiza microbial communities from riparian zone in the Pacific Northwest, United States - 7_EM | ecosystem: Host-associated > Plants > Roots > Unclassified | place... | reverse complement strand
GTGGACGCGGACCGCTGCTTCCTGACATCATGAAGATGCTACAGACCGTCACGTCCTCACTCCGTACATTTGTATGCATTGACGCTCTGGACGAGTGTGAGGCAGTGCATCGAGTCAAGATTCTTGATTCGCTAAAACAGATCCTCCAGAAGTCCCCACGCACGCGAATATTCATCATCGGAAGGCCTCATATTCAAGCTGAGGTCGAAAAGCGTCTGGCAGGACGAGTGATGAGTGTATCTGTAGGTTCCAGCAAAAGTGATATCATCGGATACCTTCGTGTTAGACTAGACGAGGACGAAACGCCAGAGGCGATGAACGAGAGTCTGGTGGCGGAAATTCTGGAGAAGATTCCTGAAAAAATGTCGGAAATGTGAGTAGGGGGAAATGGCACCGGGAATCCAGCCCACACTATCGGTTAATAGATATACATTTAACTTTAGGTTTCTACTAGTTTCCTTAAGTATCGATGCGATCTTACATGAGTCGACAGCCCACCGGAGACGAGAGAAGTTGGTTAAAATGACAGATGGATTGGGGTTGGGGGGTGTTTATGGTGCGACGATCGAACGGATAAAGGCACAAGCGGGGGATAAACCAGGGCTCGGGATGGCAGCACTGATGTGGGTCAGTCATGCGGAACGACCCTTGCAAGCGGATGAGCTCTGCCACGCCCTAGCAGTCGAGCTAGGCTCTACGGATTTCAACGCGGGCAATGTCCCTTCGATTTCGACATTAGTCGGCTGCTGTCAAGGGCTTATTACTATAGATAAGGAGGCATCAACCGTGCGATTGATCCACTTTACTCTCTAGGAGTATCTTTCTGCTCGTCCCGATATATTCAGTAAACCTCACTCGGCAATGGCGGAAATCTGCTTGACCTATCTGAATTCCCCACAGGTCAAAGCCCTTTGGACAGCTCTTTCTCCTGATATTCAGAACATGCCCTTTCTGGAATATTGTTCAGTACACTGGGGGGTCCATGCGAAAAGAGAGCTCTCGGACTGCGCGATGTCACTTGCGCTAAATCTTCTCCACTAGCATTATGGCCAAATACCAACCAAATTACTCTTGGCACAAATAAAGCATTTGTATCGCGGGGTTTTTGGTACTTTCTCTCCGTTCAGCGGACTACACTGTGCATCGTTCTTCGGAATTGCTGAGGCCGTAGCTGGTTTAATAGAGATGGGATGTTGTGATACCAATGAAAGAGATTTTTCTGGCTCTACACCGCTCATATGGGCTGCTTATAACGGACATGCGGAAGTGGCGAAAATAATACTCGGACGGGAAGAGGTCAATCCCGACAAGCCGGACAATTACGGCCAAACACCGCTCTTGCTTGCCGCTCGGAATGGACATCAAGAAGTGGTGGAAATGCTACTCGGACAGCAAGAGGTCAACCCCGACAAGCCAAGTATTACCGGCCGGGCACCACTCTCGTTTGCCGCTAGGGCTGGACACGAGGAAGTGGTGAAAATGCTACTCAAACGGCTAGATGTCAGCCCTGACAGACCAGATAATAATGGCCAAACACCACTGTCATTTGCGGCCAGGGATGGACGTGAGGGAGTCGTAAAGACATTACTCGGGCGGGAAGAGGTCAACCCCGACGAGCCAGATTATTACGGCCGGGCGCCACTCTCGTTTGCTGCTGGCCGTGGACATGAGGGAGTAGTGATAATACTGCTCGAACGGGAAGAGGTTAACCCAGACAAGCCGGATAGCTACGGCCGAACGCCGCTCTCGTTTGCCGCTAAGGCTGGGCACGAGGGAGTGGTGAAAATTCTACTTGGACGAGAAGAAGTCAATCCCAACAAGCCAGACAATAAGGGCCAGACACCGCTCTCAATCGCTACTAGCTATGGCCACAAGAGAGTGGTATCGCTGCTCCAGTCTCATCAAGCAGTAGTCCGTGGTGCCATTTGATGCCCAAGGAAGGGCCGATGTCTACGATGCCTTATTGTTCTATCTACTGACGAATTGGAAGGGCCAGGTAAAGCAGGATGAATGGTTTCTTTCTCTCTTTTTTCATTTTTGGTATGGTAAGGTTATTTTGTGGGTTAGGTTTAGAATTTATAGAGTGCTAGGGTATCATCTGCCAAACTGCTGTGCGAATTAAATTATAGGTCTGGCTAGTGCACGTGTGGTTGAGTGATTTGAACATCCAGGTTGGCTCGCCTATTGACCAGGTGGGGTGGGTGATTTCTAATACCGTGATTTAATATACCGTGCTGTGTTGTGTTCGTGCGTGCCAATAACGATCGGAGGATCCTCGAGGTATTATATTAATTAATTAATTTTCCCTTTGTTGGGTGTTACTACGAGTATCTTCTGTTAGCTTTAACCCCTACCAAACAAGGCATTTTGTAAGAGTTGTCAGAAGCAGATAGTTGTCAGAGCTGACTGACAAAGAGAGAAGGGAGAGGAACTGCAAGTGGAGAAGTACGATGGACGTTGCAGAATGTCCTTAGTGTTTCATTAATTTTGTTCTAGAGTTGAAAGAATTAACGGAAATCATTTACGGTCATGTCTTTCATTAAATTTTATTCTTATTACGGAAGTGCGCAGGCAAACGAGGTCGTACACGGGAAGAAATTGACCTGTGTGGGAAGCGATGGAACAAGTTGATTTCTTTACACTCTGATGCCACTTGGGCTTGAGCCCATTAGGTATTTGTTCAGTTTTGACATGCTCGTAAGAGTTTATGATAGCGGCCGAAGCGGCGGAGGCCCGGAAACCCCCTTTCTCCCAGAGTCAAATGGACCCGAGAGAGCTGAAAGAAATATGGGTGTGAGATACGTGGCCCAGAGTAGAATTTTGGGTGGGCATCATTGGAGAATTTCTTGTGTGCCCTTGTGAAGACTGTCAGAGTGATGGGCGCCGCCTAAGGCTTGCGTGATTTACCCAGGCGAGACAAACCGTTCCCGCCTACCGGTAACTGTACGGTAGCGGCCCCATATAAAGTTATTGCCCGAGAACCTCCCTCATAATATTACTGAGTAGAAAATATTTGTTATAACTTGAAACCCTCAGTGTTACTTGTACCACTACAGATGATGTTTGTGGTTTCCACCGAGATTATTTTTGCAGTATCGGCCACCCAGATTGCCACAGGGTATCCATGGATCTAATTAGGCTTATCCTCCCACCGGGGCTCGGGAGTTTTCATAGATGGCCGTTTGTAACAGTAGGTAGAGTACCAGTATAAGAGATGTGTGATAGGCTAGGACTTATGGATTATCGGGGAGCATTTGAAACAACATCATTACTTTACGGTGGCACGGGCGTAAGTGTGGCAATGTACAAGTACTCTCGTGCCAGTATGCCAAAGGACTGCAAAATGTCTAGAGTTCAATAGATTTTTTTTTCATCAACAATTAGCCTCGCTCGGCTACAGGGACCGGTATTCAATTAAGGTACTGTACATACCTCGCGTCATGCACACGTAACCTCGACCAGCTACCGGTACTCACAGTCTTTTCTAAAAACGCTTCGACATTGCGAGTAGACCAGAGTTCGACAGAGGTGCGTTACAGTCGGTTGCATCGACAACTTGTATGACGTAGCCAATAGGTCGCTGCCCTTATATTTATAAGCTATTCGGCACCATACCAGTAACCTGGACAAGAAAGGACACTCCCCTCAACACCTTATCAGGACAGTCCCCCACACCCCGAGCACGGTAATAACTTACACGGTACTGATCTCACAAACTTTGGGTGGCTTGATTTAACGTTTTATTAGTGTCAGCCGCGGCAGAGATAATGCGAGTGATTTCTCGTGATAACCAGTTACCATACACGATTCATAGTGTCTCCATTTTATGCTTAATAATTACCATCGTCAGGTGCATTTATGATATCCATTTTTACTATTTGCGCGATATTGTGTGAAGATATCCCAGAGGGTCAAAATTCCAAACAGAACCGTTCTTCAGCGCTTCGATCTCCAGGAATTAAACGTCAGAGATTGCAAGAAATTTTTCAGATATTTGCTGAGGTTAAATCTTTTCAATGATGCTCTCCCCTAGGTGGCACACCCGCCCTATTTTTCGCGCCATCTCCTCATGCAGTACCGGTACTTCTCGTATGGATGAAAGCATTGCGAAATCTTAGCTGACAAGTAATATTAAAATTCTACGAGCCACATCTGCCAGACTTGCCCCTGCCCCGGGGTACAGTACTGTACCACACTCGGAGAGGTCAGTAAGAATCGGAAAATTATTCCCACCGACCTCATTTAATTCTCTATAGACAAGGGTTGTGCTTTCCGATTTTTAATGCTCCCTCCGAGTACTCGAGTACTAGAGTGCCGTAAAATCTCTTGAAACCCACCATCCCCATCAGCCCAGGAGAGGTTCAGTTTGACAAGTTACCAGAATTGGGTATACCGGTTAATCAGATTTCACACATCCAGTAGCCAGATCTTATACCGTCTCAGGAAAAGGCAAATCCTTCTTAGGAGCCCTTGACTTAGAATCCGGAGATCACAGGGCTGATGGAGATGGTGGATTTCAAGAGACTTTACGGTACAAGTACTGTACTGTAATAATAACAAACATGATATTGGTTTCACAAACTATGAGTAGCTTGATTGGACGCCCCTCAGGCGTCGACGGGGCTGAAGAGTCCCCGCTTTTATTCCGCTCCCAGAAACTTTCTTCAACCGATCATATTCAATAACACCCTTAGCCCAAGCAGCGGAGAGCGAAAAATGTCTCAATATCACATCAATGATAGCACCAACTGCTTCAATAACACGAACTCTTTTAATAATGTGTGTAACAACTATACTGTTGCCGATGATCGGTCTCAAATCTTAGCCTGGCTATTGCCCTTAGAGCCCAAGTTACGGCACCTGGATCTTCAAGAGCGCCGAGCAGGCCATGTGGGAGAATGGCTCATACAAACTGAAGAATTCAGAAGGTGGCGAGACTGGAGTGTGGACTCTGTGGAGGGTGAAGGTGATAATGCAGTCTTGTTTTGCTACGGGGATCCAGGGGCCGGCAGAACATTCATCATGTAACAAGGGTTATTCTCGAGGCAGATAAGAGGGCCAGTGCTAACAGGGCGCGATGTCAGTTCGCTAGTAGTGGACAGGCTATGCGATCAGGCCGGGAGTCAGAACACAGCCGTCACATGTTTCCACTTCGACTTCGCGGCCAGAAAGGAGCAGTCTGCGACAAGTATGCTGGGCTCCTTGCTGAAACAGATAGTTAGTGGAATGGAAACTATCCCAGAAGAAATATCACAAGCTTTTTCAAGAGTAGAAAAAGGTCATTGGTGGGCGAAAGCCACAACTCCCGGATATCGTGAACATGCTACAGGCCATCACATCCTTTCAACGCACATTTATATGTATTGATGCTCTAGACGAATGTGTGGCGGTGCATCGAGTCAAAGTCCTAGATTCGGTACAACAAATTCTCCAGAAGTCCCCGGGAGCACGAGTATTTATCGCTGGAAGGCCCCATATTCGAGCCGATATCGAAAAGCGTCTTACTCAACGAGTGATAAGCCTATCTATAGGCCCCAGTACAGACGATATCATCACATACCTTCGTATTAGACTGGCTGAGGACGAAACCCCAGATGCGATGAACGAGAATCTAACAGTAGACATTCTGGAGAAGATTCCCGAAAACACGCCGGAAATGTACGTCGTGACAATGATACTGGAAATCCCACCCCACACTCTCCGCTAATAGACATGCGTCTAGGTTTCTACTCGCCTCCCTAAATATTGATGCAATCTTACATGAATCGACGATCCACCGGAGACGAGAAAGGCTCAATAGAATGACAGATGGTTGGGAGATGTTTACAGTGCTACGATAGAACGGATAAGAGCCCAAGATGGGGATAAATCGAGACTCGGGATAGCAGCATTGATGTGGATCAGTCATGCGGAACGGCCCTTGCGAGCGGATGAACTCTGCCATGCCCTAGCAGTCGAATTAGGCTCCACGTATTTCAATCCTGACAACCTCCCTTCAATATCAACGTTGGTTGGCTGCTGTCAAGGGCTTATCACTGTGGATAAAGAGGCGTCAACTGTGCGATTGATCCACTTTACTCTGCAAGAGTACCTCTCCGCTCACCCTGATATATTCAGCAGACCTCACTCGGCGATGGCAGAAATCTGCTTAACTTATCTGAATTCGCAACAGGTGAAAGTCCTTTTAGCCGAGCCGTTTCTTGACTCTCAGGATGCACCGTTTCTAGAATATTGCTCTGTGTACTGGGGAATCTATGTGAAACGGGAGCTCTCAGACTACGCTAGATCACTTGCGCTGAAGCTACTAAAGGAGTATTACGGTCAAACATCCACCAGATTGCTTTTAATGCGAGCAGGAGAAACGCTCATTGAGGATCTGGATCCTCCCTACTTATTAAGTGGACTACACTGTGCCTCGTTCTTCGGGATTGCTGAGGTTGTAGCTGATTTAGTAGAAATGGGATGTTATGATACCAACGAAGAAGATTGTTCGGATTTTACGCCACTTGCATGGGCTGCTCATAATGGACATGAGGAAGTGGTGAAAATATTAGCCGGACGGGAAGAGGTCAACCCCGACAAGCCAGATTGGAACGGCCAAACACCACTCTCGCATGCCTCTTGGCATGGACATGAGGGAGTGGTGAAGATACTACTTCTGCAGGAAGAGCTCAACCCTAACAAACAAGATAATAACGGCCGAACACCGCTCTTGATCGCCTCCTCGCGTGCACATGATGAACTAGTGAAAATACTACTCGGGCAGGAAGAGGTCAACCCGACAAGCCGAATAACCACGGCCAAACACCACTGTTGATTGCCTCCCGGGATGGACACGAGGGAGTGGTGGAAATACTACTCGGGCAGGAAGAGGCCAACCCTGACAAACAAGATAATAGCGGCCGAACACCGCTATCGTGGGCCGCCCGGAATGGCTATGAAGGAGTGGTGAAAATGCTACTCGAGCAAAGAGAAGTCAACCCGGACAAGCCAGATAATAAAGGCCGAACACCGCTCTCGCATGCCGCTTGGCATGGACATCAGGGGGTAGTGAAAATACTACTTAGGCGAGAAGAGGTCACTGACAAGTCGGATACTAACGGTCGAACACCGCTCTCTTTTACCTCTCAAAATGGACACGAGGCAGTGGTGAAAATGCTACTCGAACGGGAAGAGGTCAGCCCTAACAAGCCAGGCAATGACGGCCAAACACCGTTCTCCTTTGCTTCTAGGTACGGCCATAATAAGGTGGTAGCGCTGCTACAGTCCCGCAAAGTGGCAACCCCCAGTACGATTTAGCGCCTAGGAGACACCTCCTGGTGGATAAAGCCGCCGCTCCTTCTCTTTCAGAGTTTGTCACTCACGCTGATTGCCCCTGAACACTACCCCAACAGGTCAATGAAATCCCATAATATAGGAATCCACACATATGCTATACCCTCTACGCCTTTCCAACAATTTGCTCTCATGTTCGCGTGGGAATTTATTGGTTTCTGTTAGCAAAGTTCCGTAGAGTTTGGTTCGCAGGGGAAAGAGTTATATTTTTCGAGAGCCTCGAGTTGCTAGCCTGCAGCTTTATCTTGGCATACCGGTATTCAATTCTCGTCTATCTAAAAATTCTTACCTGCATGTCTTTTTTCTCTTATAGCTTTCCCTTCCTTTCTCCTTTCCCTCCCTCCCCCCTAAACCGTAGATAAATTATATATAGTGTTTTTCAGACCGAGGAAAGTGGTGAAAATTAGCGCAAAGATTCTTGAAACTATCATCACCAAGTATATAAAGACCCAACCTACTTTCAACTCCCATACTAGGGATGTCCTGATATAAGTTGAAAGAAGAGAAATCAAGGAGCCCACCGCGCCTTATGATTCCATCTGCCAATGAACTGGAGGGATGAGGGAAACCGTGATGAATGATTTCTTTTCTCCCTTTTTTTCCGGCGTGATACCAGATGAATCGAGTTTAGAATTAGTGCCATGTTACGGTATGCTAGACTACGGTGTGAATTAAGCTACAAATCTAGCTAGTGCACGTGATGTTAAGGTGCTGTCGCCTGTCGGGGCTGTGCTGGGCCCGGAGTATTGAAGTTGTGCTCATATGCTTGTTTCTGCCGAGTGATATTTTATGAACGCATTAGCATACGGCATGCTCAAGCTGGATTAAGGCCGGGCTCCGGTGAAAGTATTCAAGAAGTAGTTTAAACTTCCACAGGGGCTTGTTTATTAGCAAATACTGCTTGCGATAGGGTTTTTGGTTTGGACAGATCCACCCCCCCCTTGGGACAGATAGAGATAGGTGTGAATGCTGCCAATACGGTGATTTATCATACTGGGGTGCTATGCTATAGTGCGCTGTGCTGTGTTGTGCTGGGTCGATAATAATCGGAAAACAGGATCCGGGAGGTACGGTTATAGAATATTCGGTCGTCGCCAGCAAGAGTCTTCCAATACTCGGACACGTCAGATAGAACTTTGGCGAATAGTTGCAAGTTGGCTGGCCTTTTAGTCGGTTTTTTTCACGAGCTCAAAGGGGGCTATTATGGCAGCAGGTAGCCGAAAATATCGCTTTGGAGTCTAGCCGATCCCGTGAGGCCTGAAGGAGATATTGGTGTGAGATACGTGCCCCAGTGTGCGATATTGGGTGAGAATCATTGAGGGTCCATTGTGGAGATTATCGTAGTTACATAACTAAATAAATCATCACCGTTCGCACTATGTAGGCGCCCATGATTTCCCTGGGGCACCGGACTTTTGATGAGAGGGGGCGACTTCTGTTTGTAATTATAGTGGTCATGGATAGTGGGAGAGCTTCCGTCTACAGAGTTGAGAAGCCTAGTATATCTCAAGCTCAAACCAACGAGATTACCACCTACGATAATTTTTGTGGCTTCCACCAAAGATTGTTCTTACAGTCTGCAGTGTCGGCCACGCGTCATAGCCTATGTATAGACCTAGTTGGGTTTATTCTACCGCCGGCACTTGGGATTTTTGTAGACGGCCGTTTTTAAGGTACAACACTTTTAGCTACATTCAATCTACAACGCTACTTTAACGCCAGAGGGCCCCGCTTTTCCTCACCAGACCCCGCTTTCCCCCAACTCCCAAGAGCATCACCAACCGACCATACTCAATAACCCCTCGTCAATAACAGCGCAAACGGCAAAGAGCAGAAGATGTCTCAATATACCGATAATAGCACCAACCTCGCCAATAATACGAACTCGTTTAACGTACAGAACGTACAGAACTTACAGAACGTGCAGAATAACTATGTTGTTGCTGATGATCGATCTCAACTCCTAGCCTGGCTATCGCCCCTAGAGCCCAGGTTACGGCACCGGGATCTTCAAGAGCGCCGTGTCAACGATGTGGGGGAATGGCTCATGCAAACCAAAGAATTCAAGAGCTGGCATGACTGGAGTGTGGAAGATGGAGGTGATAATGCAGTCTTGTTCTGCTATGGAGATCCAGGGGCTGGCAAGACATTCATCAGGTAACAAATATTATTCTCGGGGCAGAGAAAAAAGAGAGCCAGTGCTAACAAGCCACAACATCAGTTCCCTAGTGGTGGACAGGTTGGGCGATCAGGCCAGGAGTCAAAACACCGCTGTTACATGCTTTTACTTCGACTTCGCGGCCCGAAAAGAGCAGTCTGCAACAAGTATGCTAGGTTCCTTGCTGAAACAAATAGTTAGTGGAATGGAAATGATTCCGGAGGAAATATCACAGGCCTTTCAAGAGCAGAAAAAAGTCATTGGTGGACGGGGGCCACAACTTCCTGATATCGTCCAAACACCGCTCTCGTTTGCGGCCTGGTTCGGACACGAGGGAGTGGTGAAAATATTACTCGGGCGGGAAGAGGTTAGCCCCGACAAGCCAGATAATGATGGCCGAACACCGCTCTCGTATGTCGCTGAGGCCGGGCATGAGGGAGTAATGAAAATGCTACTCGGTCGGGAAGAGGTCAACCCCGATAAGCCAGATAACAACGGCCGAACACCGCTCTCGCGTGCCGCTTCGCACGGGCATGAGGCAGCGGTGAAAGTTCTACTCGCGCGGGCAGAGGTCAACCCCGACAAGCCAGATAACAACGGCCGAACACCGCTCTCGTATGCCTCTTGGAGTGGACGTCAGGAAGTGGTGAAAATACTACTCGAACGGGAAGGGGTCAACCCCGACAAGCCAGACAATAAGGGCCGAACACCGCTCTCGTATTCCGCTGGGAGGGGACGTGAGGGAGTGGTGAAAATACTACTCGAGCGGGGAGAAGTCAACCCCAACAAGCCTGACAATAACGACCATACACCGCTCTCGTTTGCTGCCTTCCGCGGTCATTGGAGAGCGGTATCACTACTACAGTCTCGCCAAACGGTGGCTCCCGGTACGGCGTGGGAATAGCCGCCGCCCCCTCCCTTTTGGGATGCTACTCGTGGTGATTTCCCTTGGACATCAGCTTTTGTAGGTGAAGGAAACCCCATGAGATGTGGATGCGCATATGCCACCATGCCCACCCGAATCTCCCTAGTGTATTGCTTTTACAGTCGAGTGAGGATTTATGAGTTTCTGTTGGTAAAGTAGAGTTTGATCTAGTGAGGATAGATTATTCTATTGCAGCGAGAGGGTCTACTTTAGGCGTGCGATTCTCATTATGTTTAATTTATCTGGTTGCAAATCCTCATCTGCATTTTTCTTCTCCTTTCCTTCATCGAACCATAGATAAACTGTAACTATAGAGTGTTGTTTAGACACCGGTAGAGGCAAGGCTGTGCAGGATACGGCAAGGGTATTTAAAAGCGATTGTATATAACTATGTAGGGTTCGGTACCTATTGGTGGACTGGTTACCATAATTGATGATTCAATGGACAGTCTCATATACCAGTCTTATCCTAGCTGCCTCCCCAGCCCCTCCAGACGTGAGCTCGGAGGTGACTACCGGTAATGGGCCTGGCTGGCCAGCTATCCATACCACTCCTTAGCCCCGCCCGCCTTGTGACCAATTCGATAAGATGAGATATACTAGACTGTCTATCTAAAGGGTATAAAAAGCATTTGTAAGATAGAATACTGTCATAGAATCTACACCAACACCCCTAAGGACACCCAACTAAGCCTCTCCACAAATAGCATAGCCCAACCCCCCATGCCCGAAGGCAGCCAAACGCTCACAAGGCCCTTCCCTAGCTACTATTACAATATATCGTAAGAAACCGTCAAGTAAACAAAATCCAGAGCAAACAATTTAGAGATTAAACGAAAAAGAAACGAAAAGGGAATCCAAAGATCTTCAACTCCCTTATCAATCTCTTAAACTAGCTTATAAAGAAGGATTGAATGGCCTATGGCTAAGCCCTCTGTGGTTCCAACTTACAAGCGAATTTGGAGATGTATTGGATCCTCTCCACACCCTTCTATGATTTCCACCGCCGAGGCACACCCTTCAGGACAAAAGTCAGTGTCTGACTGTCAGGTCCAGCGTCACGAGCACTTGCACTTTACCTCAGGTATGATATCAATAAACGAGAGTAGTGCCTTATGAATTTCCAACCTTAGCCTTAACCAAACCCTATCAATACTTGCAACTGTGTTTCCTAATAGATTCCCTTTGGTGAGCGTTATTTTTTAGGCTCCTGGGAGTGAGGACTTTGGGCAGAATTCGGGTACTAGAGTGAAGCATATCCTTGAAATTTCATGATTGATGAACAGAGCGGCTGCCTGCAGCTAAGCGCTGTGGTAATTTTTTATATGGGGAAAGAGTTTGCTGCATCGGCTGTTTTAGCCTCAGGTTTGAAAGGTGCTTACACTTCTAGATATCCAAATAGTCTGCAGTGCGGGACTCTCTTGTTAAGCTTGGCATATTCAGATAACAAAATTCGCGAGCGTGAACTACCAAGGGTAATTATTCACGCACACCTCAAATTGAACCTAAAAAGGTATAAAGTCTCCGAATCTGGCATAGGATATCGCTTATTATGTTACACCCTAAAAATGTGGCAATGGTTCTGTAGTGTAATGGCTAGCACCCGGGATTCTGATTCCCGTAATCTGGGTTCGACTCCCAGCAGGACCTAAGTTTTTTCGAATCCCGGAAAGTCCTCGTGGCAGGCTTGGGATCTCGATTTCGTTTTTGTTTCCCATTTCTCATTTGCGAAAATGATGAAGACTCCGTGGCTCGTTATTACTACTATTACTATTACAATGCGGGAGAGAGAGCAACCGTCACGCTAGATCACTCGCTCCATCCAACCACTCCGTTTTTAACCAAGGCATTCTTACTCCAATGCCTCCCAGCAACAAACCCGCTCCTGACTACCTTTGCCCTCTCACCGGAGTCCCACCGAACAACCACCCCCTCAACAGCTTCCTCTCCAAACGCGCTCTTGCGATCCAAAAATTTCAACAATTCCCCTTCGTCCTGTACATCCCCCTCCCACAGAATCGGCACAGTATGAATCCCACTCCCAGCAAGCACGCCCCTCAAAATTCCGGGCGTGGCAAATCTATCCTCCAGACGATCATACAGATCGAATGCCAGGAAGGCATCCGGGAGCGCAGTGTAATGCACTGTGTGCAGCGCAGCAACCCACTCCCCGAACAGAATGAACCTCTCCGGGAGTGTGGGGTCACGGTGCAGCACGGAGACCAAGGCAGAGCCGTGCAAGCCCAGCCACCGATCCAAATGCGCGAACTGGGCGGCGTCGCTAGCATTCACGTAGTGCGAGCGATTCTGCACGAGTACGGACAAATCGGACGAGAGCGAGAAGCCCAGATTTGCCCCATCGATCTTTTCCTCGATGATCACGCGGCGGGAAAAGTACCTGGGTAAGTCGGTCTCGGGGATAATCAGGTCGTCACGGGTCGCACTACCGAGGTTAAGTAGATGCCTGGTCCTCGGGAACTTTTTCATGAATAGGGGTTTGAAGAGCGTGTCCACTAGCTCCCTAGCAGAAGGTATGGACGTGACCCTCGCGATGCCGGAGTATCCCTCCGCCAGGGTGGGTGCCTGCATGGCGGCCTGCATACTGGCTATCGCCCTCGCAGCACGGTAGGGCGGCAGTGTGGGATGCGAATCGCGGTTTTCCGCCCGCGATCGGCACACTTCAGATGGGTAATCAAGAAATACTGCAACCACCTTCCTCCCCGCTGTGAATAATTGCACCCAGGACTTCCGCTCGGATGAGGTGGGATTGCACCTGTCGAGCAGTAGCACCTTCCTATGACCGCCCGAACCAGTCCCCATCTTGAATGCGCCAACGGCGTTCTCGCAGACTTTTCGCGCGGAAGCGTTGCCTGTTGCTGAGGGCGATTCCTGGGTTATCGTGTCCGGGGAGAGCACCATTAGCGCAAGGTTGCGTAGTCTACATAGACGCGCGAACTCGGATTTACCGGCACCTGGGAGGCCAATCAGCAGGATCATGTCCGGGTCTGATATGTCGCCGGTTATTTCGAGTGTCCCTGAGGAGGGTTCAGGGACTAGTCCGCCGTCGCCAATGAGAGGTTCCCCGCGCCCGTAGCGCCTCCATGCTAGAGAGATGTAGGCTTCTATGAACTTCTCCTGGTGGTTAGTCTCTATGCTTCCGTCTCGCAAGGTGCGAATGAGAGCTATTGTTTGCTTTGCCGAGAGTTTCGGTGGGTCTTTCATGGATGTGAGTCTTGGTGGGGTGAATCCGTATAGCGCTAGATAGCATGCGAGGACTGTTCCCGCTCGACCTTTTCCACCGCCACAGTGGACTAGTGTCGCACCTGGGGACTCGGGGTTGTAGAATGGTTCTTCGAGGATTATGCGTAGCGCTCTGTCGGTCTGCTGGGTCGTTGGAGGGTGATAGTTTTCCACCGGTATCAAAGTATTACGGATACCCACGTTAAACCAGCTTCTCGCCAGCGGTGTTTCGGCAGTTAGTGTTATTACGTGGGTAATTCCCACGCTTGACAGGTGCTGGATGTCCTGTTCTGAGCGAGGAGTTGACATCCCGGCTAGGGCAAAGGGCACAAGCCAGGAGAAGAATCTGGGAAGCTGTGGGAATTCTGGGCCGGGAGGGATGTGGTAACGGATTCTGGTGATGGCTGCGAATCCGGGTTGGACTTCTGGCAGTTCCAAGCCGGAGGTTGGAGCCCAGAGTTGGAGGAGGCTATCTTTCACTTGACTCGAGGAAATAGTAGTAGATATTTGGCTCAATTCCCCCTCCGTTAAGAACGGTCCAAATTCAGTGTGTTCTCCGCAAGACACAATCTTCCCCAAGTAATATTCTCTCCTCTTCCCGGCTATCCCGTCGATCGGGGACGAGCGTATGAACGCAGAGTAGTAGCTTAGCATCGCCATCTTCCACCAGGCGTTCTTGTACGCCAAATCCGCAAGTCTCAGATACCCGCGTTCAGACTCTGGATGAGAGGTTATGATGTACTCCGCCCACTTCAACCGCGATGCAATCTCCTCATTACGAATGTGAGAGGATAAATATAATTGATCCAAAACCTCAACATCCAACCCCTTCGGAACTGATATGCAGTTAACAAAGTCGCTTCCTTCAATTTCCCCTACCGTAGTCGAGTAAATCGACTTGCCAATATCATGCTCGCCCTTTGCACTCAGAGTGATATGAAAATCCTTCGCTGGAAGGCCGTGTTTTACTCGCCAGACGTTTCCGGCGGTCCACAGTACCGATATGAGAGTTACCCCGGAGCGGCTTGACACGCCCAGGGGGTATATTTTCGAAGTGTCAATTTTTGATAACGTTGCTAAGGCGCTGTCTGGGAGGGCTCGATGCTCAGACTCTATCATAAGCGTGATGTGCGGTGGTTGCGAGTTCTTTTGGACTTCATTCCGCGAGTGGAAGAGGTCTGACAGGTGAGTTATTGAGGATGAGGTTAGTATTATTGCGCCGTGGACGTTTGTTGGGGCGGGGACCAATTGGAGAGGGATGAAGAGGTGGGGGGCGAGTGATGATGCCATGATTTTGGAGTGCTATTGGGTGATACCGCTAATACAAGAATATGGATACCGGTAGTCGAACGGGTAGGCTAGTTGAGGGCCCCTTGGAATATGCGTTACCGTGGGATGGTCTACCGGTGCTTCTTTAGCTTCTTATATCTATGAAATTGAATAACTTTAGAATTGGGAAGATATGACTCATCTACTGGGCATAATTGGACCCATAAAGAGCACGTACAGTACTGTACTGTACTGTACCAACCTTGATCCTGGCTTAACTAGGGCGATGTTGTTGAGAATCGTGAATCACGAACTGAATGGAGTACCGTAGGTCACTGATTGCCTAGCCGGCGTTACTATCCTATGCAGCACGATAAAGAACGGAAAAATTACCAACTGCGCAGGGGTGCAATACCGAGTGCTATGTTATGCGCCCGAAGTGTTTACCGCCGGCTGGTTGGGCCCCCATTGCGGCTCCTCTGTTGCCGACATCCAAGATGCTTCGTTTAAATCGGCGATTGACAAAATGTACGATAACCACAATGCAGTAAAACCCCACCCAGAAAAACATTCATGATGTAAAAGTATTCGAGTGACGGAGAAGAAAATGCCAATTTTGGGCCTTGTATGCGATCTGGAGGGAGCTCCGCTACTCAAGTGATATGTTGAAGCTGATGTGAGAGACCGCCACTACTCGTACGGTTACTGGTCGAAATATATGTGACTTTAACCCATGTCATGTGAGAAGGGTAAAAAGAAAAAAAAAGCTTGGATGTCAAATGCAGGGTTCATTATGCGTTACTGCCCAGCGTTATGCACTTGTATTTATTTTTTATGTTGGCGTTACGATATGCCAACCCGGTAGAACAAACCGTGAGGCGGGAGAAGAGAGAAAGAAAAAGAGCCGGGGAAAAAGGAATTATCTACCCTAAAACCAGGGTGAACCTCAATTGTTTTTCTTTTCCCCTCCTCCCCATATCGCCCCCCCCCCCACCACTCCACTTCACACAGCCTTCCCCTCGAAGGCCACTGTGAAGGGCCGTCCATTCCATTTGATACCATTCTTCCCTAATGAGCAACCCCACATAGCCAAGGGTCTGCCTGTCTCTTTGTTCCTCATACACCTTCCTTCCCCTCTTCCTCTTCCCCGTCACCCCGACAATGTCCAGTCCCAGCGGATCCGAGGGACCCCGTCGTCGCGATGCCGACCCACTCACCCGGCTGCTTCGTGATTCCGAAGCAAGTGCCGATCATGGTACCTTCACTTCCCAACATTTTCGCGACTCCCGCCCGGGCTCTCCTCGCGTCGTCCCTGCGACTACAGGACCGGAACCCACCGACTCGCTACGCTTAGGTCTTTCCCGACCCGGGACCTTTCTCAAGCGAGCTACAGCGACTGCAGAGTTGGCAGAAAACGCGGGGGTCAAGAGGCCATGGCTCATGTACATGAGTTACTACATACCATGTATCGGCTGGATCGGGAGGTACAAGTGGAGTTACTTACTGGGAGATGTCATTGCCGGAGGTTTGTTCCCTCGAGTCTATTATCCCTTTTACTTTTCATTTATTTCTTTGGTGGCCAAGTTAGCGGTTAACAATGGGCTACTACAACAGTGACTATGGCTTCATTCTACATTCCTATGGCACTCTCGCTCTCAGCGAATCTGGCTAATTTACCGCCTATCCATGGGTTGTATGCGTTCGCCATTCAGCCGTTGGTAGGGGAACTTGAAATTCTTACCTGCGTGACGCAGCTAACCGGGCCTAGGTTTACTCACTTCTCGGATCTTGTCCTACTATGGCTGTTGGCCCTGAGGCTGCTGGGTCACTCCTCATGGGGTCGGCAATTCGGTTAACGAACGACCATCACGGATCTCCATTCGATGATCACGACGGGGACGATTTTCAGAACGCCAAACTTGCGGTATGTATGATTGTGACGTAGTTTGTGTATAGTGATGTGCTGATGAGATGGCAGGGGCTTATTACCGCCATGGCTGGATTAATTGCGTTCGTAGCTGGCTTCGTCCGACTTGGATTCTTGGATAGTGTCCTTAGCCGGCCGCTCTTGCGAGGCTTTATCTCCGCTATCGGGTTTGTCATCTTGGTTGACCAGGCAATTGTATATCTCCCCCTCCTGCATCAACCCTGCGATACTAACTAGCGGATAGCCAGAAACAGGTTTATTCAATCTCGCTAAGGAACATGGCATCACTCATACCAGCACATTCACAAAAGCAGTCTGGCTAATAACGAACTACAAAAAGGCCCACGCCCTTACCTTCGCCGTGGCAGCCGTATCCTTCAGCATAATCATAACCGGCCGTTACCTAAAGAAGAAGTTTGAAAAGCGGGCACCATACATTGTCTTTCTTCCCGACCGCTTCTTCGTCGTGGTGCTCTCGGCGATCCTCACATATGTACTCCGCTGGAATGAGCAGGGACTTGAGATTCTCGGGAACGTGGACACATCCTCCGGCGTTTTCCAGTTCCATTTTCCATTCCAATTACAGCATGTTACCAAGCTTAGGGAAACCCTGTCAACGGCATTCCTGATATCCGTGCTGGGATTCTTTGAATCTGTTGTAGCCGCCAAGAGTCTGGGGACAACGCTCGACATCAACATCTCCTCAAACAGAGAACTCATAGCCTTGGGCACAGCAAACATACTAGGTGGATGCTTTCAGGCCCTTCCAGCATTCGGTGGGTACGGTCGCAGTAAAGTCAACAAAGCCACCGGCGGCAGAACACCCGTTAGCGGTATGGTCCTGAGTACACTCACAATCCTCTGCGTCTACTTTGTCCTCCCATACTTCTACTACCTCCCCGTAAGCCCTCCCCTTCACCCCCTACCACCAAATCTAACATCACCATAGCGCTGCGTCCTCTGCGCCATGATCTCAGTAGTAGCCGTAACCCTCCTAGAAGAGGCCCCCGAGGACATCTCCTTCTTCTACCGCATCCACGCATACGGCGACCTAGCAACAATGTTGCTAGTTTTCCTAACCACAATAATCTGGTCCCTAGAAACCGGCATCGGAATCGGCGTCGGCATCTCGCTAATCCAAGTAGTCCGCAGCAGCACACACGCGCGCATCGAGATCCTCGGTCGCGTGCCGGGGACAGACACTTTCAAGTCCGCCGAGGAGGTCCCCGCCTCGGAGCTGGAGGAAGTCGAAGGCTGCCTAATCGTGAAGATGACAGAAGCACTAACATTCGCCAACACCGGCGAACTAAAGAACCGTCTACGAAGGCTTGAGCGCTACGGCGACGCACGCGCACACCCCTCACTACCCAGGCTCCGGGGTCTGAGTGTTGCCGGAGGCGGTGGTACGAACAACGTGATTTTCGACGTGAAGGGTGTGAAGCGCATGGACGGCAGTGGCACACAGGTACTCCGCGAGATAGTGGACGGGTATGCGAGGCGGGGCGTCGCCGTGTGGTTCTCCCGAGCGCCCCAAGTGAATTCCCGCCTTTGGATGGGCTTCGTTGAGAGTGGGATTATGGAGAGGGTTGGCGGCAGGGAGCACTTTGTCGGGAGTATTGATGAGGCCCTAAGGCTCACAGAGGGGAGTAGGGGAGGTAGCCGTGCCGGGGAGGTTGGTGTTTAAGTAACATCCAGAGGAGAGTGAGAGTAGTGTATTATATATCATATACCTTGTATGGAAACGAGAATGTACGATTTATTTTTTGGCTTTTAATTTTTTAGTCATGACAATTTTCGCACCCACCCAAGTTCACCCCTAATCACCGTCTACTAAAATCCATAAGCCTAACCTCACATAACCCGGTTTCGCAGTGTAATGCTAGTGCCCGGAATTCTGATCCCCGTAGTCCGAATTCGACTCCCAGCGAGTGCTTTTCCCATTCATCCCACCACACTGCAGCCCCGCAAACCACCTATGGTGTTTTTTTTTTTTGTTGGCATTCTTCGATGCTCGGCATACTCAACCTATCGGGCTTGCACACATCCCATAGGGCACACACAGAGCTTATCTCATTATCATTCAGAGAAAGAAATTTGGACATACGCTCCGAATCAATACCTCCGCTGAGAGCGTGTTCTTTCATGCAGTTCCGCCAGCGCTCCGAATCAATACCTCCGCTGGGAGTGTGTTCTTTGATGGAGTTCCGCATGCGCTCCGAATCAATAGCTCCGTCGGGAGCGAATTTTTTCATGTAGTTCTGCATGCACTCCGAAACAATACCTCCGCCGGGTGCGAGTTCTTTCATACAGTTCGCCCTGCGCTCCGAATCAATCCCTCCGCCGGGAGCGTGCTCTCTCATGCAGTTCGCCCCGCGCTCCGAAGTAAAAGCCTCGACGTCAAGAGCGATTTTTTTTACGAAGTTCCGCCAGCGCTCCGGATCAATACCTCCGTTAAGTGCGTATTCTTTCATGCAGTTCTCCATGCGCTCCGGATCAATACCTCCGCTGAGAGTGAGTTTAAGCATGCAGTTCGCCCTGCGCTCCAGATCAATACCTCCGCCGAGAACGTGTTCTTTCATGCAGTTCGCCCCGCACTCCGAATCAATACCTCCGCCGGGAGCGTGTTCTTTCATGCCGTCCAGCACGCTCTGTGATCGTCGTTCTGACAAACCTCCTCCGGGTATGCTCTTGGGATCGGTGCAGGAGGGAGAGTCTGATGCGTGGAGGCTACAGACTGAGCCCGAAGAAGTTTCCTTTGTGACGTTTGTTCTTTTTCTTTGTTTGTTTAGTATGGTTGTTGTTTTTGTTTTTTTTACGGAAGGGATGGATAGGGGAAACTTGCGTGGAGGAGTATGGATCTGTGTAGTGATCAGTGGAAGGACGCCGGTAGAAGGATAGGAAGAAAGGCATCGTTGTTGTGTTATTTACGATATACTCCTGTTAGTTAGTGAGCATTGTGAGTCGGAGAGTTGAATGGAAAGCTTTTCTCCTCTTTTTAGGTTGCGTGCGATCTGTCTTCTTTAGTCAGCCATAGCTATTTTTACTGTTTCCATTTATGTTTTTTTTTCTGCTCTCCTTTTAGTAGGGCCAGGACGTAAATGCCGTATTTGAAAACTCCTCAGATCATTATGACCGATAGTGAATGTTTAGTGCGATCACAAGGAGTCACTCGGTGTTCATTGGCTGTCGGAAACAGAGATTATCGGTCTAGCGTGATTTTTGACGCTCCCTAGCGGATTCCTTTTAGGGTCGAGATTAGGTCATACCACTCACATCACATGATAGACTATGAGCTCTTATCGTACACAATATCAACCCGAGCCAAAGTCACGGAACCACGCGTCTCCGTGGCTCAAGCACGGTGTTTCCAGCAGATATCACACTAGGCAGATACTGTAGCTAACCGATATTTAAAACAAAGATCAGGCCAAAACCATAAGATTAAGAATATATCCTAGAACGGGTGACTCTCTCTACGTTACTGCCGAGGTTGCACCAAGTCTCGTTTGCTGTTAGAGCATGTCATAAGGCATCTTCACGTGCTACAAACTAAACCATGGAAGACATTTTTTCAATTCAAATCCCATCCTCCAGGGGGTAGTGTATATTCAGTAACTAGGTGTGGAGGATAGAAAAACCAGAACATCTGAAGGGTGGAAGCAGAGAAAATAAAAATAAAAGAGAAGAGAAGAGAAGGGGTTACAAAGGTCCAATTGCCGAAGATTTGGCACCTAAAAGAAGAGAAGAGAGTATAAAAACAAGACCGTAAGTCAAGAGGCAGAAGGCAGGTGTTTAACCCCGCAAGCTCCGCCCGTCCATCCACCTTCCGCCTCAGCCCACCATCATCTTTTCGTGCTGTTGGTGGAGCAACTTATTTGCTCTTTGGCGGATATTTCTTGAACAGATAGCTACCCCACCATTAGCCTCTATCCCCTCACCATTCCCCTAACCACAAGACAAGTATTCCATACCTAGAAACAAAATAATCCGCCGCCCCGAATGCCACCAAACCCGCAGTCCAAAATCCCACAAGCTTCCACGTGAGCGCTCCCGCCTGACGCTTCTTGTACGCCCCAGCCATCAACAGCACCGATGCACTTGCAACACTAACAGCGTTGATAACGACGACGGGGTTCTGGGTATAGGGGTTTGCCCACTGCTTCTTCCCCTTCTTCGCCTTTTCTTCTTGCTCGTGGGCTATCGCTTCCTCTTCTACAGCTGCGTCTTTGGCGGCTTGGTCGTCCCTTTCGTGCTCCATTCTTGTGGCTTGGGTTTCTGTTTTGACCTATAGGGCTTTGGTTAGCATGGGAGGTTACAGGAAAGAGGGTAGTAGGGGTAAGAGGTACTTCTTGCTCCAAGAATTCGGAAGAGACGACAGAGACACCAGAGTCAACGTCCACGAGGGATTCGACAGAGGATTCGGTAGGAATAACTTCATCGACGGGGTCGGCACGACTATTATTGGTTAGTGTTTGATGGTTGCATTGCATTTAATTCTTCTCGTATCCCATAGAAATTTGGGAGATAACGTACGCCTGTGGAGCACAATTTGTTTGTTTGTTAGTTTATTAAAATCTTCAATGCTTGCTAAGGAGAAATGGTTTGATAGATAAAGAAAAAAATTTGATCACATACCTCTTCCTCAGACTGTGAAGGTCCGCTAGCGGCAACTTCTGCCCAAGAGGCAGACCCATCGAAACTGGACATGGTGATGAAGAGCAGCAGTAGATGATGGCGTGTATCTTGTAGAGAGTAGAAGGATTGATTGGTGGAGGGGGAAATAGAGAGAGAGAAAGGATGATGGGGGAAGAGAAAAAAACAGATGAAGTGTTTACCCTACGGAAGGGTGACTGCGGTAGAGAGGGAATCGCAACGGGGAGATTTGGATTTGATAGGCGAAAAATGGCTAGGGGCAGATTTTTGCTCACTGGTTGAGTGGTTGACAGATTTCATTGTGTGCTTGAACTTCCCTGCCGGTGACGCTTGGCTGCGTTGACGTCACGCTACCTGGTCAGTCAACTGGCAGAACCCCAGTTAAGTTGCTAGATCACATTGGCACCCGATCATACGGCAACCGTAAGACATGATATTATACTTGTACCGTACTCGAGTATCTTAAAAGACGATTCTTGAAAGGCCGTGCTTCTGACCTATCATGTATTATTATCACCCGAGTACACAATGTTCCAGCGAGGGTTCACCAAGGGATATCCACGAATGCACTGCTCAAGTACTACTAAGTTGTCAATGTGTCTTCAACTTTAGCCCTTCCAAGTTACAGAATGCCGACCCTCCTCTTTATCAACGCCATGCGTATCTATAAAAATAGCAAATCTAATTACTTTTGTTTTCCATCTACCATTCAAGCCCAGGTATTCCCCCCCTCAGAGTGGAGATTGCACAAGTAACAGCAAGAGGGCATGTACATGTTTTAGGAAAAGAAATGAACGAATGGGCGGGGAATGTAGAACTGCAGCAGGATTTCTCCACATATATCCAGCCAAGAAGGAAGATAAATCTGGTCGTTACTGCGTCTGGATAGTATTATTTCTCGTTACTGACCCCCTCCTTTGCACCAGCTATCGTATCTTCCTTTGACTTCGCTCTAATAGGTTCGGTATCGGACTTAGCCGTCTCAGGATCTACACGAATGCTAGAGGAAACATTTGAAGACGTGGCTGGAGAGGGAGCCTCTTCTGGGTTTTTGGAGTCGGGAACTTCTAATGGCTCCTTTTCACTCAGCCCTTCAGCAAGTTCCTCCTCGTCCTCATCCTCGGTACCGTAGAGCTCAGGGTACTGAAAAAATATGTAAGAATAAAGACCTCAAGTTAACTCATGAAGGAGCAGTTTACCTTTTGGAAACAAGTTTGCATATCCCTAATAATCAGATTAGATAGACGCCCGACACCTATAAGACGAGAGCCAACCCACCTGAACTTTTCAATACAATCCACACCCTTAGGATCTTCCTTCGAGAAAACAAAGCAACTAAAAGCAGTTTTGAACTCTTCCCCACTAAACTCCAACAATCAGCATCCCACCTAGCCCCTACTCACGCAATCAAAACCCCCGGTACTCACCAAGGACCATGAGCCATCCCACCAAGACAAGGGCAATCCCAATTAATCTCTCCAGTCTCCGGATTAAAGGCCCCCTCCTGCCCCGCCTCATCCTCCAAATCCCCCGGACTTCCAGGCCCAGGCGTTGACCCGGCACTCTCGATAGCCCTCCTCTCAGGTCCTGCTCGAGCCTCATCCGCTGTCAAGACCCTATTGTCCCCAGCGCCCGACCCCTGCAGCCTTTCTAGCTTCCCTCCCTTCTCGGGCAATAACGATTTTGGGCGGTCTTGGTCTTTGGGGGATATAGTCTTTGGCTCATCCTGGAGGACTAACGCCCTGTCAGAACCAATCCAATTTATTTAAGTGGCAAAAGAACGAATTGGGAAACAGACATTTAGGCTCATCAGCAAAAACACTAGATGTAGTACAGGCGGCGTATATCAAACCACCTGCCACAGCCCACCTCGCGACAAACGACTTGAAACTAGACCGCTTCTGCTTCGGAGCTGCAGTAAAGAGGGACCTATTATTCCGCAGCAGCACTGGAACTGTAGGGCACAAGGGTGTTGAGAGGATCCGGCGACCCAGAAGCGACCGACTGATGGGCCTGAGTACCGACATTGCTTAACCGTAACCGTGGGGGAGGATTATGAAATTTGGATCAATTGGGAGGAGGAAAGGAAATATGAAAGTTCCGGACCGGACCCCTAAGCAGTGAGACGATAAGATTTTTCATGATCGGATGTTACAAAGATAAGATCAGATAAGATTGATCGCTTTTTGGGTTGATCTTGCACTTTGCGAACTGTGACATCACTCCGCACCTGGGCCACTGATCTACCGTACTGTCTCAGAGTTTAATTAAATTTCGAAGCTGAGATTTGTTCCTTACAGAACTATACGAGCACGGCATTGATCCACCGATCTTTTTGTCTTACCCCGCTCAATCGCGTTATCCTTCAACAAATAACCTTCGCTGACCGATCGCTCGCCTAGAGAGCGGATTATTTCGACTGTTTAAATAAACGAAGCAAGCCATGGGCGCCGATCAATCAATAGAAACAACGACCTGGACACCAGGGGACTTTCTCGACCCATCCGGCGATGAGGATAATCAACATCTCGTACTGATGATCCTAAACCTAGAAATCACGAACCTGAAGCTTTTCGAGACACTCTACAAAAATAGTAATTCTCCCTTCTTCAATAAAAACAAACCCTCCATCAGTCAGTCAATCAACCAATAGGATAACTCTAACCTGCCAAACCCTTCCCCCAGGCAAACTAGTAATCTGCGCCGACGGGGGCGCAAACCGTCTCTACGACGCCTACACCACCGAAGAAGACCGCTTCTCCTATGTTTGATCTCTCTCCTCCATCCCCCCTTTCCTCTCTAATTAACACAACTCTAGGCCCCAACCTGCATAGCTGGCGACCTCGACTCCATAAGACCCGACGTGCAATCATACTACTCCACCCTCGGTGTTGAAATCCTCAAAGTGGCTGATCAGGACTCGACAGACTTCGGAAAATGTCTATCCTGGATCTCTGAGCAGGCGAAGGACTTCCCGCCAATCCTAACTCTACCCGAAGACGACGGGGTGGTAGAACGCGGCGGCGAGGTTAAGATCTCTGGAATGCAACCTGAAATCACGATACTTGCCTTGGGAGGATTTGGTGGGAGGGTTGATCATTCTTTCCATTCTGTATTATATACCCCCCTCCCTCGCTGAGTTTTATCAGTGGGTGGATGTACTAACGTCGGGGGTCACGGATAGATTAACACACTATACACAACCGCAAATACACATACTACATACCTAATCTCCTCAGAAAACATCACGTTTCTACTACCCGTGGGAAATAATACTATTTACACTCCACATAAGGTCTTTGGGCCCACCTGCGGAATTCTCCCCGTTGGACACGGGTCTGTCATAACCACCTCGGGATTGGAATGGGACTTACACGAGCAAGAGAGTAAATTCGGCGGACTAGTTAGCACGAGCAATCATCTGAAAAGTGAGGTGATCCGCGTGCGGCTTGAGCATGCGCCGGCTGTGTTTACATTAGAGCTTAGGCAGCAGGAAACAAGAGCCGTTTAGTATTTGGCTTTCTCTTCCCCTTCTTCCTTTTCTCCTTTAGTTCGGTTTGGTTCGGGTTGGTTTCGTTTGGTTGCGGGATTGATAGGGCGAATGGGGTAATAGATAGGATTTGTGCAAATAGAACTTTTTGGAAACGGGGACAGGTAATTGACCTCTACGTCGCCAAACCTCCGTCACGATAGATCACTCGCTGAGAAAACCCCTGACTACCACTGCAGGCTATTCTGAAGTATCATCTATAAAAACCCGCCAGCCCCATCAGCGGATTGCCCAGCGGAAATCGCTATACCAAGTCGCAACAGGCCTAGAAGAGTGTGCTAACCAAATTACGAATACCAGTTAGCGATACATCCCAAGCTCAGCTCACCTAAGCGATACCCCATCTAGAAAACCCAACCCCTTCTCAGCACTCTGTCTTTGATAGTGGGGACGCAAAGTTCCCACAAGATAGTGGATCTAGCGAGCACTTACAGTACTAGTGACACCCAACCCCGAAATCCGCACATACGGTAATCCCCTGAGCGGAATTCCTCATAATCCACATATTGCTTGCACCACTCACCAACAATAGGGCCCCTCCCGCCCCCTCACCAGCCCCAATGGCCTAGAAAAAAGATCTTTAGATTTCCCATAACTCCACTGTGTAAATTCCAAATAGCTACTTATTACTCCCACAACCAGTTATTATTTTTCCTCTAAAAAAAAAGAGGGGGGGGGAAATCCATGAACACATACTCATCTTCTAGCCGACGTTATGAACAGTTAAATATATATTCACTATTCCTCTAAGTCTAAGTTTAAATTTGACGATCCCGTATATATAAATCCTACCTAACCTAGAACCCTAGCGACCCCACCGCCCAATAGCACTCCCTCACCCCCGAGGGGGCCTACAAACCATAGCATTACTCGACATATCTACCTACCTACCTACTCCATAAGGTGGATACGATAAGGTATTTAGGGAGAGCAGATGCTCAAAGGATAGTTCAGGCTACAAGTACAGTACATACAGAGAATCCAGCTTCCGCCAACCCCGCAATACGAGCAAATATCCAAGAATAAAGAATAGCCAATGAAACAGATGAGAGAGAAAGTTTAATTACAATTCCAAATATTAGTCCATGACCCTTTCTGTGTATATTCTTAGCGCGCTTTTTTGTAGCTTTCTTCCCCAAGCCTTTTCCTCCTACCATCCCTCCTATCCACACGGTCTAAGTGAGGATGATCAATCAACTCCGAGTCGCACCGGTGTTTTGCTCCTCTCCCCTATGCTCTGCCCTGCCCCCCTACACTTCCAATGTTGGCAGTGCCATAAGTCTCGGGTGCCCCGAAGGCCGGATCTTGGTGTTCAACGCGCATGCACCTGAGTATCTTTCAATTATGGGAAGGTTATTGCCCCTCCTCCCGAGGTAATTATTCCACGAACAGACATCCAAAATAAAAACAGTAGGGTGTAACTTTGATATCATCTGGTGCCCCCCATAAAGTTATACTGCACCCTAACCCTGAACCATAAAATTCTCATTGATAGTCAGACACCCATGGAGCCGCACTAAAGATACAGAACACCCGTGAGAAACCCCAGACAACTCTTTACACCAACTCGGGATTACTGAGGCCTCCAGTAACCCTCCGAACAGTTATGGAGGGTCACAGTGCACTACCAGCCCATTAGTTGCTCGAAATTCTGGTAACCGCAAAGGCTCCCGGCGCATATTCTCCAACTTGCTGATAAAGTTGGTGAAGCCCCCCGCCGGGCAATTTTGCAATCGGAGCGAACTACTCCAAGCTTATTATGAGAAAGGTATCGATGATGAAGTGCGCAGTATATACTGTAACACCTTTGCACAAACCATATAGGTTATTTTGTCAGTTAATGGTGGTGATGGGGAACCATGATTTTCGTGACTACTCAATAAGCCAACCTAAAACAAGCACCGTCTTAGCACCAGTGTGAGGGGTGCCGCGGGCTCTGCAAGGACGTTAATTCCACTTAGCCAGGCAGCAAATCCAGTTCTCCAAACCAAAGCAGTGGCATAAGCCCGATAGCAAGATATCCCAACGAGAATATGAAGTATGTGCTAGCAATAAATCTAAGGAGGCACAAGGGCGTCAGAGTTTTGAGCTTCGAAAGTCACCACAAATGTGGAGACACCGAAATCACCTGTAGATAGAACCCCGCTGGGCCCCAGATGATGTGCAATGGCCTAAAGCAGAAGCGCTGACCTACCACCAATTCCCCGTCAACAAATACTGTAACCACAAAGACGATAATCCAGCAAACTCAAAATAACAATAACCAACCCAAACACAGCACGATCAATAATCATCCATTTCCCAAACCCCAGGGAGTCCCCGTATCCGATCCTGTTAGATAGCCGTTTATCCCCCGAGCAATTATACCTCGTTTCACTGCACGAGTACTTTCCACATCCGGGCGCCGAACTCCCTATCCAAATGAACGAGCCGACAACGGTGGTCCGAGACTGTGAAAGGTCCCGATTATGCACGCCCGTCCAGAAAGTAAGGTTCCGATAGACGGTAGCCTTGAAAGGGGTGGAAACGTTTTCGTCTCAGGCAAGGGCGTCGTGGTATACCCCGAGGCTTCCGGTGGCATACGCAAGTGAAAGGATAGCCATGAGGGCTATCTGGACAAAACGGATGACGGTGGTAGCAATGCCGAGGGAAGGGACGATCCTGGCGAGCCTCTCCATGGACATGTAAGCCACTTTGAGTATTCTTCAGTTGTTTTAAAGACAGGTGGTTTCCAGTCAGCCATTTCGAAAATAAGCAGGAGTGTAACTAGAGAGCTTTTCTCGGAGAATATGGAAGTAGAGCGATGATTTTCTATAGAGCTAAGTCGATAAATGTTATGGGGGGGGGTAGTAGTCTTATGCCTAGGCACCCCATATATGCATCGCATGACCCCATAATGCTATAGGAATTCCGAGCCCGAAGGGGCCCACTTGGTGGACATCCTACCTTCGCCGAAAATTGGTTAATGGCAGGACACAGAATTCTAAGCCCCCCACAGTATCGAAATAGGTGTAGGCTCATCCCAGCCACGACACACCCATCAAGGCGGTTAATGGCTACCGAGTGACGACAGATGATAGATTTGTGGTGCATATATCCCGGAAGAAGGTTAATTGCACATTTAGCCTACAACTTATCAGATATCTCTTGGAGTTCAGGCACTCAAATAATGCGACATAGCTTGTACTTGGCGTGTTAGCACTCATTATCACTCGACAGTATAGACCTTACCCCGCTAGAAGTAAAACTTAAAAGCAAAGATACTCCCAGCGCAATGCTTAGAACACAATATCGCTCTGTAAAAATTATGCATAGGCCACTGCCTGCCAGTAGCCGTCCTCTTCCACGAAAACGTGACAACCCTCACAAAGAAACAAACTCCACGGTAGCTTTCTCAGGATAGCGAAACCACATAAATGTGCATATTGATAAAGGGATTTAGATAACGGTGGGTGGCCGTGTAACAAATGACACGATGGATAATTAGGAAGAAGGGCGAAAAGCGGTGGATGGCAATTAATAAATTTCAAAAAAGTGTGCGGGATTTGATACCAATGTGTAATTGAATCTTGTGTGCTTTTTGGGATTTGCCGAGAATCCAGACAGCAAATCCTACTGATTCAGCCTGCCAAGAGGGGCAGTTGGTTGACTTGAGCCAATTAAGACCCCCAACCGGCTGCAAAGAAATGTCAGTTGTTTCGGCTTGGCGAGTGTTTTGGAGAGCCGGCCAGCCAATAGGTGTTGATCCTGCCCTGGAGTGCGCTATCTCGATTTTGCACCATCACTTTAACATTTTGAATTTTCTCCCCATCACCGCCATCCCCCACACTACTCCCTCGCCTGTCTACAGTAGGCATTGCCCTTTTCCCCTCAATCCCCATCCAAACATCTCAACCATATCTACTTTCATCATGTTTACTGCTAGATCAGCTTTCTCAACTATTGGAAGACGTGCCTTCTCCGTTTCTGCGCAGCAGGTATTGTACCCAGAGGCTGCTATTCACCTCGATTGGATGAAGGAAATTTTCCATCCATGGCTCCCTCTAAAATTGATTGGTCCAAGAGCTTCCACTGATCCTATTCCCTTCTCGGTGTTTTAGAACTCCAAGGTTACTGTTCTAGGAGCCGCTGGCGGTATCGGCCAGCCTTTGTCTCTGCTTCTCAAGCTCAATACTAGAGTTTCCGACTTAGCCCTGTACGATATTCGGGGTGCGCCAGGTAACTGACATACTCACCTTCCAGAGTGGTTGGATTTGAATTATAGATGCTAATTGTGCTATCTAGGTGTTGCTGCCGACATTTCTCATGTCAACACGGCGAGCAAAGTTACCGGCTATGACCAGGCTCCCGAAAAATTGAAGGCTGCACTCGAGGGTGCCGATATTGTCCTTATCCCTGCTGGTGTTCCCCGCAAGCCCGGAATGTCCCGTGACGGTAGATATTCTTGAGCAGACCTTAATCTTATGCTAGGCTGATCCTCTTAGACCTTTTCAAGACCAATGCCTCTATCGTTCGTGACCTGGCCAAGGCCGCTGCTCAACATGCGCCTGATGCTAAGCTCCTTATCATTTCTAACCCAGTCAACTCTACCGTTCCTATCTGTGCAGAAGTATGTCATTATCGTGTTCCACCTTAACTCCGAAAATACTGACGAAAAAATCAGGTCTTTAAGTCTAAGCGTGTCTACAACCCTAAGCGCCTCTTTGGCGTTACCACTTTGGACGTTGTCCGCGCTTCAAAATTCATTTCTGAGATCAAGGGAACCGATCCTGCCAATGAAGAGGTCACCGTTGTCGGTGGCCACTCTGGTGTCACCATCGTTCCCCTCCTATCTCAGTCCAACCACCCGTCTATTGACGGCGCGGTTAGAGACGCCCTTGTAAAACGTATCCAGTTTGGTGGTGACGAGGTTGTCGCGGCCAAGAGTGGCGCTGGTTCTGCTACCCTCTCTATGGCCTTCGCTGGGAGCCGGATGGCAGACTCCCTTCTACGTGCCTCACAGGGTGAAACCGGCATCTTTGAGCCTGCCTTTGTCGAGAGCCCGCTCTACAAAGAAGATGGTTGTGATTTTTTCTCCTCTAAGATCGAATTGGGTCCGGAGGGTGTTAAGGAGATCCACCCCGTCGGAAAGGTCAGCCCATATGAGGAGGGGTTGATCGAAATCGCCCTCAAGGACCTTGCGGACAACATCAAGAAGGTAAGACACGCTCTGATACCCCATCCGCTCATGCCTCATGCCATTACTAACCCCCATCTAGGGTCAGGAGTTTGTCAAGACAAACCCATAAGCGGGCAACAAACGGATTCCTTGGGGTAGTTACACGGTTTGTTTCATACGTCGTGGTTTACTTTCTCATGCGTTTTCTTTAATATCTGTAGACAGCGGGGGTATGTGTTAAACGGCTCATACCCTTGGACCAAAATAAAATACAAAAAATAAAAAATAAAAACTCAATTCCACTTCGTCTTACCCAAGGCTTTGTCAAAAGTTCCCATAATATCATAGCAAAATCGCATATCCAACCTAACCCTCAGAGCACAGGATCACGTGACACGAACATTCAGTCAAAGAAAGGCTTAATCTTGGCAAACCCTCACAAAACAACCACACAACCAAACTCAAAACCTCCCCCCACTACAGTACCGCCCACCACCCGAGCGGCGAACGCGCGCAACACAACTCCTCTACCCTCTCAACAACAAATGGATATAAGACAATGGAAGAAGACTTCTTCTCCGACGACGAAACGCTAGACGCCCTTCCAGAAGACGAACTACAAGCACTCGAGGACGCCGCAATCTCAAGTACCCAGGCACGAGCAGCAGCTGTAGCGGCAGCAGCAGCAACAGCAACCCAACAATCACACCACCAACAATACCACCACCGACTCCCACTCCCACAACGGGGGCCATGGCCACAGCAATACCAGCAACAGCAGCGACAATCTGCGCAGCAGCAGCACCAATACCTCTCACCCACATCTTCACTTTCGGCCGCGGCACCGCCCGTCCAGCGAAGACCTTACCAGCGACCGTTCAAGCCTCCGCTACTGCTGCAAAGGCCGGCCGTTGTCGAATACGAGACGCTCCCGACGTTACCGTACGTATCTGCGCCTCCGGTACCACTGCAGGTTCAGCCTCCGCCGGTAGAGACGGAGATTGAAGTTGAAGCGGCGTCTTCGGATTATGGAGCTATCGATTTTGACCTCGAGATTGCGGAGGAGTTGTTTGATGATATTGCGCCGAAGGTGGAGAGTGAAGGGAACGGTATTGGTATCGGTGGTAGTGGCAGTGGGGAACAATATATGTATGACGAGGGACAATTCAATGGGGAGCTCGTTGGCGGAGGGTATACTAATGGGTATGGGGAACATGTTCAAAAAGATAGAGATCATAAGATGACAGATGAGGAGGAGGGTATCTTGAGGCGTCTGGAGGAGGTAAGTTTTTGCCGCTTCTTCTAACCTTTACTCTTGTCTATCACAGTTAAGCTAACTAACGATTACAGCTACGAGTCGAAAACACCCGTCTAGAATCAGAACTAGTGAACCTGAAAGCCCAACAAGAAGCCGAACTCGTATCACTTCGACAAATCAAGGACGGCGAAACAAGCATCATCCGCAGCAACCTGGCAAAAGAGAAAAATGAACACGCCCGAATGATCACTTCCCTGACGAACCAGCACCAGGCAAACACCGACAAACTCAATGCCCAGATTGCGGAGAAGGAGAACGAGATCAATCGGTTGAAAACTACGCATGCATTCCTGGAGAAGGAGAATGCGGACTACGAGAAGCAGATACGAAGTTCTAAGAAGGTTGTCATTAGTAGCGGGAGGATTGGCAGGAGCCCCGTTACTACTCCACGGAAGGGGAAGGGAATACAGCACGGGGATGGATTTGACGACGATGAGATCATGATGGGTGGGAGCCCCTCCTGGACGGCCGGGAGGAGGACGCCGACAAAGGGGGTTAAGAGGAAGAGGACTGCCCAGGATAGTCCTACCATCCCGCTGCCATTAAGTCAGCCTAGGAGGACATCTACATCTTTCACGGAAGTTCAGGGGCAAGTCGTCGATGAGTCGTTATTAGAACGGATGTTCCTGGAGGATGATCGGTTTGATGTCTGTCCTATTAAAGTATCCGTGGATTCTTTGGAGGTTGAATCGCTGATCGTGGAAGTAGTTCTTGAAAGCGCTTGTGGCGCATAGAGTTGATCGATCTAATGAACGGGCGTTAGAGGCTTTGACAAGATTCTCTTTTCCTTCTTCTGATGCCACAATATCTTCTTTGTTTCTGGATAAAGTCACGCTGTTGGAGACCACGGCGGCGAAATCGGAGTTCTCGGTTGGAGTTTGTAAGGTTTTGCTTAATCTCTGGGCCAGGTGTTTGCAGGAGTCATTCGTAAGACTACTCTTAACCCATTCCTACTCCCAGACATTGGCGCTGACAATGGTTAGTTTGAGCCTTTAATGTTTCTTTTGGATCTACTACAATTTAGCGTTGATTGGGACCAGGGTGGTAAATGCCACTGGTTCTGCGAGGAGGTGGTCGGATTGATTCAGCGGACGGTGGACATCAATTCCATTCCAACATTCCAAAAGAACCTTTCCAAAATCGAGAAGGATGTGGATGTTACCCCCTGTCTGGAGCTCTTGGAAAGCATAGCCTTGGGAATGGTTGGAAACGAAATCCATGTGAGAAGGTATGATAGGAGGTTTGGTACTGGGCTTAATCCAATTCTTTCCCGCTAACTGATCTTAGATTCTGGCATAGTGTACGCTCAGACTTCCCCCTTATCCTGTTGAACCCCGCACAACCAATCGAACATATACGCCGCATGGCGTCGATCCTCTGCACGAGCGTGACCAGCCAATCTTTCGGACCCCGAGGGAGCAACGAAGCGGCCCAACGCCAGAACGAATCTAACCTCTTGGCTTCCATCACGAGGGTATTGGCGGATACTCCTGGATCAACAACAGGTGAACCGAGGTGGGATAAAGTTGAGGCTGTAGAGTTGAGGAAAGAGATAGTCCAGTTCCTGGGCACTGTTGCAGGGACAAAGCTAGGAATTGAGGCTCTTGCCCATCATCCGAACGCATTGCTGAGGCTATCGAAGAGGATTGCAGAAGAATTGGAGGAAGTGTATGAGTGGAAATATGGAGCCGACGGAAGGTACGTTTTTTTTCTTTTCTATTTCCCTTTCGTATTTCCCGACAGTCCCCCTTTTCCTCGCTTCTTCTCTCCCCCTCCCCCTCCCCTTTCCCCCTTCTTCTCCTTCTCCTCTCGGTTTTCAACACGCTGGTCGGTCAAAAGACGGAGAGTAGAAAAAAGAAAGAAAACCCGAAATAAAAGGAAAGGAAGTACGGGAGAAGGAAAAGAAAGATGTAGCCCGTATAGAAAGAGAAGAAAAAGAAGAAAAAAACAAGTGAAGGACTAAGTAAAAGCTACCGTACCACAGTTCCCAATTCCTGAATTCGGCTGTGCGCCTCCTCCACGCAATCATCACCACCAACGCCCAAGAAGCGATCGTAAAACTCTCGGGAAGCGCAAGCCACAAGCATCTCGCCTCCATGACACGTATAGCGTTTAGCGACGGGGTGCTTCAGGAGTCCGGGCTTGAGGAGACTGTGATAGAGCTCGCTCACGAGATCCTGGAAGTGATGGTGACACCGCACGAAGGGGAGAATCTCTGGGGTATTTTTCATCAATGATTAAAAGGATGATTATTTCCCCCTTCCTTAACTTGCCGGTATTGTATCGTACCATAGTCTCTTCTCTTTTTTTTCTTTTTTTTTTTCCAGTTCGGTGGGCCTAATTTACACCATATATATATTTTCTTTCCCCATATCGTATTATAATCCGTTACTAGTGCGAGTAGTTACTAGTTAGGAAAAGGAGAGAGGGGGAGAAGAAAAAAAAGGATAGAAAGTGGAGGGGCCCATATGTTGCTGTATCATACCGTAGTTTATTACACAAACATTGATATTACAGCACCAAGTCTATCTGTGACAGCCATCAGTCTTGTCTAAGCTAATCCAAGTTACCGGTATTTGTGATAATATTATGCCCCTTCCGCCCATTCGTCCATCTATCATAACCCAACCCAGCCAGCCAGCCCCACACACCGCCAAAGGCGGGTGTGTGCGGAGTGGGAGGGGGGAGGGGGTGAATTGATGAACGGGGCACCACGGTATCATAGAGGTAGGATGTGATAATCTAATGAGCACAGCAGGGGCCATCGTAGTAGACTAAAGTTAAAACAGTTGCGGTGAGTGTGAAAGAAAGGCAAACGAACGAACACCGTGATGAATACCGGTGTTCGCAAAGCACATACGAGTACATACCCCCTTTCCCTCTCTCTCTCTCACTCTCCTTCTTTCAATCCTCTTAACAATACTACGAGCAAACACCCTACTAGCTACAAGTAGTAACAGTAAAAAGCCCCCGCCAAAAGCAAAGCCATACAGTCGGTACCGTACTTGTGCTCTATTGGTTCGTGGCAGCATGTAAATTTATGTATCCAATTACACCTCCAAATACGTCCTAGCGTAGTCACGTGTACAGTTCTCCCGACGCGTTTTTTTCTTTAAATTTCTTTTTTTCCTCCCCCTCCAGCGCCTTCCTTCCTGTAGACCGTAACTTGTGGGTTATATAAGTGATGCTTTAACAGGAACGGTAAGGTAAACGTCCATTCTTTTTTTCTTGCATGGGGTTCAGCCCTCTCTCTCCGGTTTTGAACCTTTTATGGTATGGTATGATATAATAATAACTTGACTTGACTTTTGCCCTGCCCTGCCCTGATTTCGTGAACATGACTACATATTATCACACTTTTTGCATTTACATTTACCGTGGATGGTGAATGGTTGGAAGTACCGTACCGGTGACAAAGCGCGACAGTGCTGGTGCAAGGCAGGAGAGGTATGATAGATTTGTGTTGTGTTGGGGCTGGGGCTGGGTTAGGTTAGGTTAAGTTATTCTAAGGGAAACTCAAAACTAGGCAGAATTGGATTGGATTGGGAGTTTGGTAAGACGGCGGTTTCAAGTCGGTGAGAGGTTTTAGAAGGTGGATGTCTTGGTCTAGCTATTTAACACATAGTAGTATCGGTACATTGCGGTTAAGAAGATGGGAGGGAGAAAAGGAAAGTCACTCTCTTTCCCAAGTAACCGGGTACCCGCAGTTTTATCATATTATCATCATACAGCTACAGTGCAGTGCACTACATGCTGCACATATTGAGTACAGTACACAACATTTATGCCGACACCTTGTGTGCTGTGCAGTACGGTATGCGGGTATGATGCGTTCGGGATTACTTGTGAGTCTTTGATTTTTATTCTCGGCCGGTCGGTCCGCCCGAATGAAGTCAGCTACGATATGATACTGTACCGGTATGTAGGCTAGATAAGAATTGGGGCCATCTATAGAAAGCACAGTAATCCCCCTCTTTCTCCCTCTCTGCCTCTCTCGGGATTTCGGTTTTGATTTAGATTTGTTTGTCCGATAGGTAGGATGCGGGGTTGGAAGGGCTTTTATCTTTTTTTTTTCTCTCCTCCTTCCCGATGTGCGTGGGGTTCACTTTGCTTAACTTTTCAAGCCGGTAGATACCCTTGTGCTATGTATGATATGCTCTCGGTTGGTTTTGGTTCTTTTGTTTGCATGGCAAGGGGGGTTTCTGGATGTGGAAGTGGTTATGAGATCCGATTGATCGATCAATTGATGGAGGCTACGGGATGAGTGGTACAAAGTGCAGGCATCTGCTCGCAGTATGATATGTAAATGGGCTACCGTAGCATGCGTTCCGCATCGGAAAGCGTGGATTTGGATCAAGTTATGGCTCATGAACATACCATACCGGTGGGCCATGCTTTAAAGACAGCAGGCTGAGGAAGAACACATCATGAATACATATCCTCGTGTGCTCTATCTATAATACCGTAATATTAATAACCCTTGTTCTACTACTACGCCGCCGCCCCTCCGTCCAGCCAATTCCATCCCTTCTTACTACTCTTTTTAACACATCGGTTTCTCCACCATCCACAATCCCACCCAATGTGACTGCGGTAGTGTTGCCGTAGTGATGGGTTACGAGTAAAATGCCTGTAGGCTGTAGCGTATCCTGTCGTGGGTCCGGGAATGAAGGGGAGAGAGAAAGAGAAAGAGGAGAAAGGTTGGCTGGGAAACTAAAGGAGGGACTAGCCCTAATTAAGCTAAAGCTGGACGAATGATGACCCCACCAGGTTGGAATGCCAAGAAAAGTCACAGGGTTGCGCAACCAATGAATACCAGGGGCTTCGCGTTGGAAGCCGAGAGACGCGTTACCTCGACGCGCTCTTTCAAATAAATTGCGGAGCAACGCCAAGGAGGGAAGCGGGATGGTAATTTTGTTAAAGTGGAATTGAAACCTTCTTCATTCACCATGCGTAAGGTATGGAATGGGGGGAATTAGGAGCTTATAAAGTACAAGTACTTATTCCTGCACTAAATGGAGAAGAGAGGAGGTAGGGACTTCTCAAGTCGGAATTGTGGGGATCTTTTTTCTTCCCTTTTTTTTCCCTTGGGCTTTTGATCCCTTGTGACGGGGCTGGATGCTAGACGCTGCTGCTGCTGCTGCGGTGCGAAAAGGGTTTTCCTTCCTTCCTACATTCCCACTTCATGCCTTTAGGTTAGAATACTGTAACATATCCTCCCTTTTCGCCTCTAGCGGGCACCGGAGAAAGGTTGAGAGAGAGGAGCGAGAATAGAGCCCCGTCTTACACAGGATTGTCTTGGTGGTGGTGAAAAAGACAAGCCCTCGCCTCTTACTCACTGACTCTAGTCAAACAGGACGCAGCACGAGTTACGCAACGGCGGTCACCACCAACCCCCCTCTTTCCGCTGCATGCTGACAGAGTATCGTAAGTGACTGACTGTACCGTATTCTCTCTCCCCCCCTTCCTTTCCCTTCACTCCTCTCTCTCCCTCTCTTATTCTCCTCTTTCTGGTTAGAGACAGCAAATCTTTGCTTTGCAAAATTATTGCCCTCCTTTTCTAATTGAGCCTGGGCCTGTCTCGGTGTCTCCTATTCGGTCTGTCACCTACAGTTACTGTCCGTAACTTTCCTCACCTTTTTTTTCTTCCCTACCCACTGTCACTTCCGTTCACTACCAGCCTGCTAACTTTCAGGGAATTCGATCAGGCCTGTCCTGACTTCGTCCCTCTCTCTCTTTCTTTCTTTCCTTTCACCCCTTCTCTTTCTTCTCTGCTTTCGTTCTTTTGCTCTCACAATCCCATTCCACTATCGTGCCCCGTCCACCAATTTACACGCTCCCGTGTTCTTAACCACAATTGCGTGTAGAGGTGCTTTTCGCTCCTGCTGACTACGGACCCACCCCCCTTCTCCCCACTTCGATTCTATTCACCACGCGACCCCCTTATCCAACCAGAGGAGGATATATCGTACCGTCCGTTTTATACTATCGATAAAAATATTCACTTATCCCTATTTCACCCTTTCGTGAAAATAGAGGACAACTGAAACTAAAAATCCTTCCAACGCCAGCCGGCCGAACCTCGATGGATTCCTCGCCTGTGCAAAGGGTCCTCGACGTGAATAATTCTGCCGCTGGTGTAAAACGCCCAGCACCTGGCTCTCTATTGCCAGCGTTCGAACCGAGCTCTTCTCCACCATGTTTTAAGCGTCACAAGTCTCGCCTATCCGAGAGCGAGAATAGATATCCAACCCCTGTTCCTTCATCCTCTCTCGGTATCCTTTCGTCCCCCCCTCCTCAACTCTTGTGCAAACCTGTACCCGAACATAGTCAACCTGCTCTTTCCGAACGTTCTCCCTTGGGTGGTATCCCATCCATCACCCTGCCGGATAACGGTGAACCCCTCCTTTTGGGAAGATCTAGCAATTCATCCCACTACCAACTCTCTGCCAATAGACTGATTTCACGCGTCCATGTCAAGGCACTATATCTGACCACAGCATCAAAACCAAAGGTTGAGATCCAATGTCTGGGCTGGAATGGTGTAAAGGTTCATTGCCAGGGCCATGCTTGGGAGTTGGCAAAGGGAGATGTGTTCACATCCGAAACTGAGCATGCAGAGATCATGCTTGATGTCCAAGACTCGCGTGTAGTCCTTGCATGGCCAGGTCGCCAGTCTCGTTCTGCAAGTGTCCCGGCCCTGGGCTCGCCCACTGGTAGGGTATCTAGGAGTCCATCCATTGGATGGGTAGATGATAACGACGAGAACGTTGACCCCTGTGGTCCTGATGCAAGAAACAGCATCCGTCGTTGTGGTGCTACGCTCGGTGAGAAGTGCAATCGTTCACCTGTCTCTCCTCTACACAGAAGGGGAGGCGGAAATTCATCCTCCATGCTTTTGTCAGAATCCCAGATGACTGACACCTTTTTGGAAATCTATGAGGATGAACCTGTGCCTGACTTTAAGGAAGGGGGCCAGTCTGCCCTCCTCGAGCCACCTGAAAAAGAGGAGATTGCCCAGGCAATGAAGTCCCTACTTGGCGAAAGCGAGGGTGAAGATGAATATGACGACCAGGATGGTGATTCTTTTGAGGATAATACCGATGCCATTGCGCAGAGTTTCCGGGAAGAGGAGCCGTCTCTTCCTCCCATGGTCACCTTTTCCACCGCCGAACCCCTCGGTGTTCCAGATACTCCTCCAACCTCGTGTGTTGCCCGTGGATCGTCCGCCTTCTCCTCACCAATAAAGCGTCGAAGTGCATCAGTTTCCCCCACCAAAGCCAACACACTCCAGAATCATATCACCAACCAACTTGCTTTCTCGCGTCTTTCCTCCACTCCGGTTTCTGCACTCTTATCAAACCTCCCATCGTCACTTGCACCATTGGTTAATAAGGAGCGTCTTGTTCAGGTTTTAGATAACCTTCATTGCATCGGAGAAATCAAGCGATCTGGCAAAGATGCCGCTGGAAAGGCACTCGAAAGCGAATATTACTATATACCCGACCGTGATACAGATCTGGGCAGACGCGATGCTGTTGTGCAGGGAATGGGAAGAGTTGGGTTGAGGGCGTGCAGAAGAACTCATAAGGTATGATATGATCGTGATTTCATTGTTTGCATGGGTATGGGCATGAACTAACCGGGTACTTAGCAATACTACTGGAAAAAGCCAAAGAAGCCGACTTATTACTAGTCTGCCTCTTCTGAACGATAGTGCTACCGTTTGACAATCTTCTACTTGATTTTTTTTCTTCTTCTTCCTTTATAGGTTTTGCATATACGCGTTTTGCTACCGGGTTTAGCATTTGCACTTTTTTTTCTTCTCAAAATCAGGCTTTTCCTTCTTGTCTAGGGTTTCCTTTTTGGCAGATTTTCGTTTTGCCATATATTCTCGTTATGTTCATCGTTTACTCATCTTTCCAGGGATTGCTGTTTTTCTCGTTTCGTTTCTCAGGATTGTGATTTTTGCTTCTCCTTTTTATATATCGGTGGCATTCTCGTTTTGAACTCTTCCTTTTTTTGTCTATTTTTTTTTTTCTTTCCCTTGCCTCCCCAGAAAGTACACTTATGATGGGAAGGTATGATAGCAAAACTGTATTTTTTTGATTTGCTACTTTTGATTTGAATGGGGCGTCTGTTGTCTAAGTATGTTATGGGTGTGGGTGGTTGGCTGGTTAACAGGCGTCTTATGAGGCACGAGTTTGAGTTGGAGAAGAAAATGAATGATGTCTGCGGGGAGGAACTAAAAAGAAAGGAGGAGGAACAAAAAAAATACTGTACGCAACGGGCTATGATGATGTCTGTAGGAAAGTATGCATGTCCTTTCTTTTTCATTTTAATTTACCTTTTCCAGAAAAAAGAACCCCCTTTGTTTCTTTCTATGTCTTTGATCTCTTTAATTAGTCTGCCTGGCGTTTTTTCCGAATTTCTTTCCACTCGGGGAAACGCATTGGGCGGGTGGACGTATAATAAAACAAAAGCCAGCTCTTCTATGCTATGAGGAATGCAAGAAGTAGTGATAATTAGTTTTTTTTATTTTATTTAGAATCAGTTCCCCAAAATACTTTCAAAACTACCTCCTTCGACTTCTCCAATCTTAATCTTACGCTCTACCTTCCAATCGTGCCCATCCGAGCCTCCTCCGCTCAGCATACCGATGCTCCTTACTAAGTCAAACCACCCCGGAGGTTGGATCTATTTACCCTACCCCTACGTCAGCGGCTCAACCCGCACCCCTTCCAGCAACAAACTCGGGAATCGGGAGATCGACGGGAGAGAAAGAAAGTGCTGGGTTAGGGTTTGCTATTTATACTTTTTTTCTTTTTTTTCTATTGGTGGGCTATGGCAGGGGTACCTGGGAGGGCAGGGGAGGGAATTATTTATGGCATGAACTTCGGGCTCGGGGTTTGTGGCGGGGGGGGGGGTGTTGTACGTGTACTTTAGTTGTATGATAGTGTGATTGCGTTCTTATTTTTTATTTTTTTACAATGCTGGTATTATGCTTATTTTATTTTTATTTTATTTTCTGTTTTGAGTGATGTGTGGTGATTTGTTGTGATGGGTGGTTTGGCCCGTGGTGTATGATATATAAGGGAGTTTGGGGGATTGTCTTGTTGGTGTATGATAGGACTGGTGTAGTTAGGATAGTGCTAGTTGTGTTGTCTTTGTGCTGGTGTGATCGTGGTACTATGGGTAGATTCCCCGCTGTAGCATTACTGAGCTGTGATTTTCAGAAACGGCTTCGTAGTTTATTAGTAGATGGGGGGAATACGGTAGGTTTATACAGCCTCCTGCTACACTGTACCATACCATACTATTACTCCCCCTGCTATTTACCTACTATAATTGCCGGAAGGAAGGATGAAGGAATGAACAAAGGCATGCTCATACCCTACCACAGCACCAGAACGATAATACCTCCACCCACCACCAACCACTATATCAAAACAAAGCACAATATCACACTACAAAAACGAAACCCCCTTCCCTTCTCCAATCTCTTTTACTCGCGTACTGTAACTACTTACAACCTCACAATATACTTCATGGCAACTTTAACAGTTCACTACCTTACCCCCCCCCCCCCCTCATCCTTCACCGCCAAATTTTCATCCCGGCACTCAGGAGGGGTACTGTACTAGTACTGAACCCGAGTTGTAAACACTAGAATCCGTCGTAATCCCCCGCTACTAAATGTTAGGTTCTAGTCTTGGCTGGTAGGATACCTGCTACGTCGTGCATATATGCATACTGTCCATGAAGGGTTGTAAAGCTTGGTAAGAGATATATATCTCGCGGTGGATGGGTGGGTACTGTACCGGTATCTGAGTAGTGCAGAAGTCATTTTGCTAAATAGAAATAAAGCTATGGTATATACATTTAGAGTCTTTAGCTTGCTAACTTTTCTCATACCTTGTATCATAGTTTGAAAGAATAAAGTGAAAATGATGATTCTGTGGTCGGGAGGAGAGGAGGTAGGGAAGAAAGGGAGGTAGGAGGTGGAGTGTACATAATTTATGCTTAGCTCCGCGGTGAACTGTATAATAGGTAGGTATCGTGAGCATGGTGCCTGGCATACTGAGCTGTGCTAGATGTTCTTGTGTTGGGTTTAGGTGTAAGGCGATGATTCTTGGGGGCCGAGTGAGGTATTGAACACTGCAGTGAGCTAGGGGAGTATTATCATCTGCATGAGAGAGAAAGAAGACATCGTTCGGAAAGGCAAAAGTGATTCCGACAGTTGGATTTATTGTAGTGATACTTCATGATCCACCACTCTGGAATGGGTATGATATTCCCAATACCAGGATTGGTTACGGTCTTAAGATGGGTATTGAGCTTTTGGGCTTTAATAGGATCTACCCTCCCATCGAAGCGTAACACATCGTCAAAAGTCGAAAGCTTCAATTCACGTATGATAAAATTATTATATCCCCATCTTCATCCACTGATCCCCATCACATCATCTCAATCACCACTTTCCAAAACCAAAGAGCAATACTCAAAGAATCGGCCAAAAAACGTTATGTTATGTTACCGAATCTCTAATTATGTTCACATTCCTCCCCCCTTCCATTCCTCACCCGCTCATCCATCACCCACCCCCTTCCCCCGTCAACCGCACCCCAATTACCAAACTTTCAAAAAAAAAAAGAGAAAACTCCATAAATGCCCGACTAAAAATACTTGTAAAAGAAGGGTGTATAAAAAAAAAAGAGAAAAAAAAACCCTCACTATCAACCAAACCAAACAAGGCCACCTATTCCAAAGTATCCACAGAAGAAAAGAAGAGCAAACGCTAACCTTCACAAATAATAAATAATACAAGAACGGATTTTTTTATGTATGTAGGACTATGATAAATACTGAGCTAAAGCGGGGAAGAAAGAGAACATGGCTAGATCATGACTAGAAGGGAAGGAAGGGGGAACAGAGCAGCAAGGAAGCTTGCTCTAAATCCCGCCTCGACCACCAACTGCCCCCTTCTGTGCAACCCTCTTGCGATATTGGTCTCGGAACTTTTGTCTTTCAAAGGTGCCTGTCAAGATAACCGTTAGTTAATGTTTTCTACTACTGGTACGGGGGGGGGAAGGATTCAAATACCCCATCCAAAGATAGAACACGCAATGAATAAATAACTTCCGAAAAAGTACAACCCAATCGGTACGATCTCAATCTCGGTTCCTGGAATTTTGAACTTGGTATTGATAGCCTTTGTACTGTTTTGGCTGGCTACGTCTGCGAATACACCATTGACGAAAGTTGCCTCGTCAGAGGAAAGGGTCGTGCTTAATTGTTTGCCCTCAGGGGTGTTTGCAAAGAGGGAAATATTTGGCTTCAACATTCTCTGCATTTCGAGACTATAATAAAGCATTATTTAGTCAGCCATTCCATTTATTCATGTTTTCCGAAAAAAAGAAAGAAAAAAAAAAGACGAGGAAAACATACTCGGTCATGTCGTTCGCCAAAAGCATCTTGTCAATTTGACCAATAAAATGAAACTCCTGGACCTTTTGGGGGCCCACAGAACTTGCAGAGGCCTGTGCCGTTGCAGCTGCTTCTTCGGCAGATTCATTCCTCACTTGCACCGCTGCGCCGTTATACATCAACGAGACATCAATGTTCCCCCCAACCGTAGCCCAATCACCGTCCGGAGCTGAAACCTGGTAAAGCCTCAAATCGGCAGCGAAAACGCCCGAATCGCTGCTCAAAAACGGAAGGTTGTAGCAGACAGCGATACCAGAAGGGTTGGAAGCCTTTGTAACGTTCTTCAATTTGTCGATACACTTGAGTGTCGTCTCTTTTGCCCAACTCTGCAGATCCAGTTTCTCAATAGCAGACTCATTCCTCGCCCCGCTCGATGATGACTGACGTCGGACAATCTTGTCGTCTGCATCTCTACGAAGTAGGTTGTGCCAGTTGGACTCCGAATCCGGCACGCTCCCGGGTACTACGAGCATTGCGGCAGGACTTGAAAGTGCTGTTGTGACGACGCTCAGCGCCGACAGTGCCAACAGGAAATATGAAAAGACGGTGCTCTGCATCGTTGTGGTTGGCTGGTACGTTTGTCGTGAGAAGGAGAGAAGGTAGTGGAATGTGGTAGCTGGTTGGTAGAATATCTGTTAGTCCCCACCCCGTAATTGGAAGAAGGAAATGTGATCCCACTGTTGCAGGCAACAGACAAAATAAAGGGAATAGAATGGAGGAAGGAGCAACGGGAAAATGGAAAAGGTGGGGGACGGGGAGAATAAATTAGAGCGGAAGGGAATCAAATAGTATACATGTCTAGTGTGTGCAAGTGCAGGCATGTGGCTAGTTAATTAATCTGGGTACGTACCTAAGGGCTTAGATGGGAATAGAAACCTCTGCACCAGTCAAGAGAGTGTGTGTGTCGACCCGAAGCCCTGGACCGTGAAAAAATGATTGACCGTGATTGTCGTTACCGCAACAATAAATTCGGAAATGGCGCGAACAGGTTAAGCTATCTCGCCCCCCACCCTTTCTATCTTTAACCTTCTTTCTTCAAAAAGGGAAAACCGTTAAAGATCCGATAGAGAGGGACAGCGCCGGCGCTGGGCGGAAGCCGGTTAGCGGAGAGAAAAGAAAAAAGGTAAAGAATGAACTGGAGTAATTGTCACGGCGTCCAGCAGCACGGTTGGAAACGGAAGGGAGAGAAAGAATGAAGGAAGAGGGTGGGTGGGGAGGGGAGGGAAAAGGAAAAGAAGGGAAAGTAGAAAGAAAAGTGGGAAAGGGAGAAGGGAAAAGGGACAAGAAGGGTGAGGGAGTGAGAATGGAGGGCCAATAGAAAGGGTATGAATAGGCAGACGATGAGCGGTGGGCGCCTCCTTCAAGGGGAAAAAGGGTAGGGGAGAAAGCGGATATCAACAACTGCAGGATGAGGCGTCCAATAAGCGAGCACAAGCAAATTGGTTCCTGCAGGAAGAAAATGCTAAGAAATCGAGCCAAGAGAAGAAGAGATGTGCGCCAAGTCTGGACAATGATAAATTGGTGATTGGGCAGAAATGGGCGAGAATGAATGGGGAGAGAGATTGTCAGATTATGATGCCCGCCCTCAATTCAATCCAGGAATGCTCCCTTCCTTCCTTGCTTCCTTCTTTCCTTCTCTTCCCCCCGACTGGTTCCCGATAACAACTGTAATTTGGTGCTACGAACTGGTCGCACGGAGAGTAATACCGTATGTATTGGGCAGAGTGAAAAGAAAAAAAAGGGAAGGCGCTGTGCCGTCTGTGAAAGAGTGGAGGAAGGGGAAGGTAGCAACTGCGATAGACGGCGGTCAGAGTGTTTTGAAGACCAGTAGGAACTGAAGCTTCTGTGACACGACAAGGTCCGAGTTCCCTGGGTACCGTATGATACTCGAAGCGTGTGAGAGCAGTGTGAGCGTTCAATACGAAGGGGAAAGTGGTCGATATCGTTTGTTCTGTATAACTGTAACTGCTCGCTAAACCTATGCTTGTGAGGGGCAGGGGATGGTTTCTAGTGGAGGAGGGGAGGAATTGTATGATATGGAGAGATGTTGGAAAGCGATGGGGGGAAACGAATGGTTCTTGACTTTTTCGCGGGTACGAATGGCATTTGATAAACTGCACTGTATAGTGTCGGGCGCGAGCTGGAACCACACCACATGATTGTTTTTCAAGTTGAACAAGCATTCCTATTGAGGGGATGAGGGAGGGAGGTGACCTCCACTACCGGTACCGTACTCGCAGCTCCTAATGCGCGGTACCAGTACTAATACACTACCACTCCCTAATCATCCATAACCACCAATGATGACGGTTGTCGCTCTTCTCACGAGCGCCAAAGGCAAGGGGAGAACGCCAATCGCAACCAGCTGAATGTCTCAGCGGACAATTACGAGTTGGGAAAATCCTCCGATCAGGGCCCAGTCAGATCCAACGCCTACTGAGCCGCTCAGCTACACAACAACGACTTTTTCTCAACGAACGAACCAACGAACGAACGAAAAGGGAGGAGAAAAGGGTTCACAACAAGACAAAAACCTTTTTTCAAAAACAAAAAACAAAAACCCATCTCTCAAGATGAACCATGCCATGCTACAAGTAGATATCGCAGATAGATACCATACCGTTCCTGTAGATGGCCCCCTCCAGTCAAAACAGCCCCAAGCAAATCCCAATGCATTGAAGGTTTCAAGTTCCGCCACTGAGACCCCAGCAAAACGTCGCTCTAGTCCTAATACGTCAATTAGCACCAGACGAGGGTATCCACACACACCTTTTTCCCTTCCCTCCCCCTCATCCTATCCGTTCCTGAAAATCACGTCACGAAATGTCTGTGCGCTCACGCTCGTCCGTGGCGACAATTGACAAAAACCCGAACGGGGGAGAAAGCGAAAAATTTGTCACGGTACCGACACAGGTATCCAGGCACAGTACTCGTACTTGTATCCCTTGGGCGGTCTAAGACAGTAAAATTCGCAGCCAGGCACACTCAAAATTATGATTCGTTGCAAATTAATGGCTGCTATGGCGCCGAGCCGCCTGGGCGATAAAAATCCGATTTATATTACCCGAAATGGCTCGGTCTTGACCGATTTGAACGTCCAAGT
>Ga0307507_10001858_pt1 | contig 46156 bp, 16 predicted proteins | sample 7_EM_MG_FD_207223 | JGI IMG/M metagenome (GOLD analysis project Ga0307507, IMG submission 207223) | Populus trichocarpa ectomycorrhiza microbial communities from riparian zone in the Pacific Northwest, United States - 7_EM | ecosystem: Host-associated > Plants > Roots > Unclassified | place... | reverse complement strand
TAAGAGAAGTCTTTAAATTTAAGAAGTATAACCCTATTAAGTTTAATAGAGTTCGCATCTTTAAGTTAAAAATAGTTAATAAGATTAAGGGCAAAGCTACTAACGCCCTATTTAAGAAGTTAAGGCTAGTTATCTAAGGTTATAATAACAACGGTAAGGAAGTAATTCTTATATAATCCCCTATAATTTAACAAGCTAGTTAGTAAGTTATTATTGCGCTAGCTTCCTCCTTAATAAAGAATGGAATAATAGTTTATTTACGAGATATTACTTAGGCCTATACCCAATTAGAGACGTACCTTTAGCGCTTAATATTAGCATACCTTCCAGAATAAATTCGCTACTAATATCCCGAAGATACAATTATGGTCATACTTAAGCCATTATATAAAATCGCAGAGGCAGGAACTTACTAGTGGGCTACCTATAGCAAGCACCACAAAGAGAAGCTTTTAATAATAACTTCTATATTTAACCCCTGCTTCCTTATTATAACTATAGGAACTCTATTCAGAATCGTTAGTATATAAACTAATAATATAATTATCTTAGGAGATAACTAATTCTTAGCTCTTAAAGAAGATAAGCTAGTAAAGGTAAATCTTATAGTAAAGCTAAAGGAGAGGCTTAACCCAATAACACTATTACTCTTTAATAGATGCATCCTTTCCCTAAATAAGGACTCCATCGCTTTGCGCCAGAAGGGTTAAGGTAAGAAGATTAATATTATTAACGTTAATTCTCTAAAGTAAGGATATATGGAGTAACGCGCTTGCGGAGCCTATGTTGCTTCTATCTATTAACCTAAGGCTTCCTTTAATCTCTCTATTGCCGCTTAATACCAGGAACCAACTAAGGATAACGTTCTTGCCCTAAATAAGCATCTTTTCTGGTAAATAAACCATCTTGATTGGGGACTACTCTATATGCCTATTAACCTTCCTACCGCTAAGCTCTTTGTATTTATTAATAGATCGTTTATAAATAATAAAGATTTTAGCTCCCAGCTAGGATATAAAATTATAATCGCGAACGAATCTACTAGAGAGAATAACTTTATAATCTATAGCAATTTTATCTATTGGAGCTTAACTAAGAGTAAGTATATTACTTAAAGCGTTCTAGCGTTAGAGATATATAGAATGGTTAGCGGAGTTAACATGGCAATTATAATTAGAACTACCCTAAAGATAATTATAGATTAACTTGAACTTCCTATTATCCCTATAATTATATATACTAACTTATATTCCCTCTATAAGTGCTTAGTTAAGCTTAGTACCATAAAGGAGAAGCGCCTTATAATTAATATTATAGCACTTTAGCAATCCTATAAACAGTAAAAACTCTTTAAGATTTAATAGATTAATGGCCAAGATAACCTAGTAAATATAATAATAAAGGTAAACCCAAATAAGGCTCTAGAAACGTTTATTAATATAAACACTCTACGTATATAGGTTAAAGGTTGGGTTAAAAGGGAGTAAGAGTATAATATTTCGCAGACCCTAATTTCAACCAGCTAATTAGGATTTTCCATACCCGGCATAGAAAATCGCTATTGGCTCGCTTACTACTAGCGCCTTAGCGGCCCCTCGCCTTCGCGTTAACCCCTAACGTTCTTTTTCTTCTTCTTCGCTTAGTATCTTTGTATAGTAGTAATCTACAAGTATATATAAATAGCAACTATAAAAGAAGAGTTGCCAGTGTCGGGAATAAGGCAAGCGGTCGTCACGTGTCGTCGCGGCACTAGCGTGGCGAGGAGCCTTAAGCTTTTCGCCCTTCCTCGTTCCAATCAAGAAATCATGCATTATTAAACAACGTCACTATATCTACTCGAGTAGTACTAGTGATTTACCCTGTGTTACCAACATTAATAAACAGCTAAAATAATATAGATGATAGTTTTATATATAGTTTTATTTAATTCCTAAGCTTTTTTACTTATTTAAAACATTTATTGTTAAGCTTTTTAAACTAAAAGGTAGTAAATTTAGTAGTTTTTGGCGGGGAATTAGGTAGGCGACCTAAACTTTTAACGTAGTACTGTACCCTATCTATAACTAACTACTACTATATAAGTACCGCGGCCTTCTACTATATAGTATAGAGGAAAGGCTGGATCATTGCTATAGCTTTTTAATTATAACTATATAAGCCTAATAAAGATAAAACTACGTCTTCTATAGTAATAGGATAGATATAGTTGACCTTTTAGAAAATAATACCCCTATGGAACTCTATGGACTTTTACCTTTAAACTTTTAGAAATTTATAAAGCTTAAAAAAGGACTTATTAACAAGGAACTCCGCAAGCTCCTCCCTAAGAGGTACTATAACTTTATTAACATATGCTTATAAAAGGGCGTAGATATACTCCTCCCACACTAACTTAATAATTATGCCATTAATATTAAATAAGGGAAAATGCTATTTTATAAGAGACTATAATTAATATTATTATTATTCATTGCTTAACGTCCGATTCGGATCCCTATTAGGCCCACGCGGACTACTCCTTATATATATATAGGGAGAAAACCCTATTTGAGAAAACCCTGTGATCCATCTCCCCGCCTTTAGGGACTCGCCTACAAGGCGCCTGCGAGGCGCCTGCAAGTTACCTATGGTGCTCTACTACCTTACTTTTTGACCTTCTTGGGAACCACTGCTGCTATAACAAGCCTACGGACGCGCTAGTATCGCAAACTTTACTCTACTACTATAGAGTTATTAGGGGGCGCCTAATACCCGCCCTATTGCCTTTTATTACCATTTCCCTTACAACCCAGAACTGGTTTAGTATATTTTGGCTAATAAGCCACTAGGTAGCCGCCTTAAGACCTTTTTATATTAAAAGTAGTGTATTATAGTTCTCTGTGCTAGCTACTAAGAGCATTGCTTCTTAGTTGGTATATAAGGGGCATAATAGTATTACGTGTTTTGGTGTCTGTCTTAGCCAGCTATGTTTATATCTTAGGCTACCTACTAGGACGCCTATCTAGTAGAGCCAATCTTTTAATCCTATTATTCCTGTTCTTAGGAGTGTTGCTATTATATTTTCTGCCTTTGTTAGGCCTTCTTGGAGCCCTTAAGTGTTTACCCCCCATAGCGTTAACTATGCTGTGGCTTAGGTTACTCTTGCCTAAGTTAGCCTCTGTACCTTTAACTCCCATATACCTCTCCAGCGCTGGTCCAACCAGTATTATATTACGGTTAATGGTTTCCCAGCGTTCTTTTATGCTCTACTTTGGCTTCTTTCTCTTTCTTGCTGTTGTTTTTACTGGCCTCTTGCGCGTCTCCCTTTCTCCTCTATATAGGCCTGGGCCCTAATACTGCACCATTTTTCTTCTGCTTTCTTCACCTGTTTCTCTAGTATATCTTCCCTACTTTAGGGTTGTTAGATTGTTCTCCTATAAGGCACCCTAGGGTCCCTCTATAGTTTATTTAGGCGTGTCTTGTAGGTAGTTATATATTAGCTAGTAATATAGTAGAGTTTAACATACCTACTTATCTAGGCCTTTACCCTAGTTTTCTAGTGCTTTGGTCCCAATCTATAAGCAGTTAGCTGCTACTACTAATTGCGGGGAGTTTTACTAGTTCTTTTAGATATTTTATAATAGTATTACCTGAGTGCTAGTCTACCCCCTAGCAGTCTATATAAGAGTTTCCTCCTAGAGTTGGTACGCTTTTGCACGGCTTAGGAGCCTTCTATAGCCTCTAGTTTTACGCCTTTCTTTATTGTTTCCGCTAGTATAGGCATAAGCTGCTATTTCTAGGGGTTGTAACTCCCATCTTTACGCCTACTGACGTAATTCTATGGGGGCGTCGTAGCTGCATCCTGTAATATAGTTGGGTATACCTTCTATGGACAAGGCTAAGCCACTGCCTCTCTCGCCTAAGTAACTCCTGTTTGCTTCTTAAGTATATTTTACCGGCAAGCCGCCCTAGAGGCGAACGGTTCCGTTTATTAATATACTAACACACGCATCCGTTCTCTTAAGCCACGTAGTAGTTTTTCTGGCTAGGGTGTAATCCTGCCTACTTACCAGGTGCACTAAAGGTTAGAGCCTAGTTAAGGGGTAAGGTCCTTAGAGCTAGCAGTGGCTACTATATACTACGCCCCGCGAGAAGCTAGTAGTAATATAGGGGCGTAATACCCTATATACTACTAGTTCCCGTTTCGCGTTGCCTATAAGGGTCTCCTTATAATAGGCCAACCGTGTCTTGTAGGAGAGGGGCCGTAGAGATACTAGGTCCCGTACTAGATAACCTACTCCCCCCTCTCCTACTAACTAAGCTTGTGTTCCCTAATTTTATAAGCTAGCCTATATCTCTAACTGTTAAGACCTTGTCTGACTGGCCTATATTTCCCCTATAGCCTCCCCCATATATATACATTAGGTTGCGTGCACTACGCCTATTAAGACCCTTCTATAAGTTGCCTTATGCATATACGCATTAGGTTGCGTATACTACGCCTATTAAGACCCTCCTGTGAGTTACCTATAAGTTAACTATAGGTTAACTATAAGTCGACTAAGTTATACGCTATAGGGCCGTTAAAGCTGGCCTATATTTCCGATGCCTAGAGCTTTGCCAGTGTTTCTACCTTGTTAAGCCGTCTGGTCGCCATCACGTTGCTAATATATTGTTATTGTGTCGCTATTGTCTAGGTCGCGTATACCACGCCTATTAAAACCCTCTTCTAAGTTACCTGGGTATACTAGATACCAGATAAGCCCTTATAAAGGGGCCTTAATAAGTTCTCTAGGCAGGGCCTTAACAAGTTCTTTATAGTGGCCTTAGGGCCTTAATAAGTTTTATATAAAGTATCTACGATATATTAACCTTAACAAGTTCTTATAAAAAGAGGTTCCTTACGCCCTTACTATATCCTCTTAGTCTTAGAGCTAGTATAAGCCTAAGGGTGTCCTATTATACGCCTAGGGCACGTCCACGTTAACTAGCTAAATAAGGCTAGTTTCAGGCCTAGCTGCAAGCTAGGTAGTTATATATCGGGCGGTTTTTATATCCTAGTTTCCCTTAATAGCCCCTAGATAGTATGGCAGGAGGGGCTCACAGCCCAGCGTGGTCACGGAAAAGACTCGGCGTGGTTAGAAAGTTTAACGTGGTCAGAACTTGCAAACCAGCTTCGTAACCATAATTAGCTTAAGACTACGCTAAGCCTACGCATATGCAATGCACATGCAATTTAAATAAAATAGAAAATACAAAGCCGTTTATCCTCAAATTACAAATATCCTAGTTTATGGCAGTGCATATACCGCGCATATGCGCTAAACAATGGCCATATAAGGTAATGGTAGTTAGTCATCAAAACATGGCCCATACACACGCGTAGCATATCCACAATAACAGTCGCACTATAACTTCTTCTCTATAACATTACAGCGTATGCCACGAGTATATACAGTACAATATAGGTATAGGTCTTACATATACTAACAGAAAGAATAAGGCAAATTTCCATTACCAATTTAACCATCGCATACGCCGCGCATACGCTCACCATAAGCAATCTAACAATCGCAGACTTTGACAACCCACAGGTGGCCTCCACCGCCAACCCTTCTACCTTCGGCCATCACCATGGTAAGCATATACAGAGCATATACATACACTATACTTACAAAGCCTTATAGGTCCGATTCCAAATCCTAATCCCAGTTAGGTAACTCCTGGTTAGTTATAGGATTGCATATACACGGTATATGCTTACAATAACTATAGCGCGCACTACAGCAACTCTCGCTGGAGGAAGACATAAGTGTATATAAAGCCGCATATCCAGTGCATATACTAACTGTATATAGCCCCAACCGTTTCAGTCCAAGATAACGCGAGTATATACGGCTCTATATACTGCGTAGGCATATACTAAGCGTATACTAGACCCACCCAACGCCGCCTTTATGCTCTCCTCGGTTAATACTATGGTATATATTGCTTATCCACACCCTATGCGTAGCATATGCTAAGCCAAAGTTTAGGTATGATATTGCAGTTAACGGTATACAGATATGCAGCCGTGTCTTTACCGCTTAGCCAAGTATACGTTTTGCATATACGTAGCGCCTGCGGCTCTACTAATATGGCTATAGTATTGCCGGCATATCCGCAATAAGCATAGCGGTGCTTGTATGTACTACTATATTGTTATAGTAGCTCGGCATATGCTTACTATATATAGTAACCAACCCAACTACTAATAATACATCAGTTGGAGAGCTGGTCGCAGGCGAGAAGTATGTGCTATATATATACAGCGCATATACAAGGCTAATATATTATAGTTCCCTAAAGCTATTTATTCTCTCTAGTAGCTAGCAGGATACAAGATACCTGCATAAGCCCGGGTATATCTATGCCTATATATCGCATATACGTCGCTAATAGTGTCTATAGTCGTGGCCCCTCAGGTTCTAGGATCTCGGAGTATATAGATACCTGCATACTCTTTACATATATCCACCCTATGCCGCGTATACGCTTAGCCTAAGCTAATTAAATACAGTGCCTAGGACCAAGGGTTTGCTACCTAATTTAGCAGGCAATTCCATTACAAGGTAAGAGCACTAGTGTCACTTCTACATATGCGCACTATACCCTAATATATATATCTATTTATCTATATACTTATTCCCCCTAAGTTTAATTTCAGACCCAAAGGCACTTATAGGCCTAAGGGTAGCGTGTATAAGGAATAAGTACGGCTACTATTAGGGATACTGCCCGATTCTAAAACCAACGCTCAACTCTATATTTAGGAGACTAGGAAAGTTCAATTTAACATATTCCCTATATATACATTACCAAAACTACTACTTGGTTATATTGCTAGCTTATACACGCATACCCTACATATATATAAACCCCTAATGTCTTCTACTAACCATAGGTCAATACGCGCTTATGCTAGGCGTATACTAATACAAGGGAAACAGCGCGTCGGCCCCACTACTCCCTCCACCGGCTTAAAGCGCAAGGTTAGTATTTTACCTATATATATTTAGCATACGCTAACCATGTACGCAGCGCGGCCCGACCCCCCTAGACAACTATAAGGAGTCCCCCTCGCCGTCTACACGCCGCCAGAGCGGTAGGTTTGCTTTACACATATCCTACATATATACTACTAATATTTAGCACAGGGAGCAGAAAAACAATAGGCCGCCGCTATAGTGGTGGTAAGAGCTCTAGTAAGTTTAGTTCATTCTATTACATATATTATACTTATGCTCTGCATAAGCCACTCCCACCACAGGTAGAACCCGCCGCTCGTCCCGCATTACTGGTTAAGTCCCAGCATATGCTAGGCCTGCACACTGCATACGCAATGTGCAATATGCATAGTTAGAGTTTGGGCGGAGTTTAGTAGATAGATAGGCTAGGCATATGCCTAACATAGGGCGCGGGGCTATAGGCCCATATCAATCAATTCTTCATTTATAGTGATAGAACTCTATAACACTTGCTCTGCGTATACCATGCATATACGCCCTATATGCTAACACCATACTCCTACGCCCACTTCTTAAGCTCTGCTAGCTCCTTCGCTTTATTATATATATCTTTAGCCTATTTTAATTCATTAATTCGTCGCTCTATATTTTCTATACGGAGTGTATATGCCTCCTTCTCTATCTCCTCCGTAGATAGGTTAGACCTATACCTTTTACCCATAGTCCGGGGCGTTTAACTTTGAGATAGTAGGGGCAATATCTACGCTATATATACTATGGATACGCGCGACATATCCGATACTAATACAATATTATTATCTGCTCTACTTATCTGCGATATAGTCTGCCCACTAAATATAGTAGGTAATTCTACATCAGGTATATACTATAGATTAGGCTTAGGGGTGTTAAATAGGTTCTAAAGATTCTAAGGAAGATTTAGTTTAGAATTTTTAGCTTATCGCTTAGCTGCTTTCCGCTATTTCTAGGCTGCTTAAGCTTAGCATCTACTTTGCATTTATAGCGTATATATATACTTTATTTCTATAGCTGTACTACTATCCGCTTTAAGTTACTATAATTTCTCTATATATTATCTATTCCTGTCTCTTTATATAGCTTTTATAGGTCGAACATTTCTTATGTATAGAGTTTGAGCCTATACTAAAATGTTAGAATATGCGGTGCATATACAGAGCGTATATATTTACCGTAGTACTGCAGCAAGCATGCATAAGTTTTAACCGGTAAAGTTATTATCTTAAAAGTAACTACTTTTACCAATTCCAGTATACTTTTGTGCATATACCCACCACTTATAAGGGACCTTTAACTTTTCCTTTATAAGCCTAGCTAGTATCTATGTTTTCTTCTTATTATTTATCCAAGACGTAAGCTCCGGATATAGTATGCATATACTTTATATATGCTCTATTAGTTTCTGCTCTATCTCTGCTTCCTATATCTGCTCTATAATATATCTTGCTTTATGGGTTGGAAAGCGCTTTACAAAGTTTTATTTAATATATACTTAGCAGAATATAAGCATATACTAAAGGTGTTCATCCTATTTATAGGATGGGTTAATTGTATATAGGTAATCCCCAAAGCCTATATATTATTAGCATATGCTAGGTATATACACAGCGTATACTTACCACTAGCTTGTTTCTTATATATATTAACTATAGCCGTGCGAAGTCCGGTTCCATAAATATGTGCAAATTGTATAGATAATTAGGCAGTATTACTTAAAACCTTAAATACTAGCTAAAATATCTTTGTATATACAGCACGTGTTTCTAAGTTTAGAAATATATATACCCACACCTTAATTCCTATTATAGGTATTAGCCTATGCATAGCATATGCATAGCATAGGGCATGCATACGTTTAGAATTCTTGTCCTATCCCACAATTAAGAATAAATTCGTTTTACCTTAAACCATTTTAAATAATAGGTCCATTTCAATACATATTACGTGTTGGAATGCCTTAGCTTACGCGTATATACAGCATATAATAAGGAAATGCTTATTATTAAAGTTATAAATTGCCCAAATCCATTGCTCTGTGTTCTCTTTATGTTGGTTAATAGAGAACTCGCGTAGCATACCTACTACGCTTAGGCTCTGTATATACTTAGTATGTGTCTAACCTATACTTACCTGTATATGCCGTCCCCTCTGGGAATTATAGCATCCTTTCCTTTTGAATTAGAGCAGTAATTCGATTCTTAATATTAAAACTACTATACACTGCACATAGTGTCTGCGCCCCATACTTCTTACATAGAGTATAATACTGTGGAGATAGGATGAATCGACCTATGCTATAGTAAGTAGTTTTATTCGCATATACTGTACATATACGGGGTATACGTGTAGTAAGGCTTAGGACTTCCACCTACCTTATTACTTTAACTACATTATTAGCAAGGTCAATTGGTAGCTTTATTGGGTATAGTAGATAATATATATAAGAATTCCGTGTAATAAGGCAAATGTAAGGATACCGTGCCATATTAATAGAAATATAGCAATCTAACCATACACCGTATATTCAGCTTACTACTCTACCTTGGCCTTACGGATGGTCAAACCCTAATAGGCTTAGCATATGCATAGCGTATATACAGTGTATACATTACCTACCACAATTTTTTCGCTTTGACATTAAATATCCAATATAGGTATATTCTTTTTTAAGTTCCTAAACCCCATATTTAACAAGTAGACATAGGTATTAAATATCTACCCTAGCAGTTATCGATAATAAAGGCCAAGCAGTGTGCCATGGTTCAGTATTACTGCTACTAGAATAACCGATGAATATCATCTATATATAATAAGCATATATCACGCATACGCTAGCCATATGCGCACTCCATATTAAGAAAACATCATTAGTCTGCTTTCACTATATACACGTTCTTGTGTACTAGGATAGGTACACTGCCGCCATAATTATAGAATACCGTTGTAGTAGCTGTATATTATAAGTATTTACCTAATATATATAGATAATGCTTACTTCTCTATACTTTACTTAAGCTTTTTATTAACCTCTACTACTTAGTATAGACAACTGCTACGCTTTTAGAGGTCGTTAATTAATTTAAGCTTAACCCTATTATATATAGGGCATATACGGAGGACATCCTCATAAGCGTACTCGCAGTATTTAATGCCGCTATATTTAAACGCTTAATAAAATGCTTTTCTACTCTCCCAATTATTATTTTCTCCAAGGAGTTGTAGTCGTGTAACTTTAGGGTCACCGGTTTTATAAAACAAAAATTAAATCTACTAGAGGCATAAGTACAGCATATACCTAGCATATATATTGCATACCTTTAACATATACTGCTTAATAACCTCGCGTACTGTTTCTTTATCTACATCTATAGATAGCAGAGGTGTTGCTTTATAGATAAAGTATGCAATTCCTTCTTTTCTAGTTGCTGGATATTCTGGCATTATAATATAGTCTATTGCCTCTTGGACAATAACTTAGTGCTTACCATTAGAGCTAATAAGTACTCCATAGTCTTGGAGTATGCTCTAGATATTCTCAGCATATATATAGCCTATATATAGTGTCATACGTAGTCTTACCTCAGAGAGACCCATATAAAATAGAAACCACTGTTATATACTATCTTAACCCTTACCCTCCTCACCCTCCCTACCCTCCTCATCTTTAATACTCTCTCTACTAATTATATTATCTTGAGAACTATCGTCTTCATATTCAATGTTAGGTACGCTCTGGTATACCTGCATATCCTTAGCATATGCCTAGCATATAATTGTGCATACTAACTTATAGACCGTTCAGCCACCCTACTATACTCTCATTTACTTTAGTATAGTTTTCACTTGTCATTGGTATAGTAAGGCATATATAAATGCGGTTGTATATATATAGGTATAGATATATGTGTATATCTATGTCTATGTCTCTAGGTATATGCGGAGCATATACTCTTAACATTTTAGTTTATGTATTCGCTTAAGTCAAATATAGCTACCGATGCGCGTTCTATATAGGTAAAAGTGTAGTACCGCCGACCTTTTTCTGGGGGCTCCATTGGTAACCACGCTCAGCTTTCGCCGACCCCTATCAGTGACCACGTTTAACGTGTCCAAGACCACGATCAGCTGCGACCCGCAGAGTTACAACACCAGCGCGCGCAGCGCGCTGCAACGGCTCTTCTCCATCGCCTCTGCACTTACTAGGACGCCTATTTAGTAGAGCTAATCTTTTAATCCTATTATTCCTGTTCTTAGGAGTGTTGCCATTATATTTTCTGCCTTTGTTAGGCCTTCTTAGAGCCCTTAAGTATTTACCCCCTATGGCGTTAACCATACTATAGCTTAGATTACTTTTGCCTAAGTCAGCCTCTATACCTTTAACTCCCATACGCCTCTCCAGCACTAGTCCAACCAGTATTATATTACGGTTAATGGTTTCCTAGCGTTCTTTTATACTCTACTTTAGCTCCTTTCTTTTTTTTACTATTATCTTTGCTAGCCTCTTGCGCGTCTCCCTTCTTCCTCTATATAGGCCTGGGCCCTAATACTGCACTATTCTTCTTCTACTTTCTTTACCTATTTCTCTAGTATATCTTCCCTACTTTAGGGTTGTTAGATTGTTCTCCTATAAAGCACCCTAGGGTCCCTCTATAGTTTATTTAGGCGTGTTTTAATATACTTTATAATGTTAGAGTTGCGTTTGTTTTGCGCCCTTTATATTACGGCGGCTTTAATATATAGTTATAGGGGGGGGATATTGGCTTCCTTCTTAAGGAGTGCTGTGGCCGTTCGCTTATACCCGCCTGTTATACTCCGGAGGCATACTATCTGGACCTTTTAGAGTGGTTTAAGGAGTGATTTAGGGGGGCCCTTTTCGGTTTTACTAATAGCCCAGATACTAAATCTATATATTATAGTAGGCCGGACAACTACTATATATAGTAGGCGTAACCTCTGGAAGCATGGGCCCTATATAGAATTAACGATCCTAGATAATATAATGTACTATACTTAGCCCTTATAGGCTGCTTACGCCGCATATACGCTCCACCGGAGCTTGTTATTTACCTATACTCCTAATACCCTTAGGCCCTGAACTGGTTAACCCCCAAAGCCTTAGATATAAATTGCATGCTAGAGATCTACAGATTAGTTACATTTTCTTATAAAATAGATTAGCTGGTATTTCTCTAATAAGAATTAGACTCTATGTCGTCTTGCCCATTCTATATAGGTGTTATAGGCTTTCTCTAGTGTTCTACAGTTCTCTACGGCTGTTGGCCTATATGTAATTAGGTTTATGTTATTAACAAAGCCTATCCCCTAGGTCGCCCCTTCCTTAAAGAAGTCTAGTAGGTTGCTTATAAAGAAAAGGAAGAGTATAGGCGAGAGGGGTAATCCTTAGGGTATTTCTGTTATAACTGCAATAGGGGGGCTCTGGTATCTGCTAAAGACCAGTAATATTTCTTTCTGGCCTATAAACCCTTAAATAAATTATATAATCTATTCTGGGAAGCCCTTTGCCCTAAGGATATATAGGAGGCGCTTATAGGGTATATTATTGTAGGCACTACTAATATCTAGGCTAAGCATTAATACTATAAAGTCCCTTCGCATCGCCCATGCAGATTTAATGGTGGTAGCGAGTAGCGTAAGTGCTAATAGCGTTAAGCGGTTCTTTCTTGCCCCTATTTAGCTTTATAGTAGTAGGGCGTGTTCCTTAGCCATATCTACTATGCGGTCCACTATTACCTTTTCTAAGATCTTGCTAAGGGTGTTTTCTAGGGCAATAGGGCGGTAGCTTCCTAGGATTAAGTAATCTCCTTTACCTTTTTTCTATAGAACAACCGTCGTTATGGATCTTCTGAGTCGCGGGTAGTAGCCTATGGCAAAGCATACTTTGGCTATATCTGCAAGCTAGGGTGCTATAAGTGGTCCATAGGTTTTTAAGGCCTTATTTAGAATCCCATCTGGTCCTAGTACTATATTATTTAAAAGGCGGCTAATAGTTCTGGCCATTTCCTCTATTGTTATATCGCTGTTGACCCTTAGGCGAGTCACTAGTGTTTTACCTATAATGTCGCTAAGGTCTGCTAGAGCCAGTTAGGGGAAGAACCTTTCTATAAGGATCTTTGCCTTTTTATTATTATTATTAGTAGCCTGTGGTTCCCCTGCTCTTTGTAGGGGTAGTAAGTATAGGTCTTCTACTAGGCGCCCTACCTTTTTCTTTACCCATTTCACCATGGCCCAAAGGCCGTTGTTGTAGGGGAGGCTTGGGTTAAAAGTGTGCTTATTTATAAACCGTCTCTAATTATTCCTTGCTTCTTTCTTTAGGGTATTCTTTAACTGGTTTCTTATATCTTTATATTATCTCTCGTCTTTAGGGTTGTAGCTACTTATATATTTCCTTCTTACTTATTATTGGCTAGCAATAAGAACCGCGCATTATACGGACCATACGTGTCACATATAGGGGCCCGGTTTTAAGACCGGGTAGTGCTCTTCTAGCCTGTTTTTAATCGCTGCCTAGATCCTTTCTAGTCTTTAGTTAATTTCCTTAGGGGTGGCTAATAAGCCTTACTTGTTTAGTATTGGGTGGATTTCTTCTAGGTCTTAAAGTTGTTGTTTAACTGTATTAAGGAAACTATCTATCTTAAGCTTCCTTATTGCGTATCTTTTACTACTTAGTTGCGCCTTAATATCCAAATCTAGCTATATCTAGATGGGGATATGGTCTAAAGCAAGTGCCCATTCTTCTTTGGGGTTGCACCTTTTAAGTCTCTAGTATAGGCCTTCGTCTATAAATATAAGGTCAATTGTACTTCTAGAGGTTCCTTATTACTATATAATTACTCCTAGGGGGGTGGTTAACTTGAGGCCCCAGGTATCTATAGCTCTTAGTAGGCACTCTACCTATTATTTAGCAGCAATATGGATACCCCCCTACCGTAGGTAGTAGAGGTTTATATCTCCTAGTAGAATAGACTCTATACCTTTAGTTTCTAGTAAGCTTATTACCAATATAATATTCTCTATTTGTGGGACCCCTTTGACCCTAGGGTTATACACATTAATAATTTATACCGGTCCCCTATATATCTAGATTATTATAACTGCAATATCTAGGTTAACTGCCTGCTATAACTATAAGGACAGGCTGATAGCCTTACTAATTATAAAGCACACATAGGTAGCTGCTTTTAGTTCGTATAGGAGCTAAAATCCTTAGGGGCAGTATATCAATTATATATAGGTGTTATAGTATAGCTCTTATATAGCAAGGATATGGTGTTTCTCTAGGTCTAGACTGTCTAGTAAGGGCCTTACAAGACAGTGGTTTATATTACCGCAGTTATACTATATAATAGATAGGTGGCGGACCCCTAATAAGGGTCCTTTACCTTTCCTTTATTTCTTACTTCTTCTATTTCTACTTTCTCTCGGATATTTAGAACTTCTATCTCTTATATCTATACCCTAGTCGCTACTTATTTTATATAGAGCTTTCTATTTCTGTGTCTTATATTCCTACTAGCGCTTCTATATCTAAATCTATTATTGTCTCCAGTTCTTCCCCTATTCTTACTAGTTGGCTGTATGCCCTTTATAGGTTAGCTGCAAATATTATGTTTACCGCGTTAAGTCTAATTCTTAATTATCCTGGTCTTAAGCTTGCTGTAGCTATCTATAGGGGTCTTCCTATAGGGTGTCCTCTCCCTTGTGTCCCCTATAACCCTTATATCCCTATTTGGTCTAGTGATATCGCGCAGCGTCGCTTCTAGCCTATTAAGGCTTGGGATAGCTGGCCTAGCCCCCTAGTATTAAAGGTAGGGAACGCCAAAAAGGCACCTGCGTCCCCCTAGCTTATCACCTATTGTTTCCATTTATATAACCTAGCGTGCAGTTGTTCCCACAGCTATTAAGCCCTTGCCTTCCATCTCCTATATTTAATGCAGTCTTCTCTCTCCTATGCCTTATGTGTGCTTCGGTGGCAGTTTGCGCATTTTATTTAGTCTTAATTTAAGCAGTGTCTTATATTATAGGGGCCTGCACAGTGGCCGCAGCACACCTATGCTACGCATGTGGATTAGGTGTGTCCCTATTATATATAGTAGTAGTATCGTTCTAGGTATAGTCTGTAGTTGTAAAGCCTTGCGTTATATATAAGGCCATTTATAATTATTTCTTTTTGGATAAAGAGTTTTTACATTCCTAGTATATATATGCTAATAATAAGGGAGCTATATATTCAACCAGCGTCTCCCTAGTAAGTCTCTAGCAACCCTTATATCCTCTCATTATTCTTATTATTTGCTTAGTTTGTATTTTCCTATTAAAGCCATTAGATTTAGGTAATCTCAAGACCTAGTATAAGGCATTCTATTTACTTTACTATCTTCTATATAGTTGCTATATTATCCGCCTAGCGTCCCTTTTCTACCCTAAGGCTTATAGGAACCGCTAGGACTTTAACTAGGTAATCTTCGCGAAGCACTTTTATGCCAATATGTTCTCCTAGCCTGTCCCCTACTCTTACAGCTCGTTCCTTTGCCTATTAGTCCTTTAGGGTAACTCTAATATCTCCGCTTCTAAGGTGTCGGATCACAACTACGTTATAAACCTCTTTGCAAATCTCTATAAAAACTTCCATTTCTAATTATCCCCTAAGCCCCTCTGCTTTTTCTATGTTTAGTTATATTGTGATTATATACCCGGTTATTGTCTTAAGGGGGGTAGGTTCCCTATGCTATAGAAGCGCAGCTACGGTGGCCTAGGTGCGGTTTACTAGTAAGGGGGGATTTTATTTATTTTTAATTTTGCTTAGCCGTTGGAGGATTTAATTAAGGGTTCGCTGGAAGGGCGCCTAGGGTTTACTAGACTAGCGGGGCTATTCTACTAGCTGCATTAGTTCGTTATAGCTAATAGTTACTCCCCCACAATTCTAGATACTAGACGTGTTTAGTAGGCTTTATATTTTATTAGATTCCTTCTTAATAGAGGTATTTCCGCTTTATGGTGTGGTATTCGCCCGTCTTTGTTATAGAGGGCCGTTGTTAGGCGTGGATCTGGCGGTCGCGCGCGAGTGCGAGCCACCGTCGGTCGACGTGTGCCTCCCCTGCGATGCAAGCATCTCAGGGGGATTCTCAGGGTGTTTTTCAGGGTTCTTTTGGTTGGTTTTGGTCTTTTTGGGCCGGGTGTAGCAAGAGCTCCTTCTTAGAATGGCGTTAACTGAGCTGTAGAGTATATATAAAAGTCTAAATCCAAATTATTAGAATTTATTATTGGGTGGTTGTTCTAACTACGTATATATAGTGGCTTATATGCCTATTAAGTAGTAATAATTAGGTTTTATTACTAAATAGCTATATTTTAGGTAGGAAAATAGTAGCAAACTATATAAATATTATTTAATTTGCTTTTTAGCTATTCTTAGAAGGTATATAAATTAATTAGAAACTTTATTATATTAGAACTAAGTAGTTTAAGGCTTTTTTCTATTGAAAATAATAATTAGTTAAATTATATAACTAGTTATAGAGATAATCTCTATAATAAATGCCTATTTATAATTTTATGGCAACTATATAGGGGTTACTTAATTTATCCAGGCCTTAATGATAATTATATTAATATAGACCCTTAATATAATACTACGTTTATCTATATTTTTTCTAGCTCTAAATATAATTATAAAACTTCTAAATTTAGTCTATAATATATGTTTTCGGCTTATATAATCTCTATTAGTCAGCTATATAAGAATTTGATATATAAATTATAATTTAAGAACCTATATACCTCTACTTTATCTAAAGGCTTAATATTATTATTTTAATAAAGAATTTAAGTAGCTAAATCTTATAAACGCGTATATAGGGGAGCAAATCCTTATAAGTTTTATTTAAGGGTCTTATTTATAAGCAACATTTCTTAAGTAGAGATTAATTGCTATTAATATTAGTATACAAATTACTATAGAAACTGCCTATATAATTAATTGCCTAAAATTGAATCTTGAACATTATAAGCCCGTATAACTTCTTAGATAAACAAATATCCTTTATTTTTGCATTTAATAAGAGCTTCTTATACTATATTCTTAATTTGAACTTTATTGAATAAAAAGTGGTGGATTAATTGGGTGTGGAAATTGGTGACTTAATTTTGGTGAGGCGATCGAGTTCGGGAGGCGACCGAGTTCCGGGGGTCCGAGCTTCGAATAAAAGGTACTTAGGGAGCCGTAAAGCCGTATAAGGATAGCGTCGTTAATCTTAGCTATAGTATTGTTATAAATAGTTAGGATAGCGCGATCGCGGAAGGTATTAGAAGTAGTATATACCTGCGTAAGCAGTTGCGGAGGGTATATATACTTATAGAAGGGTTCCTTAGACTATAACTAGGCTATACCAGGCAGAATAATAATGCTGCTAGATAGGGACATATTATAGGATAAGCTTTATACCTAAGCTACGAATTACTAATTAACTTCACCCTAGTAGACATGTATATTTAACCGCAAGGATAGTATACGGAAGGTAGGCTAGAGGAACAACCGCTATAGGTAGGCACCTATAACAGCTACGCGGTTCCCCTATAGGACAACAGGCAGTATTTAAGCAAATTCGCCGCCTAAGACAGTAGGGAGTTCACTAAAGGTAGAGTTATTAAAATAAACGTTCATAAGCATACAGTGCACGGCTTTAAAGCAGTAGCGGTGCTATATTAGCACCTTATCCTAGATAAGCAGAGAGGTATGGTGTAAAAGCTTAGCTAGATTTAAGCTTTTAGAGACATTACAAGTAGACTCTTTATATAAATTAATAGGTATCTAAAAACAGGAGTAAGCAGTACGGCCGCCAGGCAGTAGGAGGGTGGCAATGCCAAAAGAAGCTATATAAAGAACAATCTTATCGCGCAAGCGGTAGTAGTAGCAGAGACAGCAATGAAGAAACGTTTTACTGGTGCCTATTGAACTCTAGAGAAAGAAGCAGGCCATTTATAGATCCGCATCTATAGTAGTAATAATAGTATTAAAGCATACTGCCTAATCTATATTTAGCTACTAGCGCAGCTTAGTAAACTAGCGTCCTTTCTCTATATGGTTGTACTATAGCTCAGCTGCAAGAAGTAGGTTACTTCGCTCTATAATAACATCCCACTAGCGCTGGAACTAGGGTAGGCTATAGTCCGTAAGCGTCTTTTAGTAATCTATAAGCATCTAATAAATAAGATATAGGCCGTAATTAAGATAAACGTTATTATCTTCGCTAGCTATAAAAGAAATATTAGGTTACTAGGCCAGAAAGCAAGGCAGATTATCGCAGATAGACTATTTAAAGCGGTCCTATAAAGTAACTGGCTCCGCAATAGGGCCGTAAACTAAAGCGGTTATAAATAAGAAGCGTAGCTAGGCGCTAGCGGCGAAAACATAGGCCTCCATTAAGTAATTAATCTACTTATAGTTATCCTCTAGTAACCCTAAGGCCACGTAGGCGGCCTAGAAGGTTAAATAAACTATACTAGCAACAATATAGAGGTCCTTAAAGGAGGTAGGGCTAGGAATAGACGTTAGCAGTAGCTATAAGTAGAACCTCTTACCCGCAATAGGACTGCAGTAATATATACGGCCTATTATAAAGCCTTACTAGCGTGGACGCCACTTCTGTTGCCTTAAAATAAAGGTATACCACTTAGGGAAGTCTTAATATAGGCAGTTACGGCCATCCTTATACTCCGTATTATACTTAAAGAAGGCCGTTAGTATAGAGCAAGAGAGCTTAAGGCGCTACTAAATCTCCTTAACAGACTAATTAGGCCGAAAGTATATGGACTACTTACCTAGAAGGTATACCGCAGGCTAGGTTCTAGGGGGGAACTCCTTATAAATAGAAAACTTAAATAGCCACTAGATAGCCTTAGGGGGGCCAATATAACGGCCCTATAAATACTAGCTTACCTTATCGCCGTCCATAAGCCGTAAAGTAGTGCAGTCGTTTCCCTTATATATATACTTATAGATATACTTAACGGACCGTACAGGCGCGCAGACCTCAATATTTATATAGGCATAATACTTTATAGTTAAATACGGGCAGTATAGAATAACCTAGTGGTTATCCATTTTAAACATAGCTCTAATAGGCCCTAGTAAGCAGACAGACTATAACCGCTAATTATTATAACGGCGGTATTCTAGATAGCCGTCCTTATATATAATAGTAGTAGGATTAAAAGGCCTAGGGTACTGCTTTAAGTAGGTTAGGAAAAGGCTTAGGCCTAGCATAACTATATCGGGAGCTCGCGGATTCCAGAAGCCGTAAGGGCCATAAACTATTATTAACTTTATAATCTTAGTAAGTTAACTAGTAGGATTATCCTCTAGCTACAGAAGCTCCGCGGATATAAAATAGTTAATAATAGCTAGGTCTAACAGCCTATTACGGTTATATAGATATATAAAGAGTAGCAGGTATAAATAGGGCAGGCCCCATTTCTAGTACTTAATAGTCCAGACATAGCCGCAGAACTAGCCAAAGATCTAGACCCGTTTTAGGTTATATAAAAAGTAGTTTAGCTTTAAATAGAAGACGCGCATAACTAAATTAGGCTTATTTATAGCGGTCTGCCCAGGTAGCAGCTTATAGGTAATCTCGTCCTACCTAGGGTTAGCAGTAAATATAATAAATAGACTTAAACGGCTGTATTTATAAACAATAGCCATTAAATCCTAATAGCACTGCCTAATAAAGCGAGCTCCGCTAAGGAAGCTTAATGGAAAACCTACACAGCGGCCTAATAATTAAGGGTCTAGATTAGCGCGGGTAAAAGTATCTACAACGCTGTTATATAGCTCCGCATAGAGGGTAGGTTAATAAAAGCGGATCCAGTTAAGCTTATTCTAATTATATAGCGCCCATATATCCATAACGTACTACTAAAATAGCTAGTAGTAGGTAAAAGGGACCAACCTAGAGTAAATACGGACGTATAGGTAGAACCAAAAGTACGCCCACTATATTAAACAGTCCCGCTAGTGGGCTTAATTAAAGTTGTATAGCTAGAGACCCTAGTATCAGCCATTATTACTATAGGGGAAGAGCAGCATATAGTAGAGCGGCATATATACGGCGTATACTAAGCTAATACGGCAGTATTATAGGGGTTTATCAGGCATGCAATACTCTATAAGTATAATATTACAGAAGCTAGCATTACTGTACTCGTCTGGTATAATAACAGCCACTTTATTACTTATTAGCAGATTCTTACAGCGCCAATTAGCACTAGCCTCTAAGATAAGCTGCATCTATAGGTTTAAGATAATCCATAATAGGGTTGTTATAGGCTAAGCCTAAAGCCGTTCCCTTATGGTTTAATAAAGGGCGATAAAAGAATTCCGTATCTTAAATAGCATAGCAATAAGGCACTATAGGATAGCTATATCCAGCTAGGTATTAAAATAGGCCTATAGCTAGATATCCGTAGCATAACTAGGGTTATAAAAGTATAGCTGTATATACCGCGGAGCAACATCAGTAGGAGCCTCTAGCGGGCCTTATAAATAGTAAAGCTTACTATATATCTAAAAGCAATTTGGGCCACTCTGGGCTATACCACAGTTAATAATAGTATAGTTTATGGATATAAAAGCCAACGCTATATTATATAGGCGGAGCTGCTCCCTAAACTACCTAGTAAAAGTAGTACGGGACTCTAAAAGGTTGTATAGATATTCTAGCAGAGGCTAAAATAGAGGGAGGTTTACATTACCGTGCTTATAGTAGGCCTTAAACCGTGGATTACTGGGCTATAATATACTAATACGTTTATCTATCTAATATATGGCGGCGTAGAAGTTATAGGCAACGTCTATAGGACTAAGATCTAGCTGCTCCGTAATAGGGCGGATGGTAGTAATTAGACTACAATCTAGCCGCTCCGTGATAGGGCGGGCTATAGTAATAGGCCTAATATCTAACTAGCCCATAATAGGGCGGGCCGTAGCGGGTTGCGGCTAGATTAATGCGGGTGGTCGCGGCTGGATTAGTATAGGCGGTTACTGGATTAATACGAGCGGTATAAGGGGAGAAGCAGCAGCGGAGGCAGCGGCGGAGGCAGCGGCGGAAGCAGTAGCGGCTGTAGTTTGGGGTATAGGCTGCGAAAGGTCTGCTAAAGGTTATTAAGACCGTCTATTTCTTTTCTCCTATGTAGAGTTAGAAAGGTAGTAAGTTAAAAAAGAGTAAACAAAGAATTAACCCTATAATGGTTACAGGTCTTATACAGAGCTCTATAATGGTTTGTTGCGAAGTTAATAGAAGAGCGATACTACTTATAGGCAGTACAAAATATACGATTGGAAGGCATTTAGGCGATAGATAGGGAGTAGCAACTGCGGTAGCAGGTAGAGAGCAGTAAGGGGTAGGATTTGAGGTCGCGAGGTTAGGAATTTAATGGGGTAGCACGGTCCCTTAGCACGGTCCCTTATTATATAACCCGACAAACAGCAACCAATTAAAAGAGGTTAATATGGTACATAAGAAGAAGAAGAAGAAGAAGAAGATAGGCTTTTGACGGTTGGGGGGGTTTTGATGGTTTTGAACATTAAAACTACCTCAAAATACTTAATTGCAGGCATTTTCTTAATAAAAGGCATCACGCAGCATTATCCACGATATTAATAAAATGAAGCTTTAGTTTTATATAATCAAGGCTCTATTACGACATTTTATGGTGTTTGTATTGGAAGCTCTACTCAATTGACTGCACGACGTTGCCTATATTTATGCCAACGTCCTTATCTAACACCTTACCCTCGCTCGAATTGCTCTGCTCGTTATTATCTACCTCTACCTATGTATTAACCTCTTTATCTACCTTTTTTATAGCTACTATTAAAGCCTTTAAGTGAGCCGTTGCTGCCTTAAATATAACAGTAGATGCCTTTACCGTTAATTGCGCAGCGGTCGCGAGTGCTTTAGTTAATATAGCTTAATCCTCTGCCTTCCTAAATTCCTCTTATGCCTTAGCTGTCTTCTTCTTTATCGCTATCCTAGATACAGTCTCTAAAGCTTTCTGTGCCTTCTTTAATGCTAGTAGCGCTGCTTAAAACTGCCGCTGGTATTGCTCTGCCTTCCTCTTAGCCTCCAATGCGGCTGCCCAAGCCTCCTTTTATGCCTTGACCTATTCCTTATAGAGTATTACTGCCTCCTCCCGCTTAATTTTAGATCGCTTTCTTTATTCCTTGGCGTTCTTTTTGGCTTCCTCTACAGCCTCTCTAGCAGCGACAATTACCTTTATAGCGTTAGTAGTAAGCACCGCTACTGTTAATAGTACTGTCTTCTTATCCTTCTTCCTTTTCTTCCTCTCTATAACGCTATAGCGAAGGTCTTTGTTTTCCTGCTTAAGTAATACCTCTTAATCTTTATATAATTGTAGCCGCTTAATGAGCTTTTAAATATAGCTTTTAACTACCTCCGGTAACGTTTTAGGGTTGGTAATTGTCCTTAGATATTGGGCGCGGTTATTAGCGCTTATTGGAGTTTGTGGATGTAAGGGAGAGGATAGTAGTAATGCTGATTTGTCCGTAGGTAGAGGTGTAAGGCTTTAAATAGGATCGCTTTTTCTACAGTGGCTAAGGGCACGTTCCGGATTGTATGGGTAGAGGCCTATAGCTTTAAAGGCGCTGTTAATATAATTAGCAGTGTAGATCTCTGACCGAATTTCGCTAATAATCTTAAGAAACCACTCCCTATTAAGGCCCGTAATACCTAAAGTAATATACTTATCTACTTTCTGCGAGTAGGCCCGCTTAAGTAGTAAGAATATTACTAAATTAAGAGGTTATAGTAGGTGAGTCATATACGGAGGAAGGCAGATTGGTATAATTCTATAGTTCTTGCAGAACTAAACAAATTCAAAATTAATGTGGCTTATATGACCGTCTATTATAAGCAGGCGGTAGCCATTTAAATTAAGATTATTGTTGTCCTCTTTATTTAAGGCCTGCCACTATTTAGTTTGTTAAGTATATCGCTTAAAGTATTCTAGCTAACTAAGGCCTTATTCCTATAAACTCTAGCCATTCTTAGTTATTCTAATAGTACAGCCGGGTATAGCTTCCTCAGCCATTTGCTATAGCCGATCTGTATATTGCTTGCCCTTAAAAGTGATATAAGGTGGAATTGTTTTACCGCCCATTCCTATGCAGTTAACTTAACTTACCCACTTGTGGGAGCCGTCTACCGTTTTAAAAGCTTGTTTTCTACCTCTAAGAACTACTACTTTCGCACTTAGAGCAAGCCCCATAGCATAGCCAGTCTTATCCATATTGTACTAATCCTTGGGCAGAATTCTATAGTTTTAAATTACGGTATTATAGTTGTTAAAGAAGGCCTTAATTACGGCAATGTTATTACCAGCAATTGCACGTTCTTAATTAAGTGATTAAGCGTAGCAAACGCGAAGCTCATTCTGGTGAGTAAGAAAGGTAGTTATTTATGCTTTGCCTAGTAGTGGTAGTGGTTAATAGGGAGGAAGCTTTCTTGCTTATTCTTTAAGAATCTTAGTTACAATAACTTGGATCGTTTAAATTTAAGCAGGAAAGCCGGCATTTACAGTGTAAGAGATGGATAGATCGAGATTAGATCGGGATCCATTAATCCACTAATCCACGCCTAATCCATTGGTGGCGTGGATATAGATCTAGATCCAATAGTTATCCATTTATAGCGTTGTTAAGGCAACGCCGTAATGCATTAATCACTGCATTAACTATTAGATGGCGTAAAAGGGGTAAGCTGGTAAGATAGCAGTAAAAATAATAAAGTCTCTTACCTCTTATTTTTATTATTACTATTAACTATACCTCTAAAGCTAAGAAAGAAGAAGGCTGTTGCTAAACCACCTTTACTACCTCTACTACCACTACCTCCCTTAAACGTACCTCTATACCTCTAGCCACGAGATGGCCCTACCTGGCAGCCTTACCGCCGTATCACCTGGTCTCCCGACTTGTTGGATATAGTGGTGAGGCTAGAAGATTAAGTCTCTAATATAACCAAGCTTAATTAATCTACTATAATTTAAATAATGCTAATGCCTAATCCCAATATACCTAAGATCTTAACTTTTATAACAGCTTCAACGTCTAGTACGTTTAGCGCTAATTAGTCTGCTAAAGCGCGCGCTAGTAAGGCTTCTCCTAAAGATAAGAGTTAGTTTAATTAGTCCTAGGTTAACTAGAATAGATTACCTAGCTATATTATCCTAATCTCTAAAGGTAATAGTAAGCTCTCCTTCCTAATCTGGCGGTTAGGCGTACTAATGGAGAGCCATAAGACTAGCGACTGGTGGTGGCTCTATAAGGAGTGTTATTATAAGCATAGCATTAAGGCCTACTCCTGGAATACCTATAAAGGAAGCTCTAATATTATAAAGCATATTTAAGTGGTCCATAGTTATATATTTAATAAGAAGGGTAAGGAGGTACTATACGCATTAAAGTTAATCTTTATACTTAAAGGTCTTAATGCAAATAATCCCTAAAAGCAGTAGGTTCTTAATAAGTTAGCGCGTGCGTTTAATAAGAAGACATTTAGGCGACTTCTTTTTTAATAGATTATCTATAACAACGTATCTTTTAGGCAAGTTAATGGGCTGGTTTTTTATAAGTTTATTAAATATCTATCGCCTTAAGCAGCAGAATGTATGCCTAGTAGATAGTTAGTTAGATCTTAGATTATTAAGGGCTATACTTACTATAAGGTGGTAGTAAAGAGAGAGCTATAATATACAGTTAGTAAGATCTATCTATCTTTTAACTTATAGACATTGGGCAACCTTCTTTTACTTAATAGTGTTATTGCCCACTTTCTTAATAAAGATTTTAAGCCTTAAGCAACTCTTCTTGCTATTCTAGAGCAGACTAGCTTGTATGCTAGCATTAATATTACAGAAGGCATAATTGCCGTAATTAAAGACTTTGGCATTAAGAATAAGCAGATTAGGTATTTTATACTAGATAATATGACCAATAATAATACGGCAATAACAGCTATTATAAAGGAGTTTAACTTTAATCTAATTAAGCGCTGGCTATGTTGTTTAGGTTATATTATTAACATTATTACCTACCACCTCTTATACGGCTACAACCCAGATTTATTTAAAGCGGAGGATATAGTACCTAAGGACATAAAAGCGCAGTTATAGATATAGAGGAAGTAAGGACCAGTTAGTAAAGCTTATAACTTAATTATATAGGTGTATACAAGCCCTTAGAGAAAACATTAGTGGTATAAAAATAAGTAGTTCTAAAAGTACGAATTAGTTAATAGTGCTAATAAATTATTAGGCCAGAAGATGTATCTCTAAAGCATCCTCCTAGAGGATTAATGGGATATAATAATAACCTAAGACCTTTCCTAATCTAACATTACCCGCTAGAATAGTATTTATAAGGAATTCTATATACTAAATCAGCTTCGCATGCCATTTAAAGACTTTATATAGTTAGAGCAGCAACGCGTAAAATAATTAAAAGAGAGGCTAGAATCTACTTAGCTAGAAGACTAAGACAACGCTTAAAATATAATCTTTAAAGATATACTTACTGTAGATAATTAGGAGGTTCTAATACAGTACAAAAATTTACTTAAACTATACTAGGTTGTAACTATAGACCTATAAGGCTAACTAGGCGATAGCAAGTTATACGGGCTAGTTAATATTTAGTAGGATATTAAATATATTACTAAAGAACTTACCTTTGTATATAAACACTTTAAATCCACACCACCCTTGTTAATTAAAGGAGAATGGTATTTTACTATATAAATCAAGTTTGTATTTAATAAGGCTTAATAGTACTATATAAAGATTGATAAGTCAGCAGCCTATATCGCCATAGTCATCCTCCATCCTAGATACAATTAGCAGTATATAGAAGCTTAGTAGGAGTATAAGAAGACTTAAATTATGTCTACCCGTAAATTAGTTAAACGTCTATAGCTTATAGACTATAAGTAATAGCCTATCTTAGAAGCTTTATCCCTAGAGAAGAAGAAGCCTAGGCGTAAGCTTAATATTATAAAGGCCTATAGGATAAAAGGTCTTTAGAAGAGCGGGTATTAACGTTGTTCTACTACTATATAGGATAAATATGATTGCTATTATATACAGAATTAAGTTAAAGATTATAAGACCCTAATTAAGTAGTAGAGAACTATTAGCTGTGAATAGTACCTATACCTTACTTAAATAGCTATTAATCTCCTATTAATTCTAGCTATAAGCGATAAGCTAAAATGTATCTTTAGCTATCTTAGCTAGATAGTTATAAAACGCCGCAACTACCTTAAGCAGAGTATAATTTAGGCAACTTTATGTCTCTACTCCTAGGATAAAAATAAGATTATTAATTTAAGACTTAATATAACTTTACTTAAGCCTATAAAGTTAACTTTTTTAGAGTTAATTAGGTCTAAGAGGCGGAGGTTATTAATTTAAGCAATCCTCGCGAGTACCGCTAAGGCACTAGTGGTAAGCAAGCTAATAGCGATTTTCTATACTAGGCATAGAAAATCTTAATTAGTTAGTAGAAGCTAGGGTCCGTAAATTACAGTAGAACTTAGTAAATAGTTATAGTAGAACTTAATAGATACTTAGTGGATAGTTACGGTGGAACTTAGTAGATAGTTGCGGTAGAACTTAGTGGACAGTTACGGTGGAACTTAGTAGATAGTTACGGTAGAACTTAGTGGATAGTTATAGTGGAACTTAGTGGATAGTTGTGGTAGAACTTAGTAGACAGTTGCGGTAGAACTTAGTAGATAGTTGTAGTAGAACTTAGTAGATAGTGGAACTTAGTAGATAGTTACAGTGGAACTTAGTAGATAGCTATAGTAGAGCTTAGCAAATAGCTATAGTTATATAACTTAAAGATTATAATGAAAACCACACTAGGCCGTTATGTAATGTAAATAGCAAAAATTACCAGAATTAGCTTAATATACGGCAAAATTAAAGCCTAGGCCCCAGGCAACCTATTAAAAATGGATAAAGTTTAGATCTCAATCCAGATCCGATAGATTTAATAGATTTAGATTTAGATCTAAATCCAATCCATCTATCTCTTATACTGGGCATTTATAAGGTATATACACTATTATACAACTACAGATTCTATAGGAGGTAGTAGTTACTGCTAGTAAGTATACGCGACTTTATAAGATTTATATTTGCCGTTAAATCGCCTGCGTAATATATTTAGGTCAATGCCGTAAGACTTTACAGCATCTTCCTAGCTTTTATAGAGGCTATTCTTAAAGCTAGCAATTGCTAACTTAATCCTTTAGTCCGCATTAGGTTCTTAAGTCCAGTAGGGCATAGTAGCGTTAGTGGTAAATTTCTCAAATATAGATTAAGCATTGAGGAATTAAATGTTTTAATTTTTAAAGCGGTAGTATAGATCGCTAAGCCTAAATAGGCAAGCGGTAAGGAAAAACCATTAAAACCCCCCTTAACCGTTAAAAGCCTATAACCTACGTTATATATAAGATAGAGAGCTTTTAAGTCATCGCTAAAAGCTCGGCCGACCTATAGTGCCAAGATATTAGTTTCCCGACACGAATACAAAATCGCGATCGTTAAAATTCTAATACTAAGATCGCAAGCTTACCACACTACAATGCAACGTTCGTTTGGCACCGAAATTAGTAGAAATAGAAGGCCTGGATCTAAGCTTTTAGACATTATAAGAGCTGGAATTATTGCTGTATTAAAGGCTGGAGTATTAAAGCTTAAAATCGCCGTAGAGTATTGCGTGAATTAGTTGACTTAATGGAAAAACCACTATACGCTTAAATCCCTACCAAGACCCAGACAGCCTAAAAAGCTTACTTAATACCAAAAGCGTCTACTTATTTAAAATATACGCAGGAGCACTTAAATCAACTATATAGCTCTTAAGTGCAGTGTAAGAGATGGATGGATTGGATCTAGATCTAAATCCAAATCTATTAAATCTATTAGATCTGGATCGAGATCTAAACTTTATCCATTCTTAATAGGTTGCCTAGGGCCTAGGCTTTAATTTTGCCGTATATTAAGCTAATTCTGGCGATTTTCGCTACTTACGTTATATAACGGCCTAGTGTGGTTTTTATTATAATCTTTAAGTTATATAACTATAGCTATTTACTAAGCTCTACTATAGCTATCTACTAAGTTCCACTATAACTATCTACTAAGTTCTACTATCCACTGAGTTCTACTATAACTATCTACCAAGTTCCACCGTAACTGTTTACTAAGTTCCACCGTAACTGTCTACTAAGTTCTACTGTAACTGTCCACTAAGTTCTACCGCAACTATCTACTAAGTTCTACCGTAACTATCTACTAAGTTCCACCGTAACTGTCTATTAAGTTCTACTATAACTATCCACTAAGTATCTACTAAGTTCTACTATAACTATCTACTAAGTTCTACTATAATTTATAGACCCTAGCTTCTACTAACTAATTAGGATTTTCTATACCTAGTATAGAAAATCGCTATTAGCTTACTTACTACTAGTGCCTTAGCAGTACTTATAAGGATTACTTAAATTAATAACCTCTGCCTCTTAGACCTAATTAACTCTAGAGAAGTTAACTTTGTAGGCTTAAGTAGAGTTATATTAAGTCTTAAATTAATAATCTTATTCTTATCCCAGGAGTAGAGATATAAAGTTGCCTAGATTGTACTCTACTTAAGGTAGTTATAGTGTTTTGTAACTATCTAGCTAAGACGGCTAAAGATATATTCTAGCTTATTACTTATAGCTGGAATTAATAGGAGATTAATAGCCATTTAAGTAAGGTGCGGGTACTGTTTGCGGCCAATAGTTCTCTACTACTTAATTAGGGTCTCGCAATCTTCAACTTAATTCTGCGTATAATAGCGATTATATTTATCCTATATAGTAGCAGAATAACATTAATAGCTGCTCTTCTAAAGACCTTTTATCCTATAGGCCTTTATAATATTAAGCTTACACCTAGGCTTTTTCTTCTCTAGGGATAGAGCTTCTAAGATAGGCTATTACTTATAGTCTATAAGCTATAGACGTTTAACTAATTTACGGGTAGATATAATCTAAGTCTTCTTATACTCTTACTAAGCTTCTATGTACTGCCAATTATATCTAGGATGGAGGATGACTGCGGCAATATAGGCTACTAACTTGTTGATTTTTATATAGTACTATTAAGCCTTGTTAAATACAAACTTAATTTATATAGTAAAATACCATTTTCCTTTAATTGACAAGGGCGGTGCGGATTTAAAGCGTTTATATATAGAGGTAAGTTCTTTAGTAATATATTTAATATCCTACTAAATATTAACTAGCCCGTATAACTTACTATCGCCTAGTTAGCCTTATAGGTCCATAGTTACAACCCAGTATAGTTTAAGTAAATTTTTGTACTATATTAGAACCTCCCAATTGTCTACAGTAAGTATATCTTTAAAGATTATATTCTAAGCATTATCTTGGTCTTCTAGCCAAGTAGATTCTAGCCTCTCTTTTAATTATCTTACGCGTTACTGCTCTAACTATATAAAGTCTTTAAATGGCACGTGAAGCTAATTTAGTATACAGAATTCCTTATAAGTACTATTCCAGCGGGTAACGTTAGATTGGAAAAGGTCTTAGGTTATTATTATATCCCATTAATCCTCTAGGAGGATACTCTGGAGATACGTCTTCTAGCCTAATAATTTATTAGCACTATTAACTAATTTATACTTTTAAAACTACTTACTTTTATACCACCGATATCTTCTCTAAGGGCTTGTATACACCTATATAATTAAGTTATAAGCTTTGTTAACTGGTCCTCACTTCCTTTATATCTGTAACTATACTTTTATATCCTTAGGTACTATATCCTCCGCTTTAAATAAATCTAGGTTGTAGCTGTATAAGAGGTAGTAGGTAATAATATTAATAATATAACCTAAACAATGTAGCTAGCGCTTAATTGGATTAAAGTTAAACTCCTTTATAATAGCTATTATCGCCGTATTATTATTAGTTGTGTTATCTAGCATAAAATACCTAATCTGCTTATTCTTAATGCTAAAGTCTTTAATTACGGCAATTACGCCTTCTATGATATTAACGCTAGTATATGAGCTAGTCTGCTCTGGAATAGCAAAAAGAGTTGCTTAAGGCTTAAAATCTTTGTTAAGAAAGTAGGCAATAACACTATTAAGTAAAAGAAGGTTACCCAATATCTATAGGTTAAAAGATAGATAGATCTTACTAACTACGCGTTATAGCTCTCTCTTTACTGCCGCCTTATAGTAAGCATAGCCCTTAATAATCCAAGATCTGATTAACTATCCACTAGGCATATATTCTGCTGCTTAAGGCAACAGATATTTAATAAACTTATAAAAAACTGGCCTATTAACTTACCTAAAAGACACGTTGTTATAGATAATCTATTAAAGAAGAAGTCGCCTAAATGTCTTCTTATTAAACATATATGCTAACTTATTAAGAACCTGCTGCTCCTGGGGATTATTTACATTAAGACCTTTAAGTATGGAGATTAACTTTAACGTATATAGCACCTTCTTACCCTTCTTATTAAATATACGACCATAGACCACTTAAATATGCTTTATAATATTAGAGCTTCCTTTATAGGTGTTCTAGGAGTGGGCCTTAATGCTATGCTTACAATAACACTCCTTATAGAGCTACTACCGGTCGCTGGTCTTATGGCTCTCCATTAGTACGCCTAACCGCTAGATTAGGGAGAAGAGCTTGCCGTTACCTTTAGAGATTAGGATAATATAGTTAGGTAATCTGTTTTAGTTAACCTAGGACTAATTAAACTAACTTTTATCTTTAGGAGGAGCCTTGCTAGCGCGCGCTTTAGTAGACTAATCAGCGCTAAATATACTAGATATTGGAGCTATTATAAAAGTTAAGATCTTAGGTATATCAGGATTAGGCGTCAGCGTTATTTAAATTATAGTAGATTAATTAGGCTTGGTTATATTAGAGACTTAATCTTCTAGCCTTACCACTATATCCAATAAGTCGGGAGACCAGGCGGTACGGCGGTAAGGCTACTAGGTAGGGCCATCTTATAGCTAAAGGTGTAGAGGTACGTTTAAGGGAGGTAGTAGTAGTAGAGGTAGTAAAGGTGGTTTAGTAACAGCCTTCTTCTTTTTTAGCTTTAGAGGCATAGTTAATAGTAATAATAAAAATAAGAGGTAAGAGACTTTATTATTTTTACTACTATCTTACCAGCTTACCCCTTTTACGCCATTTAATGGTTAGTGCAGTAATTAATACATTACGGCGTTGCCTTAATAACGCTATAAATGGATAACTATTGGATCTAGATCCATATCTACACCACCAATGGATTAGGCGTGGATTAGTGGATTAATAGATCCCGATCCAATCTCGATCCATCTATCTCTTATACTGCTTAAGTGCCAAGTTATAGGGGTCACCGTTACATATAAAACTTTATATTATCTCCTTAAAAAATACTATATTATAAACTGGCGCGTAAAGAAGAGACCAAAGCTAACACTAGTAGTAGCTTAATTAAGGCTTTGTTAGGCTTAGAAGTACAAGAGATTCCCTTAAAGAAAAGTTAAGTTTTCTAACAAATATTCCTATAAACGTGGCTCTAGAAAAAAGCCTATTTAGGTCTTCTAAACGTCTCTATAAAAGTGGCATTATAAATTTATTAAAGAGGTGTCTAATAGAAAGGATTTTATCTAGATAGTCTATGCTTATTTTTAGTACAACAGTCGCTTAGAGTTGGTTGCTATGGAAAGGGATCCTATAGTAGTAAAAGAAGGCTATAGCGCCCAAAGCTATACCTAGGCCCTAGAAGACGGTCTTATACTAGTCTATAAACCCCTAGATATCTACTAGATAGATAACGCTCTAATCTATACATTAAATCTTGTAAAGGAGTAGTTAGAAACGCATGGCGTTTAGACCTTAGATTTCCCTCCTTACTTACCTAATCTTAACCTAATTAAACACCTTTGGCTAACACTAAAAAGGAAGATTCTTAAGCTTTATCTAGAGCTTAAAGAGATGGGGCAAAGTTAGGAGGATTTAGAGAGCTTAATTAAGGCGTATAAAGAGGCGTGGATAGTGTTTAAGATAAGGTTATTAGGGCTAAAACTCTATGCATTGCTTATTTTCTATTAGGGGGGAACTTAATCTACCCCTCGCTACGCGAGGGGCGTCTCGTGGCTCGACTTAGGTGGCCTTTCGCTATTTGCGATATTAGGCTACCTTATTAATTTTCACTACTTTATATAAGTATTATATTTTATATACTTTTTCTTCTACTATAGTAATAATAAATACTCCTTAGTTATTTTAGATTATTTCTTAATATATATAGAAAGCTTAGGGTTTTTACTTTATCTCTATTTATTTATTAACTTTCTTAATATAACTTATCCTATTTCTTTTTATTTATATTAAACCTATTACTTTTTTACACTACTTTAATAGCTATTAATATAAAATTTTCTAATTTACTACAATATAAGTTTAATATAGCCTTTTAATAATAAAAATTATAAATTTATATAGATATTTAATATATTAATATAATTATTAATACTACTAAATATATTAAAACGTTATATAGGTTGCTATTTAGTTATAAAAGTATTATGTTAAAGTAGTTGATAAACCAATTTTATTATATATATATATATATATATATTAATTAATTAAAAGTTTAATTTTTAATTTTTTTAATAAATAAATAGCATATAAAATACTATCTTTATAAATTAAAACTTCTTTATTTATTGTTTAATTAATTAATATTTTATAAGATCTCCTTTTATATAACTTTTTTTAATAAAAACCTATCTTATTTTTTTTAGATAATAAAAGCTAACCCAAGGCCACCGCGAAGAACTTGTTAAGGCCCTGCCTAGAGAACTCGTTAAGGCCCCTCTATAAGGGCCTATCTGGTATCCAGTACACTCAGGTAACTCAGAAGAGGGTCTTAATAGGCGTGGTGCGCGCGACCTGGTACAGCAACAGCGACGCGACGGCGACGCGACGGCGACCAGACGGCTTAACGAGGTGGAAACACGGGCAAAGCTCTAGGCAGCGGAAACACAGGCCAGCTTTAACAGCCCCATAGCGTTCAACTTATAGTTAACTTACAGTCAACCCACAGTTAACTCACAGGCGACTTATAGGAGGGTCTTAATAGGCGTGGTACACGCAACCTAATGCGCATATGCATAAGGCGACTTATAGGAGGGTCTTAATAGGCGTGGTGCTCGTAACCTAATGCATATATATGGGGGAGGCTATAGGGGAAACACAGGCCAGTCGGACAAGAACTCGACAGTTAGAGACATAGGCCAGCTTATAAAAGGGGGGGACACAAGCTTAGTTAGTAGGAGAGGGGAGAGCAGGTTATCTAGTATGGGACCTAGTGTCTTTACGGCCCCTCTCCTATAAGACACGGTCAGCCTGTCGTAAGGAGACTCTTATAGGCAACGCAAAACAGGAACTGGCAGCAGTATAGGGTGTTGCGCCCCTATATTACTACTAGCCTCCCGCGGGGCGTAGTGCGTAGTAGTTACTGCTGGCTCTAAGGACCTTACCCCTTAGCTAGGCCCTAACCCTTAGTGCACCTAGTAGGCAGGCAGGATTACGTCCTGGCCAAAGAGACTACTATATAGCTTAAGAGAATGGATGCGCGTGTTAGTATACCAATAGACGGAACCGTTCGCCTCTAGGGCGGTACGCTGGTAAGGTATACTTAAGGAGCAAACAGGAGTTACTTAGGCAGGGGAGGCTTTTAGTCTAGGCCTTAACTATAGAAGGTACCTAAGGCTTCCATATTACAGGATACAGCTACGACGCCCTTATAGGATTATGCCAGTAGGCACGTAAGAAGGGAGTTATAACCCCTAGAAGCGGCAGCTTATGCCCATACCAGCGGAAACAATAAAGAAAGGCGTAAAACTAGAGGCTATAGAAGGCTCCCAAGCCATGCAAAAGCATACCAACTCTAGGAGGAGATTCTTATATAGACCGCTAGGGGGCGGTCTAGTACTTAGGTTAACCCCATTATAAAATATCTAAAAGAATGGTAAAACCCCCCGTTAATTGGTAGTAGCAGCCAACTGCTTATAGAAAGCCCTCTAGGCCTTTAGGCCTAGGTAACTGGGACTAAATACTAGAAAACTAGGGTAGAGGCCTGGATAAGCAGGCATGTCAAACTCTACTATATAACTACCTGGGTGCGGCGCTAGGGCCCAGGCCTATATAGAGGAGGAAGGGAGACGCGCAAGAGGCCAGTAAAGACAATAGCAAGGGAGAGAAAAGAGCCAAAGTAGAGCACGAAAGAGTACTGGAAAACCATCTACCGCAATACAATACTGGTTGGACCGACGCTGGAGAGACAAATAGGAGTTAAAGGTATAGAGGCAGACTTAGGCAAGGGGAACCTAAGCTATAGTATGGGTAATGCTATAGGGGGTAAATACCTAAGGGCTCCAAGAGGGCCTAATAAAGGTAGAAAATATAATAGCAACACTCTTAAAGACAGGAATAATAGGACTAAAAGATTGGCTTTACTAGGTAGGTGTTCTAGTAGGTAGCCTAAGGTGCAAATATGGCTGGCTAAGACAGACACCAAAACATATAATACTGTTATGCCCCTTACGTACTAGCTAAGAAGCAATGCTCTTAGCAGCTGGCACAGAAAACTATAATACACTACTCTTAACACAGAAAGGCCTTAAGGCGGCTACCCAGTGGCTTATTAGCTAAAATGTGCTAGACCAGTTCCGGGTTGCAAAGGAAATAGCAATAGAAGGTAAAGGGGCGAGTAATAGGCGCCCCCTAATAACTCTATAGGAGTAGAGTACAGTGTGTAATACTAGCGCGTCCGTAGGTTTGTTACGGCAGCAGTAGTTCCCAAGAAGGTTAAAAAGTAAGGTAGTAGAGCACCACTGGTAACTTATAGGCGACTTATAAGCGAGCCCTAAAAGGCAGGGAGACGGATCACGGGGTTTTCTCAAATAGAGTTTTCTCCCTACATATATATAAGGAGTAGTCCGCGTGGGCCCAATAGGGATCCAAATCGGACGTTAAGCAATGAATAATAATAATAATAAAAGCTAATATTAAAATTATATTCTCTATAGTTTAAGGCTTTTTTTATAACTACTATAGTTTTTAATAATAGTTTTTATATTATTATAGCTATTAGTTTTATTTATTTAGATTTACTTTTTAAAAATACCTTTTATAGTTAGAATATACCCTAACTATAATTTTACTTTTATTTTACCTATTACCTCTTATAACTATTAGAGGTATTATTTTTATTAAAGGTTTAAGTCTTTTTTATAGAGGTTATTATAATATTAGACTTTTCATTCATATATATAATCTAGTAAAATTAGTAAAAGTCCTTTAGCTTTTACTTTAGCTATTACTTTTTCTTATTACTTTTTCTTATATTTTATATACTATTCTCTTTATTATTTCTAGTAATTAAGATTAGATTTAATTATTACTTTATTATCTATTACTGTTTGTATCAATTTAATAATACAAGTGAGTTATATCCAGGGGCACGAAATACGTATAGTATTGTATGCTCTTTTGGATGGTGGTAACTGTCGATTCTATTGAGGTAGACTACGTAGTCTATATACTGACGCGCCTCCCCCCTAATTAGTTAGCATATAAGTGGTTGGTACACCAAACGCGTAACTACGCGTCTGGTATACCACGTGCTGTAAGTATACACTGGCGGCACTTGAAAATAGACCCACTTATATATAGCCCCTGTAATTGGTTTAATAGAACTGTAGAACATAAAAGAAATACATAGGAAATCCCTCCTAAGGTGCCTTCTGGGCTGCCTTCTAAACGGTGCTCTAAGTTGGCCGTAAGTCCTGCTTACGGTCCGTAAAATAAACCGTACGGCCTTCTAACGGGCCGTAGATGAACCGTATAGCCTTCCAACGGGCTGTAAATAAAACGTAATTGCTCCATTAGTCTCGTTCCACCCATTCTGTAACCTTTAAATTGAGCTTATTTGTGTTAATTAGGGTTTTAAGAGCTTGGCACGGCTTTGCCTTAGTTATAGCGTCCGCTAGGTTGTCTCCACTGCTGATTTATTTGACCTCTATAATCTTATGTTGTTTATAGGCCTGATGTAAGTACATTAGGTCGACCATAAGCCTCTTCTTTTGTGTTGTACCTAGTTTGACTAGGCAGTTATAGAGGGACTTTGAATTGGTGCATAAAACTAGGGGTAACTGCTCTAATTGTAGGATCTTCTGGATTGTTAATTTGATTGCGGCTGCTATATTAAAGCTATGGGCTAGTGCATATAGTTTAGAAGCTAGTACACTGCGGGTTACTTATTTGCATTTAATTAAAGACCAATATAGTATATTTGCGTCCTAATTGTGGTCCATAAGTATAATTACAAAGCCAATTTATAATAATAGGTCCCTATTATTAGCAAAGGAGGCGTCCGTAAATACTAGTAAGCTAAGGGAATTTAGGTCTAGTGGCACAAAAGTAAGTCCTCTTATTGCATTATCAATTTGCCACTAAATACGTTTGTTAAGCTACTTAACATTTTCCTCTTACGGATCTGTTACCTGGGCCGTAAAGGATAAATTATAGGCAGATTTGGGTTAACAGACTGTAGCAATATAGGCGCCTCTTGCACGCTGTGCAACGTATTAGTCCTTTATATTTATGGTCTTATAGGTCTCTTTATAGGAACTGGTGAGGTCTATAGGCTTTACTATAATAAGCCTTAGGTTTTAAGCTTGGCGTTCCTAAGTTAGCTAGATTAAGTTGCCCTTTTATGTAATTAAACCTCTATTAAACTTAATTAGAGTCTGCTTAGTTAACTGCTCTTACGGCTTTGCTAGGAACTTGGCTTCTTATAGTTTAGTCTCTTTAGTATCCGCAAAAGTCTAGTCCGCTAAGAAGAGGGTATTGTCTATTTAGAGTCCAATAATACTAAGGCCGTTTAATGGGGTGTATAGGAGGCAGGGGTTATATATCAACTACTCTATCTTAAGTTTACGGACGTGATGCTGGTAATATATCTTAAACTAGTAGTTTCTAGCTTCTGGCACTCCGTAAAGGGGTTTTATAACCCGTAAAATTGTTCCTAGTTGAAAATTAAGTTTGAGGGGTAGTTGTGTAAAGATATCCCTACTTAGGTAGGTATTAGACTGCACGTAGGCTTGTAAGATGTCCCGTAAGTAGAGGGCTACGGGTTTAGTTTACTGTAGTCCAGGCATAAGTATAAGTATAATCCGTTAACTGACCCGTTAAATTATAGGTAATTGTGTAAGGACTAAGTCCTTTCCTTGGTTATTATAAGCTTATACAATAAGCCTTAATTTTTTAAAGGCTTTATTAGTACTAGGGTGCTTAATTTTGTTAATGAAGCGCAAGTTAAATATATAGACGCCTTGCGGAATGACTCTCTCCGTTATAACCGCAAAGACGCCCTTTTCAAGTAGTCCGTTAATCTCTTTGCGTCATAAGTCCGTAAAAGGGGTTTCCTATACTAGAACTAATATATCCGCAGGCGGAGGTTGCCTTACGGATGTGCCTATGGAGGTTAGGTAATTCTCCGTTACAGAGTTCTTTTAGGGGCGTCCTTAACCACGCTTTATGGCAGGTTTAGTAGGTTTAGTGGGTTTACGGAGGACTTCTAGGGTAGATAAGGGTGCTTCCAGTTTATCTGGTTCGGCAGGTGCTTCCAGTTTATCTAGTTTGATGTTATAGGTGGTTTTAAACCGAAAATAGGGTTTTACGGACGTGCTTCTAAAGCTAGTTAGTCCGCTAGGAAGTTGTACGTAGCACGTTTTGTCTTCTACAGCTAGTAAACAATAAGGTCCAGTCTAATTACCGCTCTTACGCTATATAAGGACTTCAGAGTTAAGCGGGAGGTTGTGAACTAAGGTTATATTAGGTCCGTTACGGTAGTGCAGAGTGTTATTAACGGTTTGTTTAGCCCGTAACTTAACTATTTCGGCCATTACCTTCTATATTGCAGCCGCTCAATCCGTAATAAATGGGGCAGGAGGGTTCAGTTTGCCCATTCTTAGGTAGGCTCCATAAACTAAAAGGGTAGGTACTAGTCCGCTAGGGCCAGCAGTGTTATTAACGGCTTTTATAGCCATCTGTAAAGCTAGTTCCTTTTAGATATCCTTATACTCGTCCGTAATAATCTAGTAAGCTCTTTATAAAGCTGGGTGAGCTTGCTTAATAAGCCTAACGGACCAATGCGCCTTAACTGGAACTGCTTTTGTTAAAATAGCCATGGCTATAGCGTACTATTGGAATTCCTTGCTGATAAAGTTCCTACCGGTATTATAGGTGATATACTTAGGGGGTCCAACGTATGTGTTAATCTAGCAGGTCTGTAAAATATCCCAAGTGTGTTTTATGGATATATTTTGTAACTAACAGGCGGCTTAATAGCGGGTTGCCTTATTAATTATGTATAATACTAGGCTGCCGTTAATATACATAATGTCTATATATACTAAGTGGTTAAAATTAAGGTCTTTATAAAGAGTAAACTTAAATTAGTCTGGGGAACGTCTATATTTCTGGCAGAAAGAGCAGTATTTGGTTAGGTGGTTAATTGCCTTCCTATTAACATTGTTATGTCTAGAGTATTTAAGGACTTTATACAGCTTTTTGGCTAATAGGTAGCTAAAACGGCAGTACAGGCAGTGGATTTCCGTACTGGTGAGGTAGTACGGGTTATAGTTAAAAGATTCCTAAATATAGGTTTGTAAAGTCTCTCCCTATATAAGGAACGGGTGTCTAAATCGTCGTGTAATTGGTAGGGTAATATGCTTACTTCCTAGGGCAATTATAGGGCCAATTAGGGTGTCTATAATATTATTATAGTAAACCTATAACCTGTCTATATCTGCAAGACAGAGTAGAAAAGGGGTATCTGCTTTTACTACGTAGAAGTTAACTAGGCTAATTAGGGTCTTAACTGCAACTGATCTAATTAATATAGTTAAGCCGATGCCGAATTGGACATTTATGGCCCTAGTATTAATATCCATATTGTTATTTGTGGTAGTCTTATATATAAGGTATTGTCCGTAACCCATAGTAGACTTCTTAGAGGCACCTATATCGATTATAACGCCATAGAATTCTTTGGGGGTATAGCGTTCTATGGTAATATATATAAATAGGTCCTGTTCGCGGTCTATAACGTCTATAGTAGGTCTAACGGGTATACTTACGGGCTGGTTTTTAGGTGTAATTAAGTGTATAAAGGAGCGGTCGGCTAATACGGTTATAGTATTAAAGGCTTAGCTGTCCGTAAAAGGTCTAAAAGTGGTTAGGAACGTCTCTAACGTCTTCTATTCCTAAGTATTTAAGTTAAAGTCAATTATAAGGGCTTCTATTAACTTATTAAGGGACTCCTCTGCTTCCTCTCCTTTGTATTCTAAGATAAACTGGTTAATTCATTTATCAAATCTCTTTTTAGACCTATTACGTTCTTCCTGGGTATGCCTTGTAGACCAATATCCTTCCTTACTATACACGAAGCACTTTTGGCTGGTTTATTTGTGGGGGTATAATTTTGTACAGGAGTTGCTACGGGGGTTACGGGTAGGACTTAGTTAATGCGGGTATTGCTAGCGGTAGCGGTGGTCCGTAAAGTAGGCATCTGAGTTAGTTTGCGGGTTCTATAGGTCTGTAATAAAGGCTTAAGTACTGCCTAGTGGGTTTAAGGCTTTGTACGTTATAATAGAGGATTATAAATTATTAATGAGGCCGGCTATAGTGTCTGTGGGCTTATAGTAGGCGTATTTATAGGGTTCTATTTCCTGGCAAGCTGTAATAAGTTTATTATACAGAAAGTTGTCCGTTTGAAGCTTGATATTAAGGCCATGCTGTAGGTGCTGGAGGTCTTTAATAAGAATTTATAGGCACTCTATAATTAATTTTTTGGTATTCTTGTTAATTACAGTCCGTAACTTAATCGCATTCTATTAGGTAAGGATATCACGCTTATATTCTGGTCCTTTAAAGTAGTTATGTATAGCCTTACATAGCTTATTAAAGGGAACACCAAGGGGGTTGCTCTTAAGGTTAGTATAGTAGTGGTTAAGGGCTAGGCCGCGCAGTATAGTAGAGTAGGCTTGGCTAAACTCCTATTTAGGAATATCAGCCTTCTAACAGAGGTCCGTAAAGATGGTTAGTTTAAAGTTAAAGTTGTTATTTTTACTGCTGTACTTAGATTTGTTGGTATAGAGCTTAGCCAGGTTAGCTAGCTCCTTGCCGTAGGTCTTTGCTTAGGTAGTTTACAGATCTGTAACTTAAGTAACGGAAGGGGTTTAGTCCATATTTTGGTTTATGGGGGTATTGCGGTCCGTAGTTTAAGTACTAGGTGTACTTTAGCCCGTAAGATTAATTCTAAAGCCATTTAGGTCTATAGGACGAATTTGGTTAAATGGGTTGTCTATAAGGCTAGAGATCCTATTAAGTTTAAAAGAAGTAAAGAGTCTATTAAATTTAATATAATCTAAGATCTGCTCTTTAGTCCATTCTGTTAGGTCTTTCTTACATAGTGTATTATATAAGGACCGTACAATAGTAACTCGTTAATTTTTTTTAACCTATACACCATGGTTATAAAGGAGGGTTTGTAGGTTACGGATGGTTATAAGGCTGCAAGCCTTAAAGGTAGCTTCCGTAAAGTCCGTAAAATCTTCCTTATACTGCTCCCATATATTATCATTTATAGGCTTAAAGTGTCTGTATTTAAGGATTTTGAATTAAATATAGTTATTAACGTCGTTTATAGACGTAACGTTGACTCCTTGTCTCCACTTTTTTTAACCTTCACTAATTTGCTTACTAATGTCTGCCATACTATGTAGTGTAGTATGTCTTATATAAGCCGTAACGGGTTAATAGGAGCTTATAATGGTCCGTAAAGTTAATTAACAGGTCTGTAATAGTTTGTAGGAGGGTAGGAGGTCTTATAACAGTCCGTAAAGGTAATTAGCGGGTCTGTAATGGTTTGTAGGAGGGTAAGGGGTTCCGTAAAGGTCTGTATTTGCGTCTATTACACTTCTGGTAAACTATACTAAGACTTGAATAAGTATATAGAGTTGGTAATAGGTCCGTAATCCCTAACTTCTGACCTTCTAGCAGGTCGTACTAGGATATGAACGGGTGGTTGCTGTCGTATATCGCTTAGGAGGAGGTATTGAGTAATTGCTAATCTGTGCGCGCTTACTGATTAGTGTTTGTATCAATTTAATGATATAAGTGAGTTATATCCAGGGGCACGAAATACATATAGTATCGTATGCTCTTTTGGATGGCAGTGACTGTCGATTCTATTGAGGTAGACTACGTAGTCTATATACTGACGCGCCTCCCCCCTAATTAGTTAGTATATAAGTGGTTAGTGCACCAAACGCGTAACTACGCGTCTGGTATACCACGTGCTGTAATTATACAATTACTTATTACTTTATATAACTTATTCTATTTCCTTTTTTTAGTATTTAACTTACTTTTCTATACTACTTTAATAGCTATTAATATAAAATTTTATTTTATAAAAATTATATATATACCTTTACTACCTCTCTTTATTAATAACTATCTATATTTAAATATTTTATATTTACTATACAATTATATATATATAGTCTTCTTAAATGGAGTTTTCTCCCTATATATAAATAAGGAGTAGTTTACGTGGGCCTAATAGGGATCTAAATTAGACGTTAAGCAATGAATATTATTATTATATATAGCCTTCTTAATTACTTCTATATTTAGTATATTATATCTACTTATACCTACTCTATAATACTTCTACTTTACTACTACTTTATTATTACTTTACTATAGCTTTCTTTACTACTTTCTCTACTACTGTTGGTATGCTTTAACAACGTGCAGAATACATATATCACAATGATATATACTATGCGGTGTTGTAGATGGATGTTGTCTTCCAATACAAAGAAGGGTAAGGAACTTAAGGTTCCTTACCACGCTAGTGCCGCGGTGACACGTGACGGTAACTTGCCTCACGTAACGGCAACTTGCCACACATGGCGGCAATTTGCCTCCTATTGCAATGCAATATATTCTAGCTACACTGGGAGTACTTTAGAAAATGCGGAGGACTAGTATCCTATAACTATACAGTTCGAAAATCCATATATACACTTCTCTTTCTTTTCTTCCTTCCTTTCTTCCTTCCTTCCTTCCTTACCCTATGCCTTTATATTAGTGCTATTGTCAGTAGCACGTTCTACCCATTCTACTGTCTTTAACTCAATTCGGTTTGTGTTAATAAGTCGCTTAAGAGCTAATAACGGTTTGCTTTTAGTTATAGCGTCCGTAGGGTTACTGTCTCCATCAATCTACTTAACTTTAGCTATTTCGCGTCTTTTATATAACTAACGTAGGCACATAATATCAATTATGAGTCTCTTCTCCTGTGTAGTTCCTAGTTTGACAAGGCATTCATAGATCAACTTTGAATTGGTGCAAAGGATAAGCGATAGGCTGATATTAAGTTGCAATTCAACTATAGCCTTAATTGCAGCGCCGATGTCGAAACCATAGGCCATAGCATATAATTTAGAGGCTAGTACGCTTCTAGTAATTCTCTTGCACTTAACTAAGGACCAGTAGACGATGTTCGCCTTATTTAATAAGTCTGCTAGTACCAGGATGTATCTAATCTATAATAAGAGATCCTTGTTGTTTGCAAATAAGGAATTAGTGAATACAAGTAGTTATAATGTCTCTATATCAAGTTTAACAAAGTTTAAACCTCTTGTTAGGTTCTTAATTTGCCACTAAATCCTCTTATTAAGCAGTTTTGCGTCTTTCTCATCAGGGTTGATCACCTAGGCAGTATAGGATAAATTAAAAGAAGCTTTAGGCTGGCATACGGACACAATATAAGCTCCTCTTACTCATTGGGCGATATATTAGTCCTTAAGTATAAGTGCTATGCAAACAGTGCCTCTGGAACTAGTTATTATAATAGCTTCCTTAATATTGACAAGGGTCAAGTTCTGGCATTAGCGCTCCTGCGTAAGCGTGATTATATAATCCTGTTATCAGATAATGCCTCCATTAAACTTAATTAGGTGTTCTGGCGTAAGTTGTTCGCGTTCCTTGGTTAGAAACTTAGCTTTCTTAATCTTCTCCTATTCTAAAGCTGCAAAGACTAAGTTGGCTAGTAGGAGGGTGTCATTAGTCTGTAAACCAACTATTCCAAAATTTGTAGGGTTGTTGAGGTGGAGTAAGCAGGGGTTATAAGTAGATTAGCTCATGTTTAGTTCTTTAATATAGTAGTTATAGTAAGTCTTGAACCAATAATTGCCTGCCTTAGGAATGCCGTATAAAGGTCTAACAACCTTTAGAATTATGCCTTATAAGACTCCAAGTGCCGTATTAAGTTCAAGAGGTGCCCTAATATAGAAGTCTCAATTTAGTCTTATAGCTGATTATATATAGGCCTGTAAAATATCTCGTAAGTAGAGATGTGTGCTACTGTTCTAAGTTATAGCCGTAATACAGAGAATAAGGCGTTAGCTGACTCGTTAGATCGTAGGTAATTGGGTTAATATAAGGTCTTTTTCTAGGTCATTATATGCCTATACAACTAGTCTTAACTTCTTAAAGGCTTTATTAGAACCGGGGTTCTTAATCTCGTTAACAAATCTAGAGTTAAATACTCTGTTGCTTTATAGTATATCTTTAGGGTTAACCAGTTCAAAAACTCCTTTCTTAAGTAATCCCTTAATTTCCTTCTGGCGTAATACTATAAACTAATTGGACTTTGTGAGTTAATCATTATCCTTATCTTGTAGATATATTAAAATGTTCGCGGCACTAGCTTTAATAGGGTACTTGCGTGGTCTACCTCTTCCACGCTTAATAGGTTAAGGTCCAGGCTCAGTTTAAGGTAGGGGTTCAGGCTTAGTTTAAGGTGGTTCGCTTTCATCGTCTTCTAGTTACATATCCTCTGTAATCTTAGGGTCTACCAGATATGGTTTTACAACCATACTGCAGAAGTTGGTGGGTCCGTAGGGAAGTTATATAGTATAGGTCTTATTTTTAATGCTAAGTAGGTTGTGTGGACCAGACTAGTAGCCAGGTTAGCCTATAGGTCCTTCTCTCTATACCAATACGGGTGAGTTAAGTGGTAGGTTATAGATTGCAGTTATTTTGGGTCTATTACGCATGTTAAGGGCATCTGCCACTTGGCGCTTAGCTCTAAGCTTCTTAACTTCTTCCATAGCCTTTTTAAGAGCTGCTGCTCGTTGTATAACTATAGGGTTAGGTGCGTCAGATTCCACTATATATAGGTAAGCTCCAAATACTAGTAAGGTGGGTATAAGACCGTTAGGGCCTGCGGAATCGTTAATTGCTTTAAAGGCCATTTATAGGGCCATATCCTTACTAATATCTGGCAGTTCTGCAGTAATGATATAGTATATGCAACGGAGGGGGCCATAGTAGCGTTCTACCATTCCGACTGAATTGTGGGCTTTAATAGGTACACTTCTTGTAACTGTTCCAAATATTATAGCGTATTGTTTGAATTCCTTACTTATAAAATTCTTGCCTATATTATGTGTGATAATATCAGGAGGTCCTAGGTATGTATTGATCCAGCACATTTATAATACATCCCATGTATACTTAGCGCTAATGTTTTACAGCTATCTGCTAGCTTGAAATTGTGTTCCTTTATTAATAATATACAAAAGGGGTGCGCCATTAATATACATAATATCAACCACAATTAAATAGTTGAAATTAATATTATTATATAAGGTAAATCTAAATCTACTAGGTAACTTTCCATGTTTTTAACAATAGTGGCAGTAGCGTGTGAGATAATCTAAGGTCTTGCTATTAACATCATGCCCTAAGCGTTTAAGTATTCATACAAGACGCTCAGCTAAAGGGTGGCTAAAACGGCAATGCAGTCGCTTCAATTCTACGTCGGTGAGGTAGCAGGGTTTTTATTTAAATAACTTAGTTAAATAAGTACATAGGGATGTGTTCTCAAGTAGGAAAGGGTGGCTAAAGCGACATATAACGGGTACTTCGCTCTAAGGGGTGATTAGCATATTTTTCAGGTTGTTGTAGTACACTTATAGGTGATCTATGTCTGCCAAGCAAAGCAAAAATGGGGTGTCGACCTTAACAATATAAAACTCAATTATGCCAATTAGGGTGATTACTTTGGCTAATCTAATTAATAAGGTTAATCTAATGCCGAACTATACATTAACCATGCCTTGTGTGGTAGTATTGAGCTGTATATTAGTATTAAGTCTCTAGAATGCCAAGAATTGGCCATATCCTGCTATGGATTGTTTGGATGCTCCTGTATTAATCATTATACCTATAAACTTGTCTGCAGTATAGCGGGACGTAGATATGGTTGCATTGTAGGTAAAGGGGTCCTAGTCAGTTATAAGAGGTACTATATTGTCTATAGTTGTGACTAAATAGCTAAAGGCTTTATTAGCTAGGGTAGCAGCTATAGAAATCGCTTTCTACTGTTCTACTTGGCTAAGGGAGGTATAGTAGTAATCAATATTCAGTTATAAGTTCTTATTAGTTGCCTTATAACTTGTATTAATAGTTAGTGCTTAAAAAGCTTCCTTAAGCTCTTCTTCTAAGTTAGTATCGTTATCCTCGTAATCCATAATATATTAGTTAAGTCGTTGTAACGGGACTAGCCTAGTTACAGTAGGAATGTCTCGGTAAAACACTCGACAGATAGAACTTAAAGCTTTAACCGAATTCTGCCGAATTCTGCCAGCTTAATTAACTTCTGCCAAGTTCTGCCAGATCAATCGAATACTACCAAAGTCCGTCCGCGTGCGTATGTGCGTACGCATCGACCAAGACCCCTAAACTGTTTAATTGCAAGATTCTCTCGTTATTCCTTTCTCTTCTTTACGCAACGTCTTGTTCCTAGCAAGAGCTATATACCCTCAGATTTAGATAGAATTTATATTG
>Ga0307507_10001857_pt1 | contig 46163 bp, 27 predicted proteins | sample 7_EM_MG_FD_207223 | JGI IMG/M metagenome (GOLD analysis project Ga0307507, IMG submission 207223) | Populus trichocarpa ectomycorrhiza microbial communities from riparian zone in the Pacific Northwest, United States - 7_EM | ecosystem: Host-associated > Plants > Roots > Unclassified | place... | reverse complement strand
CTAAGTAAAGAATAGAGACGTTAATAAATCTTTATATAGACCTTAAAGAAACAGCTAAACTAGTATAAGAATAAATAAAAAGGTACTATAATGCTAAGAGATCTAAGGGACCAGATCTTAAGGAGGGAGATAAAGTGTGGCTACTACACAAAAAATTTAAAAGTCGACAACTAAGCAAGAAGTTAGACTATGTTAGACTAGGACCTTTTAAAATCAAGCAAAGAATTTTATTAGTTATATATAAGTTAAACCTACTAGCCAAAATGAAAATCTACCCTATATAATATATCGCAATGCTAGAGCCAGCATACGGGAATATTAAGCCATCAGTCTACGAGGTAGACATATATAGAGGACAAGAGAAAGACAAATAGCAAGTTTTAAAGATTATTAGTTATAAGGATATAGATAACGAAACGTAGTATAAAGTAAAGTAGATAGGCTATAGTAAGACTATCTAGGAACTACTAAGCAACCTAAGAAACGCTATAGGAAAGGTATAGGAGTATTAAAAGAGAGTAGGTTAGGCAATATTAATAAAAAAGGATTACTAAAAAATAAGTCACTTAAGGGGGACCTAAGAGGAGCAATTACTAAGCTACTTAGAGTTGTTTCCCTTGCAGGAGGAGAGCCAGTTCTTTTATTACTAAGTTCCTGCAGACCTTGTTAGATTAATTTCCACTCCTTAAAATAAACCTTCTTACAAACATATTTAAGACAAAGAAGACGGGTAGAGGCCGATAAACAGGCTTTAAGGGCACGCTATTAAGCAGCTATAGCCTCCTACTCTGCTTTTTACAAACAATGGAGCTTATCTAAGGCGCTTAAGAGCTTACCGTTAAGCTTTGCAGCGGTAGATTAAATACGAGACCCTATAATAAGTTACTTAGGGAACTTAAAGACTATTAAGAGTTATAGGACGTGTACATTTAGCATTAAAAATAGAGCGAACATTATAGGACGATTGAATGTTTGCTTTAGTACACTCCGAGTAAGACAAGGGTTATTAAGATAAGGGACTTGCTATTGCAATATACACTAACCCCGCTTTTGCATAATAAGAATATGGAGACAATATTATCTTACTAAGCGACAGAATGGCAGCCATAGTGCGAGCACGACGTTGCGCTTATAAAGAAGAAGAAGCTTTAGGTATAATAAGTAAGGATATTAACCAGACTAATTAAACGGACATTACACCTCTAGTGGATGACTTAGAGATGTTAGGAATCTTTAAGGATAAAGATAAAGAGGAGGGAGATAGTATTACAGACGCTTTAAGTACAATGTTATAACTACTTAAAGAAGAGACGGCGGAAGCTAGTTAGTTAATATAGGTACGGTCTAGGATAGATCTGGTGGAACTATATAATAAGGAATAGTAAGCGAGTTATATAACGTTATACACAGTATATAAAGTATACGCAGTGTATGTCTATGTATAATACGTATAACACGTACCTTACGTATAAGAGAGGATTTCTTAGGAGTATAGTTGTGTATTTAAAGGACCTTAGTCCCTACCGTAGATAGTTCTCTCCTTATAGTAAATCTTAGAATATAATTGGAGTTAATCTGTTAGGCAACCACTCCACTAGTTGTTATTACGTTGTTGATTTGTTCTTACCTATATACCTAGCCTAATAATAGAACCCACCGTAGTTCCTGCTATAAGGTTCCGTTACACGTTTAGCAGCCTCTTTCTATATTTTAGTAGTAGTTAACGCCTTTTTTTTACTAGTAGCTTCCTCTACTATACCTTTGTGATCCTCACTAGATGACTCTGCCTCTTTATTATTAGCCGCTACTTTAGCTAGAATACCTCTTGCTTAAAGCGCCGTATTAATGGCCGTAGTAAAATTAGGGTCTCTAGCATTAGTAGACGCGTTAATAGGTACAGTAGCAGTTTTGTATTTAACTGTAAGATTAACCCTCCATGCCCTCCTTACGTACTTTAACTATACCTCTATTATTCCCTCTACTTTACGCCATTCGTCTGCATTATTAACCTCTTTGGGTATTATAGGATCCTTTAGATTTAATAAGGCAATAACGGCAGTTAATTAATTAAGCTGGAAAAAACGAAGACCGTAATATTCGTTGGCTTAATGCGTATTTTAGGCGACAAACTCTTGGTATTTAAAGGCTCCAAATGGGATGGCTAGAACGTTGGTGAATATCTTCGTAGTATTGGCGTATACAATTATATTTAAAATAAAGGTTCGATGATCTTTGGGCTGTGCTACAACAGTAGAAGGCGTTGGTATAGGTAGTATAGGTTTAACAGTAAGGTCTACCTCTTTAGGCGCTTTTGAAGTGTTCTTTGCAGTATTTTTAGGTGCTTTAGCTCTCCTCTTATGCGTCATGGCGCTAACTAAAATAGGAGACAATATAGGCTTTGAATAGCTTTAAAAAAAAATTGGCGACGGCGATATATTAGCATGGAGGATGGGTGGTGGCATGCGCGAGTATAGAAAAAGGGTTTAAACAGGTGAGAATTCGGCAAATTTCTATTTTTGATCATGGTTTCTGACATTTGATCGTTTCTTTCTGAAGCGACTGTACCCATTGCCATTCTTAGCGCCCGCCATCCGAATACACCTTGTCCTAGCACTTCCAAATCCCCCATCCTCGCGTTTACTAGCCCTATCCTGAAACCCGCATCACGAGTCTCACAACAACCGATCCCAGATACGTCCAAGATACCTATATTTTCCATGCTAATTTCCTCTCTCCCTTAGCGTGCCCTCCTACGCCATCGCGCACCCGAACCAACCATTATACCCCACCCCTGTCATACTAGGTATGCCCGAGTACCGAAGCTCCATGTGCCCCTGTCCCGCCCAGCCCCCTTTCCGCGGGGAAGCACAGTAGTACTAAGCATCAAAGCTCAAGCTCAAGCTCAAGCTCACGTCACTCAGCAGCCAGTGCCAGAAAAAAGTCGACGATGCGTCGGTTGCATTTTCGGGAAAAAAAGCTTTGTGCAACACTGCCCCTCCTCGCGCCATTCAGAAAAAAAAGAGAGGGCCCAGATCCACACCACCGATTCCCTCCCCTATTTCTATCCATCCATCCATCCATCCATCCCTTATTCCCTCCCTGGTCCACCGATCTCCCACAAAAACGAAAAAGATATCCCAAAAAAGGAGCCCATTACATCGATCGAGCCCACCCAATTGCGAGCGCCTCGAACAAAAACCAAAATGATAAAAAGAGAGGAGCCCATTATCCAATCCAGCCATGACTACCAACCGAAAACAAAAAACCAGGAGAGAGAAGGAAAAAAGACACAACTACTAGCCACTACGATTTTAAAAACTAAAACACTAAGCAACGCGAGAGTCGTACCCCAGCGTGCAATAGCTACAGAAAAAAAAAAAAGAAAACCCTTCTCTCTCTTTGCCTCCCGTATAAATAGAATACCTGAAAATATTCCCTCTGAATGCAAGAACATTCCAAAGATTAGAAACACACAAAAAGGTATTAAAAGAGATGTGGAAAAATTGCTAAACAAAATGCGGTACCACCCCCTTTCCCTCCTTTCCCCTCCAAAGTTTCTTTTAAGGAAGCAAGACGGAAGGAGCAAATAAAAAGCCCATGTTTCTTTAACGATAAACGGGCGACCCAACCTGACAAGGGCGCGGCGCGGCGAAAGATAGGGCCGAGTAAACACCAGCGTGATGCGGAGAGAGCAGGCGGATATAACGAGGCGTGCAAAACGGGACATCGAGCGCTGAACAAACGATGAGAACAGGCGTGTACAAGTACAGAGTCGCGGCGCGAGGGTCCCAGAGGGGGTGGTGGCTATAGCAGCCCCTTGTTTAGGGGCCGGGAGGGCGGAGGGCGGAGGGCGGGGGTTTTTTGGTCACTGCGTGCGCTTCCTCTTGCGCGCCTCGGGATCCTGCTCGTCCTCGTCGGCGCGCTCGGCCGTCTCAGCCGGGTTCAGCAGTGAGTGCACGTTGGACGCCATGCTAGAGCGGCGCGTGGGCGGACCGGGTGTGTCGATGCCCTTGAACGGGTACCGCGCCCCGGGAAGCGACCAGCCGCTGTCGGCGCTGAGCGTCGACGGAGTCGTATCGCTGGTCAGCGGAGGTGTCGCTTGCCGCGAGCCTTGCTGTCGCGGGTTGCGGGGTATCTCGTACTGCGCCAGTGCGTCGCGCAGCTGCTGGTCGCCGCCGCCGATCGGCGTCCGGTGCGGTGAGGATGGCCACTGTGTCGAGTTCTGGCCTGAGGCGTAGGGTGAGTGGGCCGCTGGTGGTGCTTGCCAGCCGTGCAGTCGGATGTCCGCGGACGTATGTCGTCTGTACAGGTTGTAGGGAGGAGAACTGGCGGATGCGACTGGTTGCTGGATCGAAGGAGGCGGCGGTGGAGGTGGTTGGTGAACGGGCGTCCGGGCAGAGGAAGGCGAGTAATTTCCAGTCCCTATAGATCCGTATCGGCGGGGAGATATTGCTAGATGTGCCGGGACTGGTGGTCTGAAAGATGATTGCCGGGAGTTGTTTGCGAGTGAACCTCTGCGTTGATCATCCTGCGGCATCTGACGGGGGGAGAGTGGAGGTGCATTATCAATCTGCATGAAATAAGACTGGCGCGCTGACAGAGGTTCTTGAGGGTCTTCTAGTGCTCGAAGCATCTCGTTTTGTCTTGAAATATCCCTCTGCATTGAGGCCACTAACCCTTGTTACTAAGATGCCAAGATATTCACGTGGAGAGGCGCATACCATCTTTGTGCACTTGATTCTCTGGATCTGGGACCAAAGCCATTATGCAGTTCGTGAGTTCATGATTCCACTGTATAACAAATTAGTAAGCATCCAAGGTGATCGCTGCAAGGAACTGACTTGATGGCATCTCATTAGTCCCTCCATAAGCATTTGGCATTTTTGATTCAGGTAAGCATAGCTATCTTCGGACCGTGACATCCGTGTGTGCATGTCGTAGAAATTGTGCTCGAGAATACTAAGCCGAGACTCTATGGGATCAGGCATGGGTTCCACGGGAGCTCCGGCCGGAGGAGGACCAGTCGGAACTTTAGGACCAGCAGAAAACGAGTCTCGATGAATGAGTGCGTGTCGGGAGGCGCGACGTTTGATTTCCCTTAGGCCAACCAAATCGCCTCTTTTAAAGCTTCCATTTCCGTGTTTGAATTCCCAGAGAGGGGAGTCGGGGGAGCTGGTGTGGAAAACGTCGCTTACTTGATTGGTGCATTAGTATTCATTGCGAAATTACTCAAATCTTAGCCGTCTACCTTTGTGAAAACCATACATGTTCAGCTGGCGAACAAATGAAGAAATGTTTGTGTGTTTAAAGTAGGATCTGCAAATCCAGATTAGATTATCAGTTGTCAAAGCGTCTATTGATCAACATACGATAACACTTTTGAAAACTCGCTGGAAGGAGACATGACAAAACTTTCGTTAGTATTAGACCACGATATTAAATGTTGGATACTCTGATCTTCTAGCATACTGCCATCGAGTCAGCAAGGGTCATCGCGGAATTATGCCGCTGTCTACCTACTTGTATAGTTTATGGATGAATGCTGTTTGCACAACTTTCGGCTGCTGCGCAGCAGCAGCAGCTCCTATGGCTGGTACAGAGTTGCCATTTGTCGCGGAATCGGATTCTCCACCTAATGTTTGATTTACACCGTTGCGGTCGCCGACCGGACTGCTGAGTATCGGGGGGCCCATTGACGGGATTGTTGATGGGGTTATGTCCATTGGATCTCGCGGTGGGGTCAAGGATGAACCGGAAGACGAAGGTAGTATCGGGATGGACTTGTGCATGGCCGAGCCGTGGGGGTCTGCCGAGAAGGGGCTCCGCCGAATGGAATCAGCGGTGGATGCCATTCTTTCTGCTGACCGATAGGAATAAATGCTTGGTTGATACAAAATCGCTGCGTGTAGAAATGCTGAGGGCAGCTATTCATCAAGAACGCTTCAGCACTCCTATCCTAGCCCTATCCAATACCGCGTAATAAAGCGAAGAGCGTGCCGATGTGCCAGTATACGTCCCTCCCAAACTCCCGAGGATGTGAAAGTATTACTCCCAAAGCTGCCTGTCGCGGGTTATACCATGGTAGAGAGGAGCTGTCCGTACGGTGGAGAGCAGTCCCGTAGGGCGATTGACTTGCTCATTCGGCGTCTCGAGCTAGGCGGTGGAAGACGGAAAAATACCAAGTCGGAAAGCTAGAGTGGAAGGATGGAGTGTAATCTGACTTGGAGTTCGTTGGGGCTTTAAGAGGCTACTGGGGGGTTTTTTTGGTCGAATGGGATGATAGGAGATGATCTGCTTGGCTTGAAGGAGCACACGGGTGCGAAGGGGCGGTGGTGCAGCAAAACCAAAAGCAGCAAGCCAAAGTCTTTCGCGGCGATGTGGAAGATGAAAAGGAAGAGCAAGAGGAAGAGGAAGAGAAAGAGAAGACGCGGTGTGAGCTTGGCGAAAGAGGAGTTTGGGGATTTGGAGGAGATGCGAACCACGGCGGCGGAAGTGTCGCAAGCAGTGGCCCAGGCACGGCCAGAGTGTGTATGGTTAGAGCAATTGGAATTGACAAACGCCTCGTATTGCGCAATGCAACTACGGGTCGATCATCACGAAGCAAAGGAAAAAAAAAAAGGGCCGGCGCACTTGAGGGAAAGGGTGCAGAAGGTTGATGGTCGAGTGGCTGAATGGTCGAATGGAGACGGTCTGGGCTGGCGGATCTGGCCGAGGTGAGCTGCTGCTGTGCGGAGTGCTGCTTCTTCTGAAGGGTATGTTCTTGGGCGCCGCGATTCGCCCAATCGCCCCCTAGACGAGCCTGTGGGAGCTATGGGCTGCCGTAGAACGCCTGATGAAACGCCTCCATTATTATCCCCATTACACCCCCCCCCACCAGACCGCACAGCAACGGATGCTTCCACGCGGTCAATGCCCACCGAGGAGACAAGCAAGGACGACCTAGCACCGCCCTGTACAGTACACCCTTACAGCACATCCCGGCACACACGGTTCTCCCATGCTCATCCGGCACCTCCTGCGCGCCTGCACATGTCAACTTCAAACACCCAGCGCCACGAGACTCGTCTCCACGCTGTGCCACTTGCTGTTGCCGCTGCGTAACTCGCGTCTCCCGCATTGCATTCCAACGTGAGCTCTCGCCTTTTGGCTTGCTTTAAGTTGCGGTGTGTGCTGCCTGAGCAGTAGCAGTGACTTCACCCAGTTCCGACGGCCAGGAACTTTGCTTTATGCAATCCTAATTTCCATTGACTACAGAGATATTGCGCGGATCGCCGTCTGCGACGAAACCGCCGAAGGCTTCCAGAATTGGCTGTCAGGAGAAGGATCTCTATGCTTACATACTAGGTCCCTAGCGCCAAGACAATCTTACAGCCAGGATCATGGCTGCCTCAGACATTGTAGAGGCGTTCAAACGGATATCATCAAACAGCTCGCGAGCAGCTGCTCTCGACGGCATTATCGCTGCACTTAGTCCCTACGAATGGAGAGAAGCCCTTAACAAACTCCAGGAAAGGGCCTTCTTCCTAGATATTGTGGCGTCTGTGCCGTCAGAAATCGTCATACACGTCTTCAGCTATCTCGATATCTTGACGCCGTTTCGGCTCCAGCGAGTAAGGAGACCTTATCATATAAGTCTAGTCCAGGGTCTAATCACAATCATGTCTCTTTCGGCTCGCTAGCCTTTGTAGATAAGTCTAGATTATTGATAATTTTGTTCTAGGTATCCCGACGCTGGCAGGTAATTCTGACCTCCCCTGAAATCCTGCAGGCATTGCTCAACACCTGGTACTCCAAACGTGATCGGCCGCTTGAGGGCGAATCTACGCTGAAGGGCCAAGAGTACGCCATTTGTAAATTGAAGGCCGACCATCTACATCGGTTCCAGTCAGGGCATTTCTACAGTGATATTCATATCTCTGTCTCAGACCAGCGACCACGGAGGACCGGCCATACAGCCGCCGGTGAGCATCCAGGCGTAGACTTCTGTGATGATACCGTTGCCTGGATTGACAAGGTTTCCGGGACGGATATGGTTAAAGTCTGCAACCTGCGCACAGGAAAATGTATAGCCGTCGCAGGTGACGCTCGGGAATCTATTCAGTCTATTACTTTGACCGATGAGCTGGTTGCTATTTCGACCTACTCAGGTCCCTGTTATGCTTGCGATCTCGCCACTGGGGAAAAGCGATCGTTCCGGCTTCCATCGGCCAATGACATGCGATGGTCCTGCCGTGGTAGGTCTATTGGAGGTGTTCTTAGAGATCGCAGAAACAACAGTCTCGAAACCACTGCCTTTGTTTGGGAATATCATAGCCGTAGGTGCAAGACCTTCCAAATTCAGAATCCCAGAGCCATTTCCGAGAAGAAATCATTCGGAAGCCTCTCAGACGAGTACGTCGATATCTTCTCTTTATTCATTTGATCCATTGCCCATAGACTATGATGAAGGTGTTTTGTGCACGAGATTCGTAACGTTACTCAGAGATGCTTAGACACCCTACACATAATCCATATTCCTGTCGCCTTCCAAGTTCTTTAATAAGCCTCCTGAAGGACTCTATATCAATTTGAAATCATGTAGCTAAGTCTCCTTCCAGATATCTTCCTGCCAGAGCGGTGCTGATAAATCCGTCATCTCAGACGATACTTGTCTGCTGGAGTGCCAATACTGAGACACTGACGATCATCCATTTCTGTCGATATACCTACGCCGGCGAGAAGATCGGAAAGGACAGCACATATTCTCTAGAATGTTGTGCTTTTCCCCTGCAATTTTCAGCGGCTGATAGATGTGGCGGCTTCAGACTCTGTTTACGTACAGTCAACGAGGATTGGCAGGGAATGTCTTCTCTTGCTTTTACAGAACAGTCTAACAAATTCGAAGATCGTGAAGGGGACTCTATGCTTAATCTGAGAGAGACATCGTGGAAAGACACCACCTACAGGATTTATAAAAAACCTGGCGGGTTGCAAGTTCTCTGCTGTGGCACGAGGTGTGTAGCTTTATGGATGCATTTCTTTCGGCAGACATTCCTTCACCAAGTCAAATAAACTATCCCCCACGCGCAGCTCCATATCCACCATTCCCTCATTTTTTGCCGGCTATGAATAGATCCGAGCAACTGATTAGTGCGATTGCCATAGGGAGGCTCCTCTGAGGTCGCCGTTAGCTTTCTTCAAATCACGAGTCGGTTGGCCACAACAGGAACTAGGGGCCTTTCTCCTCCTCAACGATATCTTTGTCGTGCTCTTTGGGCCTGACTACCTCCATATTTGGTGCTTCGATAAAGACATCAATTTGCCCAAAGATGAGCTGAAGGTACTTCACAAGCAGAATAGAGTGAGTATAGCTTGATTGTGTGACTGGTGGAGCTGCTGGAATGCGTAAGCTCTGGCCACTTGCATCAATTCTGTATGCCTTTGTGGTGATGCTGCAACCAGACATTGCTCCGGTCTTGCACTCTGAAACGGAGTTGATAGAGTCCTTTTGGAAAAGCTTTACAGAAAATGGGGCTGCAGGGCAATCGTGTTATGGTATCCATTCATTGGAGCATTGATCTTTCACATGATGATACTATCGGCCTAGTGTCGAGCAGATAGAGAAGAATTAGTGACCCCATTCTAGCGAACCCCGGCCAGGAATGAGGCTGACAGCGGAGCAAAGATTACGATTTCTCGGCAGGGAATCTAGACCATATTCATCGTAGCGCCGCGGGGCTGCACGCAAAAGTGACTGTCGGGCGCGAACATTTGCCCACCTCTCGATGACTCTCAAAAGCAAAATTCGAGAGCTTCCACAGTCCGCCTGAACTCACAAGAGAAGGACTTCACCCACTATGGTTCACAAGGTCTATATCACCTATAATCAGGTAATCCAATCACCCACTATATCCTGTCACAAAATATCCTATCTGCCCACGATTGTGCTACGCGCGACCGCATGATGCTCTTCCTTAAGGCTTCAAAACGCGTGAGCTGGCGGTACTACTCCTTTATCGAATGTGGCTGCATCGGGTCGAGATTTCCAGATAAGAATTCTGGGAAGAACCAACTAAATCTCAATCCCTCGTGCCCCACCAAAGCCCTCGTCAATATGCATTTCGACCTTTTCTGTCCGTTTGCTAATAGAGCACGCTTTAGGTCCACAAGCTCTGCCAGCAATCAGCCGAGCGGATCCTCAATGAGTTCCACCCGAATCTCATGATCGCCATTGGCGGCGGAGGCTACGTTCCCGCGCGCATCCTGCGGTATTCCTTCTTATTCAGGCTGCCTGCTGGAGCACACGACACTGACTTGACCGCGCGCAGATCCTTCCTCAAGAAGCCGGGAAGCCCTAACATCCCCATTCAAGCTATTGGGCTCTCGCTGTACGAGAGCCTTGGGACTAACCCGGTCGAAGAGCCTGGCACCAAAGTCACGCGCACGCAATGGCTGGATCTCAGCAGTCTTGAGATGGCCAACCTGATTGGCAAGAGCGTGCTGATTGTCGATGAGGTGGACGATACGCGGACAACGCTGGAGTACGCCGTGCGCGAGCTGCAGAAGGATGTTGAAGAGGCAAAGAAGAGGCTTGGGCGGGAGAGCGAAAAGACCACTTTCACGATTTTCGTCCTGCACAACAAGGACAAGGATAAGAAAGGCGAGCTGCCGAAAGAGATCATTGGTGAGGGCAAGTATCTAGCGGCGGAGACGGTCGGGGATGTTTGGATTTGCTATCCCTGGGAGTCGACGTACGTATCATTTTTCTTTTGCGGGCTGGTCTATTGGAGGAGCCTGCTAATTTCAGTAGCCCCTGCTTTGACGAGAAAACTGATCGCTAACGGTTTGATAGGGACATTGATGAGCATGACCGCTTGGCTCTCACCTAGCAATAGATTAGACTATTCTCATCATGGCGTTATACGGAATATGTCCTCTTAATTGAGGCAGCTACCGTCATCACATTGCATGTTATTAAGCAATTAAGACAATGGTAAAACATATCCCTGTTTTGTGTATTCCTGACTTATGAACATCTTATTATTAAGATACAGAAGTAACATCATTACAAAGCGAACAGCAAGGAATGCCCCTAATTTATATCCTTTGAAAAGCCTTCTCCGACAACCCAATACAGTTGTAGTGAAATAAAGGAAAAGACAAACGCAAAATCTCAAATCCTGCATTCGATAAACCCCCGGAACTTGTCCACACACCTCCGGAAACTAAACCCCTGGATCCAACCCCCCCGAGAGAAAATCTCCAAGGAAAACCGCACAGCTCCTAACCCACCAACCCCTCCACAGTCCAATCTCAATCACTCCCTCCCGCGCCCAAACACCCGCCGCCTCGCCTCCACCTCCTCCCGTCCCTCCGCCCCACATCCCTCGGAATCCTCTCCCGCTCCCGCTTCCACCCCCGCTGCGACCCCGCCGTCCACCGCACCTCATTAAACACTGCGCTGCCGCCCCGCCATCTCCGCGCCCTCTGGCCCCGTACCAGCCACCCGCTCACAGCGCGTGCCGCCGCGTCCTCCCGCCACCGCTGCTGCTTCTGCTGGCACGCGTGCGCGTGTGCCACTGCGTTCTGCTTCCCGCCCCAAACGGCCCAGGGATCTGGTGCTAGGTCTGCGGTGGAGGGAGATGGGGAGGGGGTAGGGTACGGGTACGGGTACTTGCAGGGGATACCCTTCAGGGGGCCGAAGTATTGGGGGTGCACGAACGGGGTTGGGGGTTGGGTTGCGGTTGCGGTTGCGGTTGCGGTTGGGGCTGGATCGCGCGAAGGCAGGCCGCCGCGGAAATGGGGGTGGCGCTGCCGGGCTGGCTTGACGCGGCGAGGTTGGAGGCTGCCTTGGCCGAGATTATGGCCTTGTCGCTGTGAGGGTGGGTGCGGTTGGCCTGGCAGAGGCCACTGCTCTGCGTACGGTGGCTGTCCTTGGCTTGAGTTAGAAGGCAGTTCGTAACTTGGAGCAGAAGGGAGCTGGCCTGGCTGCGGACCGGATGGTGGTAGTTTTAGTCTTGAAGCGTTCAGTAGTACTTGGACTGGGACAGCTTGTTGGAATTTGCTCGCGGCAGATGGCTGCTCTTGAGTTGGTAGTCGCCGTTTTTCTTGGGTGAAAGGCGTCTGCCCTTGCTTTGGGGCAGGCGGTTGTTCTCGGTCTAGGTCATATCGTTGTGCTTGGACTGAAACAGGAAGCTGTTCTTGACTTGGGGCACGAGATTTTTTCTGCTCGAAAGTACGCGCGTGTTCTTGGTTTGGGGCAAGCTGTTGCTCTTGACCTAGAGCGGGCAGTCGTTCTCGACCTGGAGCAGCCGATTGCGCTTGGCTCGGCACAGACGCCTGTTCCCATAAAGAACGCACTTTGTGGAACTTCCAAAAAGGGTGCAGCCTTCCCCATGTACTTGTGGTGTCCCTTTGCTGTGGGGAAGGCCGTTGTGCTTGCTTTGCCATTTTCTCCCATTCCCATGCATCATACTCTTCTTGCGGAACTGGTGGTGGCATGAATGGAAAAGTGAGCGGCGAGAACTCCTGAATAGGATATGAGCTCCTCGGTTGTTGCCTAAACGTAGTGTCATCCACGCCGCCAAGCGTCGGCGTCTGGGTCACATACGGCTCCTGGAGCTGCTGTGGGGTTTTTATTAAGTTTGCATTTTGATGAGTGATGTGTTGGATCCAAGGATACGGCGGAGAGACGAAGGGAGCCGCGAGCGGTCCCTTGAACGGCTTAGCATCAGGCGGTTTGGAATCTAGGGCTACCTCCCTGATACTGCGGTACGACAGCTTGACCTCATCAGCTGTTTTGTTCTTTGGTGAGCTGCCACGGGAGCTGTATATCGAGTTGACCCTGTGAGGCCGTGGCGTTTTAGCACCATCTTCTCCTTCTGCTCGGGTAGCTGTGGCCTCACCCACTGGGGCTGCGTCGTCGAGCGACTTCTCACTCGATGCGGTTGATATCCGCACGCCCAAGTACTTGCAACCGACGACGCGGCAGAAGTCGAACTTCTTTTTGAGAATGTACTGCGACTCACTGTTGCACATTACATCTCGTGCTTCGCCCCCGGTCATGCAGTATTCGGTCACTCGGTGCTCATGGCCGCAGGGGCGGGTCTGGGTAATGTACCGGCACATGGGTGGCTAGAGGTACTATCGAGAGAAGGTGGAGAGGTGCTGCGTAGAGGCGTGGGCCTCGTAGGTAAATGGTGGTGTGGATAATACTACGAGGTAATAACTTTGCAAAGAAAAATGAAAGGAAAAAAAAGGTATTTGAAAGAAGCGAGTGTGCGAGATAATTTGTTAGGAAAGATACGTGGACATACTCTGTGGTTAAGGTATCAAACTTCACGCCTCTCCGAAGCCAAAAAGGAAAATCAGGACAGGGAGACGCGGTTGGGCCTGCCATCGGCAACCCAAGAGCAGGAAGGAACTTTTGCTTGCCCATATCCGTGTACATTGTAGAAAGGGAAGAGAAGAACTGCTAACGTATTAACCCAGCTCTTGGAGCCTGGACCGCTCATGCAAAAGTTCTCCATGTCGGAGTACCCCCATACGGAAAGCCAGCAGTTTCTCTGAGGAGAAAACTCAATGGAAGCGACAGGTAACTTGTCCTTGGTCGTTGGTGAACTTTGATGATAGTTTGGCCAAACCTTGATTCTCGGATTCAGCAATACAATAATTACGCCAACCTGGAATCCGCACACTCGATTGATGTCGGCTTCCATGAAATGTACATCGTCGTGCGGGCGCTCGTCTTGCCTTCTGGGCGTGGTAATTATTTAGTGACGGCGTCATGATACAGCCCTTGCCTTTATATATAATAACCCGAGGGTTGATTACGATTACGTTATAAGTGATTATACAAGCTATGGGCATTCTAGGTGAATATTATATTTTAGATAAAGAGTTCAAGTAATTTTAGTAATTTTATCTTTAACTAAAGTATAGCTAAAGTTATTGCGAGGCCGTTATTTCTATTTAATTTTTTTTCTCTTGGCGCTCTTGGCGCCTTAGACGTATGGGGCATCTGTGTGGCTGTGCCACTCCACCTCCCTCGCTGCCCGCCTTCACCCCAACATGTCCCCAAGACATCCTAACCGAGTGCCTGTGAAGCCATCTCTGCCATGAATATCTCTGTTTGTTCCTTTCTGATTCGATTGCCATGGGGTTCGTGGCTCAAATAATCGTACTTGTGAGGCCCACACCTTAAATCCGGTGCAACAATGCGCCTTTTACAACTCGACGATTACCCCAGCTTCAGCCTGGTCGAGTCTGCTGAAGATGAGGTTCCTCGCTACGCCATACTCTCGCACACCTGGGGACATGACGGCGGTGAAGTCACGTACAAAGACATCATAGATGGCACTGGAAGTGGCAAGGCTGGCTACGACAAGCTCCGCTTCTGCGCAGTTCAAGCCAAGAATGGCGGGCTGGGATACTGCTGGATAGACACCTGTTGCACTATACAGACCCACCACCGATGACATTGCCCTACGAAAGGGGCGGCATCTGCCGCCGAAAACGACGGGAGACGTCACCCAGCTTTAGATACCAAACTTAGTTAGACGTAATCTTATTTCCTTACTCACTTACTTTTTGTCTTAAAATCCTTGTTCTTCTCTCTAATAACAAAACGCGATCATGCAGCAAGAGCTGAAATCAGGCAGTGGCAGAGCTTACTCTGAGCTAGCGTGAAGTCTTGCCAAGGATGGCAAAGTGGCCATAATTAGAATGAGGCTGCTGGAAACAGCAGCTAGTGGATCATGCGAACGGTATGGTGAGTCAGAGTAAAAGAAGACTGGCCGGACTACTCCATTTTTTGGATACCCGTGCTAAGCATGGAAAGTATGGAGCAGGCGTGCAGCGAGATTGTGAGAATTCGGAAAATACCCCAAGCGACAGATGATGAAGATGTGAAAGAGCTTGTGAGACAGTGCCTGAGTAGCAATGCTGCGGGTAAATGGCTTTTGATTGTTGACAACGCAGACGATATCAATCTGCTTTTTGGCGGAGGACAGCAGGTACAGGGTATTGCTGATCATCTGCCACAGAGTAAAATCGGCCTTGTTCTATTTACAACACGTTACCAAGAGGTTGCGACGCAAATTTGGTACAGCCGCCAGCCGTCGCCAACAGTCACAAGCCCTCGTTCTTATATGCTAGTATTTTTCAATGCCAGTTCGACGTTATCTACACTGATGCTTGGCCTAGATTTGGCCTCAATTGAGACGAGCGATGGTGCACCTAGCCGGAAGTAGTTTTCACCATGTTTTACCTTCCAACCCTCCCAAAGTTCCCAAGTTCTCTGCCAAATTGGGTCTCTGGCATTTGGCATACGTTCCGCACAGGCGTCAGCGAAAAAGTCATCGGTGACAAATTGCGCGACGATAGGGTGAAAATTATACCACCGATCTGTTCAAATTGTTAGAATCAGTCATAACGAATCGGTAACATTGTTTACTGTAAGTCTGAGATCCCATCGTAATATCTCCTTGGACCCCTTGTCTGGCCCCATGACGGGAGGTGAATTGACACACGCACAAAACACGTTCGCCAACAGTTAGTCTTTTTGGCGCAACAAGTTTGGCTGCTGCCATGGGAAATCCGAGCACCGTAATGCCATCGAACTCGTCTGTGTATGCAGCCACCTTGACCCAATCCTGCGTTACTGATACAACAATACCACCTTGGCCGTCTCCGTACTTGAGATGATTGATCAACATTGCTAGGGTGTATATTTGATTATTGTCCCATAGACTTTGAGTACGTCCGCCTATATTTACTTAGAACAAGTTATTGGAGCAAAGATTAATACCTACCTGGAGTCATCGATTCCAGTATATCAACCTTCTCCACTGAGATGACGAGCCCACCGGGGTTCCCAGCACGAGAGCTCTGAGCATAAAAGCTTCTGTCCGCGATCTTGATAGCTTCAGCTAGATGTTCAGCGCGAATGGCATTAAGGGGGCCGTCTTTCGACGTGATTTCCTGGTCAAAGCCCTTAAACTCTACTGTGGCATTTGTTCCGTTGTTGGTAATATAAACCCCTTTCCTAATCGAGTCGTTGAAGTTTTTAAACGCAATAGTCTGCCATCCGTTATACCCGTCAAACTTATAGTTTGCACCAGCCCTGATTTCTTTCCATGCTCCAGCAGAAATGCAGGCGGACGTGGTTTCTAGAGACTTGTTGTAAACGGTGAATGCTCCTGGTTGAGGGATCTCTCTATTAACATTAAGTTGTTTGTCGAAACCGTATAAGGTTACGGTGGCGGGATAGCCTCTATTGACCCAAAGGTTAGATTGTCTATTACCCGACTTAATGACGACGTTCTCCCATCCGTTGCGTCCCCAGGATTCTGTTGCGCCAGGTTGAAGGGTATACCAGTCGGCCAAACCCCCGGAGTTATTGGAAACCTGGCATTGTACGGCTTCTGTCGAGCTGTTTACCAGAATGATCGTCGCCATCTACGAGATGTCGATGATTAAGATAACGCCTGGGTTTTAGGCAGTAGCAGATACTCACTGTGGAAAAGGGCCGAAAAGTATGTTTTACGATGTGTCTTTTAAGAAGGTAGAAAGTGTTGTCAAATAATTACCATGCTCAAACTGACATATTTTTGCATTTGTACGTTACTTATACTCGTATCTCTGTTCCAAGACTCCAAGGGGCTGAGCCTAAGCCACATGATTGCTGTACTCTAGTACTCCATTGTCACACCACTCAAGATCCTTGCATTTTCTTAGCCCCAAGCTAAAGCGCTGCCTCTGCATCAATTCCGCATTCAGCTCTTCTATAGCCTGGTCGAGATCGCGCCTTAAGTGGGCTGACAGAACGGAGCGAACGCGGATGATTGGCCAGGCGATGGTGTCAAGAGGGGTAGCTTGGAATAAGAGTTTCACAGGTTTCCACAAGTTGAGATAGGGTTGAGATTGAGAGCGTCTGGTATTAGAGAGTCGTTCTAAAGAATCGACGTTCTCGAGATAGAATAGTTGTCGCCTAGGGGAATGTTCGGTTGCAAATCGCCTCCATATTCATAATCTGTCAATCCGTGCGTCTTTTAGTGTCACCCGTTTTGTAATTAGTGGCGGCTACTACTATAGGTTATTTGAATATGTAATTGAGTTGATTGTTTGGTGAGGCTCTATAATGAGGCTCTAGATTTGACTTTGCATAATGCGTAATTGACGTCGGTGAACGATTCGAATGAGCCCCTCTCTGCCACTAGGCCTCTATCACGACTCCCTACTTTGGTGTAGCAATGGAGCCCCCTTCTCGGCCAACGCCCTCTTTGCGATTGATGATTCCTACATCTTTGCCTACCTCCCGTACGAGCCGTAGTAGAGTTACAGCGACGCCTGTGACGCCCGCGGGGCACAGGAATGCGCGTTTAAGATGGACAGACGAGATAGAAGAGGCGATATTAGAAGGCCTTGTTAAGGCCGTTTGGAAAGGATATTGCGTAGATAGCTCCTACAAAGCCAGACTTGCTAACAATCAAGCGGACCCAATCGAGATTGATTAATTGATTGCTTATAAGCAATCAATCAATCAATCCAAGGAGGCTTAAAATTTGGAATCAATCAATCCGCTAAGGCCCTAATTAATTGATTGATTGCATATCAATTGCATATTTATATAGGTGGTGGATATAAGGTTCGTGATAGACTTTAATATTACAGTCTTAATTTTATTTGTAGGGCTAAGTGCAAATATAGCAAATAGTCCACTTTAGGCAACTACTAGACCTATTTAAAACGTTTTTCCGCCCCAAATCAATACTAAATATACCTTTGCATCGCCCTTAATTTCTACCTTAATATATTTCTTTATTAATTAACTTAACTACTATGTATCTAACCCTTGTTTCTTACTATTACAATAAGCTAGGACCTTACTGAGTTGAACCTATGTATGGCTAACACTCTCCAACCTAAAACTCCTATATTGGCACTCTCTGAAGTTACTGCACCAGCCAACGATGTACCTAAAATTAATGCCGGCGGTAATATTAACAACTATAACGGTATTAACTAGAAGCGCCTTCTGGATCTATAAAAGCCTTATTATAGCTCTAAGTGGACACCTAGCTAGATATTTAAATATAGCTATTAATGCCAAAGTCGCGTTAATATAAATTAAATCGTCTTTATCTGCAAATACTGCCACACCTATAAAATCATTAACTGCGGCGGGGCTGGCTAATATAATATTACTAGAGCGACCTTAGCAGCTGCTGGATATCTTAAAGCCAACACTAGAGGCCACGGCTATAATAAGAATGGAAAGATAACCTTTAAGAGTAAGAAGCGCCAGAGAACAGTCCTTAAAAGCCTCTAGGTGGAGGGCTATAAAGTATTACAGGCCGTTGCGAATAAGCTAATCGGTGGCTTTAACGCGACTCGATTTAGGCAATTAGCTATTAATTGGCTTATTAAAAATACCTACCCCCTCTATAAGTTTAAAACCCCTGCCTTCCGTAATCTAATTGCTACGGCCAACCCTAAGGCTGAGTGTGTTCTATGGCGAAATCACCAGTTAATAGCAGATTACATTATGGCCAAATATTAAGCCTTTTTGCCCTTAGTTTAGAAGGAGCTTGTAAGCGCAAACTCACTAGTTTATATCTTATTTAACGGCTGGACGACTTGGAACAGTAAACACGCTCTTATAGGTATATGTGTTCACTATTTAAACTAGGGAGGGCGTGTGGTTAACTATCTAATTGCCCTTCTAGAGCAGATTGGCCGCTACTCTGGTATTAATTATACAGAAGTTATTAGGAATACATTAGATAGCTTTAATATTAGTAAGGAACGGCTTAGCTACTTTATTACAGATAACGCTTTAAATAATAATACTGCGCTTAACACCCTCGCTGTTAAATATAGCTTTATTAAAGAATATAGATAAACTTACTATGCCTACTACGTCCTTAATCTCGTCGCTTAGTCAATTATATGGGGCAAGGATAAGGAGTCGTTTGAAAATAGTAATAAGAATATACCAGTAAGTCGCTCCTATATAGAGTACGCCGGTTATATAAGTAACTTACTAAAATCTACTAGGAGGAAGAGCAGTTTCTTACTAAGTGGCGCAAAGAAGGCCCTTTTGGCACGCTCTGCGATCTTATTAACTCTATTAACACCCCTCAGCTTAATTAACTATTTGAATTATTCCAGCGCGATAAGAACAAGCGCCTTCGCTAGCTAAACTTTAAGATTAAGCAACTAGTTAAGCCCGTCAAGACTAGGTGGAACAGCTACTATAAAGCCTTTATACGCGCAGCCGAACTCTAAGAGCCATTAAACACCTTTACTCAGTATCAAATCAATAGATATAAGAAGGAAGTTATATTACTATAAGCTTGGGGCAAGCCTCTACCTAACACGCGCCTCTATATCGAAGTTGGTGGCCTTAATATAAATAACTAGCAGATTATTAACAACTACATTAATATCCTTCGCCTAATTAGTGAAGCCATAGGCCTTTTAGAGGGTAGAGGCAAGGCTAGCCGCTATAGTGCTATTTGGGAGGTTATACCTACATTTAATTAGCTGCTTAAGGTGTTTAAGAAAAGGAAGGATAGACTTATAGAGGCAACTCTAGAGGATTATCCTACCCAGAAAGCTATAGAAGATCACGCTAAGATCAATATTAACCTTAGGTAGAAGAAGCTGTCGGCCTACTTTAAGAAGCTTGATAAAACGCTAGCTTATTATATAGCAGTTCTACTATATCCTTACCTTAAGCGCTTCTGCTATAATGCTTAGCGCGATAAACCACAGTGGTTAATTAACGGCAACGCTGTATTTAAGAGGCTTTGGAAATTGTATAAAGAGCAATTAATTATATTATCTACTAATCCCCCCCCTCTAAAGCGCGTACGAGCTTCCTCCGGCCGCGAGGACTATATTGCTGCATATACTGGAGTAACTACACCTGGCGAGACTTATAATAATAAATATAAGCGCTAGAAGCTCCTTAATCCACTTCTAAAAGAATACCCCTTAGTGGATGATCCAATTTAATACTAGCTGCTATATTAACTAGAGTTTCCACGGCTTGCTTAGTTCGCCCTTAATATCCTCACTATTCTAGCAGCCAGCACTGACTGTGAATAAGTCTTTAGTAAGGCTAATAATCTACTTAAACCTCGTAGATTAAAGATAAGTCTAAATATAATCGCGGTAATTTAATATAGGCGCTCCTGGAAGCGCATAAGGTTTAAAAAGGTTATTAAACTAATAAGTAAGTAGATTAATTCATCTTGGGGCAGTATCTGACGATTTAGTAGGTGCTTCTTCCACTCCTATATCCACTTCACGAGTCTTAACACCATGCCAAGACTTAGATATAGACTCTCCCTCTGTACGAGCTACCTCATCGGCCACCCCTACGGCGACTCCGACGATTGATATATTATAATTGGCAAGATTTCAGCTACTGGAGGACCTTTTTAGGCAACAATCTGCCATGGAGCGAAGCTATGTTAAAATTTACATGTATTACATAATCTATACAATTAATCAATCAATTTGCAATTAATTAGCTCGGATTTAGGCGAACAATTAATTAATTAATTGAGAGGCCACTAAAATAGGCAATTAATCAAGTGGAAGGGTCGTTAGATTAATTAATTGATTGTTAGCAAGTCTGTACAAAGCTAATGGCTGGAAGATTGCCCTTAATTGTACGCTTACTGTTACCTAGTAGCCTATTACTGTTAAGCAAATTAAGAGCAAACATGACAACTATAAGAAGGATTGGAAGCTGTGGAAGAAGTTCTGTAGCCTTTTTAGCTGGGGGTGGGACGAAGATAAAGGCGTGCCTATTGCTAGTAAGGAAGTTATGGAGGCCTACTTTAAAGCCAATCCTGCCGCTGAGAAGTTTTATAATACGCCGCCTACCTTTCTAAATCTACTGTAGGAGCTATTTGACGGAATTCTAGCGATAGGCGATTATATAAGGTTAATTAATAAAGTAATTAAGAGCTGTATAGACCCTAAACTTCTCTTGGCGGTAGCCTTGTAGGCGTTAGGTTTGGCAGATAAGGAAGATAAGGATAAGGATAAGGAGGAAGTAGATAAGGCCTCTAAGTTGGAGTTAGCTTGAAGCTCTATTAAACGCAGTTAAGTAAGCTTACCTTTAGCTAAGCGCCCCAGTCCTTCTAGATCTTCTTTAATGCTAAGTTAACCTTCTTTACTAGCTATACAGAAGCGGGCTGTTAAGTAAGCTGCTAAAGCTACTAAATCTAATGCAAAGCGCCAGTGAGGAAGACGGCGAGTTATAGAGGCACTAGAGGAGACGGTAGAGAAGGTAATAAGAGAGATAAGGGCTATAAGAGAGCTAATGGCCCAGAAGTCTTCTCAAGAGAAGGCCTCCGTAGAGTTTATTAACGAATTTAGTTACCTAGATCCTATAGAGCAACTAGCTGTTTTATAAGCTTTTAAGACGGAGTCTACTGCTAGGTTATTTCTTATAACAGCTAGAGTTATAGAGCTTCGGCAAAGCTTAATTAACAATATTTTGGCTAGCAGGAAGGAGGATATATAGGAGAGTAAGCTTTAGGTAAGATCTAAGCTCAAATATAGGTAAGATTTTAGGTAAGATTTAAGTCGCTCTTTAAAGCCTTACTATATGGGTAATTAGAGAGCAATATATAGAGGGAAACTATATGGATTTCTATAGTAAATACACCCAAATCTACCGTATATTCTTAATTAATTGGCCTACTAATTGTCTTGTAGTAACTCTGCTATATAAGCTCTGTAATCTTATCGCGTCTTTAGTTTATAACTATATTGCTTTCTACCTCTGCAAGCCTTGTGTCTTCCTTATCTATAACCTTATCCTGCACCTCTGGAAAGTAACCTAGATTATCTGGATTACTTATATTTATAAAGTTATACACTGTAGTTAAAGCGTATACCACATCTACCTGTATACTTAAAGGGAGGTTACGCCTACTGGCCTTAAAGTACCGGAAACGATTCTTAAAAATGCCTATAGTACGCTCCACCACATTCCTTAAAGCCGCGTGTTAAAGATTAAAGAGCTCCTTTGCGTTCTGTAGCCTTATATTTGCCTACGCCTGCTCGCGAAGATGATATTGTACACCATAGTAGGGAGTTAGAGTTATAGGCGTATTAGAGTACCTAGTATCTGCAATATAGTATCTACTAGGTAAGGCTTTAAATCCTTTAGCCTTTACTAAATTAAAAACTCTAGAGTTGTGAGCAGAGCCCTCCTAACTAGCTAGAATATATAGGAAGTTTATCTAGAAATTAATAGCTATAAGAACGTTCTGTAATAATCCTCCCTTTCTTCTACGCTATAGAGCTTACCTTATATACCCGCCGCCTCTTATAAAGACTGGTAGATAAGTACCATTAAGAGCTCTAATACAATCAGCAAAGAAAGGGTATTGTTTAGGGTTATTAGCAATCTCTTCTAGAGTAAAGTCCTAAAGAAGCCAAACAACTTCCTTATGCAGTTTTAGAAGGCTAGGAAGGACTTTATATACGGCTCTATAAGGTAGTAAATTAGTACTAGAAGTTTAACTAGCAGGTAAATACTTACTAGTAGATTGTTGTAGATAAGTATTAAGTTACCTTACTTAGTAATCTATATAACGTATTTTATGGGCGAGCTGGTCAAACGGGCGAGCTGGTCAGTTTGCTAAGACCACACTAAATATAACGAACTATATAACAAACTATTCCACCTTACTATAATCTACCTCTGATTCCTCATCGCTACTAGATTCTACAGTAGATTCTTTAATATTTTGGCACGTTTAAACGTTGTGCCTAGTCCCACCGCAGTTCCTACAGCGCCTTTAAGTTGGCTTGACTCCATCTGCCCCAGCCTTACCCCGACTCTTCTTACTACTAGAGGCAGCGGTAGGAGAGTTCTCAGCAACTAGCTGTAATCCAGCCTCATAGGTAAGGACTTCTCCTTGCTAGATACGCTTTCTTTTACGCTATTTCCATTGGATTGCGGCCTCATTAGCTGCTTTAAGCTTGGTAATTCAATCGCGCTGTAACACCATTTAATAAGCTATTAAAAGGGTGCCCTTAATAAGCTAATTAAACCCTTCCTTTAATAAAGATGGTAAGCTACCCAACTTATCGCTAATTAGCTCTATTTATAACCTAAATTCAAGGTGGTTACTAGGGGTTTTTGACTGCCATAGGGTGTCTTCAGTAGTGGGTAGTATAGGCATGCGCAATTAAATGTTAAGCTTTAATATTACCTCATCTAGGTTAAAAGGAACCAGGCCAGCGCCTTAAAAGCTTCCTTAGATATTACTCTTAGTAATAGAGGCGTTAAACGCGTCCTAAAAGGCTAGTAAGAACTCTGTTTTAGTAATATAGTTAATCTGGTTGCGTATTAGCTTCTTAACTTGGCGCCTATACGCCATCTTTAAAGGCGAGAAACAACCCATATCTAGTAGCTGTAGGATATGCGATAAATATGCTAGTATATATAAAGTAATTATCTTATTCTCCTCGCAATATTTAGTAAATTGCAGCAAGTTATAGCTCTCGTGGCCATTAATAATCAGCAGACGATACACGCCAACAGTACGCTCCTTTGTATGCCTATTAAAGTGCTTTAACCACTTAAAACCAAGCTTATTTGTTGTTTAGCCGTTATCAGAGACCCCAAATGCCTATTAAGATGGTATATTGGCTTCCTGGTACCACGCAGAGAGGTAGTTTTTGCTTTTATAGATAATAAAGGGTAGAAGCACGTAGCCCAACGCACTAATACCCTGAATTACCGTAACCCACTTACGATTGCCTGGTTGTATAGCCTTTGGTTAATGCCGTCTTTTAGAGCCTGTAATAACTTTTTACTAGGTTATTATACCTATCTAGAAGCCAGATTCGTTAAAGTTGTACAAGTCTTTATCCTAGATACCGTACTTGGCTTTTATATTACGTATAAGGTCAAACTAGGCTTATATAATTATTGGTTCTTCCTGTTTATAATGCTGGTAGTCTAGCTTCTGACTATATCTTATTTTAAGCCCTAGGGTACGCTTAATAAAGCTATATAGCCAGTTTATGCCTACTAGGTCCATCCACCGCTCAGCCAATAGTTTATTGGCCATCTCTTGAATAGTATTAAGCGGAGGGGCAAATCCTCTTAAATCTAGCTCAAGTATATACCGTTTTATCGCCTCCTCTTCGGTTACTGTAAGCTTCATTGAATTTGGCTTAGTATCGCGTTGTGGGGTAGTTCCGGCGCGTCGCGTCTGTAGGCTCGAGAGGGGGACGTTAAAAGTGCGTGCAGCGCGTTAAACGCCGTAAATCTGCTTTGTATCGAGAGCCTGGATAGCAAGCTGTATTCGAGCTTCTTTAGAAGTTAATTATAAATTCGTAGGTGGAGACATTATAGTGTCAAATATTTTGATGTGTGGTCTTGGCAAACTGACCAGCTCGCCCGTTTGACCAGCTCGCCCGTGAAATACGTTAATAAATTATTGCTAAATATTATTAGGAATATTATTAGCTTCTTAGCCGCTAATAGAAGCTTTATATCCTTTAAGTCGCCGTATAGTTGTAACCAATTAAGAAGCTTCCTAAACACCTCGGGCCTTATATAAGTTATATTTATAAGTCGTTACTTATAGCCGTAGAGTAATTGCGTCGTCCACCTTATTCCTCGCCATATATTAGTATGCTGAGTATAAGCGCCCCCTGGAAACAAGCTCATCGCGATCACGAAGGTTAAGATAATAATATCATATAAGGCTTGCAAATGCGACTGCAGTATTGCGATTAGGGTGTGTGGAGTCGCCATATCACAAGAAGTCGTTACTTTGGTGCGTATGCGAGAGCTCCATATTAATATAGAATATAGAACAGGAGCTCGAAGCTATATATTAAAATAGTGCCAAGAACCTCATTTCAACTACTATATACAGTATAGCTTGCAAATTTGACGCGCTTACCGATATAGAGGAGCTCCATATTCAAAAGTCGTCAGATTTACCGAACGACACCCTCATATTCATATTTGAGCTCCATTTCGGTTATAATATGGAGCCTCCATATTGAATATGGAGGTGCAACCGAACAATCCCTAGGGCGTTTTCTCCTAGCACGAATAGTCTCCTAGTTACCTCAGCAAGCTCAGACGCATAGAATCAATTTGCGGACATACGTATATCCGCAAGCGGATATCGCTAACCTTTTTGTCAAAAGTTGATTCTATCCCTTCGTGCGGCAAAAGTCACTTTTCGTATTGGGAGCTTTTGGCGCTTTTGCTTGGGTTAGCATGCTGCGGGCACCCTAGCTAGCGCGATTTTTTTGCAAGCCCCACCAAAATGCGATGCCGACAAAAATGTTGTAAAAGGCCACCACTGAAAACACAAATATATGTTTTTGAAGAAGTTGAGCAAAAAGTCGTGATATATAACGCCATGTCTAGAGACCTTGGAGGCTTCGGAGCCGAAGACGCACGACGTTTTTTAGGCGGTATAAGGACGATATTTTGCTGACGATTTAAGGTTTAAATAGACGGCGACGATATTGAAGCTTTTGGATTAACTATACTAAATATTATATAGGCTTCCTGGTTACGTCGCTGCTGTTTACCGCAATATTTAAGCGTTAAAGACGTTAATGAGGCGTTAGCACCCCTGCCACCGAGTAACCGCACTGACCAGAGGCTTCAACACCAATCAACACCGCATAAAAATGAGAACAGATAACTTCATTAATTAAATCAATCACCAATATGGTGCGTAACTACTTATCTAACAATACAGATCTTGTGTAGCCTACCCAATACCCTACTTCCAAGTCTCGGACTGCGAAAAAGCTTCCTCCTAAGCCCGAACCACTACCTCCTTTTCAGCCTCTCCTGATCTATGTGATCTGGCAGAACAACTTACCGCCCGTGCATACAGCTCATTGATTGGTGTGCACGGAGCACATTTTATAGAGCGTATCCATCTGTGCAAGGGATAAGTATAATGCTAAGCTAAGTTGGGGGGTTACCACGATCGCTTTTACTAACTTCTGTTTCTAGGCGACTTTCTATTTATACGAGGTAATTGGGTAATAGACGAGCCAGTTACTGTTGTGTGCGTGTACGGGTCGCTTAGTGGCAAGACACTACCATTACAAGGAAAACCTCGTGTTCTACTACTTCCACCTAGTCCTAACTGCAGCTCTATCTACAGAGAATGAACAACATCTGGCAGCTAGCTGATATAGAAGAAATCAAGTTTGCCGCAGCGGCGTCTATGCTTGCTATTCGTGGTCAACAGCAAGCAGTCGTCGCCTTAGGTCAGTCTTGGAACGAAGATGGCAATGATAGTGCAGATGAAGATAATGAAGAGGAGGAAGCAACAACAAAGCCAACTGCTAGACTAAATCGAGTTTCTCAAAGAGCCTTAAAAGACAAATTTTTAGACCGATTAGGAGAGGTCCTAGCGCGAGAAAAATCAAATGTGCAAAAATCTGACCGGAAGGACGCGAAACATGTTGCTGCTACCGCATGGATCAATTGCTATGTTGAAGACCCGATCACAATCCTTATAGCAAAGAATGAAGGACTAGACAATCGCGACAACAGAATGGCGGGTCGGATCCAGTCGTGGTCTAGGGCAATTGCAGCAACGAGCCGACCTCCAGCGATCCGGACCGATGCCCTCTGGATAGGGAATGAGACCGGAGAGGGACTGCTCGAGTACTCCCGCACTCGACTGGAGTATTACATATCCCAAATCAATCAGCTCGGCAGCGCCATGGAGACACTGGCCGCTCAAGCAGGAATCTACGCACCAGTCATCACTTGTCTCCAAAGTCTCTGCAAGAACCTTGAATGGGATTCAACAATACATCAGCTCAACTATATCGTCAGTATAGCGTATCAAATACGTTATATATGCTTGAAGCTCCCGGGTAGTTCCGAAGTCCCTAAGGTGTTGCGAGCGATCCTCATGCTAGGCCGACTGCGAGCAGCATATGAGTGCTTTAAAAGTACAGCGCTTACCTTTCCGGAATTTAAAGACATCGAAATCAAATCAGTCATGCCTCCTTATTACGTCGACATAGACACTACCAAGTTCCGGAAACAGCTTCAGGGCTTTGTGAAGACGTACGGATTTAGCAAGGGTCCTTTTAAGGCCAAAGCTGCTCGAAGACATACCCAGGCATCTCGACTACACATCCATGCAGAGATGCAGATACTAGTGAGCTTGGAGGACCCTAAATGGCAGGAGAGGGCCCATCGGTATATTGGGACGAGCAAAAAGCCCTGCTTCCTATGCAACGAACTCAGGCAAAACTGCATCAAACTTTCCATGAATGGAGTTCGTTCACCAGCTTTTAAGAGTCGGAGATCACATGGGAAAGTTTACCCGCTCTGGACCTTGCCTGAGATTAAGGCGACGGCACCCAATGCCAATTCGGCTATCGCAACTGCAGTGATACAGGTATACCATCGAATTCTAGACCTGTTACACGAGGAACGGGGACATCGACAGGCTGTGGCAGAGTCTTCTGCAGGCGTTACTCAGAGTGGAGCATTCGCCAGCGATGATAGCAAGCTAAAACAGCGCTACTTGGCTCGTCAGCGAGCTATCGAGTCATTGAGGACATCTACAAGCAGTGAGGAGCTGATTAACTTCGGACCAAAAGTAAAAACAGTCCAGGTCGGACGTCTTCCTGCGAATGGAAAAGAGCCGGAACTAGTTTCCATTGAATTTTATGCCCTGCCTGAGAAACGTGACCGCAAAATCCGGGAGTTTGGACACTATTATATTCCTGACTTCCACAGATACTGGGGTGCCTGCCAGCTAGACCGGAGATTTCGAAGCGTCAATGCGGAAGGCCAGGATATTGAATTACTGAATGGACACTATTGGCTCTACTGGAATGAGAATGACGAGCTCCCTGAGAACGAGTACATCAAATATCTGATTGGTATTAAGCAAGTTGATTGTATGAGACGATTCTGGTATGGCGACGTTTTCATTGTGCGATACTCGGAGTACCCCAAAACATTCGCATATGATGTCTACAACGTTCCGGCTACAATACTGCAGTGGCACACACTGAAGACGGAGTTCCAAGACATGTGGGAAAAATCTTTCCTAGAGAGTGAATTGGAATTGGACCGGATCATTGAAGCAGATCGGCAAAAGAGGGAGGTGGACAAAGATATATTTTTGCAAAGAATGTAAGTGATTGTGCTGCGTAATTTTGGCCATTCATGGCTTGCGGCGGCGCTGACAACGGCCTGTAGGACTCCTGTTAAACGTCAGGTTTTGAACCGATTGCCGCCCAGCACGCTTGATCTTCTCGCGATGACGTGCTGCGATGACGGCGCGTTACTGCACTGCAGTATAGAGCAGTGTCCCAATGACCCAGAGATGCTGATACTCAAAACTTTGACAAGACTCACTGCTCTGCATTCAATGGGCTGGACAGGATTTAACAGCGGGCAGTTATGAGTAACTCCTAGGGTGATGGTGGAAGGTAGAATGGGAAAGGCTATTTCGACGGCTAAACATTCCCGTGCTATTCGTTCATGATCCTGATGTGATTTATGCGGAGATTAGGGTTAGATTTATCCTGCACGGCGTATCTTGGTGGATTCTTACGATCTTATATCACGACCGCGTACATATCGCGTTTACCTTATCTCATAAATCAGACCCTCGGTGCAGACCTGCGGAGGATAGGCCGGATAGCCCTCTCGGATAATAGACCTATCAGCTGATAGTATCCGGAGACCATCCGGATAGTCTCCGGATAGTCTTGGCAAAAACCCTAATATACTTACTGTAAGCTTTGCAGTGTGGGAGAATTGAATAAGCGACTTGATTCTAAATCTATGGAAATCAGGTAGACTATATACACGAAATACGTGGCAAAGGTTGACGGCGATGCCGACGACGATTTGTAACTGTTACCTAATTGGCCACCAGGTCGATATGTCGACCGGATATCCGTGCACCGATCATAAGAATTGAATGAGGACTCTGTCTATTGAAATGTGGTTCTAAGACCTCTATATATACATGTAGGAAAGGTGTAGGAAAGGAAAGACAAAGGGGGGTAAGGGGAGTTAATGAAACCTAGGGTAGGTAACCGAGTTGATGACCGAGTTGACGACTGAGTCGGTGACTGAGTCAATGAGTAAGTAGCTAAGTTGGGGTAAGATAACCTGATTTAGGTTAACACACCCCCCCAGCTGATTAACTGGGTGGTGATTAGCTGGATATACCTAAATAGGAAATATCTATAGTGTTGAACCAAATAGAACTTAATAAGGAAATTGTGCAAATAGGTTAAACAGTATACTTAAATCTAACTACAATAGGGTCTTAATATTAACCAGATTTAGTTATTAAATAAAGCTTTTATACTTCTGCCTTAACAGGGCCTTTATAAGACTGTTAGCCGTTATATTAGTAGTAGGAACCTACTTAATTATAATTAAGCCTTTCTAAACTTCTTAGTAAAGCTAGTGCTAGTAGATATCTACATAACAAAGCTTTGTATTTAATTAAGGTCCGTTTTTAGTAAGTAGTTAAATTGTCTATTAGTTATTACAGCTAATTATATGCTCCTTATTTATGCGGAGTTGTAAATCTTAAAAGAAGCGCTGCCACTAAATTAATTCGGTAGCTGCATTTAATAGAGCCTTAAGCTTAGCTTTAGTGCTTAATATTATAACAGTCTTCTGCTTAGTGGAGCGCCAATTAATTACTCCTCTAAATAGTAAAAATATAAAGCCTTTAGTGCTCTTCTAACTAATAGAATTATTGCCAAATATAGTATCACTTACACGGATGACAATCTAACTTTTAATATTCCTATTTAAGTACTTAATCGCGAAGGTTCTTGTTTAATATAGGTATATAATCGCTTAATTAACTACGGCTTTATATAGGGGTAATGGATTATAAAGGAATTCTATAAGCTTGCTTAAGGATTAAGCGGCGTTAGGTTATATAATACAGGTGGCGTAGAGTAGTAATCTAACCTTTTTTTAATATATGTAGACCTGCTACTTAGAGGCCTATTCTAGATTAGGCAAGAGATCTTCCGTACTTATTGGCGTATATACTAGATAAAAGTCCTTTAAATAGAAGGTGCTGGCGATCTTATTAATATAGGAATCCTAGTAGAGCTAAAGCTTCCATTAAGGTTAATTATAAAGGACTCTAATTCCTAAGAACTAGGTTAGTTCTCCTAGGTTCTTAATCTTGTACTTTATTGTTAGCTATTTCTTAAAGAGTTAAAGCTTTAGTAAGTCTTCTATATAGCAGGCTGCCATAATATTATTAATATAAAAGAATATAATTAGCCAGTTATTGTAAAATAGATATAATTCTCTATTAACTATTATTAGACCTAGAGATGTTAGGGTAGTTAAGAACTTATTAAGCTAAAGCAGCAGTAATTGTTAGAGGCCGTATAAGGCTCTTTAAAGGAGCAGACATCTACCCTTCTATTAAAAGCTATCTGAAAACTTAATATAGACTGTCTTATTAATAAGGCTATTAGTAAAGGCGTTTACTATATCGCACTACCAAGTTTCCAAATTAAATGTAGCAACAATCGCCATTATAGCTCTAAATATTTTGGCTGCAAGGGTTGCTATATATATATCATTTTTACTAAGTTATTATAAGTTACCTTATATATAAAGACGGGCTTTAAATTTAACTAGATATCTATTAGTATTAAACTTATAAGTAAACACCTAGGTAACAGGTATAACGTTAAGTAATACTATCCGTTTAATAGACTTAAATATCCCTCACTGCTTAAGATTATTATATTCCTTATTAGCGGCTTCTATAAAGCCATCTTTATATAGGTAAGCTTAAAGCTCCTTCTAGCTGTATGGTAGTAGTAGAAGTTTATTACAGTATAATTGCTTTTGGTAGTGTCTAATTGTAACAGTGTAAGTGTGGGAGAATTGAGTGAGCGACTTGATTGTAAATCTATGGAAATTAGGTGGTATATATACATAAAAGGTGTAGACAATAAGGGGTAATTGATTGAGTCATTGACCGAGTCAGTGGCCGAGTCGGTAAGCGAGTCAATATGCAGGCGAGTCAGATTGGCATTCTGGCGGTGTATGGGTAGTCGGTTACACACCCCCCCAGATTTAACGGTGTAGTCAAAGCTGTAGACAATAAAATGAAGGTAGAGACTATACCAAAATAGGAAATTTAGATACAACTTTAGGAGTAGTACAAGGTGGTACTTAAGAGTCTTTGTCAGTTGATGCAGTAGCAATTTAATGTCGAATATCCACCAAATTTAGTTGCTTTATCCATGCCTTGTACCTTTAACGGGGTAGAATCTTAGTAAGGCCGTTAGCAGGCATTTTGTCTGTAGGGACCCACTATACGTCGATCTTTTTGTCTTGGACTTCCTGTCTAAGCCAGTGCTGATAGACGTTAATATGTCGTAGCTTGGTGTCAAGCTTTGGTGTATCCTGTCTTAAGAGTCATATAGTCTGCATATTGTCGCATAGCAGGGTAAAATCGCGTTCTAAATTGAGACCAATTGCCTTAAAGAAACGCTGCCACCAGATGATTTCAACAGCGGTAGTAGATAGGGAGAGAAGCTCCGCTTTAGTAGTCAAGCGAGTCACTAATTATTGTAGGGTTGCCTTCCAATCAATTAGTCCTCCAAATAGCATAAAAAGGTATCCTTAAGAGCTCTATCTAGTCTCTTTATGGTCCGCAAATGCTGCGTTGGATGCTCTATAAAAGGTAGCATCTTCTCCTTTGGGGTTTCTGAAGTAGATATGTACTCTAAATACTTCGCTAGAGTATTCGATAGCTGTAGATTTTATTCCAAGGCAATAGGCGATGGCTTAGTTTAATACATTAAGGTGCTTTTAATTTAGATTAATAAGAAATTCTGCTAGCTTTAAATACGTCTTTATAATATCAGGTCTCCTAAATATGGTAAGGTGCGCAAGAGAACCAACCCGTTGCTAGTAGGCTAGTGTTCTTTAAGGGTTTATCTGCTAGTTGGACGGAATCAGTTCTTTAGCAGGAAGTAGTAACTTAGGAAATCTTCCTAGTTAAATATTAAATTAACTGGCTATCTTTTTAATATAGGAGTCTTGGCAGAGCTAGAGCTTTCTACTTACCTAATCTTATTCAATTTAAATTTCTAGGAACTATTATAGGTCTCCTAGTACACGGATCTCGTATTAATATAGAAGTTTGGCTTTAAATTCTTCAAGTCTTTAAAGGTCCTTTTTGGCAAATAAAACGGCGATATTGTCTACGTAAAAGAAGATAATAAGTCATCTATTAGTGTAAAGGCAGTTTGTACCTGGGACAGGCTTTAATCCGAATTTAGCCAGTATATTTATAAGCTCTTTATACTAAAGTAGTGGTAAGACCTTTAATCCGTATAGCGCTATAAGTAGCTTTAGGATATGTCCATTTTAATCAAAGCCTTCTGGGCAGTAACAGTAGACTGGCTTATCTAGTCTTGCATTTATAAATACGTTCACAGCGTCATACTGTCAAATCTCCAAATTGAATACGGCTGCTATAGCCATAAGGGCATGGAATATTCGAGCAGCTAGGGTTACTGCATAGGTCTCTTCCTCAGTAATCTGCAGGTCTCCGCAGACGCACAGTCAAGCTTTTAGCTTTTGTAGGTAGCCGTCGCTATCAAACTTGTATTTAAAGACCCATTTCAGTAGAAGAATCTGCTCGTTATATGCTTCTTCTTTTGGTACAGTCTCAAATGTCCCTTAGCGTTTCAGGTCATTATATTCTTTTTCTATAGCCTTTTAAAAGCCGGTAGTTAAAGGGTGCTTTCTTAGCTTTTTAAAATTTTTTAGTTCTAGTGGAAGATTGTCTCGATGCAGGGATAAGGATCTAGTTTGGTTAATATCCTTTACTAATCCTGTGGCAAATCCAGCGTAGTAACCAAATAGGGTAGGTATATTGGCTAGTGCTACTGCGTACGCTTAACGTCGAATTCGTTTGGAACCTTCTGGTAGGACGAGGTTGGCAGAAGGATCGGCCAAGACCTCATTAGCTCGTGGAGCTGTATTTAACAGTTCTAGTGAACTGCTTGGCTGGGTAGGACCTGTTTCAATTATATCCAAGATATCGTCTTAAAGTCCTCCCGGTGTGGTATTTGTTTCTGGCAGATCTAGAGATACCGTTCTGCTAGGAGTCGGTAACTGCTCGATATCCTTCGGAGGCTCTGCCGAATTGCTCAATGTAGTTATTTGATCTGCATTCAAGGTAGGTCTATATAGGATAGATTCATCCTTAGATTCGTCCTCATAGAGAGGTTCTAGTAGACTAATTGCCTAGATGGTGTCTTCTAATGCTTCCCTAAGTAGGTAATCAATGTTTTAACCCTTAGGGTCATAGAACGAGGTCTTGTTAAATGTAACATCTCTGGTTTAAATGACTTTATAAAGACTTAGAATCCAGATTCGGTAGATATTGGTTAAATTATAGCCGACTAGGTATCCAATTAATGCACAAGGAGCTAGCTTGTCTCCTTTTCTAACCTATTTGTTCAGCGTATAGGTCTTACAACCGTATTCGTGCATATGGGTAAGTAATAGCAGCTTGCCGTAGGCGACCTCATACGGAGTTTTCCACCCTAGTTGCTTATTTAGTATTCAATTAAGTGCATAGCCAGCAGCAAGAAAAGCCTCTAGTCCTAAAGATAGGGGTAAGGATGCTTCCAGCTGCATAGATCTTAATCATTCTATAAGGGTTTATCCAGATCGTTCTGCTCCACTATTCTATTCTTTAGTATACGGTGCTCGGCATTTAAAGGTAATGCCCTCGTCTGCACACCACATCTCTAGGGTATCTTCCATTTGTCCAAATACTTGTTCATTATTACTCCAGAAGAAGACAACGTCTTAGTAGAATCGTATTTTAATTAAACGGTAAGTCTTATAAATAGTAGGTAGGACAGTAGCTTTATCCCTATTCTTAGCAGTATACACAAAGTTAAATTTAGAATACATGCAATAGAAATGCATAACATATCTATTACCGTTATACCCTGGTACTCCAAGGTAGATAATATCAAATGCTAGCCGTTCAAATGGTCGAGTAGCTGGAAATTCGTGTTCTCGTCTTTAAGAGATCTACTGCGTATGCTTTGCTAGTAAGCAAACTTCACATTCAATTTTAAGCGGTGCTCGTTCGTTAGTTTCAAATTCGGTTAGCTCTACGCCAATAATATGCTTTAGAAGCTGCGCAATAGCATTAGGTCCTATATGGCCGAGTATTTTGTACCATCTTATAGCTGTGGCTCCAATTAGTTTACGGGCCATTTAGCTTAGCTAAAATCTTCCTATTAAGAAGGTCAATTGAGTCGAATCTAGGGTACTTATAGGCTCTCTATGCATCAGTGCCTAGTGTCCCCCTAGTCATTTCGCATAGCATACTATTTCGCCAGTTGCTAGACAGTATAGCAAGTTTCGCCCTAAGTCAAAATAGATATCGTTATTAGTAGCTCTTAAAAGTGCTACAATATTTATAAATATGGTAGGTACTAGTGCTATATAAGATAGCTTCATTTTTAACTGCCCAGTAGGTGTATTAATAGTAATGGTTACTGTTCCGTAGGCTTATATTTTCTTAAAATTTCCGCTAGCAATTAGGTAGTCGTCTTCTACTGCTAGGTATAAGAAGATAAAGTCTTCTTTATTATTATAGACGTGGGTATCTACGCCAGGGTTAAGTATCTAAGTATTCTGGAGTTTAAAAGGAGTTTAACTAGTACTAAACACAGCAGCATAGCTAGTTGGTTTAGTAAAAGGTAGGGTTTTAGAATTAAAATTAATTATGGATTCTGTGCTTTAATTATTCTCCTTTGCTTCCTATTCTCTTTTTTAAATTTAGTTGACAATGCATTTAATCTAAGGTGTAGATAAGATAGCTTTATCTACTTTCTTCTAGACATCTGCCCTTGGTCTCCATCCTTAAGGGCGCTTATACTCGGCGATGTAGTAGCAGTTGTTAAACCAATATATAATACCACATATATATTCCTTGTTCCATCTCAAATTTAAATTTAAATTGCTGTTAAAGTCTGAATTGGAATTAAAATTTGCGTTGCCTTAAAGAGTTGCAAATGCGGAGTTATTAGCAGCTAAGGTAAACAATACTTGCTATATACGGTAGTACTCCTTAAATTCCTTAATAAGGTTGATAATAGATAGGGCCTCTTTATCCTTCCGTTCTTTTTAAATAAGATTTACTTCTAGTACTCCTGCGAAGCTAGAAGAGATAGGTTTAATTGCTTATACAAAATCGTAGTGGGGCCTAAGGCCTTATATATCTAGAAGCTCCAATTCCTCTACCAGCTTATAGACGCTCCTCCAGTTATTTAACCATTTTTCAATACTCTGCTTTTTGTTGTAGGCTTTAAGAGCCATGTATTAATTAAGAACGTCGCGCTTTTGACCTGAGGTAGTAGGGGCGAGTACAGTCTTCAACTCTTAAAGGCGTTTGTATACCGTTCCGAGGTCTTTGATAAGAGGGAGGTAAGCTACTGACGTTATGCAGACGATATAATTGCTGATATCGTTTATGGCTTGCTCTTGCTTCTGGTGCACGCGGAGGTCGTCCTTATATTCCGCGTATAGTTAATTATAGGCAATAAGTTGGTTTGGATCTAGCTTGGCTATTAACGTAGCAGTAGGAAGCACGTCTCTTGGTATAGGTTAATTTGGAGGTTCTAGCTTTGGAAGCTTGTCTTTCTTCTTTAATAGGTTAATGTACTGCTATACGTTGTTTGTTTTAGCAGTATCTTAAATAATAAAGAACCATTACATCCAATCAGATGGCTTTTCAAGGATAAGGTTGAATTTTGAATGAGGTCCGTCTGTATTGGTTGTCATTTTTAGAATTTGATAGGTCAAGCAGGGTCCTAGGTTAGCGTCTTGGCGAAACCTTATTTTGACGTTTTTTGATTCGTTAGTTCGTTCGTCTGTTGGGTACGTTCGTCGGTCAGGTACGACCGTCCGTTCGTTTGGTAGGTGAAGAAGCTTAAGACACTTGCAAAGGTAGTAGAAGTAGTGACTTCGTAAATAAGGTAGTAGATTGATTGTTTTAGCAGGTAGTGCAATCTAGACTCATAACTGTAACAGTGCAAGTGTGGGAGAATTGAGTGAGCGACTTGATTGTAAATCTATGGAAATCAGGTGGTATATATACATAAAAGGTGTAGACAATAAGGGGTAATTGATTGAGTCATTGACCGAGTCAGTGGCCGAGTCGGTGAGCGAGTCAATATGCAGGCGAGTCAGATTGGCATTCTGGCGGTGTATGGGTAGTCGGTTACACTAATTCTAGTAGTAAAAGCTCTATAGAGGGCAGGAAGGGTATCTAATTGCCTAATATCTATTAGGTAAGCTGTTTAACACGTTAAGAGCTTCTTAGTTCTTCTACCTTCTATAATATTAATATCGCCTATATCGCCTATATCGCCTATAATCTCCTATCTTGGATAGGCTTCTTCTTTAAGAACAAGTTTAAATTAGGGTCTTTAATTAACTGAGGAACTTAACAGCTCTATATTAGTAGTACTTAATTAAGGCTTTAGCGTCTTAGCTAGGGTAGAAAGGCCGGGTATAAAGTTATCCTTTAAAGCTTAAGGGCTGATTACGTCATTATCTTAATCTATTGCTTAATCTTAATTTTCATTAACATCTACCTATTAACTTCTACTACTATCCGCCTCATTTTCCTTATCTAACGTCTTATCTAATATCTTATTAAGCTCTTCCTAAAGCATCCTATTGCTATTTAACACATTAATTATATCTAAAATTTAATCCACGCGTTTTTGGAGCAGATCCGCAAGATTTAGCTAACTGTTATTATAGAGCAGTTGCTTATTAAACGTCACGTCTCTTATTTAAATTACCTTCTTTTTGCTAGGTATATACACCCTATAGATATTTATTAACTAATACCCAACTAGGTATCTAATATAAGCCCTTAGCTCAAGCTTTTGCGTATATAGGATATTATATTTAAGCGGGTAAGCTCTACAGCCGTATATTTATAGGTAAGCTATATTTAGCTTTAATGGCGAGAACCCTAGTGCTAACTAAAGCTTCTTAAAAGGTGTTATCTAGCTAAGCTAGGCGTTTAGTATCTAATTAATTAAATATACTGTAGCTTTAGTAACTTTAGGCTATAGCTCTTCTAGTAGTTAAGCTTTAATTCGCATATACCAAGACTTAATAATAATTACCCCCCTAGAACGTTTAGTAGAACCATTCTAAGACTTTATATATAGGGCCGATTTCTCTAGTAATATTCCTTTTTAAGTCCTCTAAGCGTCAAACTTATTACCTAGGGACGTTTCGCCATTAATTTAAATTACTATAATCTTAAGGTTATATTAACGCTCCACCCTATTTAAATATTATATAATTACTTGCGTTATTAACAACTTATAGGTAAAGATCTCTACCTCATTTATCTGTAAAAATTTGTTATAGAAATATATTGTCTAAATATAACTATTATACGCCATAATCTCCAGAAATAAGTTAATATGCACTTAGTAGAAGGGCCTAGTTACCTTACTAGTAGGTGTTCTTCTTAATACAATTTTATAAGCCTTACTAACAGTATAGGTCTTATAGTTAATCGTTACTAGACCTTAAAGTTTCGCACTACCTGCTTCCTAGGGTAAATGCTTAATTATATTAGGTCCTATATAGCCCAGTCTCTTATACTAGAGTTCGCCTAATATTTCCTAATTAGGAAGGGGGTTTTATAATTAGATTGCGAATAAGGCCTTACTTGGGGTCCTTAGTTATAGTTTATTATACTTAAGCGTTAATTGGTTACAATAGCTCTTATAAAAGGCAAACGTCTTATAATTGTTCTTGTGATATAGTAGGTTCTTTTTATTGTCCTACTATATATTCTTCTTATTAAACTTCTTTAGGCAGGCTAAATTTGTATAAAAGGCTAGTATATATACTGCGTTAGCTAAAAAGAGCTGTCTGGGACCTAATAGCGTCTAGACAGTAATTACTGCCGTCCCTACACCCTTAATTAGATCTATACCCGTTCCGACATATATAAAGTTATTACTTAGTTAGAGCTTGTTAACAAATCTTAATTAATCATTAATAACGTGTATAGTGGTTCTGCTATTACGCAGCTTATAGTTAGTGCTTACTTTATAGGCGCCTATTTAATATATGGTAAAGGTACTAAGGTTATCCTTCTAATCTTAATCTGGGCTCTATACAGCTTCTTTTTTTAGAGCTTTCTTGCCTAAAGCCTACTGCCTTATCTTCTTAATTTTTAACTTAGTCTAATCTAAGGCGTTAGCAATCTTTTCCTTAACCTTTTTAGCTGTAGCTTTATCTAATTTCCAGTCCTTTAACTAAACTAACTTATTAATATAAGGACAATCTTGGAACTAGTAAACAGCTCCGTAGTAGTATATTGGGGTATCTTTCTTCCGTACTATCCTAAAAGGGGTAGTAGGGGCCTTATCCTTAGGAGCCTCGTCCTTAGGAGCCTCATTAATTGGCTTGCCCTAAAAGCTTACTGTATTGGCACTAAACTAAGCTCTATTCTTCTGCTAGACAGTCTCCAATATTTAATAGTTTTAATATATTTTAACTAGTTAATATATAGATATTACGTAGTTATTGGCCCAGTTACATTTATTAAATTTAACCCTCCACGTTAAGGCCCAATTTGGTAATACTAGCTCTACTACTATTAGAAAGTCTCTAATTACTTAGTTACCTTATATATCCAGCAGCTTAATCTTTTTACAGTTATTATACATCTTCTCCTACTGCTATAGCCAGGCCTTAAAGTTCTGGTTCTTTAGGCCCTTTTTAACCTTGGTATATTAAGTAGATAGGTAGAGCTAACGTGCTGTATTAGTAGGGGCAACTCTCTCCTTAAGAGCTACTAGGGTATTATGTACTGAGTTAATACCCAGTATATAGGTGTTAAGGTTCCTGGCCACTACACTAGTAATATAACTTTGTAGAGAGGTTAAAGCTGTCTTCTTCTTCTTATATTCCTTCTCTACTGTTTTATGTCTCTTATGGAGAATTTAAAGCTTATCATTCTTGTCCTTAGAGAGATTTGCATAGGAGGTTGTTCCTACCTTCATATCTTAAGGCCTAGGAAAGGCTGGTTTAATCAATTAAGGCAACGCATCCTTTTTAGTTAAGGGGTCGACGTATTCCTATACGTCTCCTATTTGGGCTCGGAGCCTAATAAGGTCAATCTATTCGTCCCAATTAGCTTGGCTTGATAATATTACCGTTATAGTAATAGTCTGGGTAGGTTGAGAAGTTATATTAAAAAGGTGCTTGCAGGAAGGATAAAGGATTTAATAATAAATAGCAATTTAATAAGGGGTAGAATTAATTAAATAGATTAATTAAATTAATTAGTTGAATAGGGGCAATACGGCAAGCAACCCGGGCTTATAACTGTCAACCAGATATCCGTGCACTAATTATAAGAATTGAATAAGGACTCTGTCTACTGAAATATGGTTCTAAGGCCTCTATATATATATGTAGGAAAGGTGTAGGAAAGGAAAGACAAAGGGGGGTAAGGGGAGTCAATGAAACCTGGGGTAGGTGACCGAGTCAATGAGTAAGTAGCTGAGTCGGGGTAAGATAACCTGATTCAGGTCGACACGATATTGCCACTGAATAGGTAATAGAAATAAGTAGTGAGACATGCGATGGCAAGAAACAGGGTAATAAGTCATAAGATGATATCTGACAAGGTACTTACACTTGTAATGCACCCCCCAATATTAAATAAATAAATTTTCTATTAGTATAGATTTATAGAGCTTATAAAGCGCTTTAAATGGTACCACTTTTATCTAAATATCCTAAGGATAAGTAATATTATACAGATATAAAGCTTATAAGAGCTCTACCAAAGCTCAGCAAAAGCTCTGCACCAAGCTCTGCACCAAGCTCTGCGTACGAAGGCTCTGCGCGAAGCTCTGCGGAGACTCTGCATAAAGCTCTGCACGAAGCTCTACACGAAGCTCTACACGAAGCTCTACACGAAGCTCTACATGAAGCTCTGCGTACGACGGTTCTGCGTACGACGGTTCTGCGTACAACGGCTCTACTACGGAGGCTCTATATAAAAGCTTTGTGCAGAGCTTTGTGTAGAGCTTCGTGCAGAGCCTTAGTAAATATCTCTAGCCTTCCTACTAATTAGATAACTCCTTTCTACCTTTTTTTAAATACTTCTCTTTATATAAAATACTATAAAATAAAATAAAAATAGTAAAAAGAGAGGAGACCCAGCAGTTTAAATTTAGTAACTTTTATCTATTCCTTATCCTTAAGTTCCACGATCCAATCCTTACCCTCTAGTGCTCTTACTGTACTGCCGCCGCCATAGGTTAAGAATTTTTATCGTACGCTAAACATCAAGCCCCATAATCCCGCCACTTATAATTTCTACAGCACCCACTATAGAACCCTAGAAGACTCCAACACTTAGTAAAGGGGTAAGGGCCTACTATATAACGCGGAGTTACCGTATAAGCCTCGCAAAACTAGTATTAATTAGCCCTCTGCCTTATACGAGTGATATAAGTTACTTATAGTTATATTTAGAGATCTACAGCTTTAAATTAGAATTATATTTATATATAAGGGCCTCCCTATCCGCACCTACCTCTCTAATATACCTCTGCCTAAGCCTCTATATTAATTACTAGTAAAGCTTCTATCCTCTTCTACTTATTTTAAGAGTAGTTAGTTATATAGGTATTATACAGAGAGAAGAGTTTACTTGTAGTATAGTAATATTACTAGAGAATCTCTTATATAGCAGGACGAGAAGTATACTAGATAATTATATTTCCTAATTCTTAATAAAAGACAATATTAGTAGGATTTAAATTTATAATCTATTAAGTTTAAGGTTAGTATATATTTATATACGCCACCTACGCGCCTTTAGTATTAGGTAAAACCTAAGCAGATCGTATATAGCTACGAGGCACGGGCGACTCGCATGCGACTCGCCTGTGAGGCACGTGCGCTATACGTGCCTAGGGAAACCCCTTACCTCGCACCTTAGACTCCTCCTTCTCCCTTAAGGACTCGTCTGTCTATACAATATACCCTATTGTTCCATCATTAAGCTCCCTATCCACATCCTCACCTCATATTCAAATCCTTACCAATCCCATTGGGAGTATAGCCGGTTTAATTTTCCTACAATCCACAATGCCTCCGAAGACAAGATCGACGCCTGCACTCGACGGTAACACGCCCGCGATACGACGGCAAAACGCCTTAGGATCTAGTGCAGACAAAGCCTCTACACTAGCAACATCTAAGCCACCTTTCAAATCTTAAGACGACTAGATATCTACGAACGCTGGAGACTAGTTTGACTTATATACCTGGGCTTAACAGGAGCTTAGTAAGGTTACTAGCGTCCCACCAAATACTGCTAACCTAAAGGAGCTAGATAAGCTGGCTAAGAAAATAGCTAACTTACAGAGCATTATTGATTTAAAGCCCTCCTGTTATCTCTTAAGTGAAGAATATAAGTTATGCAGCGAGCGTATACGCCGAATAAATCTCGACGCCCTAGTTAAGAAGTTACCACCTAATATTAGTGGTACTATTTAACAGAAGTTTAACTAGTGGATCGCTGCGGTTAAGAATCGATTTAAGGTTAATAATACTAACTATAATTGTAAGCGACGTACGCGCTGGGCCATTAAAGGTCTTATAAAAGTAAAGACAATTACCTAACTAGTGTATTACTGGCTAGGTGCTAAAGACAAAGGTCCTTTACTATAGGATAAATTTAAGACTATAGTTTAAGACTAGATTAAGGACCCTATAGTAAGACGCTTTAATAATGCTACTATGTACTATATAACTGTAATAAAGGAGAACTAGAAGTTTAACACCTTCTTTAGCCCATATGCGTAGCTTAGAGGACCTCTTATTATATACCCCCTTTATCAATCCTAACTAACAGGTAGACTTTTAGTTCTTATATCTCCCAACCTACCTATAAGCAGAGCTCTTCTGCCAGAACTTTGCTATATAGATAAGAACTGCTAAGGACCTCTTTGCTAAAGTCCGCTGTATAGAGCAATTGCTTAACACCACAAAGCGTATAGAAGATTAGGTAGTTAGCAGCAGATCCTTGCGCTTAAAGCGCGGTCGTAGTATAAGCTCTGCAGGGTTAGGTTTAGAAGATAGAACCTAAGGAAGGCAAGGCTTTCCTAAGCAAACTCCTTAGGAGACTACTTAACAGCTAGACAGCTCTAAGGACCCCCTAGACGCTAGTGCTACATATATATATTATAAGAAGAACGCAGACAATAACCGCAAAGAATACTGGCGGCAAGCCACTATGAATAAAGCCTAACTGTTAGATAATAGGGCCGTCTATAACCGGGGTCCTTTAACCAAGGTCCTTTAACCTACTAGTAACCTACTGGTAGTAACCTATACTAATGGCTTAGATATTAGGTGGTAGGTCTGTCCATAACTAGGGTCCTTTAACTAGGGTTTCTAACCCGCTAGTAACCTGCTAGTAGTAACCTATACTAATAACTTTATATATATTAGGTACTAGGCCCGTCCGTAACCGGGGTCCTTTAACTAGGGTCTATAACCTACTAGTAACCTACTAGTAGTGACCTATGCTAATAATGTATATATTATTCTATAAAGACTTAGATAACGCATACCCTAAACGCATACCTTGCATAGGCGCATCGCGACCCGACGTTAAAATGGGAAGAAGACGTGGATAACGCATACCCCTAAACGCATATCTTGCGTAGGCGCATCGCGACCCGACGACAACGACCCTGCGAGTTACCTCGCTGGCACTGACTTTACATAGAGTCTTGTGCTATAGTAAGTGGTAGTAGTAACTGCCCTAGCTAAAACGGCTTAAGGAACACCCCTAAGTCACTAGTCCATCTATAGAGTATAAGGGACGCCTTTATACGCTCTATACGTAATTAGTTAACTTAAAGGCGGGTTCCTACTAGAGATCCTTAAGTGGAATATGTTAGATAATAGGTCTGTCTATAACTAGGGTCCTTTAACTAGGGTCCTTCGACCTACTAGTAACCTGCTAGTAGTGACCTATACGATTTATATATTAGACTTAGATACCGTATACTCCTAAACGCATACCTTGCGTAGGCGCATCGCGACCCAATATAACTATATATATACTACGCATGTGCTACATAGATAACGCAAGGCTAAAGCATAGGTTAGTGGCGGATTTAATAGGTATATAGCCTTACCGTCCTAAATCTAGCTGTATGTAAGTAACTTAGGACTACCTACGCTAGTATACTGTAAGGCTAAAGTATAGGGTTAGCGGCGGTTATTGGGCATACCGCCTTACCGTCTATAAGTTTGGCTACATATAAATAACCTACAACCTACCCGCGAGGTACTGGTGACCTACTTATATAAGTAAGCTTTGGAATCTAGCGGAATTTGGCGGAATTTAGTAGAACTTAGCGGAATCTCTATATACCTATCTTTCTATACGCAAAATTAGGACACTCTTTCCCTTCTAATTTTTTCCTTACTAAGGTTTTTTATGGGGTTTTATTAAGGCCTAAGTATATAAAGGATTGGGAACGACCCTTTTTAAAGGGGGGGGTATTGTTAGGTGAAACCTAAGCAGATTGTATATAGCTACGAGGCACGGGCGACTCGCATGCGACTTGCCTGTGAGGTACGTGCGCTGCACGTGCCTAGGGAAACCCCTTACCTCGCACCTTAGACTCCTCCTTCTCCCTTAAGGATTCGTCTGTCCATATAATATACCCTATTGTTTTATTATTGAGCTCCCTATCCACATCCTTACCTTATATTTAGTGATTACCTTTTACCTAAAATTATTTTATTTATATATTTTATACACTTTAGTATTATATAATATATCTCTTATATACTTTCCCTTATATAACTATAAGAGAATACTTAAAAATTTATAAGCTGCCTAGTCCTTTACGCACTCTAATACCTTAAGTATTTATAGAGTAGTACTAATATAATTCTATATAACACAACTTTAAGAACTTAAAATACTCTCTCTAGCTTATTGCTTATTTTAGGTATTAAGAGAACTTTAATTGTAAGCTATAAGAGCTATAGAAGTCTTATATACTAAAGAGGCTAATTATACTATTAAATAGCTATTATATAGCTATTAAGCAGAATTAGATTCTCGTTAATATAGTTATTAAACTTATCTAGACTCTATAGACAAGTTATAATAAAGCCTTATGGGAAATACCACGGTAGACTCGCTAATAGGCTGGGTATATAGGTAAATAAGAAGTTAACAATATAATAAATAACTAGTAGAGTGGTTGCCTAACAGATTAACTCCAATTATATTCTAAGATTTACTATAAAGAAAGGAACTATCTAGGTAGAGACTGTACTCCTTTAAATATATAATACTGCGCCTAAAAATTATTAAGTACGTAAGGTACGCGAGGTATATTTAGTATATAATATTCCTTATAGATCCTATAGATCCTATATACCGAACTAGTAACATAATATATTATATAACTTAGTTACCCCTTATTCTATAGTTTAACTAATTCTAACGCCTTCTGCGATTCCACTACTAATCTATTTATATCCTTCCTAAGTAGTCGTTCTACTACTAATATAAGGTCCATAACACTATCCCCCTCCTCTTTATCTTCGTCCTTAAAGATATCCTACATCTCTAAGTCATCTACTAGAGGTATGGCATTCCTATCTTTAATTTAGTAACCTTTATTATTTCTAATACCTTCTATTAGATTCTCTGCGTCTAATTATTATACGCGCGTAATTTTAATAATTCTTTTACTAGGTAAAATTATACCGTTATATTCTTATTGTATAGAGAAGAAGTTAGTATATATCGCGATCGCGGCTCTATCTAGTTACTAACCTTTCTTTTACGCTAAGTATCCCTTTAACCACTGAGTTGTGTCTAACGTTATCAATAAGGATCTAGGCCAATCAGAGAGTCTTCTATATAGCTGCCATTACAGTGTAGCTATCTATGCGGCCTTAGCGTTGGACACTAGCGGTCAAAGGGATATAAAATTAAATATATAGTCGTCCTGCGATATTTAATCTGTCTCTAACGCTAAATATATATATTTTATTATTCTCTATAGGCGTCTAGTGCCTTATCTAATTTATTATAGGGTTTTAGATTTAATCTACTATTAAGAAGCTTAATAGTAAACTATTAGCTGCCCTTAAAGAACTATACTATACCCATAGAGGGGAATCAGAAGCTGCCTCTATTTATTTTACTACTTCTATTTGTAAGTAAAGAGCCCTAAAGGATTAAATAAACGCCTTCACTAAATTAGTTTGTCTTAAAAAGGGTTATAAGAAGGTTCGCTAAAAGGAACTTTATTTTACTAAGTAGGGTCTTTATAAAATAGAAGAAGATAAAAAAAGGATTTGTGTCTAATAGGGATAGAAATAACTCTAAGTACTACAGTAGTTGCTCCTTTTAAGTCACCCTTGGGTAACTTATTTTTTAATAATTTTTTTTATTAATATTACCTAACCCAATTTCTTTTAATACTCCTGCGCCTTTTCTATAGCATTTCTTAGGTTATTTAATAGCTTCTAGGTAGTCTTATTATAGCATATCCACTTTACCTTATACTATATTTTATTATTAATGTCCTTATAACCAATAATTTTTAAAACCTCCTACTTGTCTTATTCTTATCCTCTATATATATCTACTTCTCTAGGGCTCCGAAAAGGCCTAACGAAGGCAGAAAATACAATGGCAACACTCTTAAGAACAGGAATAATAGGACTAAAAGACTGGCTCTACTGGGCGGGTGTCCCAGTAGGTAGCCCAAGATGCAAATATGGCTGGCCAAGACAGACACCAAAACACGTAATACTGTTATGCCCCTTACGCACCAACCGAGAAGCAATGCTCTCAGTAGCTGGCATAGAGAACTATAATACACTGCTCTCGACACAAAAAGGCCTTAAGGCGGTTACCCAGTGGCTTATTAGCCAAAATGTACTAAACCAGTTCCGGGTTGCAAAGGAAATGGTAATAGAGGGTGGGGGGGCGAGCAACGGGCGCCCCCTAATGACTCTACAGTAG
>Ga0307507_10001856_pt1 | contig 46172 bp, 11 predicted proteins | sample 7_EM_MG_FD_207223 | JGI IMG/M metagenome (GOLD analysis project Ga0307507, IMG submission 207223) | Populus trichocarpa ectomycorrhiza microbial communities from riparian zone in the Pacific Northwest, United States - 7_EM | ecosystem: Host-associated > Plants > Roots > Unclassified | place... | reverse complement strand
AAATAGTAGGGGCAGCCGCCAAGGCGCTAGTGGTGGGCCAGCCAATAGTAGGAAACAGTACGAGACAGTACGCGTTAGGACTGTGCCGTGACAGTACTCCCCTCCCCAGAAGGTTTGGTCCCTAAACCGAACAAGTAACCTATTTTCGCTGCAAAGATGTCACTTCTACTTACCGCCCTTAACCGAGCCAATAGCGATTTTCCATGCCGGGCATGGAAAATCTTAATTAGTCAGCTCAACGAATAAAATTGGTAGAACTCCATACTGCCACCACGTGGCACTTCTTGGTAAAAAAACCAACTAATTAGACAACTTCGACTGGCGGTTAAAGTTCTATAAGATCTTAACCACTACAAATTACCTTTGTGGTTGGCCACGGCCTTGGCGTAACTCTCCCTTATCTTATGCCTAGTCTGGGGGTCCTGGCTTCTTAGGGTGTTATTTATAGAACCTTAGTAGTGCGCGCTTGCACCCTTTTAGGGATTTCTTGGGTTCCCAGGTTTTCTCATTGTAGTATTTCCATTTAATACAGTATGTTAAGCTATACTTATCCATTTATTTATTATATACATCAAAAATCTTTTTAAATTCCCACTTATCCGTGATATTGCCGTCATTATCCCTTTTGGCTATCCTGCCTGTGATATTACAACGTTCCTCTTTATTAATGCGTGCTTAACTAGAGATCTCTTTAGGGAACTAGAGGCAGACTTTTAAAGTATAGAAAGACTTATTAACACGGATATAGTCTAGGAGGTTAACTACAACTACTCCTCTATAGGCAGCTAGGACAGGCCAGGGTCTGTCCCAGTTATTATCCCACTTCCTCTTAGGCTAGTTAATCTTTATGTTTTTAAGGCTAACTATAACTATATCATCCTTTTTAAATATTGTACCTTTATCTTATTTTATATTAGCGTTGTCTTTATATTGTTGCTGGGAGATATAAGCTAGGGCTTTAAGCTAGGTTAAAATACGCTTAAAGCGGTTAGTAATAGTATTAGCTTATAGGTACTCCTTCTTTATATATACAGATAGGGCTAATAGCTGGGGGCCTACTAGTTTAACGCCTAGACGTAGGTTATAGCCATAATTGGTAAAGAATGGTAAGATTCCCGTGGTCTTATTGACCTAGTTATTTATGGCAAACTTGGTAAGGGGGAGCCAATCTACCTAGTTGTTTTAGGTGAAGCTCACAAAGGCGCGTAGGTACTTATTTATTGCTATATTAATAATCTCGGTTTGACTATCCGTTTTAGGGTGCTATGCGGAGCTAGGGTTTAGGGTTACCTTTAGGCGCTAATTTAGGCAACGCTAGAAGTTAGAAATAAATAAAGAGCCTCTATTAAAAATAATAGTATTTAAAGCGCCGTATAACTTATAGACAGTATAGATAAATGCTTTAACAAGCTCCTTAGTATCTAGGCTAGTAATAGGAATAAAGTATCTTATCTTCATTAGGCAGTTAACAACAACAAAGATATATCTATATATTTTGCCGTTACGAAGGCACTTAGGCAGGTTGACGACGTGGTTAATAGAGATATTAGTTTATAGGCGGACTGGTAGTTCTAGTAGTTTTAGAAAACCGGGCGGTGCTAAGCATGGGGTCTTTATACAGAAGCAGAGAGCGTAGTCTTTTATAAAGGTAGCTGTGAACTGTGAAATACCTAGCCACTAATACGTTTAATTAAGGAGGTCTAGTATCTTAACGCGGCCTAGGTAACCCACAGGGCCCAAACTATATATGCGGTGTATAACTTCTAGTCGGAGTTTATATAAATTAGGGACAAATACTTAATTCCTATAGTAGATTAGGCCGTCAATAATTAAACATTTAGATTTATTATAGCGGAGCAGCTTCCTAATCTACTTAGGCTAACGGCGTGCTTTACAGTCTTCCTGTTTATATAGTGTAGCTAATATATTCCTAGCGAGTTCGTTCTCTTTATAGGCATTCTTAATAAGCTCCTTAAGGGGTTTTTTCTTAGGCTCTGGGTCTATTACTACAATAAAGTCTTTAATACTCTGGTCTTGGGATTCGCTCAGTAGTTCTTCTAGGATAGTAGGGTTAACTTTCTTTGGTAGTAAGACAACGCGGTCTTAGTGTCGTAGACGTTTGTTATTAGCATTAGCAGGTATAACACCTAGAAGGCGGCTAAGAGCGTTTAAAATTATGGCTTTAGTGCTAGGCCTATAGGTAATAACAAAGTTAAATTAGGAAAGGAACTTAGCCCAGCAGACTTAGCGCTAGTTTAGTTATTTCATTGTTATAAAGGTTTAGAGGTTTTTATAGTCTATAATAATTTCAAACGGCTGTTTAGTTCCTTATAGTTTGGGACGCCATTCTTCTAGTGCCTTAGCGATTGCCAGGAGCTCCTTATTATATATTTTATAGTTGCATTTAGGGGCTGAGTGCTTAGCAGAGAAGAATGCGACTGACTTAAGCTTATTACTTTTATCGGCTTAATAGAGCACTCCACCTAAAGCCTAGTTTAAGGCGTCTGTCTCTACCACAGTCTTCTTCGTGTAGTTGTAATACGCTAGGACTGGTGCTTTAGTAAACGCTGTTTTTAGGGTCTGGAATGCCTGTGCTTAATTAGGGCCCTATAACCAGCTAATGCTCTTTTTTAGTAGCCTGGTTATGGGCTTAACTACCTTAGAATAGCCTTAAATAAATCATTGGTAGAAGTTCGCGAAGCTAAGAAATTGCTATAGTTCCTTAACTAACGTCGGGTCCTTCTATTTCTGTAAGGCCTGCACCTTCTTAGGGTCCATGGTTATGCCATTAGTTGAGATAATTAAGCCAAGGTATTTTGTTTTGGTAGCATAAAACTTAGACTTATTAATGTTAATCTAGAGTCCAGCATTACTAAGTCTCTAGATAATTTCATTTACATATTTTATATACTTGGTGCGTGTTTTTAAGAAGATAAGGACATTATTAAAATACATAGTGCAGTAGTTGTTAAGGGCGTTGTGTAAAACATAGTTAATATAGTTTTAGAACATGGCGGGCGCGTTATAAAGACTAAACAGTGTAACTAGTATCTTATAGAGTCTAAACTAGGTAATAAATACTGTAAGCTACTTATAGCCTTCCGCGATCCGGATCTGGTTAAACGCAGTAATTACGTTAAGCTTAGTAAAGTACTTAGCACCGTAGAGTACGTTAAGTATCTCGCGGACTAGTAGCAGTGGGTATTAGTTCTTAATAGTAACTATATTTAGGCCTTAGTAGTTATAGCAGATTTATATACCACTACCAGGTTTTACTGCAAGGAGAAATAGTACGGCGGCTGGTAAGGTTAATTTGCGGATAAAACCCTTATCTAGTATCTTGTTAATCCACTTCTTTACACAGCTGAGTTCAGCGGGTAAGAGTGGTCTGTTTTTATAGTATAGGGCCTACTTTCCTGGTATAATCTCAATTTTGTGGTCCTATGGTTAGTAAGGGGGCAGCTTATCTACATTTTTAGGGAGGAAGTGTTTAATATATTTATAAAACTCTTTTAGTAAGTATTATAAAATATCCTTATAGGTTAATCCTAGTTTGCCTTTTAGGAATTTCTTAATATTAGTGTTAACTATCTTCTGGCGTAGAAACTTAGACTTGGTTTTTAGGTTTATCTTAAGGAAGTTATAGAAATAAGGGGGTAGCGCTTTACAGGCTTCCTCCATTATATAGTTGCTTTTTATTAGCCAGCGGAAAGACCTTTTTAACAGGTTTGGTACTTCTATTAGGCCTATAGGTAGCTTCTTAAGCAGCTATTAGTGTTCTTCTTATTTAACTAGTTCTACTAGCTCTACTATATAGATCCTTATTACCTTTACGCCTTTTTGTTTATAGAACTGGGTAAAATTAATGGTATAAGTGCATTTAATATCGTTTAGGTTAGGGCGTGTCTAGTTCTCTAGTGCTACGGCTAGGCTAACACGGCTTAGTTGGCCTAGGGGGGCGGAAACAAGGCGGCGGCCTTATACGGTACGCGCAGGAGACGGGTATAAGGTTAGGCGTTATAGGGGGGAGGTCTTAATTACTCTGGTTTTAGTCTTAGCTATAACGCCCTTGGCTATTATACGTGCGGTTATATATACATACGGTAAATAACTTAAAGTTAGGTGTCTTATTAGCTGACCTAGGTTAAGCGGGTATATATAGGGGACTTATAGTTTTAGCGGTATTTGTTTTTTTAGGAATGGGGCAGTAGTCTAGTCTTCCAGAATCTCTGTTTTATTTACTGCGTATATTAGCTTACTAGTATTAGGCACCTCTTTTACTATTAGCTAATAGTATCTAAGCGTTAGCCGTGTAATGCGTTTATATAGTACTACTTAGTTACAGTTAGGAATATACCATAGGAGACAGTTATAGGTATAGTAGTTAAAGTTAAATTTAAGCTCTAGAGTAGGGAAGTCTGGTTTTAGGTTATACTTTTTAAGTTAGGGCATTCTAAGAATTACTAGTATTAAGGGTAATAACTTCATAACATAGAAGAGTATGGATTCTGTATAGTGGCTAATTGTCATTCTTGCTGTAAAGTAGTAGGTAATAAAGCTAGATGGGAGTCCATTAGCAAGGCGGAGTGGTTTTAGAACTAGGAGTCTTTTTATTATAATATTGTACTTTTTTATAAGCGAGTCTTCGTCTGCAAACGCTAGTGCTATACTATTACTATTAATAAGGCTTACTGTTTTAATAAAAACTTATAGGAGTGGATTATGTAGTAAAGAGAGGTAGGTCTAAATAAGAATAGCATTTCTATTATTATTTACTATTCTAAGGTTAAGTAGTAGCTAACTTAGAATAAGATTTAACTAATTTAGTAGTATAGATCTAATCCTTTTATCCTCCTCCCTATATAGTTTTAACCCTTAGAGGCGACTTAGTCCAAGGGTTAGTCTTTTAATAACTAGATTATAGGGCTTGGCTAGTAGCTATAGTCTTAGCTAGTATATCCTAACATATTAGTCTCTAACGGTGTATATATGCTAGGAGGTACTTCGCCGAGGACATAGCCAATCTTACGGTTAGTAGCGGCATAGAGCACTTATCCGTAGTTTATATACGGGACCATTGGCTGGGGCTGTATTAGGGAAGGGAATCGCGGGGGTAGGTCTCTGTATCCAAACCTATGTCCCTATCTATAGTTGTTGTTTTGGTTACTAATCCCTCTGCTAAAGAATCTGCCGTAGCTAGAAAGGGGTTAGCGCGGTAGCATTAGAAGGGGATTTAGGTTTATTTTAGGGTTGTAAGCATCTTTCCAGTGGCTAGGTTAACTATATGCTAGGTAGAGTCTGTTATCCATATAATATCTTTAGACGTTGTTAGGGAGGCTACTACTACCGCCACTAAATTTAACGGCGTTAAGGTCTATTAGGTTATTCTGTAGTACTAGTACTAAGGTGTTATTATTAGGTAGTATAGGTTAATAGCCGCCAGCGGTACTTAGCTTAGCGGTATTTATCTTAGTATAGTGGGCGTGGTTTTGTAGGTTATAAGCAAATACGTTTATTTACTTACTTTAGCCCTTGTAGTCAGCATTGTTAATTTTGCGGCTAAGGGTAAGGGCTAAGTCCTTTATTTTAGATGAAATATTCTTCTTAAGTAGATCTACCTTTTATTTCTTAGTCTTGTTTGCTTTTATTATTAACTTATTAAGCTCTGCTTTTTAGGACTAGTAATTGCGCTCGCCTTAGTTTAAGGTATCTAATTTGTTTTTAGCCGCTTAGGTTATATCTACAGTCTTATAATGCTTCTTTATATACGCAAACATAGACTCTCGGTTAGAGAAGGCCCATTTGCTTAGGTTGTTTGGGTATATATATAGCATATTAAGGCCATACTTGATATAGTTATAAGCCTTATCTGTTAGTATATCTAATATATAGAGGACTTCGTCTATTGGGGTCTTAAAGCACTTTGTATCTCTATAGAAAACGCCTTAGATCTTTATTTCCCATATTTTAAATTTTTCTTGCTTTTTAGTTGGCGATCCCTTGCCATTAAATGGGGTAGGGTCTTTTGCTTTATGCTTTTTTCTATAGGGCTCAGCTAGGGGAGGAGAGCCAGTAGCGGTGTTCTTATTGGTAATAGTTTAGGTAAGTGTAGTAATCTAAGAGCTTAGGCTTTGTATAGTCTTAGTATATGCCGAAGCTTGCTGTTCGTATTGCTTTATACATAGTTTAAGTGTCTCAAGGGAGTTAATTCTGTGTTGAGCTTCTTTAAGTTAGGACTTTATAGTCCGGCCTTTATTATAGACTGTTTGGAGACCGCTCTCGACGCTAGTTAAAAGGGTTGTATATATAGAGAGGTACTGAAATGTTCCTGCCACATTAAGGTCCTTGGGGTACTCCGGACCACTCCTAATTGCCTAGGCAATGTTGGTGTAGGAGGTATTAAAGAGGCGGGCGAGCGCTTCGCGTGTATTTGCTAACGGGGTATTCTGGTTACCCATTTTAGGGGATCTGGGCAGGGTAATTAAAATCTATAAGGCTGGCTATGATGCTGAGATTGTTTAGGACAATACTAAGATTATCTAGGACTGTGGTATAGTGGTATTGGTCGCGCCAGGTCGCGATTATACTAGGAAAATAGAGACAGTGGACTGGGGAGAATAAAGATTGCGATAGGGCGTAAGAGGAGATACCACAAACTGTCACAGTGCTGTAATGCTAATAGGCTGAATAACTACATTGTGGTATAAAGAGGAGAAGGAGGTAAAAGGGGGTATCGTATACAAATAGTAGGGGCAGCTGCCAAGGCGCTAGTGGTGGGCCAGCCAATAGTAGGAGACAGTACGAGACAGTACGCGTTAGGACTGTGCCGTGACAGTTACCCTCTCTAATATTATATAATTCATTAAAAAGGCCCTTGCTTTTAACTTACTTATTATCCTTATTATAGAGGGCTGCCTTAAGCCTATTATTCTCTTTTATAAGAAGTCTATTATTTAACTATATATTCTAGAAGGTTAAGCGTAGCTAGAGCTTCTCTTTTATTACCCTACCTACTATAGCGTTTAGTAGGTTCCGCATACTAGTGCTATTATTAGGCTAGAGTGGTAGGATTATCTTAGGTGGACTTTTAAATGGTAGAGACTCTTTATATATACGCTTTAGGAGGCGGCCTAAAATAGTATTAGGATTAAATAGATAGATTCTAGTCTTTTTTTATCTACTAGCGATGGTATCTAGCGTAAAGGCTTAATTATACGCGGCCTAAAAAAACCTCTAGAAGTATCGCTTGCCCATAAAAACTAGCCCTTAGCTGTATACCATATAGTAATCAAGCTTATAGCTATAATACTTTATTAGTAAGAATAATAAGACGTTAAGAGGCTAAAGTCTATATATACTATAGGGAGGAAATATAGCTATAAGAACCTTATTTATATAGCACTGGTTAAAAACCTCTATATTTAGATAAAAGCTATAACCTTTATAGATTAAAACCCTTTACTCTTTATTTAAGTTAACTTTACGATTAGTATAGCGGTTAAAGATTATAGTAAGCCACTTATAGCTAATCTTATTATCGGTTTACCTATTCTCTAAAGTAGTAAAAAAAGTAGGCTACTATTTAGGCTTATAATCTTAAAGCTAATTTAGCTAAATATTGCTACTCTCTAAAGGATAGATAATAGTAGATAGAATATAAGTCCCGTTGGTATAAATCGTCGCCAAAATGGTTATCTAGTTTCTATTTCTATCTTAGCCTGCACTATTAAGGTAGCTATCCTCCTAAGCCTTTTTACTAAAAATCTAGTAGAGCTTTATAAGGCACCTAAGTAGAAACCCTTTTTTATCTATATTATACGTATTTCCTAGTAGAATACTATATTACTTAATCTTTTAATGAAGGATCTAGAACTATAAGCTATATAAAAGGCGTTGTTAGCTCTTTTACGTTTAAGATCTATAGGAGTAATATAACCGCCTAGAAGCTAGTTATTAAACTTCTACTAAAAACTTATTAATATTGTTCTTTCTAATATTAATTTTAGTAATATCTTTAATAAAGCGTTTAACTATTAGCGGTGTAGGAGGAATCCCTTAATTTATAAGTATAATTTATATAATCTATAAGGCTTTAAGCCTATTTATTAGTTATATAGCTTTAAGATTTGTAATACTCTTTTATTAATACCTATACACCACGCCGGTGTTTTAACAACTTTAATCGCTTAGCGCCGTGCTTTTGGGCCGTCTTAGATATATTAGGATGTTTTTAAAGATATAAATTAGCTAGCGTATTTTATAGCTCCAAAAGATCACTTATTTTGGTAGAGTAATTAATAATTAAAATTGGCGATATTTTGGTGTTGGTTTATGCTAGTGGTGTTACGGACAGCTTAAGTATAATATTACGACTACTAGGAGAGGAGTCGGCGGAAGCTAGTTAGTTAATATAGGTATAGTCTAGGATAGAACCGGTGGAACTATATAACAAGGACTAGTAACTAAGTCATATAATATAATCTATGTAATCTATACAATCTATAAGATCTGTGATAGAGCAGATAGAGCACACATACCTTATAGAGTAAAGGGGGTTTCTTAGGAGTAAGGTTGTATATTTAAAGGACCACAGTCCCTACCTAGATAGTTCTCTCTTTATAGTAAATTTTAGAATACAATTGGAGTTAATCTGTTAGGTAACTACTCTACTAGTTATTATTAAGTTGTTAACTTCTTATTTACCTATATACCTAGCCTATTAACAAATCCACTATAGTAACTACTATAAGGTTCCGTTATGTTACGGACGCTTTAAGTACAGTGTTACAACTACTTAGAGAGGAGTTGGCGGAAGCTAGTTGGTTAATATAGACACGGTTTAGAATGGATCTGGTGGAACCATGTAATAAGGAATAGTAAGCAAGTTATATGACGTTGTACGCAGTATACAAGGAGTACGTAGTGTACGCTATATATAATACGTATAACATGTACCTTATATATAAGAGAGGATTTCTTAGGAGTATGGTTATATATTTAAAGGACCTTAGTCCCTACTATAGATAGTTCTCTCCTTGTAGTAAATTTTAGAATATAATTGGAGTTAATCTGTTAGGCAACCACTCTACTAGTTATTATTATGTTGTTAATTTTGTTTATACCTATATACCTAGCCCATTAATAGAACCCACCGTAGTTTTTGCTATAAGGTTCTGTTACATATTCACTACCAAGGTTATAGTATTAAACAGAGAGATTAAATAATATGCCACTAAGAGCAGCACTAGTTATAACAGCGTTAATGGGAGCCATAACCTTAGGTCTAGGTAATACCAGTATAGATAAGGGAGATTCTTAAGTGGTTACGCGAGGTTAGTTACAGGAAATGGTTAATTACTTATAGGACAATAATAGGATACTTAAAGAACGCATTAATGGAATTAGAGCAGTAAAGATTAAGTTACCTTTAATTAAACAATTCTCCAGAGAGAAGTTGAAGCTTAAGGGATTTCTTACGCAGATACACTTTAAGGTAGTATAGGAAGGAGCGAAGTTAGTAATATTGTTAGACTAAATAGCCTATGCAGGATTGTTTTTAATAGGGAGGGTACTTAAGTGGTTTAAGCCGTATCTCACGGAAATATAGGCTAATGGTATGACAACTACTAACTAAGATGTACGGTATATATTTACCAGTTAGAATGGGTTTATAGAGTGACTAATACAGATGTTTGGAGACCTAGAGGCCACAATTATAGTAGAACAAAAGCTTTAGAACTTAGTACAATATATTTTAATAATTGAGTATATAACACAGTTTTAAACACTAGCTATATAGGTTAAGTGGAATAATAAGGCGCTTATAGCACAGTATAAATAGGGACTTAAGGCTAAAGTCTAGGACGTAATTATCCTAATAGAAGATGCGGATACTCTAAAAGAGTTAATAGATCAGTTAATAAAGATTAATAATAGAATCTATCAAAGGGAACAAGCTAAGAGAGGGCAAGACAGAGTTCTATAGTTATATAAGGCGCAGAGTACGCAACAACAGATACAAAGTTAAAAATTATAGAATGGTGTAGAGCTAATAGACCTAAGTAGTACTAAAGAAACCTAAAGATAGGAAAAGAAACTATAGAAACCCAGAGGTTAAGGATTAAGTAATTAAAGGACTAAGGAGTAGAGGCTAAACCAGGGATCTTAGCAGCAGAAGATGTTTAGGCGGACTTTATAGCAAAAAAGATGGTTTAAAGATGGAGCTTACATAAATTGCGGAAAATAGGGTTATTTTGTTAGAGATTATAGAGGTAGTTAGAGTAACTACACGGTAAAGGGAACTAGACCAGCAGACGGCACGTATATATAGAGGGACGACGGTGCACTGTAAGGAATAAAAGAGTGTTTAATTAACAGTTTTACGTATTATTACAATAACGCATGCTGAATTTATAAGGACGCTAAGTATGGCGTAAGCTATTAGCCATAGGAGCTAGAGTTAAAAGGACTCTAAGGAACTAGAGAGTTAAATAAAGAATAAGATTAACTCTATAAGCTAGATTAAGATGTTACAGCAATATACAAATGAAGATTAGCAGTAATAACAATAGAGTTAAAGTACTTATTAATTAATAGCGATGAGGACGAAAAAGAGGCTAATTAGGAGCACTTAAACCTTAATAATGCAATAGAAGCAGAGACTAAGACTATTACCAAATGAGGTTTAGTAATGGATGTTATAATACTGTTAGATACAATTTCTATCGCTTTATAAGACGATAGGAGTAACGTTTAGAAGAAACTAAGTAAGTAGATAACTGCTAGTGCTAGCTTATTACTTAATAAAGGTAAAAGGCTATAGGCTTAAGATTCTTAAGAAGAGATAAGAGAAGCTTAAGATTCTTAAGATGAGATAAGACACACCTAAAAACCTATAATAGACAAAAACCGATGGGAAAGGGCAGTAACTTAGTTTAGTAATAAACGAATGAGTATAGGACGCAAGTTTAAGAACTACAAGTTTGGGGAATAAATAAGAACGTTAGCAATTCCAGGTAAATATAGTGTTCAGCCTAAAGATTAAAAAGTTGATATCCGGATTAAAAAGTAAGACGACTATAAGGATTTAGCTGCAAGATATAGAAAATAAGAAACTATGGATAAGTTTAAAATAAGAATTATTGCATAGTAAGAGCAAAAGCTAGATAAGAGATTAGCTATGCCAGGTTGTATAAGGGATAGAGTACCTATATAAAGAGTTACTAATAGGCCGAGTATAGGGACACCTAGGGTAAAATGGTTAGATAAACTAGAATAAGAAGAGGATCTAGATATTCTAACTAGGTTTAAAGAAAGGCATACTAAAGGATATTATAATACAGCGATGATAAGGTATTTTCTAATAGATAGACTATACACACTAAACCAGTTGTATGGAAAGTGGTATAGGCAACGACACAATAACAAATAGAAAGACTTTTATATATAGCTAAATAAAAAAGTTGTCCAAGACTAACCCATTACGGAAAAACGCATAAGTTATATTAAAGGAGTATTAATTATAACGTTAAGGAACCTAGAAGAGAGGTTTAGGGACTAGAGAAGTAAGTGATAAATCTTAGTACCTATAGCAGAGATACCAGTGGTTAGGTTAACTAGGTATAGGTTTAAACTTAAAAATAAAGATAAACTAAGAGTTAACCTAAAATATGTAGCGCATTATACACTATTGTGGATAGCTTGTGTGGATAATATGTATAACATGTATAGAGCACCTAAAGATAAGAACTAGAAGTACCTAGTAAAAATATATTAGGCACTAGAGGAAAAGAGGTTTAGGAATGCTAAGTATATACATAGTTGGTACCTAGTAGAAGTACAAGGTTAAGGAGACTTAATATTTTAACTAAGAAGATTTCTTACGGAAGAATACCTAGACGGATAATAGTGGTGGGAGTGCCCAGAGAACACTTATCTATAGTATATAGAGGAAAAGAAACGAACTAAGTATTGGCTAAAGTTAGACTAAGTATAGGCAGGATTAAGCAGCCAACAGTTAGGAAAAGGAGAGGCGTATAGGACTAGAGGGAACTAGTATTAGAGCCTTAGACCCTTAAAGGAATTTAAGGACAATACCTAAATTTATAAGCTAAGTGGCAAGATTAGCAGTTTGAAGCGTTAGTAGATAGTAGAGTAATAAGGAACCACATATTACCAAAGGTAGTAGAAAGAATGGGGTTATTATATAGATAGAAGGAATACCTGTATCCACTTATAACAATTTTAGGAGATTAGATAGCCTATGGAGGAGGTATTATTAATCTTAAAATAGGACCTATTTAGATAACTATTAAAGGGAGACCAGTTAAAATGTCTTTTAATATCCTACTATTGGGATAGGACAAGGCGATACTAGGAATGCCTTAATTATAGGAGTATAATCCAAAGATTAATTGGGTTATAGGTTAAGTCAATATTAAGGATATATAATAACATAAAGTGCGACAGTAAACTAAGTTGGTATGGTACTAAGTTGGAGCGATATATGAGGAGACTAAGCGAGGCTTAAGTTATATACTAAAGAGATACTATAAGTATGGAAAAAAGTTATAGTTACTAGAAAGTGAAAAGCTGTTAGAGCATGCAGCTTAGGACTATAAGATAGAATTAGAAGAGGGAATAAGTCTAAAGTTTTTTCTAATCTATAAGCTTACTAAAATGGAGTTAGTAGCGCTTAAGGAGTTTATCTAAAAGAACTTATAAAAGGGATATATTAGACCGTTACAGTTATTAGTAGGATATCCAGTACTGTTTATCCTAAAGAAAAATGGAAAACTTAGGATGTGTATAGACTATAGATAATTAAACAGCATTATTAGGAAGGATAGGTATCCTTTACCCTTAATTAACGAAATCTAAGATAGGATAGGCAATGTAAAGATCTTTATAAAGATAGATCTAAGATAGGCGTACCACTAGATTAGAATTAAGGAAGGTAATAAATAGAAGGTAGCCTTTAGGTTAAAGAAAGGACTATATAAGCTGTTAGTTATGCAATTTGGGCTTATAAACGCACTAGTAATATTCTAGAAGTGAATTAATAGTGTATTAGGAGAACACTTAGATGAATTTGTTATGGTATACTTTAACAACATTATTATCTACTTAGAGAGTAAGGAAGAATATAGGGAACACATTAAGTGGGTCTTAAAGAGACTATAAGAAGAAAAGATACTAGTAGTAATTAAGAAATACGAGTTCTTTACCAGAAAGACCAATTTTGTTGGATTTATTATTAAACTAGGCTAACTTAGTATAGATCTAAAGAAGATCGAGGCTATAGTAAATTAGCAAGAACTAGAGAACGTTATATAGTTAAAATTGTTCCTAGGGTTTTGTAATTACTGCAAAAGGTTTATAGCGCAGTGGTTATAGGACATTAAGCCGTTTACGCGGTTAACAAAGAAAGAAGAACTATAGGTATAGGGGAAGGAACAATAAGAACTATTTAAGAAAGTTAAAGAGTTGTTTACCTAGGAGCTAGTTCTTAAGATCTATTAACCAGGTCTAGAGACGGTTGTAGAAATAGATGTATTAGACTTTATACTAGGGGCGTGCTTTCTATAGAAATATTAAGATAGATGGCACCTAGTGGCATACTATAGTTGAAAGATGACACTACTAGAGTTGAACTATGACATCTATAATAAGGAGTTGTTAGGTATAGTTATAGCACTTAAGAAATAGAGAGCATTCTTGCAAGGTATAGAAAAACCATTTATGGTTAAGATGGACTATAAGAACCTTATAGGATTCCTAATAATAAAGGAACTTAACTAAAGACAGGTTAGATGGGCGGAAATGCTTATAGAATACTATTTTGAAATTTAGTATACTAAGGGTATAGATAATGTACGAGCAAATGCTCTAAGCAGAAAGGCTAAACTACAAAGTAATAAAAAGCTATTGGGAGCTTTGTTGCGAAAGGATTAAGACGGATTAATTAGGTATAATTATTTGAAGATTATAGCGATTAAGGAAAGTCAGATCCATGAGTTACTAGAGAGTAATTGGATACAGAAGATTTAAGAAGCATAGGTAGAGGATCTAGACTTAGAGTAATACAAAAATAAAAAAGCAACTTATATGCCTAAGTCTATTGTAGAAGAATTTGTTAAGGAATTCTATAAGGGAATAATATAAGGACACAACGGAGCTACAGGCTTAGTGTTAAGACTTTAAGAGGAGTATATTATTTAAGGAATCTGGGGACTAGTAAGACAAGTTATAAAGGAATATTTAGATTGCTAAAGGAACAAACTGATGAGGTATAAGCTGTATGGAGGGCTATAACCTGTTAAGACACTAGGAAGACCATAGGAAGTTATATTATAGGACTTTATTGTTAAGTTACCAAAGTTAAGAGATCCTATTATAGGATAAGATTATAACGCGATTTTAGTAATAGTGGATAAGCTAATAAAGTGGGGATACTTTATAGTATGCACTGAAGAGATATTAGCAGAAGATATCGCTAAAATCTATATAAAAGAAGTGTTTGCAAGATATAGAGCACTAGATAAGATTATATTGGATAGAGATCTAAGATTTATAGTAGTATTTTGGGAAGTGTTTCTGGCAGAATAAGGGGTTCGCGCAGTAATATCTATAGCGTATTATCCGCAGACGGACGGATAAATGGAAAGACTAAACTAGATACTAGAGCAGTATCTGAGGCATTATATTAATTATATATAGAATAATTGGGTATCGCTATTACTAGTTATACAGTTTGTATACAATGTAATACCATAAGAAGGAATGGGAATATTACTATTTAAGGCGAATTACGGATATGAGCTAAGAACATCGTTATCGCCACGTTAAGTAAAAAAGACGAGTAGTACAGCTAAGTAAAGAATGGAGACGTTGATGAATCTTTATGTAGACCTTAAAGAAACAGCTAAACTAGTACAAGAACGAATAAAAAGGTACTATAATGCTAAGAGATCTAAGGGACCAGATCTTAAGGAGGGGGATAAAGTATGGCTACTACACAAAAACTTTAAGAGTTGACGATTAAGTAAGAAGTTAGACTATATTAGACTAGGACCTTTTAAAGTTAAGTAAAGAATTTTATTAGTTATATATAAGTTGAACCTACTAGCTAAAATAAAAATCTACCCTGTATAGCATATCGCAATGCTAGAGCCAGCACATGGAAATGTTGAGCTACCAGTCTATAAGGTAGACACGTATAGAGGATAAGAGGAAGACAAATGGCAAGTTTTAAAGATTATTAGTTATGAGGATGTAGATGACGAAATATAGTATAAAGTAAAGTAGATAGGCTATAGTGAGACTACCTGGGAACCACTAAGCAACCTAAGGAACGCTATAGGAAAGGTACGGGAGTATTAGAAGAAAGTAGGTTAGGTAATATTAATAAAGAGGAATCGCCAAAAAATGAATCGCCTAAGGGGGACCTAAGAGGAGCAATTGCCGAGCTACTTGGAGTTGTTTCCCTTGTAGGAGAAAAGTCAATCCTTTTGTTATCTAGCTTAGACAAACCCTGTTGAACAAGTTTCTACTCCTTGGAACGGACCTTCTTACGGACAAGTTTAAGACGAAGAAGACGGGTAGAAGCGGATAAATGGGCTTTAAGGGCACGCTGTTAAGTAGCTATAGCCTCCTGCTCTGTTTCTTGTGAATAATAAAGCTTATCTAAGGCGCTTAAGAGCTTACTGTTAAGCTTTATAGTGGTAGATTGAACACGAGACCCTATAATAAGTTACTTAGGGAACTTAAAGACTGTTAAGAGTTATAGGACGCGTATACTTAGTGTTAGAAACAGAGCGAACATTGTAGGACGATTAAACGTTTGCTTTAGTACACTTTAAGCAAGATAAGGGTTGTTGAGACGAAGGACTTGCTAGCGCGATATATACTAACCCCGCCTTTACACAACGAGAATATAGAGACGGCATTATCTCACTAAGTGATAGTATGGCAGCTATAGTGCGAGTATAGCGCTGCGCTTGTGAAGAAGAAGGAGCTTTAACTATAATAAGTACAGATGTTAACCAGACTGATTAAACGGATATTACACCTCTAGTGGACGACTTGGAGATGTTAGGAATCTTCAAGGACAAAGATGAAGAGGAGGGAGATGGTGTTATGGACGCTTTAAGTACGGTGTTACAACTACTTAGAGAGGAGTCAGCGGAAGCTAGTTGGTTGATATAGGTACGGTCCAGAATGGATCTGGTGGAACCATGTGACGAGAAATAGTAAGCGAGTTATATGACGTTGTACGCAGTATACAAGGAGTACGTAGTGTACGCTATGTATAATACGTATAACACGTACCTTACGTACAAGAGAGGATTTCTTAGGAGTATGGTTGTGTATTTAAAGGACCTTAGTCCCTACTGTAGATAGTTCTCTCCTTGTAGTGAATCTTAAAATACAATTGGAGTTAATCTGTTGGGCAACTACTCTACTAGTTATTATTATGTTGTTGATTTTGTTTATACCTATATACCCAGCCTATTGACAGAACCCACCGTAGTTCCTGCTATAAGGTTCCGTTATACGTTATACATTTACTACCTAGTTACGGTATTAATAAAGTTAAATAACATACTACCTAAAGCACTAGTTACAACGCCATTGACGGCAGTAACTACCTTAGGCGTAAGCGGAGATACTAGTATAGTAGATATTAATTCGCAGTTAATTACAAGAGGTTAGTTACAGGAAATAGTTAATCACTTATTAGATAATAATAGGATACTTAAAGAACGCATTAATGGAATTGGAGCAGTAAAGGTTAAGCTACCTTTAATTAAATAATTCTTAGGAGAGAAGTTAAAGCTTAAGGGGTTTTTTACGCAGATGCATTTTAAGGTTATATAGGAAGGAGCAAAACTAGCAACACCTATAGATTAAGTGGCGTATATAGGGTTGTTCTTAATAGGACAAGTACTTAAGTGGTTTAAACCTTATCTTACTAAGATATAGGTAAGCAGTATAACAACTACCAACTAAGATGTACGGTATATGTTTATGAGTTAGAATAGGTTCGTAGAATGGTTAATACAAATATTTAGAGACCTAAAGGCATTAACTATAGTAGAATAAAAGCTTTAGAACCTAGCATAACGCACTTTAGTAATAGAGTATACAATGCAGTTTTAAATGCTAGCTATATAGGTTAAATGGAACGACAAGGCATTTATAGCATAGTATAAATAGGGACTTAAGGCTAAAGTTTAGGACGTAATTATTCCGATAGAAGATGCGGATACCCTAAGAGAACTAATTAATTAAGTAATTAAGATTAATAACAGGATCTACTAAAGGGAGTAGGCTAAGAAAGGTTAGGATAGAGTTCTATAGTTATATAAGGCGCAGAGTACGTATTAATAGACATAGAGTTAGAAACTATGAAATGGCGTAAAGCTAATAGACCTAAGCGGTACCAAAGAATTTAAGAGATAGATAAAGAAACTATGGAAACCTAGGGGTTAAGGATTAAGTAATTATAGAACCTAGGAGTAAAGGCCAAACCAGGGATCTTAGCAGTAGAAGATGTTTAGGCGGACTCTATAGTAAAGTTAGTGGTTTAAAGATAGAGCTTATATAAATTATGGAAAATAGGGTTATTTTACCAGAGATTATAGAGGTGGTTAGAGTAACTACGCGGTAAAGGGAACTAGACTAGCAGTAGAAGTGTAAGGGGACTTTGTAGATAGGGGGCTATAAGGACACGATTGTAGGAATAGATAGATTGTGGAGGAGATAAATCCTTAAGGAGGTAAGGCCTTTGGGATCGTGGAGACTATATACTAGGGGCATGTGCCTCTGGTACGTAACCAACGGACGTCCAAGGGGTGTCTGGGGGTTGCCCTAAGGGCAACCCAAGGTACCGCAATAATATCCCTTACATTGCCCCCCCCCTTCTTGCGGTCGGCCCCCAATCGCCGTTACTTTGCAGTAGGGAGATTATGGAGGGCTCGTCCTAGAAGGGGTTTGAAAAGATATTAGCATGCCGCTGTATATTATCTATCTATCTAACCCCTGCTTTGAACTCCTGAAAACCTTAATAAGGAAAAAACATAACTGGAGAAAAGATATAAGGATTGCCTAGAGACCTATTAAAAGCCTACTGGAAATGTACCGGTGACTACCTAGGCTAACTTAAGGATTTTTATGCAACTTTATATTTAAGCCTTTACGCCGGTCTGCAATTAATCACGAGTGTTATAGGCAATTTGGTGTTCCTTATATAGTTCCATAAAACCTTTTGGTATTGGGTTTAGTATATAGGGCCTTAGCTTACCGCCGTTTTTTAACTACTAAGATATTGATCTGTAATCTCTTCTTATAATCCTCTATGTTACTAATATATTACTTCCGCATTCGCCCTTTGGCTATCTAGTGTGGTTAAGGTATTAATTAGTTAATTAAGGAGACCTATCTCCTAAGATTTGGTGTATATGCTTCCAAATCTAGTAGTCCTGTGCTTATATAACTGGCATAGCTTCTCTACCTAGCAAACAGAAGGGACACTTCGCAATAGCATCTATAGCCCTTATACGATTGTTAAGAACGTCTATAACGTTGTTCTTTAATACTGTAGCATTAATTAGGTATAATTTAACCTATATACGTCTTTAATTAATATCTTAGTTGCCTTCCCTGGCCGCGTTATTAGTTTTTATAAGGAAGTGATGGTTAGATAATATATGCTCATATTTCCTTTCTTCTAAATAACGCTATTGTAACGGAGCTACGTTGGCAAGGTTGCGGCTATTCACCAGAAGGGTATTGGAAGGTAAAGTATAAAACGCCTTACTTATTAAGCTTAATCCTTTTCCTTAATACCTAACCCCCTATTATCAACCTTCGTTCAATTTTGGACGTATCTTTAATATATTATTAAGATTTTCTTCTTTTCTATTATTAATTTAATATGCCTCTTTGTTCCCCTACTAACTGCTCTTTTAAGCCGATTTCTTAGCGTATTCTGGCCTTGCTATTATATATAGAACCCTAACCTCCGCTAACTCGCAACTGGTGCTGGTCCTACTTAAATAACTTTGCCTGCATATCCTTAAAAGACCAGAAATCTGATAAGAGGATCCTAGAGGCCTGCAATAGGATATACTGCGTAAGGTTAAATACCTTTAGTTCTTATAATCGTTGCATGCGTATTAAGAGCGGTAGTTGCGTTAAGGTAGGTTTTCCTATCCTATAGATAGTTTTCTATTACTAACTTTAAGCTTTCCAATAGCCTAGGCCTAAGTGGCGGCGTACTTTCAATGTCCTTAACTACTATATCGCCCGGGCGCTTTCTTATTCCAGTGCCAATGCTAAGCGACTGGGTCAAATTTAAGATTATGCCACAGCCATCTATACCGCTTACAATTCCTAGCAAGCTAGCCAGTAACGCTTAATACAAGAGCAAGGTTAGTATACTAAGGATAGGGTAAAGGATGGGGATAATAAGAAGAAGGTCGCTATATACTACAAGAAGGAGTTCGCGTATACGCGTTAGGTTTTAAAAGAGCATAATATAATGCGTTATTAGGTAGGTTACCCTTCGGGTACCTAGTAAATAGGTAACTAATAGTTACCGTAGTAAGGTCTTAGTGGTTCTGGACTATACTAACCAGCTAACATCTCTATCCATTCCGGGCTTAAGCGTGTCTTTATTAACTATAAGCTTACGCTATAAGAGCTTTATTAGTACTGGTTTAGACCTAATATTAGTGTTAAGCGTTTAAGGATATCCGCCCTAGCTACACCTTATTATCCTGCGCCCGTTTTTATGCCTGCTTGTACCCCTACCAAGGGGTCTTATTCCTGTTAGCCATTACTTAGTGGCCCTATAGATACTAATCCTGCTTCTAAGGACAAGGCGTAGTAGCTCTAGGTATTTATGGTTTGGACTTATAGGATTTAGGATTTGTTCTTATATATAGTAGCAGTTAAGGGCCTTAATTAAGGTACTCGGAAGGCTTACGGAGAGGGCTTAGGAGCCTATAGGGAATGCAATACTAGCAAAATGCCCTATTAATTCCTATGCTATATATATAAAAAGGCTAAGGATGTCTCTTGCCCTAGGTTATAGCTTTAACCCTTATAGTTTCCAAAGCGTATCCGTTCCATATCTGGTTCACCGTAGCTACTTCTAAACCACCTTGGTATAGAATGGTAGCCATCTATTTCTTACTCTCTAGAGCCTTTTGCGGCCTACTATAAGCTTTCTTTTTAGGTTGTAATGATATAGTAGTATCAGAGCGCTTTCTGCGCCTTATAGATTGTAGACCTTGGTCTTAATATTCTTTTAGAATATCTTCGCAATACTTAAGGTGGTCCTCTGGTTCCCATATAAACTCTTTAACAGGCCAGCCTAGCCATTTAACTTTATACTGAAGCTTGTTCTTGACAGACTTATAGCATAGTATAGCTTTAACCTTATACCGCTCGCCCACCACCTTAGGGTGTTTAATTAGGCCTAGTTGGAAGTTCTTTTCTGGCGGTAGTCTATACCATAGCTCTAGTAGGTTTACATGAAACACTAGATGCATATAGGCTATAGATAGGGGTAGCTGGAGACAGTAGGCTAGCTTGCTAATTTATTTCTTAACTTAAAAGGGACCTAGGTATCTTATATTGAGCTTCTTTAATAGTTAATGGGTCTTGATATTTATTAAATATAAAAGAACCTCGTTACCTACTCCGAAATGCTTATCCTAGTATTTGCAGTTGTACTAAAGTTTCTGCTGCTCCTGAGTATCTTATAGGCTTTGCTTTATATGCTTCTATTACTCCTCCTATACCTTAAGGTACCCTTATACTCTCTAATGGATGTCCTTGGACTTTCTAGTAGGGTCCTATAATTGATCCTACTGTCTCAGCCAGTGATTATTGGGTATACTATTAAATCCTAATAATTAGATGCTATAGGCAATCTGGATTAGTGCGTACTAATATAATATATATTACTTTAAGTTGTAAGCGTACTCCGCATATAGAAGTAGCTTACACTAATTGTCTTATTAGTAGTTTAAATACATCTATAGGTAAGACTCCAGTTCCTAGTTCTAGCGTTCCGTTTACCCATCCGTCTACAGGTGGAAAGCCGTACTATAATAGTGGTCTATCTTTAAATAGAAGCATAGATCCGACCAGTATTGGCTTATAAAGACGCTGCCCCTATTAGTAATAATAGAGTGTGGCTAATCTACCTTAAGAAAGTATTTCTCCCTAATTAGGTTTGTAAGCGCTTGTGCATTAATTATCTTGTTAACGGGAAGGTATTAGACGTACTTCGAAAACCTATTAATAAGTACAAGAACTGAATTATATATTTATTCTTGCTTATCCTTAGATGGCGGGAGATCCGTAATGAAATCCATAGCGTAATATTGCTATGGTTCATTTATAGGAGGAACCGATTTAAGTAAACCCCACAGCTTATGCCTTTGGATTTTATATACTTAACACTTCTTATAGTGGCTAATATACTCCTTTGCTTCCTGCCTGAGCCTTAGCTAATAGTATTTGCGTTAAAGTAATTCCACTGTTTTAACTTAACCATAGTAGCCGCCTAGAGGATCATTGTGATTCTTTATAAGAATCTTCTGCCGTAGATTTGCTTTATGTGGCACCTAAACCTTACCATTTCTACGTAGTAGGCCCATTGGGTCTAGTTCCCAATTTTAGCACCTTACAGCTTTCTTTCCGTTACGTTTCCGGCCTACTTCCATATTAAAGATGGCATAGGAGGCGTCCCTCTGTTATACCTTACGGATAAGATCTGTTAACCTTTTAGATAGTTCCTAGGTGAAAGCTGTTTCGTCCTATACTGCTCTAAGTATAAGACTAGATGGTACTATAGATCTTACAACTCTTCAATACGCATATATTAGGAAGGCGGCTATAAGGTTAAAGTCCTTTAGTTATTACAGGGCTCCAAGTTCCAATTGCTCTATAGCTTTACTATTGGCTTAAGGGGATAGCTTAGCAATTAGAGGTAACGTATTACTAGGTTCCAAACTCATGTTAGGAATATCCTGTCTAGGCATATTCAGGCCCTTATTAGAAACGGACCGGGTACCAGCCGGAACACTACTAAATACTAATAGGGTTTGCATTACCTAAAACTTAATATATAGAGCTGTAGGTGCTTAAGCATCCCACACCTAGAGCTTGTTCTGTAATATAGGGAGTAAGATGTCTATTATCTACTTTCCGTCTCCCGTTTTAAAGCCTTTGGTATAGTCTGGCCGTCGTAACAGTTTATTAGTAGGGTTGCTTTCTCCTGGCTTATATTTAATCTCGAAATTAAAACGCGTAAGCTCCTCTGCCTATCTGGCTTGCCAAGGTATAAGCTCCTTTGTAGTTATAAAGTAGCGTAAATTATAATAATCTAAGAGTACACGAGTGGTATGGCTTGCGTACTTAAGGTAATGTCGCCACTATTTAAAGCAGTTAACTATAGCTAGTAGTTCCTTGTTGTAGGTATAATACCTAACTTTAGGGCTCTGGAATTTTCTGCTATAGAATGCTACTAGTCTCTAGTGGAGCTAGGTAGCGTCCAAATACCTATTAGGTTGGAGTAGGATGCCAGTAAGAGCAAAATTTAATATATTAGTAACTATTATTAGTGGTTAGTCTGGGTTAAAATGCCGCAGTAATAGAGCTTCTATAAACTTTACTTGTAGTTCCTAAAAGGCCTCCTATACCTTTCTAGGCCATATCTATGGTCTATACTACTTAGTTAGTCCCTTCTTAGTTTTTTTTCTTTCCGCCTTTAAGCCTTTTACTCCTTGGGTTGGGTCTTAGGAAGCTTCTGTAACGTAGTTAGATAGGTGCTAGGCGACGTCTAAGTAGTTATAGATAAAGCGCTTATAGAAATTGGCAAAGCCTAGGAATACTTAAATATCCCAGTAGCTCTCTAGCTCCGGCTACTCTTAGATCGTCTATACCCGTACTAGGTCTATAACTATATCCATAGGTGTTATAATATAACCCAGAAACTCGACCTGCTTGGTATTAAAGGTATATTTTAACGCCTTAGCGTAGAGGCCCTATTTATCTAAGCGTTCCAACACTTTGTGGACGTGCTGTTTATGCTAATCCTCATCTTTTAAGTAGATTAGGATGTCATCTAAATAGATAATATATGTACGATTAATAAGTCCCCTTAAGGCTCTGTAAATATACGACTGGAATGTCGTAGGCGTATTAGCTAGCCCAAAAGGTATTACCAGATACTTAAAGTGGCCATATTAGGTTTTAAAAGTAGTCTTCCACTCGTCCCCTTCTTTAATACGGAGCCTATAATAGGCGTCTTATAGATCTAGCTTTATGAAGATCTTCGCCCTAGATAATTAATCCAGCATTTTACTAACTAGTGGTAGTAGGTAACGGTTCTTAATTGTTACTTTATTAAGACTATGGTAGTCTACGTATAGCCTTATAGTTCTATCTAGTTTTAGGACGAAGAGGATTAGTGCGCCCACTAGTAACTTACTAGGCTGGATCCATCCCTTTTCTATTAAACTATTAAGGTACTCCCGCAGGATTTTAAGCTCTTTGCGAGAGAGGTTATAGATAGGAAGGTTTGGGGGTACTTTACCCTCTTTTAGATTAATTGCATAATCATATTCTAAGCTCTACGTAAGGACTCTGGCTCATCTGCCTAAAAATACCCTTAGTAAGTCCCTTAGGCCTAATGGAATATTTAACAAATTAGGGTCGCGCTTGTCCTCCATATTATCTTTAGGTAGATCCCGGAGCTCCCTTAGGACGCTCGCGGGTAGCGTTATACGCTATAGCGGTTGTTTGTACATAGTTGCTACTATACATTAAACAGTTACATGTGGCAGCCAGTAGAGGGTAGGGAATTCTTTAACGCAACGTTTAAGGTGCCGTAGCATATTCTCTATATATTACTTAAGCCATAGTAACCCGTGATGATAAAAGTATCTTATAAGATCTTTGAGATCGCCACTTCCCTGTAATATCTCCGCGACCTATCCGGCAGTTCCCCATAGGGTGTCTATTATAGAGGGGTTATCGCCTATACTAGGCTCTATACCCGTCTTGCTATAGAACAGGGGTTGGATCCGATACTCCTTTGGGTATAGAATATATACTATTTTATCTGGCTCTACATCCTCTAGGATATATTTAAGACTTATTAGTAATATACGCCCTTCTAATTCCTTATTGTTCCACTATTTAAAGGTTCCTATTTTAAAGCGTATCTTAGAATCTGCTTCCGCGAGCTAAGGGTATTTAAGGATAAGGTTATAACCTGCGAAGTTAGCTGCCTAGAAGGGCTGCGGGCTAACCACCTTAGTGCGGTTATGTATATTGGCTACTAACACCATAAGCTTATACGCACTGTGCAGTTTAATCTAATACTTATTTAGGAAGCCTGTAATAGGTTTCTACCACCTTTATAATAGAATAAGCTCATACTCTTTTGCCAAGTTATACCGTATAAGATTGATTTCGGCGCCACTATTATATAGTACTTGGAGCTGCCGTATTTTACTAGTAGGGAGTATTATTTCTAGCTTAATAGTAATACAAAGAGTCTTCCCTTCTGTATCTTACCCTAGTTATAACTGGGAAAGGTCCGTAACTAGGGCTTTTCTTTTTTTAGGTTAGTGCAACTATTGCCCTACTTGCCCTTCTAATAAGCTTTACCTCCGGGGAAGCTTTCTCTTGGCTTTTTAGGGTTGTCTTATAAGGGTATTAGATAGGTGCTAGATTGGCCCTAGAACTCTTTCCTATTACTTAGGTTTCCTAACTTCAACCCTTCTAACGTTCTCTTTAAGAAAGGTTTCTTTGAAGGCTAGGACTGCCTTATATTACTATTACGGTGCCCGCGCTTCTAGTGACCCCCTAAATTTCTACCAGAAGAGGTCTAGTTCCTTACCGCTTCCTCAGCATTTAGAACCGCTCGTTTAAAATTAGCATATATAGTAATCCTTAACAGGGCTCCCACGCGCCTTACTTTATTATAAATTAGTGGCTTTATTCTAGCCTAGATAAATCCAATCTTCTCTTTCTTGCGGATGCTGCCATTTTTGTTTTTAAAGGGCTCTGGATCTATCTGTTAAGCTTAGGTTTCTATATAGTTTATAAACTAGCGGAAATCCTTGTTATTACGCTGTATACCATTCTAGAATTGCTCCGCGTTACTATATTATATAATATACGGATCCTAGATCTAATTCTTTAGAAAGGTTTATAGCTATGGCCATATAATAATTTAATCTTTGTTAAGCTAACTAAGTATAATCTAGTTTAGTAACAGATCTTTAATCTTGCTAATAATCTATTAGGTATATTCTTTGGTATTATCTTATATTATTAGTATCTTAAAGAAGTTATCCATTTCGCGGACCTAATTATCTAAGTGGTAAGCCTTGGGTCTAGGGCGGAGTTCTAGACTATTAAAGGCCTTGGCTAGTCGGTCTATATCTTTCTTCTACTTATTACGTAAATGCCTCTCTAAATCTTCCACACCTCCTTAGAAGGGTATAGGGTAACCCCTAGGGAGTCCTTAGTCTTAGCCCAATTATAAAAGATTTTATCCAGTCTAAATTAAGTTTTGCCAGACCTGGATCTGCCCCTAGAGGTTTCTAACATATTTATTAATGGCTCCCTCCCGCATAGCTTCCAAGAGCCTTATAATGGCTTCCTAATATCCTCCTTATAGAAGATTGGTATGGGGCTCCTAACTTCCTAGGCTCTAGCTTAGGGAGGCTCTGGCTATGGAGGTAGTGTTAGTACTAATAGCTAGTATAGGTTTCCTAACAAGGCTTAAGTCTCAAGTTAGTAATTAGGTTGAGTTACCTAAAGGGGTAGGCCCGCTTAGCTTATAAACAGTCTGTATACCACCACTATACTAATTATAGGCCGGTGGTCTTTTAGGAGGGTTCCGGTTAGGTCCCTAGTTAGACGTGTTAGTATATTCCTCTGGCATTTCTAGCTTAGGGGAAGATCTTAAGGTCGCCTCTGGCGCTTAATCTTCCAATTAGCCTAGGTGGGGCCGGAGGGGTTCTGGTTGCTTTCCGGCGGCGTTATATCCGTTATAGAGGGTGTCTGCGTTTTCCTCAGCGGTAACTGTAGGTGTGCGAGAGTCTTCGAGCTCCTGGTGCATCTGGGTGTTAGGGCTCGTTTGGCCGTCTTGTCTAGAGGTTTATATTGTCGTAATCTCTTGCTGTTAAAGGGACCTTCTTACCTTAATATAACGGCTTTCTATAAGGTATCCGTGGAGTTTCCATTTAGGTTATCGCGAGATTTTTAAGGTAGGATGGTGGGTGTAAACAAAAATGTAAATAAATAATTTTGTTCTTGAGCCAGCTGCCCTTCTAAATGGAGTAGGAAGGATTCGAATGTAAGGGGACTTTATAGATAGGGGGCTATAAGAACACGATTATAGGAACAGATAGATTATAGAGGAGACGAATCCTTAAGGAGGTAAGGCCTCTGGGATCGTGGAGACTATATACTAGGGGCACGTGCCTCTGGCATGTGACCGACGGACGTCCAAGGGGTGTCCAGGGGTTGCCCTAAGGGCAACCTAAGGTACCGCAATAATATCCCTTACAAGAAGACACATACGTATAGAGGGATAATAGTGCACTGTAAGGAACAAAAGAGTGTTTAATTAATAGCTTTGCGTTTTGTTATAATAACGCATACCAAATTTATAAAGACGCTAAGTATGGCGCAAGCTATTGGCTATAAGAGCTATTGTTCTCTAAGTTTAGAGGAACCAACGAACCAGCTCATAGATTAGATATTAAAGACGATGAGTTTAACATAGGTAAAGTATTTACCAACAACAAGGCAATAAAGGCAGCTTACTAGGAGTATGCAGACCTTAGAGAAGTTGAAATAGAAGTAGAGACTAAGACCATTACAGGATAGGGTTTAGTAATAGGTATTATAACACCATTAGATATAATTTCTATTGCTTTATAAGATAATAGAAGTAATATTTAGAAGAAACTAGGTAAGTAGATAACTGCTAGTGCTAGCTTATTACTTAATAAAGGTAAAAGGCCATAGGTCTAAGATTCTTACGAAGAGATAAGGAAGGCTCCAGACTCGCAAGATGTAATAAGGACAGCTTAGGAACCCATAATAGATAAAAACCAATAGGAAAAAGCAGCAGCTTAGTTTAAGGCATATTATATAAGTATAGGACGAAAGTTTAAGAACCGTAAGTTTGGGGAATAAGTAAGAACGTTAGCAATTCTAGGTAAATATAGTGTTCAGCCTAAAGATTGAAAAATTAATACTAAGATTAAGAAGTAAGAAGACTTTGTAGATCTAGCTACAAGACACAGAAAATAAGAAAGTATAGATAAGTTTAGGTAATAAATTATCGCATAGCAAGAGTAAAAGCTAGACCATAGATTAGCTAAGCTAGGTCGTACTAAGGATAGAGCACCTGTATAAAGAGTTACTAATAGGCCTAAGACAGGCACGCTAAGAGTAAAGTAGTTAAATGAACTAGAATAAGAAGAGGATCTAGATATCCCAGTTAGGTTTAAAGAAAGATACACTAAAGGATATTACGATGTAGTAATAACAAGGTACTTTCTTATAGACAAACTATACACACTAAACCAGTTATATAGAAAGTGGTATAGGCAACGATATAATAACAAATAGGAAGACTTTTATATATAGCTAGATAAAAAAGTTATCTAAAACTAACCTATTATAGAAAAACGCATAAGTTACATTAAAGGAGCATTAATTATAATGTTAAGGAACCTAAAAGAGGGATCTAGGGACTAAAGAAGCGAGCGGCAAATCTTAGTACCTATAGCGGAAATACCAGTAGTTAGGTTAACTAGGTATAGGTTTAAACTTAAAAATAAAGATAAGTTAAGAGTTAACCTAAGTTACCTAGCGCATTATATACTATTGTGGATAGCTTATATGGATGACGTGTGTAATATATATAGGGTACTAAAAAATAAGAACCGGAAATATCTAGTAAGGATATATTAGGCACCCGAAGAAAAGTGGTTTAGAGACGCTAAGTATATACATAGATAGCACCTAGTAGAAGTTTAGGAGTTAGGTAACTTAATACTTTAACTAGAAAGATTCCTTATGGAAGAATACCTAGATAGATAATAGTGGTGGGACTACCTAGAGAATACTTATCTATGGCATATAGAGGATAAAAAGCAAACTAAGTATTGGCTAAAAGTGGACTAAGTATAAGTAGGATCTAGCAGCCAATAGTTAGGAAAAGGGGAGGCCTATAAAACTAGAGGGAACCAGTAGTAGAGCCTTAGACCCTTAAGGGAATTTAAGGATAATACCTAAATTTATAAGTTAAGTGGCAGGATTAGCAGTTTAAAGCACTAGTAGATAGTAAAGCAATAAGAAACCACATATTACCAGTAGTAGTAAAAAGGATAGGGTTACTATATAGATAGAAGGAACACCTATATCCACTTATAATAATTTTAGGAGATTAGATAGCCTATAGTAGAGGCATTATTAATCTTAAAACAGGACTTATTTAGTTAACTATTAAAGGGAGACTAGTTAGAATATCTTTTAATATCCTACTATTAGGACAAAACAAGGCAATACTAGGAATGCCTTGGTTATAAAAATACAATCTAAAGATTAATTGGGTTATAGGTTAGGTTAATATTAGGGATACATAATAATATAAAATATAATAGCAAACTAAGTTAATATGGTACTAAGTTGGAGTAATATATAAAGAGACTAAGCGAGGCTTAAGTTATGTACTAAAGAGATACCATAAGTATAGTAAAAAGCTATAGTTACCAGAAAGTGAGAAGCTGTTAGAGTATATAGCATAGGACTATAAGATAGAGTTAGAACTAGGAATAAGTCTAAGGTTCTTTCTAATTTATAAGCTTACTAAAACCAAGTTAGTAGCACTTAAGGAGTTTGTCCAGGAGAACTTATAAAAGGGATATATTAGACCATTGTAGTTATTAGTAGGATATCTAGTGTTGTTTATTCCAAAGAAAAACGGAAAACTTAGGATGTGTATAGACTATAGATAGCTAAAAAGCATTACTAGAAAGGACAGGTATCCTTTACCTTTAATTAGCAAGATCTAAGATAGGATAGGTAATATAAAGATCTTTACAAAGATAAATCTAAAATGGGCGTACCATTAGATTAGAATTAAGGAAGGTAACAAATAAAAGGCAGCCTTTAGGTTAAAGGAAGGACTATATAAGCTATTAGTTATATAATTCAGACTTATAAACGCACTAGTGACGTTCTAGAAGCGAATTAATAGTATATTAGGAGAACACCTTAATGAATTTATTATAGTATACCTTAACGATATTATTATTTACTTAGCAAGTAAGAAAGAATATAGAGAATATATTAAGTAGGTCTTAAAAAGGCTATAAAAAGAATAGATACTAGTAGCAATTAAGAAATACAAGTTCTTTACTAGGAAAACCGATTTTATAGGATTTATTATTAAACTAGGATATATTAGTATGGACCTAAAAAAAAATTAAAGCTATAGTTAGTTAGCAAGAACTAGAGAATATTACATAGTTAAGATTATTCCTAGGGTTTTGCAACTACTACAAAAGGTTTATTATATAGTGGTTAAAGAATATTAAGCCGTTTACTTAATTAACAAAGAAAGAGGAACTATGGATATAGGCTAGTAAAAGAAGTTGTTTAAGGAGCTTAAAGAGTTGTTTACCTAGGAACTAATCCTTAAGATCTACTAACTAAAGTTAGAAACGGTTGTTAAAACAGATATATTAGACTTCGCACTAGGAGTATGTTTACTATAAAAGCACTAAAACGCATAGCACCCAGTAGCGTACTATAGTTAAAAGATAACACTACCAGAACTAAACTATAACATCTATAATAAGGAGTTATTAGGTATAGTTATAGTGTTAAAGAAATAGAGAGCATTCTTATAAGGCATAAAGAAACCATTTATAGTTAAGATAGACTATAAGAACCTTATAGGATTTCTAATAATAAAGGAACTCAACCAAAGACAGGTTAGATAGGCGGAAATGCTTACAAAATATTATTTTAAGATTTAGTATACTAAAGGTATAGATAATACACAAGTAGATGCTCTAAGCAGGAAAGCTAAATTATAAAACGATAAGGAGCTATTAGGGGCTTTACTATAAAAAGATTAAGATAAACTAATTAGGTATAATTACCCAAAAATTATAGCTACTAAAAAAAGTTAGATCTATAAGTTACTAAAAAGTAATTAGATATAGAAGATCTAAGAAGTATAGGCAGAGGATCTAGACTTAGAGCAGTATAAAAACTAAAAAGCTACTTATATTCTAAAGGTAATTACAGAGGATTTTATAAAAGAGTTTTATAAAGGAATAACATAGGGACACAACAGAGCTACAGGCTTAGTATTAAGACTTTAAGAGGAGCACATTATTTAAGGAATCTAGGGACTAGCGAGATAAGTTATAAAGGAATATCTAGATTGCTAAAGAAACAAATTAATAAAACATAAGCTATATAGAGGGCTACAACCTATTAAAACACTAGAAAAACTATAGGAGGTTATATTATAGGACTTTATTATTAAGTTACCAAAGTTAAGAAATCCTATTATAGGATAAGATTATAATATAATCTTAGTAATAGCGGATAAGCTTACAAAGTAGGGATACTTTATAGTATGTATAAAGGAAATATCTATAGAGGATATAGCTAGAATCTATATTAAGTAAGTATTTACAAGATACAGAGCACTAGATAAGATTATATTAGATAGAGATCTAAGATTTATAGCAGTATTCTAGGAGGTATTTTTAGCCAAATAAGGAGTTTACGTAGTGTCACGAGACGAGGTCAAGGAGGCTCTGAGAAGTCGTAGCATTGACTAGGTACACGACAGGATGTTGCACGAAGGTGCAAGAGGTGCGTAGGCACCGTAGCTCTATATACTGTGGGTGCCAAGGCTCGCCTATAGCGAGCCCTTGGCGGTGCTACAGCCGGAATCCATAACACTTTCCCCCCCCTAATACAAAGCCGAAGTCCCTTGAGGCAGATCCTCCCCTTATGCGTAGTACTGTGGTACTCGTTGGCGACTAGCAAAGTGTTTTTTTTTTTAAGGTGTTCGCTAGTAGACGTTGCACGAACAATTGGCTGGGGTGTTCGCTGGCAGGTGTTGCACGAACGGTTAACTAAGGTAACGATTTAATAGGTACTTGATGTCTAAGGTGTCTTATAACTATTCTTCTAAGTTTGTTGAGTCGTAGATAACTGTTTATAGTCATAGTTCGAAGTAGTATCCTCACAGCGAGACAGTGGGTGCTGGTCTTGCTCAGCGGGAGCTCACAGCGGGAACAGTGGTGCTGGTCTTAGATCGGCGTCGTCGTAGTTGTATGCACAGGCAAGTAGAATCGTAGAGACAGTAGACAGAGATAGAGACGTTAACGCGCTAGGAATCGAGAGGTAGATTAAGGGCATCAAATTTCGTCGGCCAACGGTCGGTACGAGTTAAAGTCGTCGTGCCGGCTCTATAGGCGGTAGGTGAAGCCTATGCGAGTCGTTGGGGTGCAACATAATGTCACGAGACGAGGTCAAGGAGGCTCTGAGAAGTCGTAGCATTGACTAGGTACACGACAGGATGTTGCACGAAGGTGCAAGAGGTGCGTAGGCACCGTGGCTCTATATACTGTGGGTGCCAAGGCTCGCCTATGGCGAGCCCTTGGCGGTGCTACAGCCGGAATCCGTGACACGTAGTAATATTAACAGCGTATTATCCGCAGACAGATAGATAAACGGAAAGACTAAACTAGACACTAGAACAGTATCTAAGGCATTATATTAATTATGCATAAAATAATTGGGTATTGTTATTACCAGTTATATAGTTTATATACAACGCAATACTATAAGAAGGAATAGGAACATTACTATTTAAGGCGAATTACGGGTATAAGCCAAGAATATTATTATTACTATATTAAGTAAAGAAAACAAGTAGCACAGCTAAGTAAAAAATGGAGACTTTAATAAATCTTTATACAGACCTTAAGGAAACAGTCAAACTAGTATAAGAGCAAATAAAAAGGTACTATAATGCTAAGAGATCTAAGGGACCAGATCTTAAGGAGGGAGATAAAGTGTAGCTACTACACAAAATTTTTAAAAGTCGACGACTAAGCAAGAAGTTGGACTATATTAGACTAGGGCCTTTTAAAATCACGCAGAGAATTTTATTAGTTATGTTTAAGTTAAACCTATTAGCCAAAATAAGAATCTACCCTATATAGCACATTATAATGCTAGAGCCAGCATATAGGAATGTTAAGCTACTAGTTTATAAGGCAGACATATACAGAGGATAGGAAGAAGATAAATAGCAAGTTTTAAAAATTATTAGTTATAAGGACGTTAATAATAAAACGTAGTATAAAGTAAAGTGAATAGGCTACAGTAAGACTACCTAGGAGCCACTAAGCAACCTAGAGAACGCTATAGGAAAGGTATAGGAGTATTAAAAGAAAAAGGGTTAGATAGCATTAATAAGGAAGGATCGCCAAAGAACGAGTTACCTAAGGGGGACTTAAGAGGAGTAATTACTAAGTTACTTAGAGTTGTTTCCCTTATAGGGGGAGAGTCCGTTTTTTTGTTACTAAGTTCCTATAGACCTTATTCCATAAGTTTCTACTTCTTAAAACGAACCTTTTTACAACCCTTCTTAAGACGGATTAACCGAGCAGACGTAGCCAGTTAAGAGTTAAGGGCCTATTATTAAGCGTTAGCGGCCTCTTGCTTAGCGTCCCAAGAATAGCAAAGTTTAGCCAGCGCCACTAAGAGCTTATTATTAAGCTTTATAGCGGCAGATTAAATACAAGACCCTATAATAAGTTACTTAGAGAACTTAAAGACTATTAAGAGTTATAGGATGCGTATACTTAGCGTTAAAAACAGAGCGAAGGTTATAGAATAATTAAATGTTTACTTTAGTGCACTCTAAGCAAGAGGATGGTTGTTAAGATAAGGGACTTGCCAGTATAACACAAACTAACCCCTCTTTCGCGCAATAAGAACATAGAGATAGCATCACTTTACCCAGCGATAGTATGGCAGCTATAGTGCGAGTATAATAAACAGTGGAAGAGAAAGAAGATGCTTTAGGTATAATAAGTAAAGATATTAACCAGATTAATTAGACGGACATTACACCTCTAGTAGACAACTTAGAGATGTTAGGAATCTTTAAGGACAAAGATAAAGAGAAGGGAGATAGTATTACGGACAGCTTAAGTATAATATTACGACTACTAGGAGAGGAGTTAGTAAAAGCTAGTTGGTTAATATAGGTACAGTCTAGGATAGAACCGGTGGAACTATATAATAAGAACTAGTAACTAAGTCACGTAATATAATCTATATAATTTATACAATTTATAAGATCTGTAATAGAGCAGATAGAGCATAAATACCTTATAGAGTGAAGGGGGTTTCTTAGGAGTAAGGTTGTGTATTTAAAGGACTACAGTCCTTACCTAGATAGTTCTCTCTTTGTAGTAAATCTTAGAATATAATTGGAGTTAATCTGTTAGGCAACTACTCCACTAGTTATTATTAAGTTGTTAACCTCTTGTTTACCTATATACCTAGCCTATTAATGAATCCACCGTAGTAACTACTACAAGGTTCCGTTATAAGTGGGCGGGCCATACGGCTAAGCGGGCCAATCCTTAGAGAGCACTAAGGCACAATTACTTAGTAGTAAGGCATGTGCGAGGCAATTCCTGTAACGGGACTAGCCCAGTTATAGTAGGAATGTCTTGGTGAAACACTCGACAGATAAATTTTGACGCTTTAATTAAATTCTGCCCAATTCTGCCAAGTCGATTAAATTTTACTAAATTCCGCCAACTTAATTAAGTTCCACTAAATTCCACTAACGTAATAGAATTTGGTCGAAACCTGTTAAAATCCGCGTAGGCTTGTGCCCACGCGTCCGCTGCCAAGACCTTAAATATTTAGTTATACATTTCCTATATTCCTTTCTCTTCTTTACGCAACATCTTGTTCTCTATAAGAGCTATATACCCTTAGATTTAGATAGAATTTATATTATTCCTTTAAATCTTCCTTAAAGCCTCTTCGCGCCCTTATATTACGTTGCGTTAAAAACAACTACTATTAAAATAGCAAACAACCTTAAATTCTACGCGTTAACCACAAGCATTATAACCCTAGTTAGGGAACAGTTAACTACAATATAAGAAGCCTTTATAGATACTTTAGCTTAGTAGCGGGCTGCACTAGAAGCCTAGCATTAGCGATTAATAGAAACACTCCGCGAAGAACTCCGTAACGTTAAAACACTTACGTTAGAGACTATAATACCGCCTATAAACGAAATTAAAGTAACTGTATCTAAGCCTAGCCCCTTAAACGCGAACTTTAAACCAGTAATGGTAACTTAACCCGTATCTATAACAAATTTAATACCTATTATAAAATTTAAAAAGCTTCCTAATCCTCCAATATTTAATAGAAATTAAAATAACCTATATCCCTTTATAACCAAGCTCCATATTAAACTCTTAATAAACTACAATCGATACCCTACCAAAGCTAGCAAAATTGGCTATAGAATGTCTTGTTTAAGTAAAAACACTGCACAAACTATAGATCTATTCTTCTGTAACGGCACTTTTGTTAATTTTAAAATCTTTATCTCCCTACTAGAATAAACATACGATGACGCCAGCCGTAAATATACAGCAGTTACTAAACTTAAAAACCTATAACAACGGAACTAAGAATTTACCAGCTTCTTTTCGGAATTTTTAGGCCTTATTAGTAAACTAGATTAGAATAAAGCCGCTAAAGTTACTACCCTTTAACGAGCCATTTTGGATAAGATTAGAGCCTAGTTAGTAGGCAAGAAACTACTAAAAGACCTACCTAAATTCGCTATAATATATCAACAAATTAATAAGGACCTTTAATATAATAAATAAACTTATTCTCTAAAGCTAACTATTATTATTCATTGCTTAACGTCCGATTCGGATCCCTGTTGGGCCCACGCGGACTACTCCTTATATACATATAGGGAGAAAACTCTATTTGAGAAAACCCGTGATCCGTCTCCCTGCCTTTTAGGGCTTGCTTATAAGTCGCCTATGAGTTACTAGTGGTGCTCTACTACCTTACTTTTTAACCTCCTTAGGAACCACTGCTGCCGTAACAAACCTATGGACGCGCTAGTATTATACACTATACTCTACTCCTGTAGAGTTATTAGGGGGCGCCTATTACTCGCCCCTTTGCCTTCTATTACTATTTCCTTTATAACCTAGAACTAGTCTAGCATATTTTAGCTAATAAGCCACCAGGTAGCCGCCTTAAGGCCTTCCTATATTAAGAGTAGTGTATTATAGTTTTCTATACTAGCTGCTAAGAGTATTGCTTCTTGGCTGGTGTGTAAGGGGCATAATAGTATTATATGTTTTAGTGTCTGTTTTAGCTAGCTATATTTGCATCTTAGGCTACCTACTAGAACACCTACCTAGTAAAGCTAATCTTTTAGTCCTATTATTCCTGTTCTTAAGAGTGTTGCTATTATATTTTCTGCCTTTATTAGGCCCTTTTGGAGCCCTTAGGTATTTACCCCCTATAGTATTACCTATACTATGGCTTGGGTTCCCCTTGCCTAAGTCTACCTCTGTACCTTTAACTCCTATTTGTCTCTCTAGCGTCGGTCTAACCAGTATTATATTGCGGTAGATGGTTTTCTAGTACTTTTTTATGCTTTACTTTGGCTCCTTTCTCTCCCTTATTATTATCTTTATTGGCCTTTTACGCGTTTCCCTTTCTCCTCTATATAGGCCTGGGCCCTAGCGCTGCACTATTCTTCTTCTGCTTTCTTTACCTGTTTTTCTAATATATCTTCCCTACTTTGGGGTTATTGGTTCCTTCTCCTATAGGGCACCCTAGGGTCCCTTTATAGTTTGTTTAGGCGTGTCTTAATATACTTTATAACGTTAGAGTTGCGTTCCTTTTACACCCTTTATATTGCATCAGCTTTAATATATAGTTATAGGGGGGGAATATTGGCTTCCTTCTTAAGCAGTGCTGTAGCCGTTTGCTTATACCCGCCTATTATACTTTTAAGGCAGGCTGTTTGGACCTTTTAGAGTGGTTTAAAGAGTAATTTAGGGGGGCCTTTTTTAGTTTCTCTAGTGGCCCAAATACTAGATCTATATGTTATAGTTAGCCAGATAACTGCTGTATATAGTAGGTGTAACCTCTGGAAGCATGGACCCTATGTAGAATTAACGATCCTGGATATAGCGATATACTATACTTAGCCCTTATAGGCCGCTTGCGCTGTATATATGCTCTACTAGAGCTTGCTATCTACCTACACTTCTAATACCTTTAGGCCTTGAACCGGTTAACCCCTAAAGCCTTAGATATAGATTGTATGCTAAAGATTTATAGATTAGTTACGTTTTCTTATAAAATAGATTAGCTGGTATTTCTCTAGTAAGAATTAGACTCTATATTGTCTTGCCCATTCTATATAGGTATTATAGGCTTTCTTTAGTGTCCTACAGTTCTTTGCGGCTGTTGGCCTATATATAATTAGGTTTATATTATTAATAAAGCCTATCCCCTAAGTCGCCCCTTCCTTAAAGGTGTTAAGCAGGTTGCTTATAAAGAAGAGAAAGAGTATAGGCGACAGAGGTAATCCTTATAGTATTCCTATTATAACTGCGATAGGGGGGCTCTAGTATTTGTTAAAGACTAGTAATATTTCTTTCTGGCCTATAAATCCTTAAATAAATTAAATAATCTATTTTAGGAAGCCCTTTGCCCTAAGGATGTATAGGAGACGCTTATAGGGTATATTGTTATAGGCGCCGCTAATATCTAGGCTAAGTATTAATACTATAAAGTCCTTTCGCATAGCCTATATAGTTTTAATGGTAGTAGCGAGTAGTGTAAGTGCTGATAGCGTTAAGCGATTCTTTCTTGCCCCTATTTAGCTTTATAGTAGTAGGGCGTGTTCCTCTGCCGTGTCTGCTATATAGTCCGCTATAACCTTTTTTAAGATCTTGCTTAGGGTGTTTTTTAAGGCAATAGGGCGGTAGCTTTCTGGGATTAAGTAGTCTGCTTTACCTTCTTTTTATAAGATAACTGTTGTTATGGATCTTCTAAGTTGCGGGTAGTAGCCTATTATAAAGTATGCTCTGGCTACGTCTGCAAGCTAAGGTGCTATAAGTGGTCCATAGGTCTTTAGGGCTTTATTTAGGATCCTATTTAGTCCTAGTGCTGTGTTATTTAAGAGGCGGCTAATAGTTCTAGCTATTTCTTTAGTTATTATGTTGCTGTTAACCCTTAGGTAAGTTACTGGTGTTTTACTAGTAATATTGCTAAGGTCTACTAGAGCTGGTTAAGGGAAAAATCTTTCTATAAAGATCTTTACCTTTTTATTATTATTGTTTGTGGCCTGTAGTTCGCCTGCTCTTTATAGGGGTAGTAGGTGTAGATCTTCTACTAGGTATCCTACCTTTTTCTTTACCTATTTTGTTATGGTCTAAAGGCCCTTATTATAGGGGAGACTTAAATTAATAGTATATTTGTTTATAAACTGTCTCTAGTTATTCCTTGCTTTTTTTCTTAGGGTATTCTTTAGCTGGTTTCTTGTGTCTTTATATCATCTCTTATCCTTAGAATTGTGGCTGCTTATATATTTCCTCCTTGCTCGTTGTTGGCTGGCTATAAGGGCCGCGTACTATACAGACTATATGTGTCGCATGTAGGGGCCTAGTTTTAAAACCGGGTAGTGCTCTTTTAGCCTACTTTTAATTACTGCCTGGATTCTTTCTAGTCTTTAATTAATTTCCTTAGGGGTAGCCAATAAGCCTTGCTTGTTTAGTATTAGGTGGATTTCTTTTAGGTCTTAGAGTTGTTATTTAATTATATTAAGGAAGCTATTTATGTTAAGCTTTCTTATTGCGTATCTTTTACCATTTGGTTACGCCTTAATGTCCAGATCTAGTTGTATCTGGATAGGGATATAGTCTAAGGTAAGTGCCTATTCTTCTTTAGGGGAGCACCTTTTGAGTCTCTAGTATAGGTTTTCGTCTATAATTATAAGGTTAATTATACTTTTAGCAGTACCCTATTGCCATATAATTGCACCTAGGGGGGTAGCTAGCTTAAGGCCCCCATTGTTTATAGCTTTTAGTAGGCACTCTACCTGTTAATTAGCAGCAACATAGATGCCCCTCTACTATAGGTAGTGGAGGTTTATATCTCCTAGTAAAATAAACTCTGCGTATTCAGTTTCTAGCAAGCTTATTATAGATATAATATTCTCTATCTATGCTACCCCTTTAACCCTAGGGTTATAGACATTAATAATTTATACTAGTCCCCTATATATCTAGATAGTTATAACTACAATATCTGGGTTAACTGCCTGCTATAACTATAAGGTAAGGCTAATATTTTTACTAATTATAAAGCATACGCGTGTGGCTGCTTTTGGTTTATGCAGAAGCTAAAATCCTTAGGGGTAGTATATTAATTATATATAGGTATTGTAATACGGCTCTTATATAGCAAGAATATGGTGTTTCTCTAGGTCTAGACTGTCTAGTAGGGGCCTTGCTAGACGGTGGTTTGTATTGCCGTAGTTGTACTATATAATGGTCAAGTAGCGGACCCCTGGCGGGGGTCCTTCGCCTCTTCTTTGCTCCTTGCTTCTTCTGTTTCCACTTTCTTTAAAATGTTTAGAACTTCTATCTCCTGTATTTACTCCCTGGCTACTACTTATTTTATATAAAGCTTTTTATTCCTATATCTTATGTTTCTACTAGCCTTTCTAAATCTAAATCTATTATTGCCTCCGGTTCTTCCCCTGTTCTTGCCGGTTGGCTATATGCCCCTTATAAGCCAGCTGTATGTATTATATTTACCGTGTTAAATCTAATTTTTAATTATCCCGGCCTTAAACTTACTATAGCCGTCTATAGGGGTCTTCCTACTGGGCGTCCTCTCCCTTGTGTCCTATATGTCCCTTATGTCCCTGTTTGGTCTAGTGATATCGCGCGGCGTCGCTTTTGGCCCGTTAAGGCTTAGGATAGCTGGCTTAGCCCCCTAGTGTTAAAGGTAGGAAACGCTAGGAAGACACCTATATCCCCCTAGCTTATTACCTATTGTTTCCATTTATATAACCTAGCGTACAGTTATTCCTATAGCTATTAAGCCCTTTCCTTCCGTCTTCTATATTTAATGCAGTCTTCTCTCTCCCACGCCTTATGTGTGCTTTGGTGACAGTTCGCGCATTTTATTTGGTCTTGATTTATATATTGTCTTATATTATAGGGGCCTATATAGTGGCCGCAGCATACCTGTGCTACGTATGTGGATTGGGTGTGTCCCTATTATATATAGTAATAATATTGTTCTAGGTGTAGTCTGTGGTTATAGAGCCTTGTGTTATATATAAGGCTATTTATAATTATTCCTTTTTAAATAAGGAGTTTTTGCATTCCTGGTATATATACGCTGATAATAAGGGAGCTATATATTTATCTATTATCTCCCTAGTAAGTCTCTGGCGCCCCTTATATCCTCTTATTATTCTTATTATATGCTTGGTTTATATTTTTCTGTTAAAGCTATTAGATTTAGGTAATTATAAGTTCTAGTATAAGGCGTTCCGTTTATTTTACTATCTTCTATATAGTTGCTGTATTGTCCGTTTAGCATCCCCTTTCTACCCTAAGGCTTATGGGAACCAATAGGACTTTAACTGGGTAATCTTTATAAAGCACTTTTATGCTAATACGCTCTCCTAGCCTGTCCCCTACCCTTATGGCCCGTTTCTTTGCCTATTAGTCCTTTAGGGTAACTCTAATGTCTCCACTCCTAAGATGTTGGACTGTGACGGCGTTATAGACCTCCTTATAAATCTTTATAAAAACTTCTATTTTTGATTATCCCCTAAGTTCCTCTACCTTTTCTATATTTGGTCGTATTGTGATTATATGCCCAGTTATTGTTTTTAGGGGGGTAGGTTCCCTATACTATAGGAGCGCAGCTACGGCGGCCCAGGTGCAGTTTGCCTATAGGGGGGGTTTTATTTATCTTTAATTTTATTTAGCCGTTAGAGGATTTAATTAAGGGTTTATTAGAGGGGCGCCTAAGGTTTACTGGACTAGAGCTATTCTGCTAGCTGTATTAGTTTATAATAGCTAATAGATACTCCCCTATAGTTCCAGATACTAGACGCGTCTAATAGGCTTTATATTTTATTAGATGCCTTCTTAATTGGGGTATTTCCGCTTTCTGGTATGGTATTCACCCGTCCTTATTGTTGTTGTAGGGGGCCATTGTTAGGTATAGGTCTGGCGGTCGCGCGCGACTGCGTACCACCGTCGTTCCACCTGTGCCTCCCCTGTAATGCATGTATCTTAGGGGATTATTAGGGTGTTTTTCAGGGTTCTTTTGGTTGGTTTGGTCTTTTTGGGCCGGGTATAGCAAGAGCTCCAAAAGTCGTTTTCTAAAGTTCTAGTCTAAAGCTAACTACGCCGTATATTTAAAACTCTATAAAACCAATATATACCCTAAAACGCGATCCCTCTCCAAACCTAAAAAGTTCTATATATAACCCTATAGACCTTAATACCACTTAATCTTATACACCCTTAGGAACTAACAAATAAAGAACTTAAGCCATAAACGGAGAATGCTTTAGATGTGGTAAAAAAGAATATATTTAAAAGAATTACCAAACTTACCCTTTTAAAAAGGTCCGCCGTAGTTCCTCCCGGTCATTAAATCGCACTTATTCTTTAAGTTATACTTACTCCTTAACTCGCACTTATTCTATAAATTGTACTTAGACGCTATAAAGCACCTCGTCTTTAGTTAACTTGGAAAATAAATCATCCTAGGGCCAAGTCGCGCCTTAGGATAAAAAGTGGAAGAGCATAAGTGTCTAGGCTCTTCTAGCGCTAATATACAACACGACTCCCTTAATGTACTCAGCGAAATTTAAATACTTAGAAAATAGAAGGAAGTACAAATCCTTATAGACAGCGGAGCTACCAGCATAGGCTTTATTAATATAAAATACACGAAAACTTAACACCTAAATTTAAAGAAACTTAATAAGCCCTAAGGCCTATAAGGCTTTAACGGCAAACCCTTAATATATAGCATACTAACGCACTACGCTCTTATAAAATTATGGATAGGCGAATACCTTAAATATATTTCCCTATTTATAACACCTTTAAAGCATTATAAGGTAATACTTAGATACAAATAACTAAAATAACATAACCCTTTAATTAGCTAGGTTAAAGAAATACTAAAGTTCCGTATAACCTACTACCAAAGTTATTACTTAAAAAACCATTTGCCCTATAAATATACACACAACTATTTAAATTTAAAATGATATAAATTACCCTTACCACAAACCTTAAACCAAGATAATAAAGCTATAACTACCAATTATAGCAAAAAATATAAAGATATCTTATTAGAACCTCTTAAAATTTATATAATATAAGCCGCGCCTTTTATTTTATTAGCAAGAAAACGAGACCATAAAATCTTCGCTATAATAATAGAAGATATTAAGAAAGCGCTAGAACTAAAGTAATATATTAACCCTTAACCTCTTATACCTAAAGAGTACCACGATCTAATTAACAAGTTTAAAAAACGATTTATAGACTAACTAGCCCCGCACTAAGATAAGCACAATTTTAAGATAGAACTTAAGCCTGGTATAACACCAAAGTTCGGTCCACTATATGGTATGTTATAAGAAGAACTACTTATAATGCGACAATACCTTAATAAATATCTAGAAAAAGAATTTATTTGCCCTAGTTAATCTCTATTCGCCTTACCTATACTATTTATTAAAAAGCTAGGAGGAGGCTTAAGATTCTATATTAATTATTAAGCTTTAAACATAATTATGATTTAAAATTAATATCTAATTCCCCTAATTTAAGAGACGCTTAACTATTTAGTGAAGGCACGGTACTTTACGAAGCTTAATATAGTTGCTGCCTTTAATAAAATCCGTATATATAAAGAAGATAAGAAGTATATAGCTTTTTATATATAATAGGGACTCTTTAAATACCTAATAATGCTATTTAGCGTAAAAAACGGTCCCAGTATATTTTAACAATATGTTAATAATACGCTTCATAAATTCCTTAATATATTTGTTACTATATATATTAACAATATCTTAATATACTTGTCCTTGCTTTCTAAACATTAGAAATATATTAGAATGGTCCTTAAACGCCTATAAGATGCGGGCTTATAATGCGATATTAAGAAATACAAGTTCCACACGTCCAAAGTTACGTACTTAGGCTTAATTATATCCCGCAATAGAATTAAAATAGACCTTAAGAAAGTCGCTGCGATTATAAACTAGAAAAGTCCTAGTAGCGTATAAGATATTTAAGGATTTCTAGAATTTGCAAATTTCTATTATTAATTTATTAATCACTTCTTAAAAATTATTTAGCTATTAGTAAACTTAACAAAGAAGAATATAAGATTTAAATAAACTACTAAATATAAATAAGCTTTTAACGAACTAAAATATCGTTTTATAACTACTCTAATTCTTACCCACTTTAACCCTAACCTTAAATATATCGTTAAAACGGACTTGTCTAATTATGCGCTAGGGGGGGTGTTATTATAATATAATAAGAACGGCGAGCTATGTTCAGTAGCCTTTCTCTCCTAGAAACTCACCCCTGTTAAATTAAACTATAAGATATATAATAAGGAACTGCTTACAATTATTAGATGCTTTAAATAATAGCATCCCATGGTAGGGGGGCATCTATATTGCTGCTAATTGACAGGTAGAGTGCCTACTAAGAGCTATAGACAACGGAGGCCTTAAGCTAGCTACCCCCCCAGATGCAATTATATGGCAATGGGGCACCACTAAAAGTATAATTGACCTTATAATTATGGACGAAAACCTATACTAGAGACTTAAAAGGTGCTCCCCTAAAGAAGAATGGGCACTTACCTCAGACTATATCCCTATCCAGATACAACTAGATCTGGACATTAAGGCGCAACTAAATAGCAAAAAATACGCAATAAGGAAGCTTAACGTAGATAGCTTCCTTAATATAATTAAATAATAACTTTAAGACCTAGAAGAAATCCACCCAATACTAAACAAGTGAGGCTTATTGGCTACCCCTAAGGAAATTAATTAAAGACTAGAAAGGATCTAGGCAGCAATTAAAAGCGGGCTAGAAGAGCACTACCCAGTTTCAAAACTGGGCCCCTATGCGCGACATGTATGGTCCGCATAGTGCGCGGCCCTTGTAGCCGGCTAATGATAAGTAAGGAGGAAATATACAAGTAGCCATAATTCTAAGGACGAGAGATAATATAAAGATATAAAAAACCAGCTAAAGAATACCCTAAGAAAAGAAGTAAGGAATAACTGGAGATGGTTTATAAATGAACACACTACTAACCTAAGTCTCCCCTATAACAAGGGCCTTTGGACCATAGCGAAATAGGTAAAAAAAAAAAGGTAGGACGCCTAGTAGAAGATCTATACCTACCACCCCTATAAAGAGTAGGCGAACCATAGGCCACAAGTAACAATAATAAGAAGGTAAAGATCCTTATAGAAAGATTTTTCCCTTAACCGGCTCTAGTAGACCTTAGCGATATTACTAGTAAAACATTAGTAACTCGCCTAAGGGTTAACAGCGATATGACAACTAAAGAAATGGCTAGAACTATTAGCCGCCTCTTAAATAATACAGTATTAGGACCAGATGGGATCCTAAACAAAGCCCTAAAGACCTATGGACCACTTATAGCACCTTGGCTTGTAGACGTAACTAGAGTATACTTTGCAATAGGCTACTACCTATAACTTAGAAGATCCATGACAACGGTTATCTTATAAAAAGAAGGTAAAGTAGACTACTTAATCCTAGGAAGCTACCGCCCTATTGCCTTAGAAAACACCCTAAGCAAGATCTTAGAAAAGGTTATAGCGGACCACATAGTAGATATGGTAGAGGAACACGCCCTACTACTACAAAGCTAAATAGGGGTAAGAAAGAATTGCTTAACGCTATTAGCACTTATACTACTCACTGCTACCATTAAAACTGCATGGGCTATGCGAAAGGACTTTATAGTATTAATACTTAGCCTAGATATTAGCGGCGCCTATAATAATATACCCTATAAGCGTCTCCTATATATCTTTAGGGCAAAGGGCTTTCCAGAATAGATTATTTAGTTTATTTAAGGATTTATAGGCTAGAAAGAAATGTTACTAGTCTTTAGTAGATACTAAAGCCCCCCTATTATAGTCGTAATAGGAATACTATAAAAATTACCTCTATTGCCTATACTCTTCCTCTTCTTTATAAGCAACCTGCTTAACACCTTTAAGGAAGGGGCAACCTAGGGGATAGGCTTTATTAATGATATAAACCTAATTATATATAGGCCAACAGCCGCAGAGAACTGTAGGACACTAGAGAAAGCCTATAATACCTATATAGAATAGGTAAGATGATATAGAGTCTAATTCTTACTAGAGAAATACCAGCTAATCTATTTTATAAGAAAACGTAACTAATCTGCAGATCTTTAGTATATAATCTATATCTAAGGCTTTGGGGGTTAACTGGTTCAAGGCCTAAGGGTATTAGGAGTGTAGGTAGATAGCAAGCTCTGGTAGAGCGTATATACGGCGTAAGCGGCCCATAAGGGCCAAGTATAGTATATCGCTATGTCTAGGATCGTTAATTCTATATAGGGTCCATACTTTCAGAGGTTACGCCTACTATATATAGCAGTTATCCAGCTAACCATGATGTATGGATCTAGTATTTAGGCCACTAGAGAAACTAAAAAAGGCCCCCCTAAATTACTCCTTAAACTACTCTAAAAGGTCCAAATAGCCTGCCTTAGGAGTATAACAGGCGGGTATAAGCAAACGGCTATAGCACTGCTTAAGAAGGAAGCCAATATTCCCCCCCTATAACTATATATTGAAGCCGATGCAATGCAAAGGGTATAAAAGGAACGTAACTTTAATGTTATAAAGTATATTAAGATACGCCTAAATAAACTATAGAGGGACCCTAAAGTGCCCTATAGGAGAAGGAACCAACAACCCTAAAGTAGGGAAGATATATTAGGAAAATAGGTAGAGAAAGTAGAAGAAGAATAGTACGGCGCTAGGGCCTAGGCCTATATAGAGGAGGAAGGGAGACGCGTAAGAGGCCAGTAAAGACAATAGTAAGGGAGAGAAAGGAGCTAAAGTAGAGTATAAAAGAGTACTGGAAAACTATCTACTATAACATAATACTAGTTGGACCGACGCTAGAGAGACAAATGGGAGTTAAAGGTACAAAGGTAGACTTAGGCAAGGGGAACCTAAGCTATAGTATAGGTAATGCTATAGGGGGTAAATACCTAAGGGCTCTAAAAGGGCCTAATAAAGGTAGAAAATATAATAGCAACACTCTTAAGGACAGGAATAATAGGACTAAAAGATTGGCTTTACTGGGTAGGTGTCCTAGTGGGTAGCCTAAGGTGTAAATATAGCTGGCTAAGACAGACACTAAAACACGTAATACTGTTATACCCCTTACGCACCGGCCAAGAAGCAATACTCTTAGCAGCTGGCACAGAAAACTATAATACACTGCTCTTAATATAGAAAGGCCTTAAGGCGGCTACCCGGTGGCTTATTAGCCAAAATATGCTAGACTAGTTCTGGGTTATAAAGGAAATAGCAATAGAAAGCAAAGGGGCGAGTAATAGGCGCCCCCTAATAACTCTATAGGAGTAGAGTATAGTGTGTAATACTAGCGCGTCTATAGGTTTGTTACGGCAGCAGTGGTTCCTAAGAAGGTCAAAAAGTAAGGTAGTAGAGCACCACTGGTAACTTGTAGGCGACTCGTAAGCGAGCCCTAAAAGGCGGGGAGACGGATTACGGGGTTTTCTTAAATAGAGTTTTCTCCCTATATGTATATAAGGAGTAGTCCGCGTGGGCCCAACAGGGATCCAAATCGGACGTTAAGCAATGAATAATAATAATA
>Ga0307507_10001855_pt1 | contig 46178 bp, 7 predicted proteins | sample 7_EM_MG_FD_207223 | JGI IMG/M metagenome (GOLD analysis project Ga0307507, IMG submission 207223) | Populus trichocarpa ectomycorrhiza microbial communities from riparian zone in the Pacific Northwest, United States - 7_EM | ecosystem: Host-associated > Plants > Roots > Unclassified | place... | reverse complement strand
AAGCAATTAGCAGATAGCTATAACAAATATATTTATTTGTGGTTGAACAATTCAATTATTTGCGCTCGGTAGCGTGGTTGGGTGGGCCACATGGGGGTATGGGCCACTTGGGGGTGGATCACGTTAATTCGAAGAGGTTTTAAATTGGCTTAATAAAAGACCATTTCCGACTGTGCGACTCTGCTTATCGTGTCTTTAGGCTCCCTGTTTGCTGCTTGAGGTAAAAAAATTAAGCACGCAACCGGCTGTGTCAGAAGCCCCCTAACCATCTTTCTGTTGCTTTTATTATTTGGAATTATCGGCTTTTCGATCAATGATATGAATTTAAGAGGACTGTTTTCTGGTTTGACAGATTTGGCTTCTCACAGTAATCGCTGGCTCTGGTGTGGGAAGTAATGAGCCATTATTCCTCCAGCTATTCCTTGCAACGTTGATTTGGGTCCTATTCTTATCAATAAGTTACAGCCAATTAGATCGTTAGGATCTTGGGGCCGTGATGAGAAATATAAAGCTCGACAAATATATATATATATATGTTAATATCTACACTTAATCCTTGGTGGAGATTCGTTTAATATGGGCGTTCTAGTAATCGCCCTTCCTATCCCTTGCATTGATAACTACGTCCTCAGAGCTGTGCTCCGTGCGCACTAATTAGGAAGCTGTATATGCAGGTGTCACGAAGTTCAAATAGATGAGTTCATTGATGAAATGGGTTGATTGATTGATGATCTTGATCTGACGTGTCTTCAGTGACGTGTCTTCGTGCACGTGACTCGTGCACGTGACCCACGCCTTTAGAGAATACAGATTATCTGACACACCCCCTTAGCTTTAAGCTCTTTGAGGTTAAAGCTAGCCACCTTCTTGTGTCCGTTAATGAGTTAATTAAACCATAATCTTATCTAAATCCTTCCGTCTTGCTCTAATACTGTCCCTTAGGTCCTCTAGTTGCTTCTCCTTATCCAGCTGCTCCTTAATATCCACTATCCCAATTATATTAACGAAGCTTTGAAACCTCTGCTTGGGCAGAGCCTTTGTAAGTCTATTAGTGATCATCTCCTTTATTACTGTCTATTAAAATTGTACTTGTCTTATTGCGTATTCCTAACGTAGCCAGTATTAATAGATATTAACGTGTTGGAGCTTTATAATTAGCTTTGCTGTGTCTTCTATAATTAGTTAGAGTGTCTATATGTTATTATATTTAATAATTAAGGGCTTATTTAGGCGTAATATTATTACTTTAAACAGCCTACTAATAAAGATAGCTTCCTTTACTATCTGTAATAGGGCTAACAACTTAGCTTTTGTGCTTAACGTTGTTACCGTACCCTGCTTATTTACTCTCCAGGCGATTGGCCCCCTAAATAGCTTTATAATATATCCTTATAAGCTCTTTCTGTTAATAGAGTTGTCCGTAAATAATACATCGCTAGTATAGATAAATAATTGCGCTTTACCTCTACCGTCTCTTCTGTTGTCTCGTCCTTTGTCGCGTATTCCTTTGTCTCTCCCTCTACTATTCGTTCCTTCCTTGTCTCCTCTATAGTAGATTGCTCTGCTCCTTGTGCCATATAGGTACTGGATTACTCTGTCTACCGCTTAATAGTGCTCTTAGCTTGGGTTCTAATTAAACCTTACCAGCTATAATACTACAAAAGTAATATCCGGACGCGTTATAGTGGCTATATAAAGTATTAAACCCATTTTTCTCTGATATAGCATCGTAGAAGCTGCTTCTCTTGGTAGGGATATAGGATGGACTAGTAGGTCTATATTAGGGGACGGAAGCGTCAGACGGATCAATCGGTAATCAGTAGGGAGGAGTTTAGATTCTGCTATAGGAGTGTCTAGAAGACGCCCTATAAGATCTATCTTATACTAATTAGCTATCTTCTTAATATAGGCTTTCTGGGATAGCCATAGGAGCCTCTAGCTATAATTACGTAGCATATGGATTCCTAGGAACCATTTTAGCTCGCTAAGGATACTTATTTGGTATTCCTTGTATAGCCCCTTAATTGCTTCTTAAGCTTTCTTCTTATCTATCTTTTAGTAGCAGAAGACAATATCGTTAACGTAAAAAAAGACGACTATTCTACCTTTTAGCATAATACACGGCTCCTAAGGTACCTCTTTAAAGCCTAATTTGTTTAATAAGCTCATGAGATTCTTCTGCTATAACAGTAGTGATTATTATAGTCCATATAAGGCTTTTCTTAAGCGTAGTACTTTGTCTGTCTTTCCTTTATTAAACCCTGGCGGTAGCTTTATATAGACGACCTTGTTAAGATTGCAATAAACAAACGCATTAACTGCATCTATCTATGTCGTCTCCAGGTTGAATTTTGCGGTAATTGCCATAAGGGTTCGGAAGGTCGTACTAGCTAATATAGTAGCTCTCGTAGGTAGGTCTCCTGGGGCCTATTAATTTCCGCATACTACTAAGCGTGCCTTGCATTTCTGGAGAAATCCGTGCTTATCCGTCTTGTAAATAAATACCTATATTAAGCTAAGGACCTGCTGTCCCTTTATATACTTCTTGTCTGTTTCTTAAAACGACCTTATTTAATAATAGGATTGGAGGTGAGCTTATTAAGCCTCTTAGAACTAATCTTAAAGAGGGTGTGTATTAAGGTCCTTAATTAACTAAGGTAGTAGAGGTAAGTTCTTCCTGTGTAATCTAATATTACGTATTCTACCTAATTTCAGCTTACTATTATTAAGTTAACTATTAAGGTTAAACTTCCTTCCTGCTATAAAGGCGCCTTAATAGGCTAAGGTGATCCTTTTAGTAATAAAGTCTTTAAACCTATTATCGCCGGCTTCCTTAAACAAGTCTTTAACTAAGTTGTTAAACACCCCCTAAGTGTAAAACCTATCTCCTACTTGGTTAATAGTGTTCTAATTAGTATCTAACTTTGTAGGATACTTGATGTGAAAGGCATATAGAGATTCTTCGTCTTCTTCTGTTGGAGGTAGCATATAATACGCGTCTTTAAGAGCTCTTGCAAGCTTAAGATCTGCTAACTTATTAAAGGTTTAAACTGGCTTATTAACGTTATTATCTTCCTCTTAAATTGATGGTTTAAATACTTTATTATTATCTTCTAGAAGAACCTCGTTCTTAGTTAAGGTCTTAGGGAGTTAAATCTTCTTAATCAGCGTATCTAATTTGGTGTATAGATCCTTTAAGATATCTATTTACTTGCCGTTAAAGAACGTCTTTTTGTTAAAGATGATATCCCTAGTAGAGATAATAATACCTTTGTGCGGGATCCAGATCCTGTAGATATTGGTAGAGTTATAGCCAACAAGGTAGCCGATATAGGCTCGCGGATCTAGCTTGCTTAGTCTTTTTTTTTTTAGCTAGGCATCTAACGTCATCACGTACGCCCTACAGCCATAGGCTTTTAGGTGCGCCAATTATGGTTTTCTTAATCTCCTATTTGTTAGGTAGGTATGGAACCTTTTATATAGTAATTTCCATCTATTACTTTCCCATGGCGTTTGATCTTAAAGGTAGACTACATAGTTAACTATCTCATTCCATAGGTTATGTGGTAGATTAGTAGCAATTCTTATTACACATCCTTTCTTAATAATTACACCCCCTAAGCGTTTGGCGGTACCGTTCTATGCTTAGGTATATAGCGCCAAAGGCTTAAAGGTAATCCCTTAGGTCCATAGCTATTTAAGGGTTCTCCTTCTCCCTAGCTCATTGTTTGATCTAATAGTGTTAACTTTAAGGTTATACCTTAGACAAATCCATTAAATGAAATCTTTAAGCACTTATAGTGTCTCCTTCTCTTCGCTATATATTGTTATAAAATACAGGAAGGTTCTTCCTAAGAAAGTATTATAGATAAACATAACTTATATAAATCCGGCATGCGCTTCTTTAAGGTCAGTCCAGTCAATATAGAGGTTAAGATAAGGTTTATTAATATTCTATTCTAAGAACCTTTATGAGACCTAACGCTTAATTTTAGCGAGACTGTAGTATTAATATTCCGTTGTCTTAGGGCCTTAAAGCTTAACTCCTAGGGCGTTAATACCTAAATAATAAAGGCTTATAGGTTCTAGATGACCTAGACACAGATACTATAGTTATACATTACCTTTCGCATCTAGGCGAATGTCTCTTAACAATGCTCTGCGCTTCCATTAGCGGCGTAGTAGTTGGCTTATATTAAACGCTAATAGACTTCCTAGTTGGATGTATTTAATAGTCTATTGTCTATAACATTCTTCTATTTAATATAGGATTGTATCGTCCTTCTAAACTAGAAGATTATTGTTTCCTTTATTATCCTAAAAGTACCCTTGCTTTTGAAGTAGACAGAACAACACTAGATTCGTATTGAAGTCCGTATAGAAGGCAACGTCCTTAAGACGTAGGATTCCCTTGCTCTTGTTTAGTTTTATAACTTAGATAGTAACATCGCCGTAACCTAGTATAGGCACTTCTAAGCTGCCGGCGGTAACGTATTTGTGTCTTAGAGCTTTCCTAAAGTTATAAAAACAAGAGAGATTATTAAAGATATATAAAGTGGTTCCTAAGTTAAGAATAGTTAATAGCTTTAGTAGATGGATTTAACCTGTATAATACAATTCTAGGAATATCGCATTAGCTTCTCCCTTAATCTTAACTTCCTAGCTCTCGTCCTGTCGTTATTAAGCCTTATCTTCCTATTCTTTAAGTCTAATCTTTGTAACTTAGTTAGTGAGATTCTTATTCTTTTCTACCTTCTTTAGCACCCTTTTAATGCGAGTATCTCTAATTATAACTCCTTCGGGTTTCTTGTCTTTAAATAAATACCAATAGTCTTAAAGGGAATGTCCTCGTTTCTCGCACGCTAAGCACATGGGTAGTAGCTTCTTATAGGATATCTCCTTGTCTACTAGTAATCTAGCTCTCTTTAAGCGTCTAATATATGCTAAGGTTCCTTTCCCTAGACCTTTAGTAGTATCAGAGTAATCCATTATGGCTTGCTCTACGAAGTCTGCATTAAAGGTACTCCCTCTTATAGTAGCATTGGCTTTCTTTAAGGGTATTCTAAGTCCTTTTTGCAGCTCCTTTGCTACTCTGCGGTATTTGGAAGATCTTAACTTCTAAGGGTTATTTAACTCGGTAGTGTACTTTATACAGTAGGCGTCGCTAAACGGTTAAATAACTTCTGCCAAATCTTGTAGCCAGATTCTATCGGACATTTAAGGGATCTTATACTTCTCTCTTAGGGATATTGCGTGTTCCTATTAATCTAGCCACTAGTTTAATTTTAACAACTATTTAAACCCCTTAAGGGCTTTTGTGTACTAGTATTATACCTTCTTCCTAATAAACGACAAGGTAGGTTTTGTGTTCTTCTTCAGCCAAGATAGCCATTCTTTAACTATTAAGGAAGGGTTAAGCAGTAGCTTCTTCTAAATTAATACTATAGACGTGATCTAGGTGCGGATCTATTAAAGATAATCTTCCTATCTAAGGAAATACTTTATGTCCTAGTTATAGTATCGTCTGCTGTTCTTGTACGCTTTCTGTTGATTTGTTAAGAGCTGTATATATAAGGTTGCATTCTCATTGAAATCTATAACCTTTGGAAGAGGTGGTTTTTTAAGTAGACCTTTTTAAGGTGCTTCTATAGCTGGGTTAATGTGGGCCCAAATTTGCTGATCTATAAGGGCTTATAATTGCCAGATCCATTGCTCCCAGTCTTTTAGTTTATTAAGGATAATCGTGGTTAACGAACTTAATGTTAGTAGAGTTATTTTAACTGATAGACAAAGGAGGATTTAAGATGGTATTTTTGTTGTTAGGATTGTCCTTGTCATCAGGGTTGTCCTGTGACGATTAAGGTAGGATTTCTTGTGGAATCTTATGGAATCTCGTGGAATCTCGTGGAAGGTTCGTGTCAGAATCGTCCTGTAACACTTGAGGTAGGATTTCTATCAGAGTCTGCGTCCTAACGATAAGGTGTCAGAGTCTAATAATAAGGTAGAATTTCTTCAAATAATTAAGTAATAGCTGAATAGCTTCTTAAGTCGGCGGACTGGGCTTATAACTGTCACAAAGTTCAAATAGATGAGTTCATTAATGAAATGGGTTGATTGATTAATGATCTTGTATCGTGTCTTTTTAACCTTAATCTGACGTGTCTTCGTGCACGTGACTCGTGCACGTGACCCACGCCTTTAGAGAATACAGATTATCTAACAGCAGGCGGTTAATTGTTCTGCCAGAAAACCAAGGCCTGGTAGATGAGGCTATGAATATATTAAATTTTGTATATATATTATATATAGAGCTTTATTATTTAGTGTTAAGTTAATCTATATGCCCCTACTAATACTGCCCTGTCTTGCAGATGGGTATGCAATATAATCTACACCTAAATTTAGTTTATAGAAACCTTTAAGGCCTTTTCTAGGCTTTACTGTTTTAAGGCTTCCTTATAGTATTTAATAATAGCTTATAAAGAGGCTTCCGGCGACTACTTATTTAAACTTAAGCCTTCCTTCCTGCTTATAGGCAAGCTATATAAGCAACTGCCTTCTTATTAATCTTTTTGGGCTTATACCCATGCTCTACTACTAGGCACTATATTATTTTATCTATAGAGATTCTTAATTTATACTGCTAAGGAAGTTAGGCGGAGTACTTAAATAAGGCGTTAACAAGATCTTTGCGAAAGGCCTTATGGCTAGCGTAATTAAGCTAGCCATAAGTTACGTAAGACGATAACTTATAGGCGTTAGTAACTGTAGTATTAAGAAAAAAGTAAAGAGAGGCTTCTAAGTACAGTAATAGATCTTAAGAGAGGTATAATAGGATCTTATTTAGTTGGCTGTGTTAACGCCTTTTATAAAGCAATTATATATATTAATAAACTCTAGTATAGGTAGCTACTTTCTAGCGGCATTGCTAAATACCTTATAAGTTTGCTAAAAGCTTAAGGAGGTAGTAGCAGGCTGTTATTACTTGTGTTTAATAAAGTTTAAGCCTATAATAGATAACATTATTAGCTATAAAGCCTTAATATTAAACTAAGTTATAAACTATTACTAATAGTACTTATAAATAGGACTATATTGGCGTCCTTTTAAGTAAACTCTATTACTATTCTGTCTTTTAAAAGTCTCCTATATAGTATACCCTATTTAATTTAGCTTTAGTAGAGGAGTTTAAGGTCTATAAGCGTTTAATTAATCTACTTAATTAGTAATATAGTTTTGCTATTTTCCTGCCCTCCCTTTTACCCTTTTTTGCTATTAAGTTTCTTATACCTTATTTTTATTATTTTTATTATTTCTATACCCTTAATTTTAAGCTGCTAGAGTTAATAAAGTAGTTTAATAGATATAAAGAGGTTATCTAGCTAGATAGTATGCTTATTTAGCTAGTAGAGATAGCGGCTAATAGTAGGATCTTCTTAGGTTAAGAAATCTAGTACTACTACTTATGTCTTTAAAAAGCCTTCCTCTTCTACCTAGTACTTATCTAAATCTACTAGGCCTTTATTGTTGCCTTTTATATAAAATATCTAATTAAGAATATAACCCTAATTATTTAGTATATTAGGAAAATAGAAGAGTAATAGGGGCTAGCCTAGGGTCATTTTAGCTAGATCCGCTAATCTGCTTATATATACTTCTTTACGCTAGCCCATATTAGCAACATTAGCACATTTTATACATTTAATACGTTTTATACATTTTGTATATTTTATATATTTGGCCGTCAAAATCGGACTCTGCACCTATACGTGGTGACGGCTACGAACCTAGGTCTTCGAAGATTAGATCCAGAGCCAACGCAGAGACGTCGCACAGCGTGCGGACAGGACCTGGTGGTGGTTGTGGGCGTTAAGGGCGGTGGTGAAAATTTTTTGGATAGTAAGATCTTAAAAACCACTACTATTGGCCCTCTATAATACGACAACTACTACACTATTCTCCTATCTAGGGCACTTATATAATCCAATATGGATAGATAGTACTTAATAACATCCCCCAACCCCCAATTAAAAGCATTAATAACCTTATATTAATAAATAAGTAAATATATAAACGAATAAACGAATAAGCAAATATACAGCCCCTCTTAACCCCTAGGGCGATCGCCTACAGAGCATGCGGTCACTTACTATTTTACTGCCGTAATACTACTAGCAGCCTAGATTGCGACCCACGGTTTTCCTTGTCTTCTTTTAATGGAGTAGTAACCCTTTAAAAGGGCCTAGCTAGGGCCTAGGCATAAAAGATACCCAATATAATATATCCCGCTACTTAGTATTACGGTAGTTAGAATAGATAAATCCCCCTTACGCCTTTAATGGCTCTAAGGGGGGGGGGAGGCAAGGTATATATAGTAATAGTTAATAAGAGATAGTATATAGAGGATGGTTAAGATATGGGAGAGGCAAATATATGGCGATTAATTAGCAAGGCCTAGCTAGGATATAGTGAACCCTAGCTTTAGATAAGCTAGAGAGGGAAGTAGTAGTTCTTAAGGAGTTTAAAACATCTAAGGAGGAGGACGTGCTATAGGCCTATAGGGCCGCAGCTATATGCAAACATGGCAAATTAGGGTTTTTTATCCTACTAAGGCTGCTTATAGGGTTTTTTCTCCCCTAACTATAGGGGTTTTCTTCCTATAAATATATAAGTTTTCCCCCCTATGCGGAGTAGTCTGCGTAGGCTAGTAGGATCTATATTAAACGTTAATTAAAGAGTTACTACTACTCTTTTATATATTTTATATAATATTTTCTATAGCTATAATATATTACGGACAGCTTAAGTACGATATTACGACTACTTGGAGAAGAGTCGGCGGAAGCTAGTTGGTTAATATAGGCACGGTCTAGGATGGATCCGGTGGAACCATATGACGAGGAATAGTAGCCAAGGTCGCGTGATGTGATCTGTGTAATCTGTGTAATCTATAAGATCTATAACGGAGTAGACAGAGTACACGTACCTTACAGAGCAAAGGGATTTCTTAGGCGTATAGTTGTGTATTTAAAGGACCATAGTCCCTACCCAGATAGTTCTCTCTTTGTAGTAAATCTTAGAATATAATTAGAGTTAATCTGTTAGGCAACTACTCCACCAGTTATTATTACGTTGTTAACTTATTTATATTTACATACTTAGCCCAATAACAGGACCCACCGTAGTTACTACTACAAGGTTCCGTTATACATTCACTACCAAGGTTATAGTATTAAATAAGGTCGAACAACATGCCACCCAAAGCACCAGTCACGACGCCATCAACGGCAGCTACAACCTCAGGCATAGGAGGAGATACCAGTATGACAGAGGCGGATTCTCAGATACTTGAGGAACGCATTAATGGAATCGGAGCAGCAAAGGTTAAGTTACCTTCAATCGAACGGTTCTTGGGAGAGAAGTCGAAACTTAAAGGATTCCTGACGCAGATGCATTTCAAGGTTATGCAGGAAGGAGCCAAGTTAGCAACATTATTGGACCAAGTGGCGTATACAGGGTTGTTCCTAACAGGAAGAGCACTTAAGTGGTTTAAACCGTATCTTACCAAAATATAGGCTAATAGTATAACAACTACTAACCAAGATATACGGTATATATTTACCAGTTGGAACGGGTTCGCAAAACAGTTAACGCAGATATTTAGAGATCTAGAGGCAACAACCATAGTAGAATAAAAGCTTTAAAACCTAGCACAATAAACCTTAGTAATAGAGTATATAACGCAGTTTTAAACGCTAGCTATATAGGTTAAATGGAGCAATAAGGCGCTTATAGCATAGTATAAATAGGGGCTTAAGGCTAAAGTCTAGGATATAATTATCCTAATAGAAGATGCGGATACTCTAAGGGAGTTAATAGATTAAGTAATAAAGATTAATAATAGGATCTATTAAAGGGAATAAGCTAAGAAAGGGTAAGATAGAGTTCTACAGTTATATAAGGCGTAGAGCATGTATTGGCAAATATAGAGCCAAAAACTATAGAATAGCGCAGAGCTAATAGACCTAAGCGGTACTAAAGAATTTAAGAGATAGATAAAGAAACTATAGAAACCTAGAGGTTAAGGATTAAGTAATTATAGGACTAAGGAGTAGAGGCTAAACTAGGGATCTTAGTAGTAGAAGATGTTTAGGCGGACTCTATAATAAGAAAGATGGTTTAAAGATAGAGCTTATATAAATTATAGAAAATAAGGTTATTTTGCTAGAGACTATAGAGGTAGTTAAAGTAACTATATGGTAAAGGGCACTAGGTTATTAAAGTACAATAACATAGATATAGGGATGTTGTGTAGAACCAAGGAGTGTTTAATTAAGCACTTTGTGTTTTATTATAATAACGCATGCTAAATTTATAAAGACGCTAAGTATGGCGTAAGCTATTGGCTATAAGAGCTAGAGTTAAGAGGACTTAAAGGAACTATAGAGTTAGATAAAGAATAGGATTAACTCTATAAGCTAGATTAAGATGTTAAAGTAATATATAGATAAAGATTAGCAATAATAATAATAGAGTTAGAGTACTTATTAATTAATAGCAATAAGGAAGAAAATAAGGCTAACTAGAAGCACTTATACCTTAGTAATGTAATAGAAGTAGAGACTAAAACTACCACAGAACGCGGATTAGTAACGGGTGTTATAATACTATTAGATATAACATCTATTGCTTTATAAGAAGGAAGGAGTAATATTTAGAGATAATTAAGTAAGTAGACAACTGCTAGTGCTAGCTTACCACTTATAAAAGGCAAAAGGCCATAGGTCCAAGATTCTTAAGAAGAGATAAGAAAGGCTCTAGACTTATAAAACGTAATAAAAATAGCTTAAGAGCCCATAACGGATAAAAACCAATAGGAAAGAGTAGTAACTTAGTTTAGCAACAAACAAATAAGTATAGGACGTAAGTTTAAGAACTACAAGTTTGGGGAATAAGTAAGAACATTAATAGGAAGCCAAGATTTTAAGAAATAAATAAGGACTATAGCAATTCTAGGTAAATATAGTGTTCAGCCTAAAGACTAAAAGGTTAATACTAAGATTAGAAAGTAAAGTAACTTTAAAGATCTAGCTGCAAGACGCAGGAAATAAAAAACTATAGATAAGTTTAGGTAGGGAATTATTACATAGCAAGAGCAAAAGCTAGATAAGAGGTTAGCTATACTAGGTTATATAAGGGACAGAGTACCTATATAAAGAGTTACTAATAGGCCTAGTACAGGGATACCTAGAGTAAAATGGTTAGATAAACTGGAATAAGAAGAGGATCTAGACATTCTAATTAGATTTAAAGAAAGACATACTAAAGGATATTACAACGCAGCGATAATAAGGTACTTTCTTATAGACAGACTATATATACTAAACTAGTTATATGGAAAGTAGTATAGGCAACAAAGCAATGATAAATAGGCAGATTTCTATATATAGCTAGATAAAAAAGTTATCTAAGACTAACCTATTACGGAAAAACATATAAGTTACATTAAAGGAGCGTTAATTATAACGTTAAGGAACCTAGAAGAAGGATTTAGGGACTAGAGAAGTAAAAGATAAGTCTTAGTACCCACAAAAGAAAGACTAACAGTTAAATTAGCTAGATAGAGGTTTAAACTTAAGAGCGAAGATAAGCTAAGAGTAGACCTAAGTTACTTAGCGCATTATACACTATTGTGGATAGCTTATATAGATAACACGTGCAATATATATAGAGCACTAAAAGACAAGAACCGGAAATACCTATTAAGGATATATTAGGCACTAGAAGAAAAGCGGTTTAGGGACACTAAGTATATACATAGATGGCACCTAGTAGAAGTATAAGGTTAAGGGGACTTAACACTTTAACCTAGAAGATTCCTTACAGAAGAATGCCTAGAGGGACAATAGTAGTAGAATTACCTAAAGAATACTTATCTATAGCACGTAAAGGAAAAGAAGCAAACTAAGTATTAGCTAAAAGTGGACTAAGTATAAGTAGGATCTAGTAGCTAATAGTTAGGAAAAGGGGAGGCCTATAGGACTAAAGGGAACCAGTAGTAGAGCCTTAAACCCTTAAAGGAATTTAAGAACAACATCTAAACTTACGAGTTAAGTAGCAAGATTAGCAGTTTAAAGCGTTAATAGACAGTAGAGTAATAAGAAACTATATATTACTAGCAGTAGTAGAGAAGATAGGGCTACTATATAGATAAAAGAAGCACCTATATCTACTTATAACAATTTTAGGAGATTAAATAGCCTATAGAGGAGGCATTATTAATTTTAAAACAGGACCTATTTAGTTAACTATTAAAGGGAGACCAGTTAGAGTATCTTTTAATATCTTACTATTAGGAAAAGACGAGGTAATACTAGGAATGCCTTAGTTACAGAAATATAATCTAAAAGTTAATTAGGTTACAGGTTAGGTTAATATTAAAAATACTTAATAATATAAAGTGCGATAGCAAACTAAGCTGGTATAGTACTAAGTTAGAGCGATATATAAAGAGACTAAGCGAAGCTTAAGTTATATACCAAAGAGATACTATAAGTATGGTAAAAAGTTATAGTCACCAGAAAGTAAAAAGCTGTTAGAATATATAGCATGGGGCCATAAAATAGAGTTGGAAGAAGGAACTAGTCTAAAGTTCTTTCTAATCTATAAGCTCACTAAGACAGAGTTAGTGGCACTTAAGGAGTTTATCTAAGAGAACTTACAAAAGGGATATATCAGACCGTTGTAGTTATTAGCAGAATATTTAGTACTATTTATCCTAAAGAAAAATAGAAAACTTAGGATGTGTATAGACTATAAACAGTTAAATAGCATTACCAGAAAGGATAGGTATCCTTTACCCTTAATTAGCGAAATCTAAAACAGGATAAGTAACGCAAAGATCTTCACGAAGATAGATCTGAGATGGGCGTACCATTAAGTTAGGATTAAGGAAGGCGACGAATAGAAAGCAGCCTTTAGGTCAAAGGAAGGACTATACAAACCATTAGTTATATAATTTAGGCTTATAAACGTACTAGTAACGTTCTAAAAGCGAATTAATAGTATATTAGGAGAACACCTTAATAAGTTTGTTATAGTATATCTTGACAATATTATTGTCTACTTAGAAAGTAAGAAAGAACATAGAAAATACATTAAATGGGTCTTAGAGAGACTATAAGAAGAACAGATACTAGTAGCAATTAAGAAATACAAGTTCTTTATAAGAAAGACCAATTTTATAGGATTTATTATTAAACTAGGAAAAATCAGCATAGACCTAAAGAAAGTTAAAGCTATAGTAAGTTAGCAAGAACTAGAGAACATTACGCAGTTAAGATCGTTTCTAGGGTTTTGCAACTACTATAGGAGGTTTATTATATAGTGGTTAAAGAATATCAAGCCATTTACTTAATTAACAAAGAAGGATGAACTATAGGTATAGAAAACCGAGTAAAAGAAGTTGTTTAAAGAACTTAAGGAGTTATTTACCTAGGAACTAATCCTTAAGATCTACTAACTAAAGTTAAAAACGGTTGTTAAGATAGATGTATTAGACTTCGCACTAGGAGTATATTTGCTATAAAAGTATTAGGACGCATAGCATCTAGTAGCGTACTATAGTTGAAAAATAACACTACTAGAACTAAACTATAACATCTATAACAAGGAGTTATTAGGTATAGTTACAGCGTTAAAGGAATAGAGAGTATTCTTATAAGGTATAGAGAAACTATTTATAGTTAAAACAGACTATAAGAACCTTACAGGATTCCTAACAACGAAGGAACTTAACTAAAGACAGGTTAGATAGGCGGAGATACTTACAGAATACCATTTTGAAATTTAGCATACTAAGGGTACAGATAACGCACAAGCAGATACTCTAAGTAGGAAAGCTAAACTATAAAATAACAAAAAGCCGTTAGGGGCTTTATTGCGAAAGGATTAGAATAGACTAATCAGGTATAATTATCCTAAGGTAACAGTAATAAGAGAAAGCCAGATCCATAAATTACTAGAGAGTAATTAGATATAAAAGATCCAAGAAGTATAGGTAGAGGATCTAAATATAGAATAGTATAAAAATAGAGAAGCAACTTATGTTCTAAGGTCTATTATAAAAGAGGTTATTAAGTTATTCCATAAGGGACTAACTTAAGGGCACAGCAGAGCTATAGGCTTAGTGTTAAGACTTTAAAAGGAATATATTATTTAAGGAATCTAGGGACTAGTGAAACAAGTTATAAAAGAGTATCTAGATTGCTAAAGAAATAAACTAGCAAGGTATAAGCTATATAGAGGGCTACAACCTATTAAAACACTAGAAAGACTATAGGAAGTTATATCGTAGGACTTTATTATTAAGTTACTAAAGTTAAAAGATCCTATTACGGGACAAGATTATAATGTAATCTTAGTGGTAGTAGACAAGCTTACAAAGTAGGGATACTTTATAGCGTATATAGAAGAAATATTAGCAGAAGATATCGCTAGAATCTATATTAAGGAAGTATTTATAAGACATAGAGTACTAAGCAAGATCGTATTAGACAGAGATCTGAGATTTATAGCAGTATTTTAGGAGGTATTCTTGGCGGAATAAGGAGTTTGCGTAGTAACCTTAACGGCGTATTATCCGCAGACGGACGGATAAATGGAAAGATTAAACTAGACACTAGAATAGTATCTAAGGCACTATATTAATTATATACAGAATAATTAGGTATTATTATTACTAGTTACGTAGTTTATATATAATATAACACTATAAGAAGGAATGGGAACGTTACCATTTAAGGTAAATTACGGGTACGAACTAAGAATATCGTTATTGCCACGTTAAGTAAAGAAAATAAGTAGTATAGCTAAGTAAAGAATGGAGACTTTAATAAATCTTTATGCAAACCTTATAGAAATGGCCAAACTAGTACAGTAAAGGATGAAAAAGTACTATAATGCTAAGAGATCTAAGGGACCAGATCTTAAGGAGGGAGATAAAGTATAGCTACTACACAAAAATTTCAAGAGTTAACGACTAAGTAAAAAGTTGGACTATGTTAGACTAGGACCTTTTAAAATTACATAGAGAATTTTATTAGTTACGTTTAAGTTAAACCTACTAGCCAAAATAAAAATCTACCCTATATAGTATATCGCAATATTAGAGCCAACGCACGGGAATATTAAGCCACTAGTCTATAAGGCAGACATATATAGAGGGCAAGAAGAAGATAAATGGCAAGTTTTAAAGATTATTAGTTATAAGGGCGTAGATAACGAAATATGGTATAAAGTAAAGTGAATAGGCTATAGTAAGACTACCTAGGAACTACTAAGCAACCTAGAGAACGCTATAGAAAAGGTATAGGAGTATTAGAAGAGAGTAGGTTAGGTAGCATTAATAAAAAAGGATTGCTAAAGAATAAGTTACCTAAGGGGGACCTAAGAGAAGCAATTGCTAAGCTATTTAGAGTTGTTTCCCTTATAGGAAGAAGGTCCGTTTTTTTGTTACCTAGCTTAGATAAACCCTATTAAACAAGTTTCCACTCCTTAGAATGAACCTTTTTATAGACACATTTAAGGCGTTAAAGATAAGCGTAAGCCAGATGCTAGGCTTTAAGGATATATACGGACTCTTCTAAGATATGTTAAACCTTAAGTAGCGTGGAGGCTAGCTTACCATTAAGCTTCTTAGCAGTAGATTAAATATAAGACCCTATAATAAGTTATTTAGGGAACCTAAAGACTATTAAGAGTTATAGGACGCGCATACTTAGCGTTAGAGACGGAGCGAACGTTACAGGACAATTAAATGTTTGCTTTAGTGCACTCTAAGCAAGAGGAAGGTTGTTAAAATAAAGGACTTACTAGCGTAATATAAACTAACCCCTCTTTCGCATAATAAGAATATGAAGACGGTATTATCTTACCTAGAGACAGTATTGTAGTAATAGTGCGAGACTGACGGGCTATAAAAGAAGAAGAAGATGCTTTAGGTATAATAAGTAAGGATATTAACCAGATTAATTAAATAGACATTACACCTCTAATAAACGACTTAGAGATATTAGGAATCTTTAAGGACAAAGATAAAGAGGAGGGAGATAGTATTATAGACAGCTTAAGTACAATATTATAACTACTTAGAGAAGAGTCGGCGGAAGCTAGTTAGTTAATATAGGCACGGTCTAGAATAGATCCAGTAGAACTATATAACGAGGAATAGTAGCTAAGGTCACGTAATATAATCTATATAATCTATATAATCTATAAGATCTGTAACAGAGTAAATAGAGCACACATACCTTACGGAGCGAAGGGATTTCTTAGGCGTATGGTTATATATTTAAAGGACTATAGTCCCTACCTAGATAGTTCTCTCTTTATAGTAAATCTTAGAATATAATTAGAGTTAATCTGTTAGACAACTACTCAACTAGTTGTTATTACGTTGTTAACTTGTTTATATCTATATACCTAGCCCAATAATAGGACCTACCGTAGTTACTGCTATAAGGTTCCGTTACATAATATTTATAATTATAAAATAAATAATAAAAATTAAAAATTAAAAATTAAAATTAATAGTAGCTATAAGGGATATCTCTTGCAAAGGCTCTAAATTATTAATTAGTAGCGTTCCTAATAATCCGCTAGCTATATACTAATTTCCTAATTAGGCCTAGTACCTACCTGCCTATTATAGACGCTTTAAGTACAATATTATGGCTACTTAAAGAGGAGTTAGAAGAAGCTAGTTGGTTAATAAGGGCATAGTCTAGAATAGAACTAGTAAAGCTATGTAATAAGAAGTGGTAAGCAAGTTATATAATGTTATACGCAGTGTACGTAGTGTATAAGGGAGACGTACGTATAATCTATATAATACGTACCTTATGTATAAGGGGAGTTTCTTAGGAGTATGGATGTATATTTAAGGACCTATAGTCCCTACCTAGATAGTTCCTTTCTTTATAGTAAATCTTAGAATATAATTAGAGTTAATCTATTAGGTAACCACTCCACTAGTTATTAATTGTTACTGTTATATTATTAACTTCCTATTTACCTATACAACCTAGCCTAATAGTAAGTCTACCGTGGTATTTCCTATAAGGCTTTATTATATATTTACTACCTGGTTATGGTATTAATAAAGTCAAATAATATGCTACTAAAAGCACTAGTTACGACGTTATCTACGGCAGCTACGACCTTAGGGCTAGGAGGAGACACTAGCATAAGGGATATAGATTCGCAGCTAGTTATAGTAGGTTAGTTATAGGAAATGGTTAATTAATTAATAGACAACAATTAAATACTTAAAGAATGAATTAATGGAATTGGAGCAGCTAAGGTTAAGTTACTATCCATTAAATAATTCTTAGGGGAGAAATTAAAGCTTAAGGGATTCCTTACGTAAATGTACTTTAAGGTTATATAAGAGGGAGCAAAGCTAGTAATACCTATAGACCAAGTAGCGTATATAGGATTGTTCTTAACCGGAAAAGCACTTAAGTGGTTTAAATTTTACTTTACCAAAATCTAAACTAACGGAATAATAACTACTAACTAAGAAGTATGGTTTATATTTACTAACTAGAACAGGTTCGCAGAAAGACTAATATAGATATTTAGAAACCTAGAAGCAATAACTATAGCGGAAAGAAAGCTTTAGAACCTAGTATAACGTACCTTAGTAATTAAGTACATAATACAGTTTTAGACACTTATAATATAGGTTAAGTAAAATAATAGGGCGCTTATAGCATAGTATAAATAGGAACTTAAGGCTAAAGTCTAGGACGCAATTATCCTAATAGAAGATACGGAAACTTTAAGAAAGTTAATAGATTAGGCAGTTAAGATTAACAATAGGATCTATTAAAGGGAATAAGCTAAAAAAGGGTAAGATAGAGTTCTATAGTTATATAAGGCGTAGAGTATATAACAATAAATATAAAGTTATAAACTATAGAATAGTGGGCTAGAGCTAATAGACTTAAGCGGTACTAAAGAATCTAAAAGATAGAATAAGAAACTATAGAAACCTTGTAACGGGACTAGCCCAGTTATAGTAGGAATGTCTTAGTGAAACACTCGACAGATAAATTCCAACGCTTTAATTAAATTCTGCCAAAGTTAACTAAATTCCGCCAAATTCCGCTGACTCAATCAAATTCCACCAAATTCCACTAATATAATGGAATTTGGTTAAAACCTATTAAAATCCGCGTGGGCTTATGCCCATGAGTCTGCTGCCAAGACCCTAAATATTTAGTTACACGTTTTCTATATTCCTTTCTCTTCCTTACGCAATGTCTTATACTCTGCAAGAGCTATATACCCTTAGATTAGATAGAATTTATATTTATTTCTTTAAATCTTCCCTAAAGCCTCTTCGCGCCCTTATATTACGTTACGTTAAAACAACTACTATTAAAATAGTAAACGAACCCGAATCCCTTTTAATAACTATGAGTATTATAACCCTAGTTAGGGAACAGTTAACTATAATACAACAGGCCTTTATGGACGCCTTAGCTTAGTAGTAGGCTGTACTAGAAACCCAGCACCAGTAATTAATAGAAGCACTCTATAAAGAACTCCGCAACGTTAAGGCATTTATGTTATAGACCCCAATAGTAACACCTATAAATAAGATTAAAATAATAGTACCTAAACTTAACCTGTTAAATGCGAATACTAAACTAGTAATAGTAGCTTAACCCGTATATATAACGAACTAAGTACTTATTATAAAATCTAAAAAGCTCCCTAATCCTTTAATATTTAATAGAAACCAAAATAACCTATATCCCTTTATAACCAAGCTCCGTCTCAAACTTTTAATAAACTATAATTAATACCCCACTAAAACTAGTAAGGTTAGCTATGGAATGTCCTAATTAAGCAAAGACGCTACTTAAACCATAGATCCATTCTTCCGCAATAGCACTTTTATTAATTTTAAAACCTTTATCTCTCTACTAGAACGAATATACGATAACACTAGCCGTAAATATATAGCTGTTACCAAACTTAAAAACCTATAATAACGGAACCAAGACTTCACTAGCTTCTTTTTAGAATTTTTAGGTCTTATTAGTAAGCTAGATTAGAATAAAGCTGCTAGAGCTACTACCCTTTAATAAGCTATTTTGGATAAAATTAGAGCCTAGTTAGTAGGTAGGGAACTGCTAAAAAACCTATCCAAATTTACTATAATATATTAACAAATTAATAAGGACCTTTAATATAACAAATAGACTTATTTTCTAAAGTTAACTATACCTTATATTTAAGACTTTACAAAACTAGTATATGCTCTAAGGCGCGATCCTTCTCTAAGACCTAAAAGCCCTATATATAACCCTATGGACCTCAATGCCGCTCAATCCTATGCACCCTTAGGAATCAACAAATAAAGAACTTAAGCCACAAATAGAAAATGCTTTGGATGCGGTAAAAAAGGATATATTTAAAAGTATTACCGAACTTACCCCTTTAAAAAGGTCCGCCGTAGTTCCTCCTATTCCTTAAATTATACCCGTTCCTTAAGTTATACTCATTCCTTAAATCGTACCCGCTCTATAAATTATACTTAAATGCTATAAAGCATCTTGCCCTTAGTTGATTCGGAAAACGAATTATCCTAAGGCCAAGTCGCGCCTTAGAATAAAAGGTGGAAGAGTATAAGTATCTAAGCTGTTTTAGCGCTAATACACAATATAACTCCCTTAATATACTTAGCGAAATTTAAATACTTAGAAAATAGAAGGAAGTATAAATCCTTATAGACAGCAGAGCTACTAGCATAGGCTTTATTAACACAAACTATATAAAAACTTAACGCCTAAATTTAAAGAAACTTAATAAGCCCTAAGGCCTATAAGGCTTTAATAGCAAACCCTTAATATATAGCAAAATAACGCACTACGCCCTAGTAAAAATGCGGATGGGCGAATACCTTAAATATATCTCCCTGTTTATAACACCCTTAAAGCAATATAAAGTTATACTTGGATATAAATAGCTAAAACAACACAACCTTTTAATTAGCTAGGTTAAAGAAACACTAAAGTTCCGTATAACTTACTACTAAATTTATTACTTAAAAAACTATTTGCCCTATAAACATACATATAACTATTTAAATTTAATATAATATAAATTACCCTTACTATAAACCTTAAGCTAATACAATAAATCTATAACTACTAATTATGGTAAAGAATGTAAAGATATTATGTCAAAACCTCTTAAAATCTATATAATATAGGCCGCGCCTTTTATTTTATTAGCAAAAAGATAAGATTATAAAATCTTTGCTATAACTATAGAAGACATTAAGAAAGCACTAAAACCAAAATAGTATCCTAATTCTTAACCTTTTATACCTAAAGAGTACCATAACCTAATTAATAAGTTTAAAAAAATAATTTATAAACCAACTAGCCCCGTACCAAAAGAAGTATGATTTTAAGATAGAACTTAGGCCTAGCATAACACTAAAGTTCAGTCCGCTATATAGCATATTATAAGAAGAACTGCTTATAATATAACAATACCTTAACAAGTATCTGGAAAAAGGATTTATTTGCCCTAGTTAATCTCCATTCGCCTTACCCATGCTATTTATTAAAAAGCTAGGAGGAGGCTTAAGATTCTATATTAATTATTAAGCTCTAAATATAATTATAATTTAAAACCAATATCTAATTCCTTTAATTTAAGAAACGCTTAACTAATTAGTAAAGGTATAGTACTTTATAAAGCTTAACATAATCGCTGCCTTTAATAAAATTTGTATATATAAAGGAGATAAAAAGTATATAGCTTTTTATATATAATAGGGACTCTTTAAATACCTAGTAATACTATTTAGCATAAAGAATGGTCCTAGTACGTTTTAGTAATATATTAATAATACGCTTTGTAAATTCCTTAATATATTTATTACTATATATATTAATAATATCTTAATTTACTCGTCCTTGCTTTCTAAACATTAAAAACACATTAGAATGGTCCTTAAACGCTTATAAGACGCAGGCTTATAATGCGATATTAAGAAATATAAGTTCCACGCGTCTAAGGTTATATACTTAGGCTTAATTATATCCCATAATGGAATTAAAATGGACCCTAAGAAAGCCGCTGTAATTATAAACTAGGAAAGCCCTAGCAATGTATAGAACATTTAAGGATTTCTAGAATTTATAAATTTCTATTAACAATTTATTAACTACTTCTTAGAAATTACTTAGCTATTAGTAAACCTAATAAAGAAGAATATAAAATTTAAATAGACCGCTAGATATAAACGAGCTTTTAATAACTTAAAATATTACTTTATAACTACTTTAATCCTTACTTACTTTAACCCTAACCTTAAATATATTATTAAAACAGACTCGTCAGATTATGCGCTAGGGGGAGTGTTATTACAATATAATAAAAATAGCGAACTATATCTAGTAGCCTTTTTTTTCTGGAAACTCGCCCCTACTAAATTAAACTATAAGATATATAATAAGGAACTACTTATAATTATTAGATGCTTTAAACAATAGCATTCTAAGCTTAAAGGATTATTATTCCTAATACGCGTATTAATAGATTATAAGAATCTGCAGTACTTTATAATTATAAAGCAATTAATATAGTGCTAAATTCGTTGGGCTAAATACCTCTTATAATTTAACTTTAAGATTATATATTAACTAGGCAAACTTAATTAAATGTGAGGGCGCGAAGAGGCTTCGGGGAAGATTTGAAGGAACAATATAAATTCTATCTAAATCTATGGGTATATAGCCCTTGCAGAGTACAAGACGTTGCGTGAAGAAGAGAAAGGAATATAGGAAACTTGTAACTAAATATTCGTGGTCTTGGCAGCAGACGCGTGGGCACAAGCCCATGCGGATTTCGACAGGGTTCGACCAAATTCCATTACGTCGGTGGAATTTGGTGGAGACTGGTGGAAATTAATCGAGTTGGCGGAATTTGGCAGAATTTGATCAAAGCGTCGGATTTCATCTGTCGAGTGTTTCACCGAGACATTCCTACTGTAACTAGGCTAGTCCCGTTACATTAAAAGCCTAACGCGTTAATATAATAATTACAGGACTTACCTATAAACGCTTTAGATAAACGGATTATAAATTAATTATAGATCTTACTACCCCCTAAATATTTTAAAAAACTACATCCTATACTTCTAGATACGGAACTTAATAGAAATAAATTAGAAGTTAATAAATAGGAAATAGAAATTAATAAGCTAATAGAATATAAATATAAGAATAACGTATAAATAGTAAATATAATAAAAGCAATCTAAACTGGAAAACGATAGTATAAGGATATTATACTCGCTAAATGCGAAATCCAAAATAATTAATTATACTATTAACAGAAGATGGTAGCCCCAAATTCCAAACCTTTATAATTTAAGATACTCAAATTTATACACAACTTCCCTATAGCAGGATATCCCGGCCATGTAAAGACTTATAAGATCGTTTAATAAGTATATTACTAGCCTATAATACATGACTATATACGAAAATACGTTCAAGTATATAGGATGTGCGTGCGTGGAAAGCCCTCTTATATAAAAAAGCAAGGAGTACTTTAACCGCTACCAATCCTAATATAAAGATGGCGCAATATTTTAATTAACTTTATAGTTAACTTGCCTAGTAGTAACGGGTTTATAAATATTATAGTAGTAATTAACCGTCTTATAAAAATGCGATATATAATTCCTATGGACCTAATTAATACAATATTAGTAGTTAAATGTTTTATTAAGCACTTCTTTAAGCTATACAGACTTTCTAATATAATAATATCTAACCGCGGAAGTTAGTTTGTTTTAGATTTCTAGCAAGCTCTATATAAATAATTAAACATTTAAATATAACTCTTAACTGCATTTTATCTAGAGATGGATGGTTAAACTAAAATTGTAAACATAATTATAGAACAATACTTATAAATATACTGCTCCTACCTGCAAAATAACTAGAAAAAATAGCTACCTTTAGCTAAGTTTACTATAAATAATATAATAAATGTATTAATAGGCATAATGCCGTTCTATATAACTTACGGACAAGACCCTTAACTTGGATTTAAACTATAACCTAAAATTAATATAATGGAACCTATAATTAAACGGATCTAGTTAATTAACGCGCATAACTTCGCTAATTAAATAAAGTAGTTAACGGAACTATTATAAAGTAAATTAACGTACGCTTAAACGTTATAGGAATAGTATGCGAATAAAGGACGAGCTCCCGCATGGGACTTTAAGGAAGGTAATATAGCCTACCTAAATATATAAAACCTAAAGACTTAACGGCCCTTAAAGAAACTTAATTAGAAGTTTATAGGCCTATACTAAATTAAAAAGAAACTAAGCCTATACGCCTATAAGCTTAAACTGCCAACTAAGATAAAAATACACCTAATATTTTATATAAGCTTATTACAACCTTTAAAAGACAATCCTATAACTCGCGAAGTGCCGCCGCCACCTCCTGTAATTGTTAATAATGGTAACGGTTCTTACTTTATTAACTTAATTAATAATATATAATAGAAAATATAATCTAAACGACTTAAACTTCTTATTAAGTAGGAAGGATATAAAATATAAACCTAGGAAACCTATAAATAGATTAAGGCCGACGCGCCTTCCCTAGTAAAAGAATTCTATAAAGACCATCCTTCGCGGCCTACTTTGGCTAGATAGACATAATATAAAGGCAAACAACTGCCACCTAATATAAAGACATAAAACATAATAGCAGGAAACTTAAAATTGAAAAAAACTCGAAATATATCACAACGCTTATAACGCGATAAGTTATAAATTCTCAACTAATTTAAATTGTTTTAGACCTTCAGCTAAAGGGGGGGGGGGGGGTACTAGAACGGGACTAGCCCAGTTATAGTAGGAATGTCTTAGTAAAACACTTAATAGATAAATTCTAACGCTTTAATTAAATTCTGCTAAAGTTAACTAAATTCCACCAAATTCCGCCAACTCGATTAAATTCCACCAAATTCCACTAATGTAATGGAATTTGGTTAAAACCTGTCGAAATCTACATGGGCTTATACCCACGCGTCTGCTGCTAAGACCCTAAATATTTAGTTACACGTTTCCTATATTCCTTTCTCTTCCTTATATAACGTCTTGTACTCTGCAAGAGCTATATACCCTTAAATTAGATAGAATTTATATTTATTCCTTCGAATCTTCCCCGAAGCCTCTTCGCGCCCTTATAAATCTAAAGGTTAAGGATTAAGTAATTATAAGACTAAGGAGCAGAGGCTAAATCAGGGATCTTAGTAGCAGAAGATGTTTAGGTAGACTCTATAATAAGAAAAATAGTTTAAAAGAGAAGCTTATATAAATTGCGGAAAATAAGGTTATTTCGCTAAAGACTACAGAGGTGGTTAGAGTAACCATGCGGTAAAGGGCATAAGGTTATTAGAGTATAATAATGCGAATATAGGAGTATTGCGCGGGACTAAGGAGTGTTTAATTAAATACTTTGCGTTTTATTATAACAACGCATGCCAGATTTATAAAGACGCTAAGTATAGCGCAAGCTATTAGCCATAAGAGCTAGAGTTAAAAAGACTTAAAGGAATTAGAGAGTTAGATAAAGAACAAAATCAACTCTATAAGCTAGATTAAGATATTATAGTAATATATAGATAAAGATTAGCAACTATAATAATGGAGTTAGAGTATTTATTAATTAATAGCAATAAGGAAGAAAAAGAGGCTAACTGGGGGCGCTTAAACCTTAATAACGTAACAGAAGTAGAGACTAAGACTACTATAGAACGCGGTTTAGTAATAGGTATTATAACACCGTTAGATATAGCATCTATTACTTTATAAGATGGAAGAAGTAATATCTAAAGATAGTTAAGCAAGCAGACAACTGCTAGTGCTAGCTCACCACTTAATAAAAGTAAAAAGCTATAGGCTTAAGATTCTTAAGAAGAGATAAGAGACGCCTAAGATTTGTAAGATAAGATAAGATATACCTAAGAACCTATAATAAATAAAAACTAATGGGAAAAAGTAATAGCTTAGTTTAAAGATAAATAAATAAGTATAGGATAAAGATTTCTAGAAAGCTAAAAATTTAAAAAAAAACAAATAAGATCTATAGTAGTTCTAAGTAAACACGGTATTTAGCTTAAAGGTTAAAAAGTTAATACAGTAATTAAGAAGCAGGAGGACTTTAAGGATCCCTTTAGAAGAAGAAAGCTAAGAGAAAGTATAAATAAGTTTAGGCAACGAATTATTATATAGCAAGAATAAAAGCTAGATTAGAGATTAGCTATGCTAGGATATATAAGGGATAGAGTACTAGCATAGAAAGTTACTAATAGGCCAAGGGTAGAAACGCCAAGAGCTAAGTAGTTAAGTAATTTAGAAGAAGAAGAGGACATAGGAGTTCTAACTAGATTTATAGAACGACATACTAAGGGTTATAATAATGCAGCAATAAAGAGATACTTCTTTTTAAACAGATCGTATACACTTATAGAGCTATATTAGAAGTGGTATAAATAGCGCAAAAACGATAAGTGGGAAGATTTTTATATATAGATAAACAAAAAAGTTGTATTAGATTAGGCTATATTAGAAAGACAGATAAGTTATATTAAGGGAGCATTAATTATAACATCTAAACGTTTAGAGAAATAAGCTATAGACTAGAGAGAAATAATATAGGTATTAATACCAGCTAATAATATAGTAGTGTTTAGATTAATATGGGAAAGGTTTAAACTTAAGGACGAAGATAAGCTAAAAGTTAACCTAAAGCACCTAGCGTATTACACATTAGCTTAGATCGCATGTATAGATAATATATATAACATATATAGAATACCTAAGGACAAATATTATAAATATTTAATAAGAATGTATTAGATAATAGACGAAAAACTATATAGGAACGCTAAGTATATATATAGTTGGCACCTAGTAGAAGTTTAAGAACTAGGGGACTTAATACTTTAACTAAAAAGATTCCTTATGGAAGAGTACCTAGATAGATAATAGTGGTGGAAGTGCCTAGAGAATACTTATTTATAGTATATTAAGGATAAGAAACGAACTAAGTATTGGCTATAGAAGGACTAAGTATAGTTAAGATCTAATAGCCAGTAGTTAGGAAAAGCGGAGGCCTATAGGACTAGAGGGAGCTAGTAGTAGAGCCTTAGACCCTTAAAGGAATTATAAGACAATACCTAAATTTATAAGTTAGTTAGCGAGATCAAAAGTTTAAAGCGTTAGTGGATAGTAGAGTAATAAAAAACTATATATTACTAGTGGCAGTTTAGAGGATAGGGTTACCATATAGATAAAAAGAATACCTATACCCGTTAATAATGATTTTAGGAGATCCAATAGCATATAGAGAAGATATCATTAATCTTAAAACAGGACCTATTTAGTTAACTATTAAAGGAAGGCAAATTAAGATATCTTTTAATATCCTACTATTAGGAAAGAACGAAGCGATACTAGGAATACTTTAGTTATAGAAATATAATCTAAGGATTAATTGGGTTATAGGTTAGGTTAATATTAAGGATATATAATAACATAAGATATGATAATAAACTAAGATAGTATGGTACTAAGTTAGAGCGATATATAAAGAGACTAAGTAAGGCTTAAGTTATATACTAAAGAGATACTATAAGTATGGCAAAAGGTTATAGAGCCTAGAAAGCGAAAAGCTATTAAAATATATAGCATAGAACTATAAGATAGAATTAGAACTAGAAATAAGTCTAAAGTTCTTTCTAATATATAAGCTTACTAAAACCGAATTAGTAGTGCTTAAGGAGTTTATCTAGGAGAACTTATAAAAGGGATATATTAGACTATTATAGTTATCAGCAGGATATCTAGTACTATCTATACCTAAGAAAAACGGAAAACTTAGAATATGTATAGACTATAGATAGTTAAACAGTATTACTAAAAAGGATAGGTATCCTTTACCCTTAATTAGCGAAATCTAAGACAGGATAGGTAATACGTAAATCTTTCCAAAGATAGATCTAAATTGGGTATACTATTAGATCAGGATTAAAAAAGAAGATAAGTAGAAGGCAGCCTTTAGATTAAAAGAAGGACTATATAAACCATTAGTAATATAGTTCGGACTTATAAATATACTAGCAACGTTTTAGAAACAAACTAATAGCGTATTAGGAGAATACCTTAATAAGTTTATTATAGCATATCTTAACAATATTATTATTTACTTAAAGAATGAGCAGGAATATAGAGAGCATATTAAGTAGGTCTTAAAGAGACTATAAAAAGAAAAGATACTAGTAGCAATTAAGAAATACGAGTTCTTTATAAGGAAGACTAATTTTATTGGATTTATTATTAAGCTAGGCAAAATTAGCATGGATCTAAAGAAAGTTAAAGCTATAGTCGGTTGGCAAGAACTAGAGAATGTTATATAGTTAAAATCGTTCCTAGGGTTTTGTAACTACTATAGAAGGTTTATAGTATAGTAGTTAAAGAATATAGAACCGTTTACAAGATTTATAAAAAAGGAGGAACTATAGACATAGGGTAGTAAGTAAAGGAAACTATTTTAAGAACTTAAGGAGTTGTTTACCTAAGATCCAATCCTTAAGATTTATCAACTAAAGTTAGAGATAGTGGTCGAAATGGATGTATCTAACTTTGTATTAGGGGCGTATTTACTATAGAAATATCCAGATGGATGGCACCTAGTAGCGTACTATAGTTAAAAGATAACACCACTAGAACTAAACTACGATATCTATAATAAGGAGTTACTAGGCATAGTTACAGTACTTAAGAAATAGAGATCATTTTTACAAGGCACAGATAAACTATTTATGGTTAAGATGGACTATAAAAACCTAACAGGGTTCCTAATAATAAAGGAACTAAACAGAAGATAGGTTAGATAAGCAGAGATGCTTATAGAATATTACTTTGAAATTTAGCATACCAAAGATACTAAAAACGCACGAGCAGATACACTTAGTAGGAAGGCAGAGTTGCAAAACAAAGAAAAGCTGTTAGGGGCAATACTACGCAAAGACAAAGATGGATTAATTAGGTATAATTATCCTAAAATTATAGCAACTAGAGAAGACAGAACCTATAAGACACTAAAGAGTGCGTAGTTATAAAGAATCTAAGAAGCATAGAGTGAGGATCTAGAGTTAGATTAGTACGAAAATCAGGAAGCAATATACATACTAAAAGAAGTTATAAAGGAATTTGTGGAAGACTTTTACAAAGGAATAACTTAAGGACATAGTAGAGATATAGACTTAGTGTTAAGACTTTAAAAGGAGTATATTATTTAAGGAATCTGGGGATTAGCAAGATAAGTTATAAAGGAATATCTAAATTGTTAAAGAAACAAACTAACAAAGCATAAGCCGTATAGAGGGCTATAACCTATTAAAGTACCAGAAAGACTATAGGAGGTTATATTATAAGACTTTATTATAAAGTTACTAAAGTTAAAAAATCCTATTACCGGATAAGATTATAACGCAATCTTAGTAATAGTAGACAAGTTAACTAAGTAGGGCTACTTTATAGCGTGTACAGAGGAAATTTTAGCGGAGGATATCGCTAGAATCTATATTAAAGAAGTATTTATAAGATATAGAGCACTAATAAAAATTATATTATATAGAGATCTAAGATTTATAGTAGCATTTTAGGAAGTATTTTTAGCGGAACAAAGGGTTTAAGCAGTAACGTTAACAGCATATTACCTATAAATAAATAGCTAAACCGAAAGACTAAACTAAACGCTAGAATAGTATCTAAGGTATTATGTTAATTATACACAAAATAATTAGGTATTGTTATTACTAGTTATATAGTTCGCGTACAATGCGACACTATAGGAAGGGATAGGCATATTACCTTTTAAGGCAAATTACGGTTATAAACTAAGAATATCGTTATCACCATAATAAGTAAAAAAGATAAGTAATACAGCTAAAGAAAGAATAGAGAATCTAATAAATCTTTATAATCACCTTAAAGAAATAGCTAAACTAGTACAGGCAAGGATAAAAAGATACTATAATACTAGGAGATTTAAGGGACCATATCTTAAGGAGGGGGATAAAGTATAGCTACTATATAAAAATTTTAAGAGTTAATGACTAAGTAAGAAGTTAGACTATATTAGACTAGGACCATTTATAATTAAGATAAAGATCTTAGAAGTTATATATAGACTTAACTTACTAAAGAAAATAAAGATCTACCCTATATAGCATATCGCAATATTGGAACCAGCATATAGGAATATTAAGCCACTAATTTATAAGGTAGATACGTATAGAGGACAAAAAAAGGACAAATAGGAAGTTTTAAAGATTATTAGTTATAAGGATATTAATAATAAAATATAGTATAAAGTTAAGTAGATAGGCTATAATAAGACTACCTAGGGGCTACTAAACAATTTAAAGAACGCTATAAAAAAGGTATAGGAGTATTAGAAGAAAAAGGGTTAGGCAGCATTAATAAAGAAGGATTACTAAAGAACGAGTTACCTAAGGGGGACCTAAGAGGAGCAGCTACTGAGGTACTTAAAGTTATTTCCCTTACTATTAGAGGAGAATCCGTTCTTTTATTGCTAAGTTCCTAAAGACCTTATTTTATAAGTTTCTACTTCTTAGAACGCACCTTCTTATATACCTTTTTAAGACGAAGTAGCTAAGCGGATGTAGTAATATGGGCTTTAAGAGCCCTCTGCTTAGCGTTATAAGAACACTTTAGGTTAGCTAAAGCCTAAGTTAGCTTACTATTAAGTTTTATAGCAGTAGATTAAACCTAGGACCCTAATAGCAATTAATAAGGGTACTTAAAGACTATTAAAAGTAATAGGACGCGTATATTTAGCGTTAAAGACTAAGCAAATGTTATAGGACGATTAAATATTTACTTTAATATACTCTAAATATAAAGAGGGTTGCTAAGATAAAGGGCTTGCTAGCGTACATAAACTAACCCCTTTTTCGCATAACAAGAATATAGAGATAGTATTATCTTACTAAGAGATAGTATGGCAGTGATAGTATAAGTATAGTATTACGCCTATAAAGAAGAAGGAGCTTTAAGTATAATAAGTAAGGATATTAACTAAATTAAATAAGCGGATATTATACCTCTAGTAGACGACTTAAAGATATTAGGAATCTTTAAGGATAAAGATAAAAAGAAGGGAGATAGTATTACGGACGCTTTAAGTATAATATTACAGCTACTTAAAAAGGAGTTGGAAGAAGCTAGTTAGTTAATAAGGGTATAGTCCAGAATGGAACTAGTAGAGCCATATAATAAGAAGTAGTAAGTAAGTTATATAATATTATACGCAGTGTACGCAGTATACGAGGGAGATGTACGTATAGTCTGTATAATATGTACCTTATATATAAGGGGAGTTTCTTAGGAGTATAGATATGTATTTAAGGACCTATAGTCCCTACCTAAATAGTTCCTTTCCTTATAGTAAATCTTAGAATATAATTATAGTTAATCTATTAGGCAACTACTCTACTAGTTGTTAATTGTTACTATTATATTATTGACTTTCTGTTTACCTATATAACCTAGCCTAATAGTAAGTCTACCGTGGTATTTCCTATAAGGCTTTGTTATACTACCTATTCTGCCTATTCTGCCTATTCTGCCTATTCTGCCTATTCTACCTATTCTACCTATTCTGCCTATCCTGCCTATTCTACCTATTCTGCCTATCCTGCCTATTCTACCTATCCTACCTATTCTACCTATCCTGCCTATCTAATTATCCTACTTGTTTATACTTACCTGTCTATACCTACCTATTATGCCTAATTGTCTATACCTGCCTATTTATATCTATAATTTAGGGGAGAGGTTGGCCCGATTAAAGGCTTTACTTAATTTAATTGCGATTAATTATATTAATTCAAATCGTTCTCTCTAGGTGTTTGCTGGCTGTATATTTAAACGGTAGTCGTCTAGGGTTAGACTTGCTAATAAATAAACAATTCAAACTATCGATCTTTGGTTTGGTTGATTGGATATTTTAAAGCTTTGCGCTTGTTTATTTTGTTTAGTTAATCAAACTAGCAAACGGTTTAGATAGGTTTGACTATTTGGATAAATTTATATACATTTTTGCACAATAGTAGGAGGATTTAGGAGCTCTACGCTACAATTTAGTAATAGGCGTTTGGTGTTGTAATACTTACGCCAAGCTTAAAAGTTAAAAGGGAATATAATTAAGGTCTCTGATAATTATACACTCCCTAAATAATACGCGTACACTCCCTACCTTATTTGGTTTAGACGCTTCCTTATTAAGTTAGATGTGTCCTTATTAAGTTAAAATATCACTTGCGTTTAATATTTGCGCCTACGTCGCGAAAATCAAAGTACGCGCCATATAAGTTTTGTAACTGCAATATCACGATTAAGTCTTAATTTTAGTTATAGTATAAGTAGTAGAATCTAAATTTTAATCGCGCCTAAGTTAATTAATTAGATTGCGCAGTGCTTTGCGAGGCGTCGCGTAAACTAATTTAGGTGCTGCTATCTCTCTGCTTCGCGCCCATGCCCGCGCCCGCGCCCGCGCCCACGCCCGCGCCTACGCCCAATGGGACCTAAATTAATACAGCATCCTGTCAATTCCGGTGGTTAGCGCTTACGATTAAGCCACCAACTAACCCGAATTTAGTACATTTCGTCTTGGCAGCTGAATATTAAAAAGAGACTGCCGAACAACCTTACCTGACAGTCAATTTTTAAAGCTTTTTGATGCCTCTGCCAGCCGCATTGTGATTAGGTGTATTGGTGAACTCTATGCGGTGAGGAACCTAACTCAGGAAGTCTCTACTAATTAATAACACGTCTTCTAGTTTCCTACCCCTCTTCTAAGCTACTGATGTATTATTTATAACAATCCTTAACTTCCTTAAGCCTCTATTATGACCTTTACCTTATTCTTTTATTCTAGTATCTAAATGACCTTTTTAGTGGTAATAAAGTTTAAAAATAACTTGCTTTTGTCCTAGGTGACTTTATAGAAGTTAAAAATAGGCCCTTAGATATATTAATTACGCTATTAAAACAGATATTAATAGCGGTGGTTATAGATAAGGGTTCTAAGTTTAGATGAATATTAGGTCTTAGCGTGATTATAAGGGACTTTAGATAGCTCTATAGATTTAAGTATAAAGATATTTATCTGCGCCTGTTATAAGTTAATACCATTCTTACCACTTTTTTTTACTAAATTTATATATTCCTATAATAAGTTCTAACTAAAATCTTTTAGATTCTATCCTTAAAGGTATCTGCTATGCCTTCTCCTAGGTATAATCCTTCCTGTATAGAAGGAACTCTAGAACCTACTTTACCTAATCCTCCTAGAGCTCTACTGCGCCTTCCTAGCTTTGGAAGCTTCTTTAGCTTCTTTAGTAATATAACTGTGCCAAATACTCCTTCTACTCGCTTTACTACATCTAGTCCTACTCTAACGCCTACCACCCTGAACCGTCATATTTGTTAAGCAATCGCTTATCTTAATTAATGGGAAAGACGTAAGGAACAGGAACGGGAGGAGCGAGCTATAGAATATATTTAACGTTGCTAACGGCTTAAGAAAAGTAACGCTTAAGTGCTTGTTCCTTACTCCCTAAGATACACAATTAAAGGCCTCTATCGCTACCTTTAAGAACCTATCTTTTGCATTACTATATTAGTTAAGCAACTATATTCTACTGTCTACCGCATTATTAATAAAGCACATACCCTAATGTGTGGAGGTTACCGTAACGCTCTTACATACAGCTCACCTATTTAACGTTGTCTAGTTAATTTCCTAGAGTTAAATAACTAGGCGCGTTGTCTTACCTACTTGGAGCTTTCCTTCTATATAGGAGTACCTTGTTCTAATTCTACAGTTGCTTAATATCTTAAGAAGAAAGGCTTCTGATAATACGTCACTTAAGCAAAGCCCTGGCTTACTGCAGCTCACTACCGCGCCCGATTGGCGTTTATATTAGCTTACTATCACTTCCAAGTAGAGGATTAGTAGAGAGTTATATGGATAGATGAGGCAGCTATGCACCATAGTAGCTATTAGCGACTCTTTATCTTTAGAAGACCTAGTAAACAATTTAATCCTGCCTGCCTGTCCTAAGTTTAGCAATATACCTTATACAATAGTATAGGCTGCATTCTATAGTGTAGAAAAGGGCCCTCTACTATTCTAGAATAAGGAAGAATGGGGCAATATTACTGCTTAAGGCTTCCTAGATCACATCTATCTAAAGCTTAAAGAATTCTACAACTTCTATAATATTAAGTACGCTATATATTTCCCTAATTATGAACTTGGAACTACCCTAATAATTATATAAATGGACAACGCTACCTATTATAAAGCTTATATTACCATTGCCTAATTTAAGGAAGATAATATTGAGTTACTTAATTAGCCAGCAAACAGCCCAGATCTTAACCTAATTAAGGGCGTTTAGAATCAAATAAAGACTTAAATAGCTTAGTAGAAGCCTCGCCTAACCTTAAAAGAAATAATATAGGTAGTAATTGAATCTGCATGGGAGAACCTAAAGGCTTACTTCTTTGAGAAGCTGGTTGCTTCTATGCCTATATACCTATAGGCAGTAATTGAAGCAGAAGGCGGACCTACTAAGTAGTAGAGGACAGTAGAAAGCTTAGAGGAAGATTAGGGGCTTAGAGAAGACGTTTGGATACTTGTTTAATTACTAAGCGTTAATTTTAACACTTATTTGGCTACTGTAACTTTAGAAATATTCATATATAGGTAATCTACCATACAATTATTGATTTTAAAAAGCTTTATATATTTTTGATATTGAGGTCTTATAAAACTTGCTACTAAGACAGGGAACCTCATACTAATCCGTATAAGGGTCTCCGCCCAAGAGGCATCACTAGTAAGGCGCTAACTACTAAAATTGACAGGATGCTGTACTTCTGCTTTGCATCTAAGAACCCGCAATTATAGAGCGTCGCGGCGGTTGGCCGACTAGCTCTATAACTGGCTCTGCAATTGCCAATTATATCAACAGATCTACTCGTAGAGAGCACTTTAATTTTTGTGATGTAGGCGTAAATAAGTTAAATATATGTGATATTCTAACTTAATAGGGAAGCATTTAACTTTATAAGGAAGCGTCTAAACCAAATAAGGTAGGGGGTGTATACGCATTAATTAGGGATATATGCGTATTATTTAGGGAGGCCGTATTCGTAAGTAATAAGACTTAAGTATATTACTAAGCTTGGAGTTCTAAAGAGGTTTTAATAAGGCCGTTAATATCTCTCTACATAGTCCCAATTAAGGCCTTTGTATTTGTCCTAGGGGAGTTAATTCTTATAAAGTATTGGAACCTTTACAGGCTTCGCTAGGCGTAATTACAGGCGCGTTCTCTACTAAATCAATAGGGCTAGCTTTAGTAAGATAGGAAGATATAATATAGGCAGTATAGCGATAGGAATTGGTAGATAAAAGAGGAGATTTTAGATAGTTAAATTAGAAAGACGCGTTTAGATGTTTATTTTTGGCGCGTATATTATATTACGACTGTAGTATATTATAGAACTGCCTATAACTTAACCACTAAGAACCCACCCTTGACCAAAAATAACACCTATATATTATATATTAAACAAGCAAACTAACTCAATTAAATGGGACATATAGGGCTTGATTAACTGCTAAAATCAGACCTCTAGGCTTAATTGGTTATTTAATTATAAAGTAAACAAGTAAACAAACTAGTAAATGGGGTTTGTTTATTAGCAAGTCTGTTTAGGGTGCCTCCCTAAAAGGCCTTAATTTGATCTAATTTGGTAATGGGATAATATTAAGGCTCTAGTTCGATTCGATTAATCGATTAAATTAATCGTAGTATTTACTAGCTGGTTGTTTAAACGATTATTATTTGGCTCTAGCGATGGTGGTCTAGTTCTAGCAACGGTCTTCTTCTACCTGCCTACTTACTTACCTATCTGCCTACCTACCTACTTGCGTTAGTATCTGGTTTAGTTTAGGGGAGGAGTTGGCCTAATTAAAGGCTTTAATTAATTCGAATCGTTCTCTATAGCCGTTTGCTGGCTATATATTTAAACAGTAGTTATCTGGAATGCTGTCACGGAGCGAGCACAAGCGGTAATAATATATAGCGAAGTAGATATTATTAAGCTATGTACATAAACTGCATAATAAAGTCAAGACGTTGCGTAAGGAAAAGAAAGTAGGAAATAGGGGAAAAAGGGTATATAACGTTCGCTTGGTTGCTAGGTTAATGGGTACTATGCTACGCACGGGCAGGGTAGAGCTTAGGTGGCGGTTCTAGTAGAACTTAGCAGAATTCGGCAGTTAGAGGTCCTTAAAGTTGCCAGTTGGCAACTCTGACAGTAGAGACGGCAGATTGCAGCGGAATACGGCAGACTGCTGTCAGATTGCCGTCTCGTGGTCGGTCTCCGGTTGTTCAGTCAGTGGAAACAGGTGGACGTGTGTAAGGTGTCACAGGGGTGTCCCGTAACAGATGCCTCCCTAGGAGGCCTTAATTTGATTTAGTAACTGGCTAATATTAAAGCTCTAGTTCAATTCGATTGATTAATTAAATCGTTTGTGGTATTCGCTAGCTAGTTGTTTAAACGGTCGTTATCTAGTTCTAGTAACGGCCGTCTAGATCTAGCAACGGTTATCTAGTTCTGGCGACGGTCGTCTGGTTCTAGCAATGGTTATCTAGTTTTGGCGACGGTCGTCTAGTTCTGGCGATAGTTGTCTAGTTCTGGTCATAGTCCTTTAGCTACTGTTCTAGTACCTCCCTAAGTAGGGAGGATATAAGAAAGGAAGGAAGGGTAAAGGTAGTATTTAGGTATATAAGGGGTATGTAAAGGTATGTATAGAGGCTGTTGGGAATATAGCGGGGACCCAATAGTACTTAGGACGATTTATATAATTGGGAAAATTAAAGACCTGCTAGAAGCCTACTAAAAAGCCTACTAGGAGCCTACTAGGAGACCTTTAGGATTTTAATACCCTAATAGCAATAAATGCAATAATACTAACAATATTTATTTTATAGCCGTAAGCTAGTGTAATGCTAATGTATAGCTCTAGGGCTTAGCTAATATGGTAGAAAGCTGGCCCTAGGCTCTAGGGGGTTAGCTAATATAGCGGAAAGCTGGCCCTGGGCTCTAGGGGGTTGGCTAATATAGTTAAAAGCTAGCCCTGGGCTCTAGGGGGTTGGCTAATATGGTTAAAAGCTGGCCCCGGGCCCTAAGGGGTTGGCTAATGTAACGGAAAGCTGGCCCTAGGCCCTAAAAACACTTTTAGCATAACTAAATTTCCTATATTACTTCCCGTTTTCCTAACGTATCTAGATCTTAAATTCTTTAGGCGTAGGCTTAGTTAGTATCCCTTATATTAATAACTGCGTCCTTAGAGCTGTGCTCTATACGCACTAATTAGGAAGCTATATATATAGGTGGTTAATTATTCTGTTAGAAAACTAAGGCCTAGTAGATAAGGCTATAAATATATTAAATTTTGTATATATATTATATATAGAGCTTTATTATTTAGTATTAAGTTAATCTATATGCCCCTATTAATACTACCCTATCTTATAGAGGGGTATTTAATATAATCTATACCTAAATTTGGTTTATAGAAACCTTTAAGGCCTTTTTTAGACTTTACTATTTTAAGACTTTTTTTATAGTATTTAATAATAGCTTATAAAGAGGCTTCTGGCAACTACTTATTTAAATTTAAGCCTTTTTTTCTACTTATAGGCAAGCTGTATAAGCAACTACCTTTTTATTAATCTTTTTAGGCTTATACCTGTGCTTTACTATTAGGTACTATATTATTTTATCTATAGAGATTCTTAATTTATACTGCTAAGGAAGTTAGGCGGAGTGCTTAAATAAGGTATTAATAAGATCTTTATAAAAGGCCTTATAGCTAGTATAATTAAGCCAGCCACGAGTTATATAGGATAATAACTTATAGGCGTTAGTAACTATAGTATTAAAAAGGAAGTAAAAGAGAGGCTTTTAGGTATGGTAATAGATCTTAAGGGAGGTATAATAGGATCTTATTTAGTTGGCTGTATTAATGCCTTTTATAAAGCGATTATATATATTAATAAACTTTAATATAGGCAGCTACTTTCTAGTAGTGTTGCTAAATACCTTATCCCTTATACTGTTAATGTAATATAAAATGTGGCCCATGCGCGCGATCAAGAACATCAATAGTATGTCTACGGTTCGTTTTATGTGGCTAAATTAGTAGCTAAGTCACGATTTGGCAGGCAGGAGGCCCGTGCGCTTAGTGGCATGTAGATGTTACCCTATGTCCACAATCAATCTACAATCGCCGGCAACGCCGCGCTCTCAATACCCGTCGAGCGCTATGCGTAGAGCTAGCTAAGAGCTCTCTACTTGTACTAGAATGGTAAGAATCGGCCATAGGTTAATAAAGATATTTATATTTTAAGTTAGGCGCCGCCATTGTACAAGCACCCTACTAAACTTATACCGCACTAAAATAAGCCCCTAAGGGGCTATAGACAAAGGCTTTAATAGAAAACTCCTTAGTATTTTAGAGATATATACTATTTAACAGCTTTTCTACCTACTTAAAGCTGTTTACAAAGCTAATCTAGCGAGCACTGCATCTGCTCCTACTGTAGATTAACCTACTATATAGCTGCTTCCTCGCTAACCCTTTGGGCCTACGCAACCCGCTTAATCTCCTTAATAACCTTAAGCCGTAGGGAGTACTATTAAAGCTTACTCTGCTAGCCGGCCCGCTATTTACTACCCTATTTAGAATCTAGCGCCGCTATAGAAGGATTACCTCTAAGCCTTTTAGTCCACTTACGCCAAAGGGCCTATATGGACTTTACTATGTGGCACATATAATATATAGGTGGCTGCTTAGGCTGGAGCTTAAGCTCGAGCTTAGACTTAGGCCCTTACTGCGGCTATAGCTGCGGCGGCGCCGGCAAAGGGGAAGCTATAGCGCTTGCCCAGGCCGACGCATACTAGCTTAATCCCGCAATAGATAGAGGCGCCAGTAAATATACCGTCGGTAGACGTGCTGTTAGTAGACGTGCTATTAGTAGCCATGCTAAAGGGACCTTAAGCTAAAAGGTAAGGCTACCGGACATAAGCAATTAAAGTTACAAAGACTGCGCCTACTAGGACTTGGCTATACGGTTAAATAATACCTACAGCTTACGTGCTCTTTAGTTATTCTTACGTGCTCTTTAGTTATTCTTACGTGCTCTTTAGTTATTCTAGGCATTTATAGTCTTTAGGTAGTCTGCAATAGCCGGCACGGCCTAGTAGAGTATTAATAGCTAGCTAGGGCCTTTTTCCTCCTGCTATAGGTAGGTTTCAACTTTCTACGCAAAGGGTAGATAGGCCTTATACTAGAAGACGGGGTGGTTCTATATAGGGCTACTTAGGAATATCTTGCGGAGGACTATTAAGTCCTATAGGATAACCTCCTGGAGGTAGAATAGGAGGTTCGTAGCGCCTGTAGCTATAAGGTTGTTAATCTAGCCAACCTAAGGGCTAAACTAACCCTTCTAGATATCTAGCTCTGGCCAGATTATTAACAGTAGTATATTAGGGGGGGCGATACTTGCCCTATAAATTTTAAAGCAGCCTATCTACGGCGCATAGCCGGCCATCGTTTGTATAAACTCCCATGGTAGCAAGTTTAAGTAGCAGCTAACCATCTACTCCTAGTTTTACCTGCTAGCGCGTCTAATTTAGTCCTTATTAACCCCTTTTAGCTCTACTGTTTTAGTACTAGCGCTTTATCTAATATGGGTTTTCTTCTATAAAAAGACGCGGATATATTGGAACACTTTAGCAACCTACTCCTACTATAAGTTATATAAGAAGGCCGCCTTATGGTCCCCAGCGCTGCTCTTAATTAGGCGGATATTATACTATATTAACTGCTTATTAAAGTCTGGGAATGGCTTATTACTAAGGTCCTAGCGATATAAGAGGTAGAAAGCTAGCCCGCTAAGCATATAGATAAGTGGCTTCTTATTATATAGAGCCCCAATAGTCTTAAGGCGGCTGTACTGGTTCTGCTTGCTAGCGCATATGGTAAATATTAGGGGCATATAGCGCGTAGGGCCTTCGCCCTTAAACTTAAAGGTAAATAGGTCTAAGATCTTGGTAGAGCACCTATCGCCACTATAGGTAAGTATATAGTGGCCTAGCAGGATATCTATAAGCGTGTAGAGGTAGCATTCTAGTAAAGAGTCTCCATAGGCCTATAGCTGGCGGCAGACGTTCTTAAACTCGTCCTCCGTATATCTGTTAAGTAGTATATCTCTACCCTTGTCCACAAACTAGTCCTTTTCCCGCTACGCGTCCCTCCGTTATAAAATCTTTAGGTACTCCCTAATATTATCCTCCTATAGAGACTAGTGACTGTTTATCCCTATAGCCTTCTGCACTTAATAGAGGTCTATTAGGGCCGTAATATAACCGCGAACTAAGCGCCAGGAGAGCCGTGTCTTGTTCTAAGGTACATCATCACTAACCTTACGGCTTTTTACTTTTAGTGGCCGGCCTATAACCTCCTTCACAAGGAAAAGGAGTAGCTTTTCTTCTGTAATAGTATTGCTGTTATAGTACTACTTCTTCTTATAAAAGGCCTAGAAAGACACGCGTTAGCTATAAGTATACTACTCCGCAAAGCACCTAGCTACCTACCTTAAACTCCTTCTGCTTTGGCTTATAATTTAGAGACGTATTTTTAGGCCTCTTGGCACACATAAGGGCGAGGATACTCTACGCGTTAGCGCGTAGTTTAGTATTATTCGCGACGTTAATCTCTACGCGACTAATTAACGCTATTTTTAAGATAGGACGCTGTTGGAGAAGCGGCGCCCTAGGGGGGATTCCTATTTTATAAATATACGCAGATATAGACTGGGGAAAAGAGGTAAAGAAAGTATACCTACCTTACCTACCGGCCGCTTAGCGACCAGATAAGTGACCTTACTATATAGGGTAAATATATGGCGCATAGCTAGGCCAATAGGCTAATAGTACGCGTATATTAGCGACTTAATTAGCGGGGGTAAAGACATTTAAATATATGCACAACTTGGCTGTAGGCTTGGCCGTTAATATTCGCGAATATTAACAGGGGTTATATATATCACGTGCGGCTTAGCTATTACGGCGCTGGTGGAAAACGGTGGATCTTGGCAGACATAGATTATAGTAGACGCGAGTCACGTAACTTAAGGACCGCATAAAATATTAAGCGGCGCTGCTATTCTTCTCCTTCCTTTCTCTAGCTTTAGATCCTTATTTATAGACTACCAATTATACAGGCTTGCGCGTCCCTTATGCCGTGCTCGTGCCTTAATTAACTAAGTCGCTAATATTATCCAAAGCTTAACTACTCTTTCTTCCTAAGAAGGAACTTAAATATATCTATAAAGGACATAGAATAGGACCCTAAGGACATTACTAGGACCATAAGGATAGGACAAACCCCTAAGAACTAAAAGAATATAAACAGAACGCAAAACCTAAGAATAGGACATACATGGACTAGAACCCCTAAAAAATAAATAAACACCAGAAATTACCTAATATTCCTACCACCATGCCAAGAAATATAGTAGCTGGTAAAGCCGCTATAGGACCCGCAAATACCTCTAATAGTAAAATAGTCGCCATCTTAACCCCCTAGGAAGAGCTTATAGAAGCTAATGCTAAAATTAAATAGCTTTAAGAGCTACTTAAAACCAGAGACACCCCTATACCTAGCGAGGAGTTATTAGACACCTAAAGACTTACTATAGTCCTTAAGACCCTAGCCTAACGTACAGCATTAGTATTATTATGGTCCGTAAAGGTTACGGACCCCCTATTACTTACAGACGGAACTAACCCTATATTTAATAATTAGAAGCTTTAACTATAAAATAAGCTTAAAGTTAATACGGACCACTTCCCTATTACCTAAGCTAAAATGGCCTACGTCTTTGGCCATACTAATAGGGACATATAAATGTATCTACGTCCGCAATACGCCTAGGACTTAGCAGACCCCTTCCTCTTTAAAGAAGAGATAGTTAACTACCTGTCTTCTATTTATAAGGACCCCTTTAAGATATAGAACGCCCGCCTTAATTATAAAGCTCTTAATATAAAGACAACGGAGACCTTTTTAGCCTTCTAGACCTGCTTTCTATACCTAGCTAGCTAAGCCTAAATTCCCTATAAAGACTTAATGCCAGACCTCTTTAATAAGCTTACCCTAGACCTATAGCGTGCTATACTGCCAGTTTTTACTACTATATAGACGCTAAAGGTACTTACGGACCACTGCCTAGCTATTAACTAAGATCTCCGTTAAATTAAGGCATGATCTAAGCGGTACAAAGCTAGAAACTCTCTAAACTAGACTATAAGCACTTTACAAACGGCCTATAACACCCTAGCACGATCTATAACTTCTATAGCACTAGCCGTATAGCCCGCCGTTAATTTAGCAGCTAGCCGTATAGCTAGTCCTGCTTCGGGTCTAGCGTATACTTGGCCTACGTATAATAACCCCTATAAACAGGCCCTTAGTAATTAAGGAGCTTGCTTTTTATACGGCTAAAAAGACCACTTTATAAAGAATTGCTAGATAAAGGTAAAAATAGGCAAGGTTCTATTAATTTAGGAGGATAGTGCGGAGTTGGAAAAAGAGGAACCCTAGAGGAAGACTCCTCTCTAGGGTTAAAAGGGATTAATATATTATATATTAATCTAGGTCGGCTAGTTAGTAGAAGAAGCTGCACTATCCCTTATACCTTATTCCGCAATAGATATTAAGTTTTAACCTCTACTTTAGCTAACTCTAGAGCAAATGCCTTTACCTTAATAGACACCTAGTATGCTATAAAGCTGGCTAACCTTTTAAATACACCCTTTAAAGAACTACCTAAACTAATTCCTATTTGCGGGTATAACGGACGGATAGAACTACCTATTACGACTATCTTGCGGATTTACCTCCATATAGATAGACGAAGGTAGTATAACATCCCCTTTCTTATTACGGACCTAGGAAGCCACAATATAATTTTAGAAAGAAAATAGCTAGCCTATCTAGGCTTACAGCTTAATATATGGAGTAGACGGCCTATCCAGCCTAAAACCCTACCCCTAACACCCTCTTTTATAAAGGAAATTAGCATTATAATAGAAAACCTTATGTGGCTATAGATAGACACTATTTACTAGGCCGATGCTATATATAGGGACTAGGCTTTTAAAAAGAACGTGCAGCTTAACCTATAACGGATCCGTATACTACACCGCCCCTAGACTACCTATGTTATACTACCCGCACCAGAGATTAAAAAAGTTAGTAAAAAGCTAGCGGAGCTCCCTATAGGGAACTTAGGCCCTATACAGCCATAAAAAATAGCAAGGAGTATTAAATACTATACTAAACGTATAAACTGGAGGGATAACTTACGGAAGATAGAATAGGAGCTAAGAAAGATTATAAACCCTAGGCCGTAAAATATGGCCTAATAATAGTCCGTAAAGAAACCTACGGGCCTCCCACTAGTTAATATCTACTATATTAGCGCTGTAGGATTTTACTAGAACTTAGTCTAACCTAATACCGTTACCTTTACTACTAGCTTATATAAAATTAATTAAATAATTAAGGAAAAGGAAAATAAGCTTAGTAAATAGGAAGGCGAGCTTATAGACGAGGAGCTAGTAGAATAGAAACTACCCTATTAATACTGGAAATTTAAGGACGTATTCTTTAAGGCAGTATTAGATATACTCCCGCCTTACTAACTATACAACTACAAGATTAAGATTGAGCTAGATAAGGAAGACATACTTAGCTATAGCCCCCTTCATTAGCAGTCTATTACCGAATTATAGGCTATAAAGCAGTACCTTATTAATAACCTAAATAAGGGCTTTATTGAACCTAGTTAAGCCCCTTTTAACTCGCCTATTTTCTTTACTAAAAAGCTAAATAGAGGACTTCGTTTCTGCATTAACTACCGCAAACTAAATAATATAACCCGCAAGGACCGCTACCTACTGCCTTTACTTAATAAGACTTTAACCCAAATAAGTAGAGCTAAGATCTTTACTAAGCTTAATATCCGTTAGGCCTTTTACTAAATTAGGATAGACCCTAGATCGGAAGATCTTACTACATTTTAGACCCGTTACGGAACATATAAATACAAAGCACTTCCTTTTAGACTAACTAATGGACCGGCTACGTACTAGCAATATATAAATAATATACTCTTTAACTACCTTAACGACTTCTATATAGCCTACCTAGATAATATTATAATCTACTCTAAGAATAAGTTAGAATACGAGGAGCATATCTATAAAGTCCTATAACGGCTCCATAAGGCTAGTCTCTAGGCCGATATTAGGAAATCAAAATTTAGTGTTAAGTATATAAAGTACCTAGGTTTTATTATTAGTATAGACGGAATTAAGGCCGACTTAGAAAAAACGGCTGTAATTAACTAGTAGACACCCTCACAGACCGTAAAAGGTGTGTAATTATTTTTAGGTTTCTGTAACTTTTACTAACGCTTTATTAAAAACTACAGCAGGATTGCCTAGCCTCTTAACCGCCTTACTAGGAAAGACCAGCCATTTTACTTTAACGCTATATATATGCAGGCCTTTAATAAGCTTAAAAAACGGCTGGTATCGACTCCCCTACTTGCCCACTTTAACCCAGAACGGCCCTTAATGCTAGAAACTAATGCCTTAAACGGCGTAATAGCTAGCGTTTTCTCCTAAAAGCAACCGAACGGAGAATAGTACCCTATTGCATACTATTTAAAGACTATAATAGATACCGAGCTAAACTACCACATCTATAATAAAGAAATGCTGGCTATTATCTCTAGCTTTTAGCAATAGCGTGTATAGCTAAAGGGGACCCCTAAGCCCATTAAGGTAGTTTTGGATTATAAGGCCCTAGAATACTTTATAATGACTAAGGCCCTTACAGCCCAGTAGGCATACTAAGCAGATATCCTATCTTAGTTTAACTTCTTAATTATATATAGACTAGGCGCTATAAACTATGCGGATGCTCTTATAAGGTATAAATAGGATCTAGGTAACTAGGCGGCTATAAAGATCTTATTATAGACCCAAACACTACTATAACCAAAGCACCTTAACCCCTAGATATAGGCAGAGCTAAATACGGACCCTTTAGATACTAAGATATGTCCTATTAACTCCACGGAACTTAACCTTATTAATAAACTGCTATAGGCAAACCGTACGGCCCCTTCTCTATAGGAGTACCGCGAAAAGGTAAAGGATACTACTAGCCTATGGTCCCTTAAAAATAGACTGCTTAAGTACTAGGAATGGCTAGTAGTGGCAGAGGAACAGAATTTACGGACCTAGCTTATCGCCAAAGTATATACCTAGGTCTCTACGGCCTACCCCAAAAAGAATAAGACCCGCAAGATTATTGGTAACCATTACTACTAGCCCGGAATAGTTACGAATATTAACCGCTATATATGGAACTGTAACAACTGCTATAGGTCTACAATTCTATAGGATAAAACCCTAGGACTATTAAAGCCACTCCCAATACCAGAATGTCTCTAGTAGTATATCTTTATGGACTTTTATAAGCTGCCTACGGACTGTAACAGATATGATATGGTAATAATCCTAGTTAACCGCTTTAGTAAGCGCCTATTCTTAATCCCCTATTATAAGGATATTAATACTAAGGAGGTAGCCTAACTATATATCTATTATATCTACCGAATTTATAGACCACTAGATACTATTATATCCGATTATAGGCCGTAGTTTATATTGGCCTTCTAGAATAAGTTTACTTAGATCCTTAGTATTAAGCTAAAGCTTTCTATAGTATACCACCCCTAAATAGACGGTTAGACGGAGATTATAAATTAATACTTAAACTAGAGGCTCTAGCCCTTTATTAACTACTTCTAGGATAACTAGGGCGAACTACTACCCCTAATAGACTACGCCCAGGCAACCCTACCCCACAACTCTACAGGATTTGCACCTATTTAGCTAGAAATGGGATACTTACCCTATACAAGCTTTAACTAGAAAAGACCGGAGGGGCTATAAACTATACGCGAAAAACTGTCTTATAAGGAAGCCTAGCAATATACTAAACGCTTAGAAGAAGCTTAGACGGTAGCCCATATAAATCTAGAAAAGGCCTAGAGATTAATAGAACAGTAGGCAAACAAGCACAGGCGCGAGCCTAACTTTACTGTAAATAATAGGGTCTAGGTTATAATAAAGAACTAGAAGATAGAACGGCCTAGCCATAAGCTAGACTATAAAATGGTAGGACCATATAATATTTTTAATAAAGAAGGTAACTCGTATAAGGTTAAGCTCCTAGACTTAATTAAAGTCTATCCTATCTTTTCGCCGAATAAGCTACGGAAGGCTATAAATAACCCACTACCTAGACAAAAGAATAAGCCTCCCCTACTAATTTAAGTTAATAGCGATAATAAATAGGAAGTTAACAAAATACTAGCCTATAAACTAGTATAAGGAACGCTATAATACCGTATCTAATAGAAAGGCTATAATTTAGACCTAACCTGGTACCCCGCCTGGAACTTTATAGGCTACCCCCAGAGACTTAAAGAATTCTATAACTAATACCCTAACAAACCCGGACCCCTAAAGTACCTTAATAAGTAGATGGAGTGCTAGTATAGCAAAGACAATAGGCTGCCTATTAAGCATAAAGACAAGAATACCCTATAGACATAATATAGACATATAAAGCCTAAGGGCAGGCTTTTTCAGAAGGGGGGGGGGGGTAATATTACGGCGCTAGTGGAAAACGGTGGATCTTGGCAGACGTGGATTATAGTAGACGCGAGTCACGTAACTTAAGGACCGCATAAAATATCAAGCGGCGCTGCTATTCTTCTCCTTCCTTTCTCTA
>Ga0307507_10001854_pt1 | contig 46183 bp, 34 predicted proteins | sample 7_EM_MG_FD_207223 | JGI IMG/M metagenome (GOLD analysis project Ga0307507, IMG submission 207223) | Populus trichocarpa ectomycorrhiza microbial communities from riparian zone in the Pacific Northwest, United States - 7_EM | ecosystem: Host-associated > Plants > Roots > Unclassified | place... | reverse complement strand
AACTATGAGTCATGTGCGAAATGCATAAACCACATGACCACAATCGTGCGTCATGTCAAATATCAACCAATAACAATAACCCAATGACACGCTATTGCGTCGTCATGTGAAAACCTATGAGTCAACTGATCCCATAGTGCGGAAGATAACAAACCGATGACTAATAACTATTAGTCATGTGAAAGTCTGCCTTGCTTAGTCACCGTTTGTGACAAAACCTATCTTTGTAATCATTTATTTCAGTCATCTTGTCCATCCTAGACTGGATAAGGGCATGAGATTCTCTCATGCTTGGATAAGCTGGACTGCCTTAACACTGTCTTGGACAGGGTGGAGGCCTTCAGCTAAGACTACTAAGCAATATTGGTTAATAAGACAAAAACTAGTAGTACTTAACTGCAAACAGAAAAATAAGAATAGAAAATAAGAATAAATAAGTAAAGCTCATGTAGCCTACCTGGGATAGTAGTCTGACTGCCATCGGACAGGACTTGTTGTTATCAAGACAACCTTAGCATTGTCTTCTCTAAATCAGAACAACCATGGTTCAATTGTATTGAAAAGCGGTTTGACTAGACGGCTAGGAGCGCTGCCTGTAGCCAGCCAACTTGGTCCAAAACTTCTAAAATGAGAATAGTTTCTTCTTGAAAAGGCCTAATAAAATTTTAAACATCAATGAAATCAAAATAATATTCAAACTATAAGAGACTATGAAAAAGGATTTCCTGTAAAATTACTAGAGGAATTATTTTTACTTTTTTTCTTTATGGCTGATAATTGGACATGCTCAGATTTCCTGATAACTGTGAGTGGGGGGCAGGTTTGGTTATTGAGAACCATACCATTGTCAGCTTTGGAATGATAGTATACAGTACTAGTACTAGTGCCAAGGTAGTGGCTGCGCCACAACCCCCTGCAGCGCACAACCTTGGGCACTTTCAAGAGAGTCACGGTGCCCAACACCTCAATGTCACTTATCACCCCAACGTCACTTATCACCTCAACATAGTTCCGCTCTATCAGACACTCTTTCCACTTAGCCTTCTATCTAAAATCTCATTTAGTTTGATCTAAGGTGCATTTAAGTAAAAATAAATTTCACCCATTGGGCAGTTCCGCTATTCCACATTACACCATTTCGCGCTTTAATTTTGCTGTTTCAATGTTTTGCTACATTTCCCCTTCATTTCTGCAGCATAAGGAGTAGCCTATTGCACTCTACCTGAATTTCTTCCTATATCTCAAGGCCATTCTCTCCATCATTCACCCCTCTCACTACTCGGATTTTGGTCTCTACACACATGATATCAGCCTTCCCAAATATAGGGTAATGGGAATAACCAGTATGCAGGAAACAGCAGTAACGATCCACGCAATACGCAACACCACCAGGCTCTCCAAGATGTGCGTGCTAAAGCCAATCTTCTTGCGGCAAATGTCCCCCACAATAACTAATTGCAAGTGATCACTGCCGGATTCCTTCGGGGGAGATTCAGAGTGCCAGTGTCTTCGGCAATTGCATTCATAAAGTATTACGTTGAACGAATTAGACGAGAACAGCTTCAATCCCAGGTGCCAAACCAGCCACGAAAATGAAAAGGACTTTTACCACACATCCTCTAACCAGGCCTGCAACTTAATCTGCACGTCAGTCTAGCATACAAGAGTGCCGCCCTAATTCTAAACGGGCCAAACCTAATTCATATGACACCATACAAAAAAGATAGAACAAAAGGGAAAAAGAGAGAAGTTATTCATCACACTCTCCCTCACCCCTCAAATTTACTGCTAGATAGAACCATAAGCGGCGGTAGGCGTCCTAATCCCCCCCCCCCCAACCCATCTTCAAATATCCCATCCTGAGAGTTGACAGACTCCCTCCAGCTTTTCTATTATACGTTCACATAGAAATTAGGAATGAGCTCTACGATTGCTACATAGAACTTGGCCACACGGTCTAGAGGTGTTTGCCGCCGATCCCTCGGGGCATGCTGTTGGGGGGTTTAGCTATTCGGCGGTGTTGCTGCGGTTTCTGCCTCGGAGTCTTGTAGCCTATCATTACCTCCAATATTAATATGGTCGGTGGGGGAGCCTAGCACGCGGAGGCTTTTCATGCCATTCATTAGTCTCACCCACTTCACGATCAATTTCATAGCGTGAACCACACCGGCAAGGAAATCACCAAGAATAGGCTGCCTATAGTGGAGGTGGCCAGCATATATCCGCTAAATACACTATCGTATTATTCATTACGCCATATCATTTATGGCAACCAGTCTTATATTGTCGGCGCAGTCTTTATTTAGTTTTTGACAATCGCCCCGGGAGTCCTCGTACTATCGTTTACCAAGTTTCTCTATTTAAAAAACACTATATGCAGTTTATCTACTGCTCAGGTGGGAGGAAAGGAAGCAAAGGAAAACAAAAACTAGGCAAAAAAGATGATAAGAATTTATAGAGAGAAGAATTAAATAAGCCGGTGAAATCCGCAAGCTATAAACCCGGCCTTCCAGCAACAATAGAAATTCCCCCCCCCCCCCCCAACGCACCAAACCCTACGGAACTCCGCAACAGAAGCTCATATTCCCTACCCTAGCGCGAAAAAAAATAGCCAAAAGAGCGCAGGGGGCTATGACATATCCGCATCTCATAGGATTCCCCTCATTGACGGAAGGTGATGTCAATGCATCACAGCGAGCAACATGAGCGGAAAGGCAAGGGGCGGCGGTTATTTCCACGAGGCGGCGCCTCCTAGGGCCGAAGTCGTAATGGGGGTTATCGCTTTGTGCGACTATAGTAGCGCTACCACCCTCTAATGTCCGTTCTGAGCTGGATACGAGAGCGGTGTCCGGCCGTCATTATTTAGCTGGTTGGGATTGACCTCCCCCCGACTGAGTAGTATTTTTACCACCCCTTCATGTCCAAAACAAGCGGCACGCAAGAGCGGTGTTTAGCCATCGTTATCTGACCTGTCTGGGTTGACTTCTGGCCGCCCGAGTAGTATTTTCACCACTCCCCCACGACTATTCCAAGCCGCCCAGCAAGTGGTGTACAACCTCGAAGATCTCCTTCATTGATATTGTAATATTCCATCTCGATCAAAGTAGCTACAAGTTTAACAATTCCGAAGAACGATGTGCAGTGTACTCCGCTGAACGGATGAAAGGTAACATTATGGCGAGCGGGGCGGGAGGGTAACGTTCAGAGCGGGGTAGCGAAGGTTGGCGGGGGGCGGGGGCGGGGGGGCAGCTGATGTTCAAGGGGAACGAACAGGAGACGTTCAGGGTCGGGAGGTGGGTGATATTGACGGCCTGAGGGGAGACGCGGGAGGGGGCGATTTTGTAATTATCGTAAATAAACCATGCGGCTATTGCCGAGCGAGGTCTATTGAATATATTAGGATGAGAGGAAAGATACTCCTGGAGAGTGAAGTGGATTAATGGCATAGTTAATGCCTCCTTATCCACAGTAATAAGCGCTTGACAGCAGCTCACCAATGTCGGGATCGAGGGGATGTTGCCAACATCGAAATCAGTGGAGCCTAGCTCGACTGCAAGGGCGTGGTAGAGCTCATCCACTTGGAGGGGTCGTTCTTCATGACTGATCCACGTCGGAGCCGTCCCGAGTCCCGGCCCGCCCCCACCTCGTACTTTCATCCGCTCGATCGTCGCACCGTAAACATCCCCCAATCCCAATCCATCCATTTGCTTAGCTTCTCCCGTCTCCGGGAGATTGTCGATTCGCGCGAGATCGCACCGATATTTAAGGAAACTAGTAGAAACCTAGATGAATGTCAATAAGCGGATTGTGTGTGGAGGGATTCCCAGTATCATTGTTTCTGCTTACATTTCAGACATCTTTTCCGGAACCTTCTTCAGAAGCCCTGCCTCTAGCCTCTCATCCATGGCGTCTGGGGTTTCGTCCTCGCCTAGTCTAAGACGAAGATATTTGCTGATATCATCTTCGCTGGCGCCTACAGATATACTTATTACTCGTCCAGCAAGACGCTTCTCGATCCCAGTCCAAACGTGAGGCCTTTCAACGATGAATATTTGTGTGCGCGGCGATGTTTCGAGGATGTGTTGTAGCGAATTAAGGATCCCGACTCGATGTGCTGAGAGGCAGCACACACTTTTTCTTGAATATTGTTTAGTACACTGGGGAGCGCATGCGAAAAAGGAGCTCTCGGACTGCGGGAGATCACTGGTGCTAGAGCTATTCAAAGATACCGGCAACCGCCGTCGAGATTGGGGAGGCCCATACGGCCGCGAATCCGAGTTCTAAACAATAAGAGATGACCACATTAGTAACGACACGGATTGTTTGGAGACTTTAAATTTGTTGAACAAACTTTGTTCGGCCATCTCGACTTGTTCGGCCATCTCGAGATATTATTGATGGGGTAGGAGTGATGGGGGGAGGTTGATTGGAGTTTTCTTTAAGGGCGGGGTTGTGTTGGGGAAGGAGGAGGGAGAAGAAGTGAAGGAAAGCGAGTCACACGCACCCACGGAAAGTACTCGAGTATGATAAGACTGACAAATATCGCTAACCGCTAAATCCTACAGGCGCCGGTCGTTTGCTTTAAAAAATATAAAAAATCGATAGTGATAGTAATTACAAATTCACGCCCATTAAAACACAATCACAACCATCGATACCGGTAGACCTGTTTTCTCGATTGAGGACTATTTATCGGCACCCCAAATAATGATAGGACTCCAACCCCACGCCACTTTTCCAACCTCGGCCTGCCACTCCTTCGCTAACAACCCCTTGGCATCATTACCCTTCCACGTCGTGGCACGGTATAAACCAACCTTGAGTCCCCGCTGATTCGGCATCTCGACTTCAGCATGATATCGCCCCCGCCCATCGCTATTCATTAGCACCCAATTCTTGTCACTAAACTCGCCTATAGATAGGAAGAGCACCCATTCTTCTTTCCGGGACATGTGTTCGCATGGAAGACCAAGGGAGAATGCTGTCCTCCTCCCAGCAAAGGTGTCAATGTTATTGACGGGAGGTTGTACTGTCTTCTCCGAGAACCCAAATTCTTCTCTAAAGGATGAGTAGCGTAGTGGTTCGGCCTCTTTCTGGTCGGGAGTCATGTATTCCTCCCAGTCTATTACCCTCCCGTCTTCTCTGCATTGCCAACTTGAATCCTCAGGGAAATGACTTCTGCCGAAGACATTGGGGGGGTTTATAAAGTGTTCTGGGGCTAAGCGTTTATTATAACCGGGATTTGGGGGGCCATTGATGGAGCCTGATCCCCAACAACAGTCAATTAGATGCCAGCCCCAATCCATTTTTATTGCATTCCAAGCATGATTCATCTTATAGGGCTCCCCTGAGTTAAACCCGTAGCCCTTTCCATGGCCCGAAACCACCTTTGATTCCAATCCCGCATGAGTAGCAAGTTTGTTGAACAGTCCAGCATACCCGGCGCATACGGCTGTTCCACTCTGGAGCACTCCCTCAGGATCCTGTGATGCCATTTTCCCATGGAGAAAGCCATGAACGTCGTAGGAAACATTGTAGTGTAACCACGTGAATATTACCCTAGCCCTATCTAGTGTATCCGAAAAAGGGGCTGTTAAGCCGACCGCTAGCTGCTGCAACGATTCCACACGAATCCTCTCGAATTGAGGCAGTGACGCGTGCTTATCAGGCCCCGAAAAGTCGTAACACACAAGGCATGGCATAGTAGGGGAGAGACGAGAACTCAGAGCCGGGCGGGTCGAGAGGGGCACCGGGGGTGGGCGGGTCGACCTGGGAACTGGGGGTGGGCTACGGGAGATGACAGGTTCCGTATGTGACCCAACTGGAAGTTTTGGCCGGTTGGGGAGAGGAGGTACAGAAATTGAGGGTGGCGGAGGCAATCGTCGGGGGATTGGTTGGGGTCGTTCCTGATTCTGCGCTGGGCTTGTGTTAGTCCTCGAAGGAAGTGGTGGACCACGTGGAGGAAGAACGGGGGCTGTCTTTGACCTTGTCGGAAGCGAAGGCGGATTTTTTTTCGGCATGTCATAGGCCTTTGACTTCTCTGCAAACTGTACGGGTAGAGACTCCTTCCCGGTGTAAACTGGCGGGAGTGACCTCCCCGAATAATTAGACCCAACGCTGGTGATGCTGCCTCTATCCGATCCGGAGCTCGAGCTGTAACAACTAGCCAATGATGAACCACTCGTCTTTCTCGTGGGGAGCGGAGGCGGAACTCTTTTGGGGGGAACAGGCGGGGGCGCAGGCCGTGTTAGGGCGTTGCGCCCAACTTGATTCAGCTGCAGCATGGCCATCCGCTCGCGTATCGAGCCACCACCACTAGTTGATTCAACAGGAGGATCCACCATGATAGTGCGTTCAATCTTCACAACAGCCCCCTTCAAGAAATCGGTAGTGAGTTTCTTTGCTGGATTATCAGGGGAAGGATTTCTAAGCCAATGGCTGAAGGAATGAATTGATGATGGTTGAGGCGAAGCCTAGCCTCGTTGTTTGCACTCGAATGAAATATTTGTGTGGGGCGGCGAGGGAGCTTCTGCAGCTTGGCGCTGGTCTTGGAGGGTTTGCGGCCTCTCTCTGCTCGAGTATGTATAATACGGGTATGGTGTCCTTGCTAATGGTTATGCCCTAATGCGATTCCATTAACCTAACTTTGCCGACAAAACCGTAGGGTAAGCTTCGTGCCAAGAGAGAGTTGAACCCACCAGTCAATCTGGATATCATATAGTAGCTTCCGGAAGAGCTTTGGGGACCTAGAGATATAGGAAGCCGAAGTTAGGGAAGAGGGTAAGAGAGAGGGTAGAGATGCCTGGATGCCTTGCCTTGCCCCTCCTTTCGCAACTTGAGCCGCACCTAAATAGGAAATCGTGCTTATTCATCCCCGGAGCCTCAACTACCAGTCCCAGAGAGTGAGCATCCGGCATTTACTGTAGTTATGCAACCGCAGCAGGAACAACGCGACAGAAAAAAATATGCTTTGCGATGCAGAACCCCTTGGACCGAATCCCTCCATCAAGAGGCCCACAAACCTGAACTCGACCATGTTTCTAGCTACAACACCTGTATCGTAGCAAAAAAGAATACGGCATTAAACGGTGCACCAACATATTATTCTCTAATTATGCTAATCCCATCTAGACTCGACCTTTGTGTGAGAACCAGCAGATGAACGAATGGGGGTAGCCTATCCAATACAAATCCCTCTAATAGAACTACAGTGACCCGGATTCCTTGCTAAACCATAGGAACTCAATAGCACTCGTTGGACTGGGAAACAAGGGCAAGGGTTCACGGGCTCCTATGATATGGAAGCACCCTTCCTCTACTCATACAATCTCATTCCGCTGAACCTGATTTCTATGGTAAAATTAGGAGGACATCCCCGGAAAGGGATAGAGGCACAGAGGATGAAAAGAAGATTTAGGAGTGAGGCTGTTTGGCGGCGATGTAGGGATATGGACTGCCGTACTCTTCTTGAAGAATCACCAACGTTTTGATAAATGAGAAGTGTTTTTGAGCTTCTACGCCACAGGATGATTGGGGGGCGCAGACTGAAAACACGAAGAAAAGAACCACACGAGGTCCAGCCAGACCATTCAAAATACGAGCCGTTGATGTACTGTGCTGGTGGATGCAATTTGTGTTCCTGCACTGCAAGTATCACCAACTTTCTCTCCCCTCTCTCCCGGAAGCCCCGCTGTACTGAATGGGGTTCCTGGATTTTGACCACCCGGGGGAAGCGAGGTGCGATTGTATGTGTGAGGCACTAACTGGTGATTAATCAAGAAAAGAGTTATTGGCCTAGTTTCCGGGTTTGTATTAGTTGATTTTCCGGGAATTGCACGCAATGAGCAGATGAACTGACGAGATACTGTCCTTTCCCCCAGCGCCTGAACTCTGATCGGGCAGCTCTTACAAGTACCCAAGATCCAACCCCTGAATCCGACCCCTCTACTCTTACCGTATTCCTCTCCTCTTCCCACTCCTCAGTATTCTCACCAAATCCCAGGGAACCATGCCGCCAAAACCCTATCCCCAGATGGCCATGTCCCGTTCCCCCCCAAAGCGTACCGTATTCGAATGACCGAAATCCCGTCTTGTTTCATAATCGACCGCACCGACTTTTTGTCAGAAGGACGGACCAACTTCTCGTACTATCTTTAACCCACCCCGCCTCTTGTCAGGATCCACCCACCAGAGGAAACCGAAGCAGGTTCTGCTGCCAGCTGCGCAATCCGAGCAAATCCCGTCCTATCTCTAATCTCGTTCTGCCAGACACTCTGCCTAGAAGTTTGTTCTTGAGCAGCTGGGAGCGATCTAATGTGTCTTCCTTTGATAATATGAGGCAGTTTTGTCTTTTGTCATACCCGCATGTGTTGGTTTATGATCGTCAAACTTTTTTCGACTGGTTCGACACCCTGGTGGCTAGGTGGTTAGCCCCCAAGGTTCCCGCACCCCCTCTCTCTCATCCCACCGCGGGGCACCTTCTCCTCCATTACTCCTCACCATTTGCTCCTATCATACTACCGGTAATCCTCGTCAGGATCCCTCATAGGGTACCTTTTATCAGTCTTCTTTAGCCTGGTGGCATAGCATTTCGTAGCGATCTTCTTCATAAAAGACCTTCGCCCCCCCTCTGTCCCACGGACATGCAATGTCTGCTCGGCTATAACCGATATTTATTGCTCTCGCCCTTGGTCTCCAATGCCACATATTACCTACAGACTCCTACACTAATGATCACGATACTAATAGACAGATTTCACAGGCTTCCGTCCTTTCATTCTTTGTCGTACACTACTTCGTCGAGTCCAATGAAGCCATGGTTACCCGACGCCGATGTCGTGCCAGTACCTCCACTCCATATTTATTATCTATTCCGGAGACTGCTTAAGCATCGTATTGGGCAAAGCGGCTAAGTTGCCTTCCGACAATGGAGTATACTCAGGTTATCAGGCCCAGACTGCGTTTGTTTTGGCGGTAACGCATCAAGACTGTAACAACTCAATCCGGCGTCTTGAGTCTCTTGTGTTGAGGCAGCTCACTAGACTCACAATATTTCTGCCTAGAAAATTGATGCTCTTGCTCACCCCGAACACGGATTGCTACAAATAGACCTAGCAAAATACCTTTACTAAGTATCAAGGGTATCGATAATGGGTTCTTTCCTCCACCAGCAATTGGGATTGGAAAAACACGGTTTAAGTTGTTATATTGGACTGACAAACAAAACAGAACTTATCCGGCCGGATATAAAATCAAATCGAAAAAGAAATCCCTGATTGATAACTTCGTACCCATGCTCCGAACCACTCATCCACCCTCGAAACACCATCGTTGCCCAAGTCGAAGGCCTAACGGCAAAGTAGTCCTTACGCATAACCGTCTCGGAGAGGAGTGGGATTTAGTGCTATGGAATCAGTTGTCAGTCGAGGTCAAGAGTTTAGGGTGGAAGAGAGGGAACTGACATTGCAGGATCCGCATCCTTGGCAGGACCCGCTGCAGCTGCCAGAGCAGCAAGTAGTGCAACTGCATCCACCCATGTTGATGTTTGTTTGGTTAAAGGGGGGGAAGGCTTGAAAGGCTGATTTGATTGTTTGAAAGTTGGTATGTAGCGAAGTTGAAGGCTTTGCTGCTGGTGAAGAAACGCAGAGTTGGGGAATACGGGTGCCCTTTTATACTGGATTTTCCCCACTTGACTCTACATAAGGTACCTTCCGGTCTTAATCCGCGATCCCCGAAAGTGCCAGAACAGACGCCGGTGGCGGTTACGTTCTTGGATGTTAGCGGGTTCTTAGTGGGTTTGATAATTTGGAACAGACCCAAATGCCCCATTTGCCTTGGCCTGGCGTCCTAACTGACCTCATGGGGGGGGGGAGTGGTACACCGCCTCGTGGGGTGTGAGCGGGGTAGAGGTTGATCTGTTTCGAAAGGATTTGTTTACAATACGATGCGCACATAATTCGAAGATCACGAGCCTACCGATAATCAGAGATTGGATGAGAATGGCTGGCTAACTTTTGGGTTGCAGCAGGGATGGGCAAGGCCTGTGTTGTTTTGAATTACACTGCTCGTGTTACCGGCGATAGGTGTTTGAAGGCTAGGTAGGGATATAAAATATGATAGAAACGGTTGGAATCTAAAATAACTCTAGGTCCTCTTATCGTGGACGCATTAGGATTAAGCTGAGAGAGATAAAGTGTAGAAAACCGTTTGAAATGGGGAGTGGATTCAGCCTACGAAAAATGGATCATAGCCCGAGGTCCTTCTCTCCGCGGGAGCATAGCATATCCAGCCCTTGTTGATCATATCCATTGACATGGATTTTCTACTTATAGTTTCATTTTTGAAATCAAATTTTCAACCAAGAATCATGTTGTTCTCTGCAGGACCGGGGATGATGGAATACCAGCAAGCTGTACTCGAGTACGAGGTTTACACTTGGGAAAACTATTGGGCATTGCGGTGGGGATCAGCACCCCTTGCCTGGTGTCAATGCCAAAAAGAATCATTCGCTAGATAAGAGAAACCAAATGACTATCAGGGGTGAATCGGGACACAGCACTTGCTGCCAAGGAAATAGGCTGCAATTAAACAAGGCAAAAGAAGAAAAAGAAAAAAGGAACGAGAAAAAAGGTCTCAGTCCGTCAAACGTGGGGGAGGGAAAGAAGCCAGCCTCAATTACCGTAACGACAGTACTCGTACTTTGACCGCACAGCCGTGCCCCGATAGTAGTCGCTCCCAGCGCCATGCAACCGATACCACCCGACTCGGCCACGATTTGCCGGACAACAGGGAGAAAGTGGAAGCTATCGCTGTCAGGATTCTGCTCCATCGTGCAAAAAGTAGACAACTAAGAACGGCTGGCCCCACCAGAGCAAATCTCTAACCTTCCTACTGGTATGCTAGACCAAAGTTTGATCTTTGTCTTCCCAACTCCTTGCATGAGTTTGGGCTAATCGTCCCTATTCCTTAATAGTACCTAGTTTTTTTTGGCCACGCGAACCCCTTCAGCAGAGCTCGATGGAGCATATGCCAATGTTTCTCTTGGCACAGAGTCCTGGGATAATGTGCACAGCGGGGTAGAATCTCACTACCGGGTATAAGTGCTTGGATACGGCATGTACTTGGGCAGTGCCGACACCATACGGAGGTACAGGGCCTAAGTTTTGTATGTTTCACAAGCGAGGTTGGCTGCCCTTACCCCCTGTGCAACATACAAAACTTAGGAGCTGAACCTCCGTAGTCGGGCAGGCTCGGGGTGTGTGTGGGGGCGGAGGGTTGGGCTATTCACTTCTCGCACTTGCCCTTTGCGAGAACACGGATTGAAGGGGTGCAGTATGGTAAAAAAAGAACTTGCGCATATCTGAACGCTCACACAAAATATACTCGTACTCCCCATGATTTCGGGTGCCGATGGCCTGGGATAGGTACCGACACCAAGAGTTCTACTCAAATCATGATAGAAGCGTGGGCACTTGTTAGTTTCGGTGTAGTATTAATTATAATCGAACCGGGTCGTGCGAATATAGTGGCCCTAGTATTCCAGGCAGGTCAAGGTGGAGGATGGGTACGGGAGTGGCATTCCAATGTCATCTGAACTATATATCAAAAACCAACATCATGTTTTAAACACTTGGGACGAGGGCGCTTACTGTATACAGTATTACCTGTACTACGAGTAGAGTAGCAGTGTTTTTCCGGTGTTTTGGTTAATGTACCATGCAGTACTCGAGAATTGTACCTGTATGCAGGCCTTCGGCCAAATCATCGCGAAGCCTTCGAGATGATGTACGAGTCCAGTATCTCACCTACCCGCAATTCTGTTCGTCCATGCGTATACACACCAATCACACAGCGGGCTTCACCACAAGCAAATACAATAAACAATAACCGATTATTTGTATTAACGCAGTAACTTCAGGATCCTCACGTTCATAATAACATAGTTAGACTACAGGTGCGGCAGAAGAAAATAGTCGGAAAACGGGATTAGAGACACAGATATCGATTGGCTCGAGACATCAAATGCCCCAATCAGAACTCCAGAATCACTGTGACGTTTTCTGTTTTTTTGTTTTGCTTTTTTACAGTACATGTTCCGCAGTTTGCTCGAGTACCCTGGGCTAACAGTGTGTGCGTGGTCTGCCAGTCCTGTAGTCTAGTGCCGATCTCGAAAGATAACTTAAAGTTGTTTTACGAGCGCGGCCGATACTGTACCGTACTCCTACCTGCACTGTAAGTTAACCATCAAGTGGATTAAAGCGGCAGGCTGCAAGAAGACTCACCGCCTGCCGGTTCCACTGCTACTAAATCCGGAGCCGAATGGCTGGTTGCTGCCGCGATCATTGCTTATCAGCTCACGCGATGACTATCGATCGGCCGCGCTCGCGCAATATAAATTAATATCGTACCCCTGGGCAAGGCAGGCGGGGAGAGGCTCATGGATGCTTCGTAAATTGAGTACGGTACGGTACTCGAGTACGAGTGGACTACGGTACCGTGCCAGGTGCTGGTGTGGTGTTCTTGACTTCTCATCGCAGGCTTCATGACACCACCACCCCACGTATGGTGGCGGAGCTGCGCTACAGCACCGATACCAGTATCAGTACTGTGGGAGGGGAAGCGGTAAGCAGAGTAACCCCTCATAAATCCCATCCATCACACTACGTGCGATACCCCCTAGTTAAATTATTAACAGCACTAAGCTAATTACTCGAGAGGTCAAAACATTCACTGGACTGGCCACGAACACTCCTACGACGAGCATGGATACTGTACGATACCATAGAGCGAAGCAAGTTTCACATATCGAACCGGTGTAAATTCCCTGTAAGGGAAATGGCCCATTATGATGAGAAAAAACTCTTGTCGGTTGGATTTAAACCTAAGATTTCTCTCCTCACTCCTGAGAACTTGTGTTGAAACTTATTGACAAGTTTCTAATAGTAATAATTGGTTGTAATAACCCCTGTACTATGGTCTCCAAGTGCCGATAGCCAGGTAGGTGGTCGGCCAGTATTATCACATGATGAAGGGAGGTCAGGTGGTTGCTCTGGTGGGGAAAAATGGATGGGCTGTGTTGGCGGACGAGGGAGGAGGGGTTCAACTCTTGGGATGTTAGCGTTGTAAGGTACAGCACGTCAGTCGGGAGGGAGGTGTAGCCCCTTTCACAACTCTGAGAATCCACTCCACCATCGATCTCAAATTGTCCGGGGAAACCGGCCCGTCAGCCCGGGATACAATTAGTTTAGTTTGACAGGTTAATAGAGTTGCAGATACCGGTTAACGAGATCCAAGACCCCCGCAGACTGATCTTATCTGTACCCCGCCAGGAAAACGTCAATTCTTCCAGGGGCCCCTATCCCCACTGTTGTCGTAAGCCCTAAGATGACAGGACTGGCAGAGAGGGGTGGATTTCGGGAGTTGTTCCGGTCGAAGGGGTGGAAAATGGGGTGCTGGTATCCTGTGATTACTGCCGTGCCCCAGTGCCGAGCGCCAAAGACCAGCCCTTGTTCTACAAGTACCGTATGGCGTGAGCCCAAGCGTAGCGGACTCTTTCTGATAGGCTAGACTTTGTGTGGTAATGCAGACTACCGGTAACTGTGCATATACTCGTGGGTGATCGGACAGACAGGGATTAGAAAATGTGTGTATCAGCATAAATTTTCTAATCCCTGTCTGTCCGATCACCCACCTCCACCCCCGAGTAATTGGCTGTATCTAACTGCCAAGCATCCAAATTTGGATCCGGAAAAAGGTCTGGGGAACCTGTGAGGAATAAAGACTGAATACACGAATAATTAATATGGAGTATCTCTCCTAATTTCTACCGCCACAGTCCACCTTGTTGGCATACTATTGATATGATGAAATTAAGGTGCCATTCTGAGCTAATACGGTAGAATATCCCCCCACGCAGCACGTACTAGTACAAGTAGCATGAGAATCAAATCATCTGTCTTTATAAATGGTGACGGAGTTGTTAGGCGGAACTGAGCGAGAGGGTTAAGTTAACTTGAGGAGAGGAATCGCAACGGCGGCAATTCAGCTATATTACTCCATAAGGGATTAATAGCGCAGATCACTCGTACTAAGTGGCATCTCTCTTGATTAAGTCCCGAGTTAGCGGTAGCAACTACAATCCCTCTCAAAATTTCAACCATCAAAGTGACCACAATGGCGATTACACAATCGCAACCCAATTATAATAAGAGTCAATTCTAGAGCCTGTATATTTGTGTCCCTCCCTCTCTCTCTCTAGGAGTATAGGATCTAGTAATGGGCCCTTTCATTTTAGCTATGGCATTGGGTTGTTGTGGAATTGCGATGGTTGTATCATATTGTGGGAAATTGTGATTGCGCCCGTTACAGTAAATGTAGTAGAATGAAATGGCACAACCAGGGTCACTTTTTCTTTGGTTAGCAATAATATTGTCATACTTTCAGGGAATAGAGCCTTGGCGTGAACTTTGAAATGTCACTCTTATTGCAAGCAACAGATACTCGCTTTATCGAAGAGCAGAGTTTATAGTTAATAGGGAGCTATGTTTATGTATGGCAGTTTTACTCGTAGGAAGAGCTTCTTTTTCAAAAAAACCCCCCCAAACGAAAAAACTTTGTGCCGGCGCCCGTTCATCAAGAGCCTCGAATTCCCGGTAGAATTGTTGCAAGATACGGCACCGGCAAGTTGGTTAAGGATATCGCTATAACAGGCGGAGCATTACTGCGGGTCAGTCAAGAGAACACCCATATATGTCGCGCCCGGGTATTGCAGGAGGGGTACCGATAGGGTAGAGTACTAGCGCATTATTTAGCATTCCATGGCCGATCAACATACTCGAGTGCACCTGAGCTATCAATACCTGAATCGCGGACTTACCGCAGCTATGTACTCAAGCACCCCACTTTACCCCACCGCACATCACCGCATACATACAGTACGAGTACTAGTACAAGCTATACCGGTAGTGGATTGACGTTTGTGAGAATGACCGCTGTTGCATATCACCAAGTTTTTGTCGAACAAATACTAACCGGCATAGTGGTAGTGTGAAAGGATTTGCTTGAGAGCTTGGAGTTGTATGTGAATGGTGGGGTATAAACATCGTTGCCTTTTTTGTTTTTTTTGCTTTCTCTCGCTCTTTTCTTCTAAGCTAATGGTAATGACAGGAGCGTGTATAAAGCGTAATAAAAAGCATTCTGATCCTTGCATGGATCACACGCGTCTCTACCGGTATGCCTCCGGACATGTCCTAATCCTCCCGCAAGCTCCTGTAATAGCTGGGGAAAGAACCATCTCCGTAAATCACTAAAGCTCGCAGATCATGTATCAGACTCCTGAACAATCCACTTGACTATTGAAACTTCCACACTCAAGGACAACACTCTACCGGCAGTCTTGTTCGACAACCTTTAACAAATCGTTTCCCTTCCGCTCGCCCGGATCTCAGTGGTGTGCAATGGCAATTGCCTTCACAAAACGTCACCCCATTACGAGCATATAATGACAAAAGCCTTTTCCTTTCCAGGCCAGCGTCGAAATGAAACATCTTCCCCGAAAAAGTTGAAGAACTGATATCCACAACAATCCCCCCGCTAATTTCTCCCCCACTTTTTCATGCATTAGATATTGTACCCGCCCTCCCTCCCGACATCCCTACGAGTACAGTAGTACAGGACAGGACATGAGGCAATGCTGTGCTCACCCCCCCCGCATGTCTCTCGTAGCGCAGTACGGTACTGCCTAAGCTGTAGATCTCACGACGGGTATTACTTGTACTAACAAATATGACACTTCCCCGATGCCTACCGCAACTTACATACTGCACCTGGTGAAAGAAGGCCTTTCCTTCCCCCACACGGCGGGCACTCGGAGAGAAGACCGAGTTTCACCTGCGGGGTCGAGATTCAGATTGGTTCTTCAACTGAGGGAGGTAAAAGTCGGTAGCTAAAAGAAGGAAAGTGGGCTTAAGAAACTGCGTTCGAGGAAAACACAAAACCCCCCTTGGAGAAATCCCGGCACCCCACGGCTCTTTCGCAATCGAAAATATGTTTCGTGTAGTCTCGCATAGCATTGGTTTTCTATTTGAATATTACTAGTAATAGGATAGGTCGCATTGCGTTTTATTCTTTTTCTTTTCTTTTTCTTTTGATTTCACACTGATATCGAGTCTAGATTTTGTGGATTATGCAGGTTCTGGCCCTTAGGGCATTATAAAGATTTAGCACATATCTGAGAGATCCCTGGAGCAGGGGGTTCAGCTGAGTCTTTGCGCTTTTTTCTAAATGTTTACTAATATTCGAGCGTTCTAGGTGGTCGGCAACGCAGACATGGATCGCAGTGTGGCATGGATACAGTACAGTATATTCTATGTGGTTTGCTAAGGGGTAATTCGTGGGGTGGGGCTTTTTATGATACTTGTAGTGTAACAGTCCTCGAGGAGGGCATCAGTTGATCTTTGCCGTGGGGGTTTCTGGGGCTACTGTACGAGTAGTGCAGCTACAATGACACCATGCTATCCCAGACAACCAAAACCCGGAGAATCTCTCCGGTGCAGCGAGTGATCCGTGATGACAAGTTGGTTTTTGGTTCAAAGGAATTCGGGGTCCTCGAAGGTTTGTCGGAGACAGCGAAGTATTTAGATTATCGAGATCTAGGACAATGGGGTTTGACTGTACGGCACTACCGTACACTTCACGAATTCGGCTACCGGTAACTCTAGCGCCAGTACCAGTACGCTGGTACGGTACTCGTGCAATAGCTATCAGCCAAGTGCCAAGTTAGTGAGTGACGCGGAGTGCCGAACTGGATCAACTGCCGTATAAGCTACAGATAGCAGGGGACTCGGCCAAGATCTGGAATGTGTAATGATAGGAAGGGCCGATTTTGGTACTTTTTTTAGATCTGGGAAATGGTCAGGAGGACCCCCGATACTCGAGTTGGCTCTATGAAAACTTCCCCTCGGTGACCAGTCGTGTCACCTTTGTGGTGGGTTTTCGCTGTTGTTGTTTTTAGCGGCTTGGGAGTGCGCTTGGGTCTTGATGCGGTACTAGCTTAGGATTCTAGTGCTAAAACGGTTGCCTGGTGGGGGGTGTCCTATTCCCCGAGCCTGGCGGCTAAATGTTTGTTCTAGATAGTACGGTTGGGGGGACCTTTAACAGGAGAGTAGAAAAAATGCCCAACTTCGAACTGCTAGGGTTCCTTAAAAACGGATTTTGGTTTGGTATTCTCCCTGTTTTATGGTAAGAAATGAGATGAGGTTTCGGAAAATATAAATATATTAGCCTTTGGACAAGCTAGAGGGGTGCAGAGCTTGGAGCGTAGCTAACTAATCACATCCCCATTATTTGCTGTTAAATTGGTAGGAATCGCGGTTAATAGGCAAAGAGAGCTAAGTTAGCTGGTGAATAACTGCATTAGGACACAAATTAGCATGTATTACTTGTGCTAACTAAAAGGATGCTCTTGCCTAAGGCTTCCCCGCCATGCGGCATTTCTAGGTAAGTGTTTCAAGGCCGGGTTTTGGTCAGGTATCTACTTGTAATGCTGAGCGATAAAACCTTGTCGGGCGGTGGAAGATAGCGGTGATGAGAATGCACTTGGATTATTGTAGCGACAGATATACTCAAGGTTATCGCTAGGTCGAGAAATGCGGGGAATTGGAGGAAAAATAACAAAAGGCAAATACAAAAGTGAACTCGAGATCTTAAAGTCGAAAACACTTAAGGCATCAAATAAGAGTTTGCCGTTACCGCGGTTCCCACGTCAGGTTGGGCACCAGAACAACAGACATCTGCTACAGCCCTATAGCTTGGCTATTGATTTGCGAGCGTAAAGGCTACCGTTCTGGCAAGCGATTGCTCGTACAATACCGGTATGCTTCGCACTCTCCGTGGACTACCGGTAGACGCATCGAGGCTTGAAAAATTCTGTGCCTAGCTACCTATGCAATAAAGATAGTACGGGAAATTTCGCTCATGAACAGATTACCGGTATGGGCTCTCCTCTTGCTGTATCTTTGGTGACTTCTTATCTCAATCATGATGGATTAGGTTTGTACTGGTATACCACGCCGGCCGCATATCTCCGGCTTCCGGGCTTCATTTGGATGTGTATTGTGAGTGGCCGTTTCTTGGAGGACGGGTATTCGTATTTATATTGCGAGGTTTGCTGGAGCAGTGCCAGTGGTTCGAATCGAGTGGATGAGTATGGATGACTTCTATAAGATAGGGTTAAGGTCGAACCACGACCTGCATTCTTACGGCGCAAGCGCGACCAATATATATTGGTCACGTGGAGCTTAGGCTCAACATGATAGCAACACACGTGACAACGAGAAAATCATCAAGGCAGTATCCTCTGTGCAACGAGCCATCAAACCTCCCCGAGAGCTCGACCATTGACACACCAACAATCTCAGCTTTATTTTCTCCTTCTTTCATTTCCTTTTCCTTTTATTGAATTTTCGTTGCTTTAAATGGCCCTATCTCTGTATCATCAATTTTGCCGTCGGGTTTCGCATCTCTGGGGAACTTGCTACTTTTGTTTATCTTATCACACGTGACTAACCTATCCATCAGCCGCACTTGTATTTCTCGAGGACCTACCATAACGAAGCCTGAACTCTGGAAAGTGCCTCACTCACCCTAAGGCTGTTACCTATCTCTTAAACTGATGGGACACGCAGATTCCGTTCTTTCCGTTTACGGCAGCTCTATTCTGTGGCTCAGTAACTTTGTCAAGGGAAAAATTGTGAAATATCGAGCTTTTATTGGTGGAAAGTCGCTGAGCCACAGCATAGAGCTAACGGAATCTGCGTGTCTCGTCGGTTTAAGAGATATGGACTTCTGCTTGGATTTTCGATCTCCCACTATTTTATTCTCCTTCCTGTGTGAACTATCGGTGGCTCCTCTGTTCCTCGGCCTCTTTACCTTCGGAGTTTTTTTGCTTTTGAGTCGGGGGGTGGAGTGCGTGGGTAAGGGAGCCTGAGCCTTGAGCCGTCTCGTCTTAGCCGTAAGAACTAAATAAAGGGTGCAGAAAAAACCAGAAAAAAAAAGCGCGAACTAGGTAGCCTGGGATTGGCCCTACTATTTTCTGCGCGCATACCTCCTTTAAACTAAGGAAAGGGCGGAGGGAATGAGAATTGGCGATGGGAGGAAGGGCAGCTGACAACCTGCGTCGGAATGCTAGTCCTCTCAGGTCTTCAGTTCCTAAAATGCAGGTATCATTCCTCGTACATAGCTCACTGTCTTATTATAGGCTTACTCCATAGAACAGTACCGTGCACCGCGTTTCAGCTTTCATCACCAGACATCTGGATTTCTCCCCACCATCTACCGGTACTCTCCTCGCAACATATCGCAGATGCGATGCAGGACGGGCCGCATCCGGCGGATCAGCAATCGATAGTCAAAACATTTCCTTGTTCATTGGTGCTCGTGGCACCTTGTATCGCCTTTGCCCCAACTTCTGCAGGGAAAGAGATCGGGGATTACCTATCTTGGAATTTCTTCCGAGTTGGCTGCTGACCTTTCTTTTGCGATTTTCCTTCTGTGGGGCGTTTGGGCATATATTCGCAATTGAGTGACGTTTGTGAACACGGCTGTTATTGCATACTGCTAAGATCCAGCTTCTTTTCCTGGATCCCAACGTCTGGCAACAGTGGCCGTGCTCACAAACGTCGTTCAATTACGAGTATATGGATATTTCTCTCATCCAAACTCACAGTGCTACACACCTTTATTTCTCGATACAGTTTCGTGTCTTTTGGCTATCACGGATTATACTTTGTGCGCCACTCCTCTTATCGCAGATACTAGGATAGGTTAGGAAGGAATCAACTCTTGAACTGACGTAGCGCAGCTGCAGGATTTAGTACATTTCAGCTACCGGTATGACAATGCTACCCTCCCGGCAGAATTTGTCTAATTCTGAGACTCGACCCGAACAAGCCCTGCTGTTTCATAACGCGAGAAGGCATGGAGCGGGAGTGATTCTAGGTTTGGAAGCTTATGTTCAATAGAATATAAGCATCGAGCCCGTATCGGGGAAGCTGGATGTTACATTATGCCGCACACGGAAATATTTTCTACATTTCCGATGCTTTATTAGTCTTTGCCTACGTCCAAGGTTCCCCAAGCCAGCAGCACAGGGCGCAGTGATCATCCTCATCCTCGTGATAAGCCTAATGGAAGACCAGCACCTTGCGGTGCTCAGATCTGTCTTGAGAACATGGAAGTGGACATAGCACTGGCCCTTTCACAAGGTTGGGGAAATCAATCTCAATATTTTCCTGTAGAGAGGGCCACAGGCGTTTTCATGCTATCGCGTTTCTAACCCTCCTGGGACTTCTTACATTTCCAACACTGGTATGTATCCTAGGGGGAGTTGGAGGCGATCTTCAAACGGTTATCACGCAGAAGCTGGAGTATAATACTAACCATTAAAGAATTGATGCATCTCTCTCGGCACTTCTGGGGCCACAGATTTCCAGCGAATCTAGTGACTACGTCATGCAACCCCTTGCCTTTTCGTTCGTCCAATTACCTCGCAGAGTTCTACCATTTACAGCAATACGCACGGTTCTGAATGTCAACTAAAGAGCTATCTTAACTAGGCGCATATATCCATTTTCCTCATCGTAAAGGTTTAGATCTATCTTGTATTTGCGGTGTATTTTTATTCCTTCTTAAAATTGAGTTGATACTGTTTCTGGAGGGAGGCAGGAAATACCTACGGGTGGGAGATGGGCGACATTGATGTCATTGCGTCGCAGGTTTTCCGGTATTAAACACCTGGAATCATGTAACTGAGAAGCCATATGCGAAAAGCTCTTGTCTCGGTCTAGGAAGTTGAAGTACGTGCCCTGCGGTATTCACCCTTTCTAATTGGTTTGTGGGAAATATTTTATTCCCATAGGGTATCAATTCAGTCCGTCACTATCCACCCACCACTGCAGAGTTCAGCAGGTGCGAACGACAGCATCTCTATTCAGCTGAAACTTTACTTTCCCAAGTGGGGTATTGTGGGCTAAGTGTCTATTGTGGGGGGTGGGGAGGCATTCTACGAACGAAGAGAAATTCCGTTTCACTGAGACTTTTTCCGACTGGCTGTACATACTTTCTCCATCAGGCCTCATGACTTCCATCTAAACCAGTAGTTTCTGCGACCCCTAGGATGGGTTGCACGGATTGTGGATACGACCATTTACTGTAGGGATTGAGTATCAGTGGACAAGCCCTCAACAAGAGCTACTATGGCTTCAGCTACTCTCTGCCTTTCTCGATGCAAGGGGTTGAACGGTATTTTTGAAATAGTTGCCACCATACATTTTACATTGTAGGATTAATACGAGCATTTCAGCTAAGGATGCAAGTCCCCGAGAAGGAGCGCAGGCTCCTGTTCATACGATCAAGTTTTATATAAAGGATCATTCTTCCCGCTTGATAACATCTGATAATTATTTCACAGATCCACATTTATCCCACAATACTCTACATACCATTAAAACTATGTCAACGGGTGCGATCAAACGAGTCCCAAGGGTTGGCCAATGGCTTCCCGAAGACCATACCCTCATGCGCCTCTGGCTCCAGAGGTTGCTCAGCCAAATCGAGAAAAAGAGGTCGTTTTACGACGGCGCCGAGCCTTTCGTTGAAGTCATTCAAGAATTCAAAGAATTGATCGAGACAGATCCCGCAATCTACATGCTCTTCCACCAGATGTTCCATCAAGTCCCTCACAAGCCGCCGTATGACAATGACCCTACCGGCAAACCCCAGGTTCGTAACTACATCAGAATGCTCGAGTGCTTCAATGAGATCATGACTACGGCACCAGCATACCAGAAAGATACTGGGCTCGTCGGCTTCCCACTCAACGCAATTATCGACTGGCCCATGGGCACTACCAGCGGTTTTGCAGCCTTCTTAAACGAAAAAGTTAACGCTCAGTTCAAAAAAGTTCTCGATTATTGGGGCGAATTCCTCAAGTCCCCTGATTCGGCATACGTCCTCAACGACGACCCGGAAACCGGATGGTTCGGGGAAACCGCCATGTCCGAGGAGCTAATGCAGAACTTCTCTTCCACCTATATCTGCGATCCGGGAGCTCAATACTACGGCTTCACATCCTGGGACGACTTCTTCGTCCGTGAGTTCCAGGCGGGCGCCCGGCCAATCGAGCAACAGGACGACGACCGCTTCATCATAAACGCCTGCGAGTCGGGACCGTACAGCCTCCAGTATAACGTCAAAGCAATGGACCGCTTCTGGATAAAGTGTCAACCATACTCGGTCTCCCACATGCTCGCACAGGATCCCCTTGCAGACCAATTTGTCGGCGGCACAGTCTACCAAGCATTCCTCAGCGCGCTGTGCTACCACCGCTGGCATAGTCCCGTAAACGGTACCATCATCAAGACCGTGCAAATCCCGGGAACGTACTACTCCGAAGCACGCATCGCCGGCTTCGACGAAGCTGCACCCAACGAGTCTCAAGGGTACATTACGGAAGTCGCGACTCGCGCGCTAGTCTTTATTCAAGCGGATAATGAGAATATCGGGCTAATGTGCTTTATGGCGGTTGGAATGGCCGAAGTTTCGACCTGTGAGGTAACGGTTAAAGAGGGGGACAAGGTTAAGAAGGGAGGCCAATTGGGCATGTTCCATTTTGGAGGGTCCACGCACTGTCTCATGTTTAGGAAGGGGGTTAATGTGATTTTCGACCTGCCCGAGAAACCAGGATTAGATGCGAAAATCCTTCCTATACATAAGGCTATTGCGTTTGTACCAAATCCGGGAGATGAGCGATAAGAAGTTACTGTAATTCTTTGATCTCAAGTTTCAAGATTGGGAAGATGGCCGGGTTGGATGCTAAGGTCTGACTTGAGTGGGGAGAGGTGGACGGGAGATATCGGGTTTCTTTTCAGTGTTGTGATAGCAGCAATGAATTTGTGGTAGAGATATATCGAGTGACGGATTGTGAATGTGGGTTACCGGAATTCGAGTGAACCGCCCTATCAGGGCAACACGTAACCTATCGCTGCAACCCTTTGGAACTGATGCTGAACACGTGATATCTGAGCCATGATCGCTTTTGTTGGACGAAGTGACTAGTGAACTAGGAATCCATCTTCTATGCTACGAACGTGAGTTACGTCTTGAGTAACGCCGTCGGAATGCTTACTCTCGATGAGGGATTCGAGAGCACGAGGGGTGTTATCCAGATGGGTATGTTTAAATAAGGATATGAATTTAACTAGAGGATTTAATAATAGATAGCAGAAACTTTTATTCCTCTAAAAATATACCAAAAGCCACCAGGGCAAAAATGTTTATCTTATGGAAAGACTTTTTAGGACAAAACCACATTCTTAAAGTATAGAGCTCGGGGAAGCCCTCAGCGAGGCTTGGCATTAAAAGAAGCGCAAAGTTCGGTACGAATCAACCGCCAGTATTTTGCCAAGCCTCGCTGGGGGTGCTGCCTCGCTGAGGCTCCCCCGGTCTGCAAGGAAATCAAAGCACCGGGTGCTCCCCACAATTTTTTTTATCACACTATGGCGATCGTCCCTGGAAAGAATCAATCCATTCTCCAATCTCCTTCCATTCTTCAATTTCAAACAATGATCTCTCTCGAGTTCCATCAAACCCCTCCGGAATGCCTTTCCGAATAGGCACCCCCAATCTCTCGCACACATAATCCAACTTCTGACCAAACACCAGTCCTAGATCCGCCTCGTACATTGCGAGAAGGTCGTTTGGGGCATCGCCAACATAAATAACTAGAACCTCACTGCCCTTCTGCTTCTCCTGCCCGACAATCCAGCGGACATAGTCTCTCTTATCAATTGAATTCCACAACCCGCCTCCATTGAGTCCAGTCCGGTCGAGATACCCTGTAAGTTTTCCATCCGGTCCAGCGAGCATCTCATTCGCATAAACCTCTACATCTTCCGGTTTACCAAGACAGTATTCGATCCACTCCCTGCTCCATCCGGCGCTAATGACTGCAGTTCTCCCACGCTCACGGGAGACTTTATCAAAGACGTCCCTCCATCCGCTTCTCATCACACAGCCATTGTCCTTGTACGCCTCCCTAATCAATTTCCCACGTTGCATGCCACGGAACACACCTCCTTCCTCCACCCGGCGAACACTAGCCTCCTCGACACCCCTAACCAAACCAGCAAATTCCTCCTCATCCTGAAAACTCTTGTGAGTCTCTGACGGGAACGAAGCGGACACGATTGCATAATCATCAACCCACATCTTCTCATACCACTCCCACGGAGGTGTCGGCTGGTCACTCTCGGGGCGGAGGGCATACGCTGTGCGTGCAAGGATGGGGGTAGTATCGTTGTGGGTGAGGGTTTCGTCAAAGTCTGTTAGGAGGATTATGCGCGGCATGAATTGTACCTCGTGTGGCTGTTGGAAGCGAAGGAGGAGGACGAGAAGGGTAAAAGTGGTTAGGAAAAGGATCTTGAGGGGGAGTTCGCGAGGTGGCATTAGCATGGTGGCGGTAGTAGGTGATGTTTTGGGTTAGGTCCTCCTGTGTGTGGGGGGGTGGTTGTGCTAATATATTTGCAAGGCTGTTAGGGGTTGCGGTTGACGCCAAGAACAAGGATTCTGCGCTATTTGGAACAATAATTCTTCGCTAACTGGGGCAAGTAGGCGCTCTCACTTCGGATGTCGCGGAGCGGTAAGGTTGCAGTAATGACTTCTGGGAGGAAATAGGTAATGGGAGATGTTGGGAGAATTTTTCAGGAATTGTGGGGTTTGTTTACGGGAATGTTTACAGTACCGTACAATGTTTCCCTGCATAGGGCGCATCCAGCACAGTGAGTGCACAAGCATATTATAAAAAAACCCTTTGGACTACGGTCTAAAACAATAAGAACCCCGCTGAGACAGCTAATAAATAGTGAGTGCCCGCTATGTCGCTGGCTTGCTATGTACCGGTCGGGAAGATTCCAATTAACTCAGCTCAATTTCATCTAAAATAGTGGTAGGTGTCGCTCAAGCTGGGATAGTATGCGCGGCTGCTGCTGCCTCACTCTGCTAAGTTTACCTTAAACCCGGAGATGCCCCGAGATCCAAGTACAGTCTCTCAAGCTTTTCCTCTATTGTAGATCCAGGGATTCTCCAGGAGAGATAGGACTAGCCTATATCCATATTAGGTTGACTCGCACACAGTTAATGGTATCTCTATTTGTAAGCGAGGCGGATGAACATATCTAAGCTGTACACTGGCTCTCCGCGAGCTTTCTGGAAACCGTTCGGAACAGTGACCTATTCATTATCGTCATAGCATTTCACTTGTGATAGTCACAGCATGCAAAACATAAGGTCCAGAGGGCGAACCGAAATGGCTCCAATAGTACTGTGGGGGATTGCAGATGAGAGGGATGACAAAAGGCGCTGTTCAATTTCCTGTGTCGGTAGACTTGTGGTTTTAAAAGAATGTGGCATCAGCGACTTAAGGCTTACAGTCGCACCTCGCTATACCGGATCGCGCTGAGCCGGACAAAACTTCTAACAGCTCCGGGTAGTCATACAATCTCACTCGTTGAACCGGAAAAGAGGAGGTTTCGGGTTCGTATGATATCCTAGGAAATGCCCCCCATGGTCCCTATAGAAAGTTCATCTGCTGAGCCGGATTCCTCCATAACTGCCAGAACAACTATACTAAAAGGGGAAAGAGTCCAGGGCCAGAAATACAGACAATGAAAAGAAATAAAGCTATACAAGCTAGAGGCGTGAGGAGGAGGATAGGAAGGAAGACAGAGCGGGTAAGAAGCCTAGTCTGTGTGTAGTCCACTACTTGTATTGTAGATAATTCTAGTTATTAACTTGGTAGGAAGTTATCTTTTGCTTATCCGATCCCAACTATGCCTACAACAGAGTCCACACGTTCTCTATTTTTCTCTACATAATGCTCTCTGAGTCACCATTAAGTTTTTAACAAGGCATAATGCAGTACTGTATAGTACAGGAAAGCACAATTCTGTAATTAATGATGAATTCGCTAGCCCACGGTAGTCTCCCCTGCTCAAAAGAAAAAAAAAGAAAGTAAAGAAAAGAAGGGAAAAGAAAAGGGAAGGTCAAGGTTAGAGTGGGCGACCACAGTCAAAGCTGGAATACTGGCAGAAGATCAATGCGCCCAGAAATTGTACTCGAGAGGTTGCCTCTCCTACCAGGCCGGAGTCCCTTCCTTTTGTATGGTGACACCCTGGAGGTGAGTTTGCGGTGTTTTCCACTTGCAGAGGTGAGAAGGGGAATCCTAACCTCATAGTATGTTTATCTTCTCCGATTTCCTCAACGGCCCAAATTCCACCTTAACCATCTATTTCCCCTCGTCTGAGTATTGCTTAGGCTTTATTGGCCAACATCTTTGGCCAAATTCAGTAACTTACGATTATATAGTTACTTGAGGGGAGTTTGGTTTTAGTATATTCTCTCCTGATCCTATGGATAAAAGGGAGGTTGGAGTGAGGAGGCTAAACAGCCTGACTGGTAGGAATAGCCTCCTATTTCCTTATAAAAAAATAGTATCGAGTGAGATACTGTGAATTGGGAAGGTTTAGGTGTTAGAATATTCATACTATATAAAGCATTGGAAAGGTACTAGTATAGTGCAGTCTCCTGAGTATAAAGCCACCAAGCCGCATTTCTGAAGAATATCCCAGGGTAGGAAGTGTATCACTAGATGATTCTCCTCTGCCACTAATTCTGGTTGTACTAGTTTTCTAGATGGAACGTGTATGAAACAGTTTGTGAAGTAAGAAAGTTGGTACATGCCTCATGTAAGAAATAGGGGAAGGTACACTGAATAATGAAGCAAGGTAATTGTACTTGTCAATTTATAAAGTATCTATATATAGAGAAAATATCTTGGTGCCAGCCCTGATGCCTATACCAGATCTTGGGGATTTCTGGCTTGCAATGGAGACTTTAAATGCTCATAAATTGTATTCACTATACCTGATAAGAAATCTCCGTACTTGTAAGTCCCTAGTATGTTTCTCTATATTAGAATACTTTATAAAAAAGGTATTAGGTCAAGTGTATCTGCTCTGTACAGTGGCCAAGCAAACGGTTAGTAATAATTGTTTTCATATTGGATACTAGTAAGTTTCAAGTTTAAATTAGAATTATATAGGCCATAGGTTAATTATTTTGATTTTAGATATTATGTACTTTTATAAGGAATAGTTAGTTTGAAAGATATTTAAATTTATACAGGTTAGTGTATAAGAGGGTATAGTTCTTTAATAGTTAATTATTATAGGTTACCTAACTTGGAGAAAAGAGAAGTGAACTTGGCCAAGAGTATTTAAGAAAAATGGATAGTTGTTAAGAAGTATTGATAAAAAATATAGATATTAGCAAAGGTTCTTAAATATGATTTTTTAAATAATTATATGATGAAGGTCCCTTATTTGTTGCTTAATGTGCTGAAATATCTCCCAGAAGCAGTTATTACTAGTTAATATATTAAACTCTTGTTATTCTAGATTTTGTAAGAATCATGTATCTTTTGCTTTATTTTGCTTAATCAAACATTGTACAAATACTATTAAATTTTGACTATGAGTGATTGTCCTACTTGAACTTAGAGAAACTCCTGATGCTAATTTATCTAAGTTTTTTCTCACCTATAGTTGCCTTGCTGATAGTTTTTACTAATTTTATTTCTAAAGGCACAGTTGATATATGCAGTGCAAATAAATAAATACTCATAGTCATATTGTCGATTACAAAGTGATTGGTTTATATGATCATTTGTCAAGTAATTAGTCATTCATAAATATTATATACTAGACCTACTGTAGTCAAGAGTATCTCCTTGCAAATAGTAAGAATTAAGAGAAATTATCTTGAACCTGTAATGGTTTTGTTCACTGAAAAGGAATAGTAATATTTTTAGATGCTACTACTTCTGAGTGCTTTTGGGGTCCAGGCATATTTTCATTTTGAGGCCAACAAAACTATCTTCTAACATATAAAACTATTCTTACATAATATTATAAATCATTACTATAGTCCTTTACCAGATTACTAAGGGAATGCAGAAGAGACAAGTCTCCTGCTGCAAGTATTAACTGTGCCAAGGTTGCAGTGTACGGCTGCAACCCTGGGATATTTGCCAGCTCAATACCACTTTCTTGCTTACAATAGTAAATTTGGAGCTCAACACCACTTTATGGCTCAATACAATTTTGTTGTTAATACAAGTTTGATAGTCAGCATACCTTATGGGCTAAATATTATAATACATATTTTGAAAAAAAGTACAAGGTGTATTAATCAATCGCACATCATTTCAACCATAATGACAAAATATTCCACCAGCACCAGCCTTTGTCCTCCTAAGCCAGTGGGTCAAGTCCTACACAGGGGCAGAGATACGCATCTAGGGGCGGTTTTCTTTATTGAAGCAAGGCCTGACCAGCAAATCAACTTCAGCAAAATGTAAGAACTGGACATCGGCTCCCCTGGCCCTCCTGGTTCACCCTGATCTACCCTGGCATCCATTATTAGTGAATTTAGAAAATAAATGAATCAGGCAGACACAATGGTGAAATCATCAAATATCACTCATCCCGTGTCCAGCTGTTCTTTGTAGAAATGCCAGCATTTTTGGGTAGCAATACGTGTATGCACTCATGGAACAAGGTCTGATTTTCTTTTATGTCGCTACATGTTGAGAAAAGATTTTTCTCATTCTTCATGCCAGCATGCTGGCAGATAATTACGGTTTGTCCTGGAAATTGAGATGCCTAAAAAAGGGTTCGGTTTTCTGACTAGTTCATATTACATTCTTCAGCTTTGTTTCGCGTTTGCCACTCTGTTCGTGGGAATCCTGGGGCTGCTCGCTAACCCAGCGATTGTATGGTCGCGCCCCCGCCTCGACCGTTCTGTGTGATCTGGCGGGAGGGCAAGGGAGTCGTAGTTGTATATTTTTGCCTTGACTTCGTAGCTCAAAATGGCACTCATGGGCAAATATGAAGGGTGCGCTGCTCAAACCGTGTGATTCGACTGGAAGCGGTAAGCAAAGAAAATAGCGTGAGCAAGGGGATGGCGAGGAAATCATTCATGGGTTAGAACTGCAGCTTGGGGGCATTTTAAAGATACTGCAGATTATTGCTTCCGGAGTACCCACATTCATATGCATCGACGCTCTAGATCAAGGTGAGGCGAGAAAAGGGGACAAGCGTCTTGATTGACTTTATCAAATTTAACTGAAGTCCCCCGGACTCCGATGCTAGTGATAAGAAAACCGTGTATGAAGGTGGGGGTGGGGGGGAGTGTCCTCGTCGAGCAGGAAGGACTATATGTATCACCCCGCTATATGTTTAGCCTCACATCAGGAATGGTTTGGGGTCTTGGGGTTGAAAGGCCAATGGGTGTAGGTCTTGTAACCTAAGTAGATTTACAGCGATAGCAATAGTTGTTTTGGTATAAAAACAACAAAACAAAAGCGAACCAAGGAAAACTCCCACCCGGAATTCTCCCCCGGCTTCCATCCTGTAGACAGTACTGACTGAAATTCCTACTCCCCCCCTCTATCCAGACCCGCTCTGTTCCTCTAATACTAACCACGCTCCCCCCCAGAGCAGTCTTGGGCTCATTCCCGACCTTCAATCTCTGCCAACTGGTTCCTAAGGGCATCGCATTCCCGGATCGCCGCTTCAAGCGAACTCCGGAGATCAAGAACCTCATTCACAGTCATCCGCATGTCAGCTACCAACTGTTGGAGGACCGAGACCTCCTCCTTCAGGTCAGCAAACTGATGTTCGAGCCTCTCAAGGCGCCTCTCTTGATTGTCAAGCCGTTGTTGGAGCTGGACGTGAGGGTCGAGCTGGTAGCGGATCCACTCGTCTGCTGTGAAGAGGAGGAGACCAACGACGAGAGTCACAAGACAGGTTAACGGAGAGCCCTCGATGGCGATGAAATCTGAAGAAGTTGGTTGGAAAAAGTCAGTAAACAAGATACTTCGAAACATTTTCCTTGGTAGAACTGACCGGCATTCCCTTGCGGCATGGCAAACCTCAATAGAAAGAATGAGAATGATGTTTGAGATTTTTTGAGAAGAGAGAAGAAAATTGTCGCTAAGGTATTACGCGGCAGAGGTGAATAGGCGTAGCGGAGCGTTCTGGGGAAGAGAGGGAACAAGTTCACACTAAGAATGCATCTTTCCCTTAGCATGACGTGTTTCGCGGCTGGAAGGGGTACGCAGAGAACGAGTAGTATCTACGCGGCCACACAGCGCTACGCTACCACGAGCAGCCTGGCAGCCATCCATGCCAACTATTGTTCTTTCCTTCTAGATTGACGATTCGCGTTTTGCGGGTTACCTTACCACATATTAATATTTTCTATTATAGCCATCAAGCGTGCTACATAACTAAGGGGATATCCAATCAGTATTTCAACCGTGCGGTCCGTCATTCTTTTCGGAGGTGGTAGAACCGATTTTACCAGGGAAGGTACCGGGCAGATCTGGGGGACTGCCGTCTTGTAGGGTGGGGTTCCATGAACAAAAATGACTTTGTTAGACTGGCTGTCTTAGCCACTGCCGGTTTGCTTTCGAGATTTCCTGAAAATTTCTGCACTTTTTTTTCCTTCAATTTTTTTGTAAATTGAAGCCGGCGTGTTAATCTACACTTGTCCGTGAGGGTAGAGGTGGTCGAGTCAGCAGAACAGAGGTGGTAGTTGATGTAAGCCACCGGATATTCGAATAGAACGATGGTATATTTCACCCCCGGGCAGATAGACGGGGAGACAAAGGAGGAAGTATGGGGTGGCGAATAACAGAGAGTTCGACCGCATTTGTTTGTCAATTGTTCCACTGCTATTATAAGATTACTTTGGAGTACCGAGAAGAAAAGTAGAATTGCGAAAACTAGGCAAGCAGCAATGCACAGAGTTTAATGAATGAGATATCTTGACAGTTTGAATTTGAGTGGACTCAATCCATCATAATCTATTTATTCATCCTCTTACTCACACAGTGTTGGCAAATCAGATATTTCATTGCTGTGCCTCGACGAGCTCTAATACTACTGTACATCCCCGAATGGGTGAATACTGCGTCATCGGACATCACCGGTACGATGAAACTAGCTAACAATGATAGTAAATCGATAAAGCTTGGATAGAAAATCACGCCGGAAAGGAAACCCGCCATGGCAGCCAAGGTGCCGCTATAGAGCGATCGCCGCTATGCATCCGCCACGAGGGACTCGGAAAAAAAGGGTGCAACAGGGAACAAGAGGGCGTCTTGGTTGTTCATTGTAAGTGCGGAGAAAAGAAACTAAGGCGGAACTAAATACAGTTTGTGATGGAAACCCTAAGTGATTGGCCCACTATTATATACCGCCGGAAACCAATCCCCTTAGCGCACCAAACCTAGTGACAATCTGATCAGTATACTCTGACCTGATATACAGCAAGGGGGTTACTCCATCGTAAAGACCTCCCTTACCAGTTGTTACTTTGACTTCACGGGGTGAAATAGGCAGTCCGTAGGGAGTATGCAAAGTCCCTTGCTGAAAGAGGTTGTTAGCGGAATGGAAAGGACTCTAGTGGAAATCTCGCGGTATGGGTATGTCTCACCAAAGAAGAAATGGTCAGCTAACCTCATGTTGACTCAGCGAGGACGGAGCGCTGGGTCGCATAGGTGGGGGTCTCGGGGCCGATATTCCGGAAAATATTCCGTGGGATATACGATATCGGAAATGTGGGCCAGGGAAACAGTGCCGAGAATTCGACTCGAGGTTATCTAGTAATAGATGGATTTAGGGTTTTACCATTGTCTTCAAATGCCGGCTCGGGAAATATATTAGAGACTAGAAAAGCTTAGCAAAAAAACGCATGCATTAGGGTTAGGGGATGTCTGTGGGGGGGGGGGGTGATGAATGGATAAAGGCGTCGTGTATGTATAAATCGAGACTTGGGGTGGTAGCTTTTATGTAGATCAGTCAGGCAGAACGGCGGGTGATAGCGGATGAACATCAACCCAGGCGCGAGTAGTCTGGGCGGCCTCCACCGATTTCAACTGTATACTTACTAAGATGTTATTCTTTTCGGATAAAGGAAACGTGATGCACGATAGTGCAGGAATTCTCCCGACGATTGTGAACAACCTTGTAAGACAATAACCAAAATAATGGAGCAACCGAGTCACCGTAAATAATGCAACAAATAATGCAACATGAATAAGAGTCCAGTATTGCACGTGGTGAACACCAACTAGATACTCGGTTCTATAGACATCACTGCCTGTGGCCCAGGAGCCGGGCGAAGTTATATTCTTCTCACGTTACTCACCACCCCAGGTGGCTTGCGATCGATCTGATAGCGTAAAACATATGAGTCGAGAAGCCACTAAGAAAACACACCCGTAAATTTGCAGGGAATCCGGAGACTATAAAGCCCACAGGGCGGAAACCACTATGCTACTGCGGTATGGCTAACATTTCAATCGTCCCCCCAGCCGGCTGGCTAATAGTTGACAAGAAAACAACTAAGCTTTTACTTGGTAACTATGATGAAGCATTAAAAAGAAGCAGGGGGGTGCCATTTTGATTTTTCTATGTAGGAAATTAGGCGATTTGATTAACTATCAAGACCAAATGAAAGGGGGGAGATGTGAGCGAGCCAAGACGGACAATATTCAAACAAGACAAAAAACAAGGAGGTCGGGCTTGATCCCATGATGACTACATGCCGAGAGCTGACATTGATATGCATCGATGCTCTACATCTACGGGTAGTAGGATATCAGGTCAAGCTTCTTGGTTCACTTATTCAAATTCTACTAAGGACTCAGAGCGTTTTAGTGCTGGTCGTAAGAGCACCAGGCATCCAAGTTGAGGGCAGGAAGCCACTTCGGAGAACAGTAAACGCTACGCACCACTCTCCAGAGGCATGATACCTTAGTTTTTTTCGCATTGGGATTGGTTCAGGGACTTGATGTTAAAGGCCCACGGGTACAGATCATGTAACAAAAGTACATTTAGAAAAGCTAATAATAATGATTACACAGAAGCAGATATAAAAACAGAAAAGCGCAAGCAAATCGGGGACAACCTAGACGCCTTAATTTCACCCTTGAACCGCCGGCAACCCAGACTGAAACTTCCGCCCAGTGTTCCCAGCCTCTAGTCCGGCCGTTTCCGGAGTAGGATTGGACGAACTACGGTTCATAATCCGCCGTTTTGGGGGGCGCTAGGACGGAATACGCCGGGGAAGGTGAGGAGGGACAGACTGTAGGGGACAATGGTCTTAGCGCTTAGACCCCAGGTACTAGACCAAGTTGAAATCATACACTTCCGAACCGATTATTGTAGCATCATGAGACATCAATCGTGACATCCCCACAGTCCCCTTTTGAAAATATTCGATGCCGAGGTAATGATTAACGATGCGGGTTTTACACGACGGAGTTGAACGGCTAAAGTGAAGACACAAAATTTGTATTATCCGGAGATGAAGATCATAATTGATTGTAATAAGTTGAAAAAAGGAAAGGCATGAGGGATAAGTGAAGCAGAAGAAAGAAGGAGGGAGAAAGAAAGGACTAGAAGGAAAGAAAGACAGGGGTGTGAAAACATTTTCATAGCTTGCGGATTCTTTACCTAGTGTGTACGCGTACCAGTGTGGTTATAACACTCCGATTCCTAACTTCCCTTGCGATCCCCACAGTCGCCTGACGCCCTTCACTATCCCCGGCCATTCTCTACAGTCCCTATCGGTCGGAGGGTATGGAGTAGTATAGAGTTTCTCCCCCCTCTTCCGCCATGACCCCCTCTTGGAGACGAAGGACCGGCTCAAGGGCCCCGCCCAGAGTTGTGAACAGCTGATCAAGAGCGGAGACCTGCTCAAGGCTCTGCTCCATACCAGCGACGGGCAGTTCAAGAGCTGGGAAGTGCTGAGGGTTAGCCTGAGGGAATCGCGGGGGTGGATTCAGTCTCTTGCGTTGCGCCGGTGAGCCAGACCCGTGAGCCGAAAATAGCTTGTACCCCAGGGTAGTGACAATAGTCGCTATAGTCTCACCATGCTTGGCAAAAAACCCTGAAGAATTTAATATGTCAAGTCAGTAAACAGGATACTTTGAAGCTCTCAATTGCTAGAACATACCGTCGACCTCAGCCACTGATACCGTGCACCCATGGTGGGAATAATGGAAGAACTTTTGGTGAATTTAGGAGATAAATGTTGTTTTCGTACCTAGGAGTTTAATAGTTTTATTATCTTTGTTTGCTGTCCTGGCTCTAACGCACTTAGGAGTGCACAAGACGTCGATAAAGTTCCTGAAAGTCTTAGGGAAGCAAGGGCACAAGTAGACCCAAAGTCATTAACTCACAGCTAAGTTAATCCTCCAGTAGCTGACTCATATGGTGCCTAAGGCCGCCAATCGGGTGGTATTCTGCAACAACGTCCAGTTGTTCCGAAAGGTCCGGGTGCCCAATGGACCGCCGCTGGGTGACTGCCAAGAGTCTCGGACGGAACTGGAGCACCGTTAGTAGTCTGTCCAGAGCAGCTGAAATCCCCGGATGGCCATCTTTGGCTCAGACGGGTAGTTCTATAAGGTGAGACAGTACTCTTCGCAGTCGGAGTAGGATTTTTTCAGGCTATGCGAAGCGAGGGCGGGGATGCCCGACGCGGGGGGGAGGGGAGGGGCTGTTGAAAATAAAGGTATGAAAATAAAGGTAATAATCGTGCTAAAGGATTTTGTGGAGAAGCGGAGCCTACTGATGCGGTTTTAGTTAAAAGAGAGTAATTTGTAGTGAAGCGCTTAAGGAGTGGTAAGATAGCTTGAGGAAGGAAAGAAAAGGAAAGGAAAGGAAGGATAGAAAAGAAGGGGGGGGTTAAAAGAGAAAAGCTTTCAACACTGGCTGGTCCTATGAGTGCATCCGCGTACCGCAACACGCGAGGGTATTTCCAATGGGGGTTGAGCAAAATAGTCGATGCGGAGGTAATGGACGGCGATAAGGGTTTACCTAGGGGAGTGGAGCGGTTCAAATGCAGACAGTGAGAATTGGTTAAGTGGTGAAGGAGCGCCTGATTGATCGAGATGAATGTGCAGAATGGAGGGCGACAAACAAAAGAAAAAACCACTGTATACGAGTTGAAGCTATTGGAAAAAAGATCTGAGAAAAAGTTAAGAACAAGAACCAGGGGATTCAGAGAGGAAAGGACAAGAATGAAAGGAAAACAAATTGGGGAAAACTTTTCATAGTGGATGTGTCTCTCGGTCGGTGCGTATGCGTACGATACCACTGCTGCTTCACACTGCACGAATTTCCCATAGCAAATACAATTATTTCCAACAGGGAGGGCGGGGGGGGGGGAGGCTGGCGGGGGATTGCAGGGGGCGGATGTTGAAAATGTTGAAAATGGAGGTAATGATAGGACGGAAGGATTTTACAGAATGAAGCAAAGTGGGTCGGATAAAAAAGGGAGGGTTAAAGCGGCTGAAGAGTTGTAACACTCCTTGAGTAAAGACTGTATAAGAAAGAAGGAGAGGAAGGAAAGGCGATTTTATTGGAGAAAGTCTTTCAATGACTGCTTGTCGCATCACTAGACACGCGTGCCGCCGCGTAAAACTGTAGGCATTACGAACAGGGACAGTGCAAGACAGGAAGAGTTATGTCTAGGTTTCGATATCTTCGCAGTAATCTCGTAAATAACTAATGGCGTTTCCCTCTCCTCAATAACACACAAGACAAAAAGTGTTGGAAATGCCCGTATGCACTGGTGGGGCACACGAGATTTGAAAGTTTTGCTTCGGTAAATCTCCGTCCTTTTGTCTTTCTGTTCTCTCGCTTGTCCAAGAAATCCTACTGCTCCTTAATCGCTTCCACAAACTTAGTCTTGTTTATTCGACCCACCTCGCTTCGCTCTCTGGAGTCCTTCTCTCCCATCCTTACCTCCACCTTCATTTTCAGGTGGAGGGAGCAGACAAACTCCCCAAGATGCATTTCTTAGTATTAATAATCACCGGCGATCACTCGATACGAGAGGAAAACAGGATGTTTCCTGTTGGTATAAGGTTTCTTTCTCCTCTCAAATGCTTCTTTCAGATTCCTACGTTTTTGTGTTCAAGCCGGGTACTAGTTTGAACTTCATTATACGCTCCTTTGTATTATTACTTTTGTTCCTATGTGATTTCTTTGAACGCCCTTGTTCTTTATGGCGCCAGTGGTTGTGGCAGGACTGAACTACTCCGCCATATATTGCATCTTAGCATAAATAACCGAACATTTAGCCTCGCAACGTTCTACAGCGCCATATTGCAATCCCTCCCCCTCACTCCCGAACCCGGCCATACATTTACCACGACAAAAAACTACTATTCGGGCTGTGGATGATATGATACTAATTAGGATTATGTACTTATTATCTTTTTGGGTATTTTTTAGTTGTGGTTTTGGCAGTAGTTTGTTGAGAAGTCGGGTATCGAGAAGGTGCACATCGCGATCTTCGATTATTTATGCAAACGTGCAACAGCTGGGCTGTATCCCCCTTATCATTCCAGCAGCAGTCCTCTCAATCAATCATCATTACCGTTGGCTATTATCACTTCTCTATTGAAACTATCGCACATTGCTACATTTCCCATTGCAAATAGTAAGAAAAATAGGCTATGTTCGGTAGAGAGTATTGCGGTCCTTCTTCTTTTCCGTGCTGCCAGCAGCGTCCTATATATACACAAATCTCTTATACAGGGAAAACTCTTCTTCTTCTTCACTCAAGACTTCTCTTCTATCACCTGCTCTTTCTTTCCACTTCACACCCACAACCTTCAAACACATTCCGTCCCTTTATCCCTTGACTTCGGTTCAACTACTTACAGAGTTTTCACTTCCTGAACATTCCTGATACCTTTGCCAGTTTCGCTATCATCATAGTGCGACACCAATTCGTCCCATCTTCCTGCTAACCTTAGTTCCAAACCTTTAGCACCCTAGTGCATGTTCCCGCATTATCTCAAAACATCTCCGCTGCACCTAACCATTTCTTCAAACAAGCATCGCCTCAACTCCCATGTTCCGCAACTCTTTCCAAAACATAACACTCCTGATCAAAACATCCATTGTCGTGGTAAGTGTCGTAGATATAGAACCTTCGTGAATATTCTAACAAATAGCAGCTTAATGCTCACGCTTAGAGTGGGAGATACCCACCTGCTGAGGCCGCAGTGGCACGCGTATGCATCAGTGAAGTGACGTGCAAGCTATGAAGGGTTTTCTCACACCTGTTTTTCTTTCCATCTTTGCCTTTCCTCGCCCCAATCCTTTCTTCTTGTACTAGTACACCACCCTCAAGAGTGTTCTTTCTATCAGCCCATCCCAATCAATCACGGTGTTCATCACCACTTAATACAAACTCTATCACTCCATTTGAGCTGTTCCACTCTAGTACACAAAGCTCTCATCGCCGATCACCACCCACGCACTGATCATTTTCAACAGCCCCCTACATCCCCGCACAGGCCGTCACTGCTCCCAATAGTCCCTCACCGTCTGCGACCGTTCCACACGAGCCATCTAAACGCCACAGTCTCACTACATAGAGCCCACCGTCCGACCGAGGATGGTCGTCTTACCCCTCGGATTCCTCGGAAGGGCTACAAACAGCTGTATACCATCCGGAGGTTGGCAAGAAATCTATTAGGTAAAAGAGAAGATCCTCAAGGAACGAAAGATATTTCTAATAGGCTGCCCTGTTAGCTCACCGGTGATATATACATTATTCTACCAGGCTGCGGGGGAAACGTGGCCGTTGCATACTTCTACTTCTACATTGCCGCTCCAGTGGGGCGGCCCCCTGCGGCCATTCTGAGTCAGGGACTGAAACGGGTTGTTGGTAGTTGGTGGGCTGAACGAGGTTCCGGAAATGATAGTCAAAGCCTTTCGAGACAGAGAGCAAGTCATTAGCGACCAGAGGCTAGCGCTAGCGGACATTGTTCAGTTGGCAGACATTGTAAGTTTTAGTTTCCTTCACTTGTTTAGGGGGTGGACATACTAGTGGTTAGTAGTACTAATCTTGCGAATTAGCGGCCTGGCGTAATAGAAACCCGAAATACAGCCGCCCACGAAGTCCGAGGTGACGGCATGGTTGAGATCCTTGGGTACTGTGCGAACCAACTACAACATCCACTGGATCGGGCCTTTAAGTCTGTTTGAGAGATACCCCCATGGAATTAGCATGAGGGGGAGGCGACTCCAGTGTTCCCAACCGTCCGGGGGACTGCAATGAATGATGTCTCATGACACTATAGTGATTCGTTCGGAGGTGTATGATTTATACTTCGGCTAGTACTGGAGGTCCACGTGCTAGGACTGCAGCTCGCTTTAGTCCATCTTGTTGAAATTTCGTTATATATCATAGTATATTTCATGACACTACCGTGTATTCCTTTACTTAGTTTGTGTTTCAGCTCCACCTGTACACCGCTTACCTTACTACAGCTAAGATATATTTTATAGTGTTGTATTGTTATTTTAGGATTTAACGTGTGCTCTCCTATCTAGTGTTCAGGATTTTATGCATCTCTAATGCACTATTGTTGGTCATGATATTTCTAATATTCTCACCACATCCTTATAGTTTCAGGCATATTGTTTAAGATTTACTTGGAAGGATCTCAGGGTCAAACATGTTCGCACTTATGTTTCTTACATTGTTTTCCCTATATTTCTCTTGCATGTATAGGAGTGCACTTTGTTATCAATAAGGTTGCTACCCCCCACCTGACTTAGAATAATAAGAATAAGAATTCCTACCAATCTGTTTTATTACTAATTCTCCTCGCTTAGTGTGTCCTTGCAGTACCCCACGCACCTGCCTGGTATTATCCAGATAAAATAGATGATGCCCCTGGCGTTGACACAGGTGAACACATCTGGTCCAGACCTTTCCGGACCTAATTTGTCCTAGCACACTGCAAACTTGTAAAGGCGTCCTATGAGCTGTATTTCCTTGCGCCGTACCACGAAGATGGGTGAACTGGACTGCTAGGAATATTAGGTAACTCCAGAGTAGCCAGTGCTTGTGTTCCGCAATGGTAAGTATTTTTCTCTTGTTCTCTTTCTTTTTTCCCCATTGTCATGAGCCGGAAATATGGGCAAAATATATGGCAGAAAATCGGTGCTTATCACAAGCTCACCCCCGATACCTCTCTGGATACTTCTTTCTTGGGACAATTGCATTAAAATGGGCTTGTGCAGTCAGTAGTTGAGATCGGATAGGTTCTGATTGCGAATTCGAGCTCCTCAGCTAGTAGTCTACCATCCATACTCTGATCTCCCACTCCCATCACTTCCTCTACCTCTCCCTACCTCTCCTTCTCAACCTCTCCCCACTCCTCTTCATGGACCACTGCCTACCTCTCAGTCTCTATCTGTCCCTACCTCTCCTTCTTTTTTGGTTTGACCAGGGAATACCAGCTTCTCTAACCATCAACCCCATGTGGTAGTGTTTCATTTTCACGGAATCCCATCGTGGTGGATCGGACTTCCGGTTCTTGAGTGCTAGTCTTTCGGTTCTAATTTGGGGGAGTACTTTGTAAAGATTTTTTGGTTTTCTTGATATGTATTTTCTTTTTTGTTTTCTTTTTGTTTCTTGCTTGAGGTATGTGTTTTATAAGCAGTGCTAGTAAATGAGTTTGTATTAGTATTTTCTGATAATTTATTGAGTCTATTTTTTTGTATTATTAGATCTATTGAGATGTATACAACCCCAGACCGGAGAATCAGCATTGCAATTAATAGTCTAATACGAGGTAATCACCTGAGATTTTTAATACGTAGGAATAAATAGTCATATTTTATCTGCTCTATCTCGCAATATATCAATGGCAGGTTTATGCGGATTCAGAAATCCAAGGCAGAATTTCTAGACTACTGACTATATTTGCAAATTTCCACAGGAGGGAAGTAGAGTAATATGAGTGACCTATTAGATCAACTAATAAGTGATAGATCAAGGGAAGTTTCTACAGGACAGAGAGAATGCAGATGATTCCAAGTATAATTGTCAACTTTGGTTGCATACTTGTAAATCAACTGAATGGGTATCCCCTCCCTTGGCCTTAGTTACCTATGGTATTTGGAGTACCACTGGCACCTCTGTGAAAGCAAGATGTTCCATTTATTGACAAGATTTCTGCGAGGTTACACAAATATAAATTCTTTTTATAGCCTATAACTTGTTTTTTACTTTGATTTTATTTTTATATGAGTGGTATTTGTTTTAAGGTACAAAACATGATTGCAGCCGAAGCCATGACAACAAAAAATCTATAAACAAATAACTAACAAAGGAAAGTCTCTTCTACCTGTTACTGAATCAGCAAAAAAAGCCCGGTTTTGCATCTGAAGGCATCCTAGCTCTTCATATAATAGAGTTTGCGTCTTAGCCGCATCCTTTATATTCTGTAAAGGAAGATTGGAACTTTGAAGTCAAAAATGGCCAGGTAAATGTGGCTCGTAAGACTTACTATTTTAACTGTATTATCTTGAAAGATGGTTGCATTTAATGAAGTAATGGGATTTTTGTTTACTCAAATTTGAAAAGTTTGCTTGACCAGAGGCGCCAGGAAGATACAGGATGCATGAAACGCAAGTTGAGTTTTTATGCTGATGCCCTAAAGCACTAGAAGGCTATTGGAAACGTGTATGTGCCTGGTTGGGCAGCCTCTAAAGAAAGCCAAGAGGGTGGAGAAATCGACTGTGCCTTGTTGAAATGTTTGCTCCTACTAGAAGCCATATTCTGGTAGTCTGGATCGTGGGAGAAAGCGTGTTGCTGACTCGGCAAATGTTAAACGAGGCCAAGAAAAAAGTACCTGGAGGACAAGAGAGTGTAACTGTGAGAGCTCATAGCATCAGGATGTCAGGGCAACAGGAATATCAGAAGGGAAACAGAGGGGGGAGGAGAGGTTGGCGTCACTCTCCTAGGCCGTGGCCATCAGAATTCGGGAGTGGGAGGGGGTGGGTGCAGCTCACCGAGATTGTGTGAGTGAAAGAAGTTGACGATGAATTCTCATAGTGTTGAGATTTCAATTGCCAGGTGTGTAGAGGAGATGGTTCGTGTTATAGCCTATAACTTAAGCTATTGTCTTTCATAACCCATATCTGCCAATTTGTGGCCTCTATCTAGTAAGAATTTGCACCTATAGAACCTACCATATGTAGAAATATATGTCAGGACGTCACGTAGTTTCATGCTGTATAGATTATCATACCAGTCTAATATACTACTAGTCTGAGTTCAAGCTTGGGCGAAATCGAAATCAAATTTCTCATATTTGACAAGACCTTGGTTTCCTTCTTTATTTACTCGACCTCGGATTTTCACAAATGGCTATCTGAAGAATGGTGATATGGTGGCGAGTGATTGTATGTGAAAGGAAACGGATGCCAAGGCAGCACTCAAAGGGACAGATCACACAACAACTAAAGAGGGGGATAAAATCTTTTCGTCCCACTTTCTTCCATGACACCACGATGCTCAATGATCAACTAACTAATGGAAAACAGGAGAGTATAAGTAGGAAAAACAATGTTAGGCATACCAAGAATGCCGACCCATAAGGCTCACGCACAGACCCCTGCGTAACAATCAGTCAAGTACAGACTACAAGATACATCTCAGTCTAGCTTAAGATGATAGTCACGTGCCTCCGACTATAAGGTTGCGTGTTCGATTCACAGCCACGTCATAGTTATTATTAGTTAAAATATAATTATGCAACAAGTCATAAATGACGGCGATAATAGCACAAAGACGTCTGAGAGATTTAAGTGTGTGTTCCCCTTTTAGGATGCCTATAGGGTAGGAACGAGAGTTCTCTAAGATGACGGACGGAATAAGAATAAACACTTAAGTAAAATATCGTATGACGATACCAGAAGACACATAGTGGAGACCTCCGGGCCCGCTCAGAACCAGTCAGTGCGAACATGAGATAGTGAGCGCAAACTGCTATTCGAGCGATTGCTGCCACAAGTCAGTTCGGAAACCTGATGCGCAGATAGTGACAGACTCTCGCGCATTGAATGGTCTGACGCCTTTGGAGTTGGCCGCTTCATAGACGGTTCGGTGAAGAAAAATTATCACGTTGGCATTAGTCGGCTACGGGTACTCTAGACTGACCTATTATACACGGGACTGACACACCATCACGATATTATGGTAGTCTATGTCTTCATAATGTGAGTATGGAGTCGAACAGTTGTCAGGGTCAAGAGGTGTTCGCACTTACGAGTTTAGAGAACTTTGTTCGGTCGATACTTAGTTAGTCTGGTTGGGACATGTAGCCTGCGAACACTCAGACGCGGAATATAAATATCGAAGTGCCTCCCTCGCTTAAACAGAATCATCAAGCACCGGAGAAGAGATCTTATCAATATAATAAGTCAAAATTATTATCTTCCTCATTGTCTTCATATTACGCGAGTAACTTAGTTACACTTTACTACGAGCCTTCCTAGACAAGATTCTCCACCTATGGAACCACTCGAACATAAGGCCTAGTCCGGCATTATAAATTACCTTACCGGCTACCCCTAACAAACAACTTCGTTGTCCTCCCTCCGAGTCTTATCCTATCCTCCAATTCTCCCATCCATCATGACATAGATCCACCACCTTCCACGCACTCTACCGCTTCCACGCAGGTCTCCTTTTCCCCCATGCAAACTTCCCCTATCTATCCGCAAAACAAACATAATGCTAACAAAGAAAGGAACGATCGCTACAAAGAAAAAACTCTTCTGGCCCAGTAGCCTACTCGCATCCGACTCTCCTTCACTGATCACAGGCGAATACACGCAGGTTTGTCGAACGATAACGGGGTATGCTAAGCAGGATGAAAGAACTCGCTCCCGGAGCTCGTGTCTATCCGGAGCACATGTCCGATACTTCTTTGTCCTGAACGATGGCTAGATAGGGCGCGCACGTGCCCGTGGGTTATGTGCTGGTCCGATGGGGGAGTGCGGTTCTATATGGTGAGTATGCCGAGCAGCTCCGGCAATTTCCAACACTGATTGCTTATTGTAGAATGGGACAGAGTATCAGCTCTGGTCCACTATCTTTTATGTGAACAAACCTACTCTCTACTAATAAAAAAAGATATTCAGAGACAGTGGACCCAGACCTTGAGCACTCTAGGTTCCAAAATCCGACACTTATTTTCCTTCCCTGCCACAGCCCTTTATATCATGCTATCAAAATCGACCTCTTATGATGGCAGATTACTATCCTTATCTGTTTCTTACTCATTTCTTAAACCTGGGAATCTCATATCTCTAGATGATTAACCATCTAATTGTGTGGGGATTATAATTACTAGTTCGACAATATTCTCATGCATTGTTTATCTTACCCAAACTCATAATTGATAGAGCTATTATTAGATCAAACTCAATGGTTGCTTTCTGAGTATCTGTATCTATAGAGTAGACTTTGAGATTTCTATGCAAATTGTTCATTCAACTAATTAGATTATATTTCAGAGAAAAGATTCAAGCTAGCCTTGGAGAAATCATGAATCATCTCTTATCCTATGCACCACTGTTCCTCTTGAAAATTGCCTTACTTGAAGGCCTTGGTAATACACAGAGAAACCCGCAGGTGGACCTGCAAGCTGAGAGTGGCTTTCTTGCACATCTTTTCACCTCCCTCCGATGTTATCTGCCTCTCCGCCCTTGTTGTCTTGTTTGTATATTTCTTAAGTCTCTCTCTTCTATAGACTTTTATTAATCAATCATGATCTTTATCTCTGCTTAATATAAATATTTTTTCTCCATTAAAACTATTCAACTCCCCTGTGTTAAACCCTTAATTTGACCATTATCTTGATATTGATTATTTTCAACATGCCACTTTTGGAAATGCCTGCACTTGCAAGAGGCTGTATCTTGAGAGACTCATGAGATCATGAGCATTGAAAGGCTTTTTCTAGAAAGATTTCATTTCTCGTTAATTTTGGTTTACTTTCGTTTCCATTATTTTCCTTAACTATTGTACAAACACTTAATTACTTTGACAACAATCACTCTCATTCACATGACCCTCTATGCTTAGGTCAGTAATTTGCTTCTCGCCAATTGTTACATCTATTCTCTGGACTATTTTCAGTACTTCTTTATTATCTGTCTTTCTCCTCCCATACCTCATCTTGTGTTTCTTTTTCTATTTCTTTCTTTTCCTCAATGTTTTCTTACTATTTCAGAGCTTCTCAATAGGCACTATCATAATTACTCTTGGTCACTTCCACTTCTTCACTTACCTGCTAAAATCTTTTCCTCTGATTACTACCTCTATTCCCAACCCCTGTATTCCCTACCCTCCTGTTATTCTTTTACCCTCCACCCCCAGACTCTTTCTCTATTTAATTTCCTTCCTTTATCTTTATCTTATATTCATATCACTCTTTAGTAGCCTTAAGTTGAAATCAGTTTCCCCTTGTTCACCTAAACTGCCTCCCTTTACTGCAGTAAATCCTTTTCCTCCAATTATTACCCAGAGGTTCAACCATCTTATAATCACTACTCCTGTAACTTACTTTTCTATTTTGCAAATACTCAAACTGCTTCTTAGACTAAAGTTGATGGTAGCCTGTAGGCAGTCAACTCTCCAGGCAGCAGACTCATTTGCCTCCTCCAATGGCATTCCCTCGATGAATTTATCCAACATGTATCTCCTAACCTGTTATTTGTACAAACAACTAACTATCACTAAAGTCTTTGTGCAGTATCTACTAACTCCCAACACAGCGTGTTTTGCTACCCCTGCCTCGCCTGTGGGGCATCTGGACGGTTTGGAACACTGGACAAGAGAAGAAATAAAGGGAGAGTCACTGGAATAAGAAGGAACTCCTGTATGCTTTAATGATATTATACATTCTGATCCAGGCAAGTACCATATAATGAGCTCACATTCTTAGGAAAGGGCAGGAGTACAAGTGTAGACCAGACAAATTCCAAAGAATCTTTATTCAATCTACACTACTGAAAACGAAAATGGAGCCCTTTTTTGCTTGCTTATGTTTTGAAAGCAAAAAAAAGGAATCCCTCACCCAAAGTCTGCCAACTACCACACTGTTTAGTCTAATGCTGCATGTAACCGGTCAAAAAAACAGAATACTCTGACCACTCACCATCCAAACAGAGATGAATTAGTTTTCTGCGTTCGCTCTCTTCCAATTCCACTCATCTCTAAAGAGGTCAAAGGCTCCCTTAAGAATAACGGCACCAATGAACACAAACACGACTCTATCCGCCTTTTTTGCGAGGGCCTTAATCTCTTTTTGAACACGATCGATTTTCCCAGTTAGGAGGCCAATGTTCTACAAATTTGTGAATAGTCTAACCAATTGCTCTGATAGGTGAAATACTTACTTTATCAAGCTTAAAAACCTTGCTAGTAGTGATCCTATTTTTTATACTCATACCTTTTCCATGGGCGTCCCTCATATCTTTCTCTGGGGTTTCGTTCTGCTTGTCCTGATAAGGAACCTGTGGTATCATTAATGTTTTCTTAATTAAAGAGTAATGGTGGATGCTTGGGATAATTTACCAGAGAAGTGACAAACGAACGGGTTACCATCATACGGTTCCCGGCGGTGATAGTCGAGGTACGCATTTGGTGAGAGGGGATGGGGGATTGGTAACGCACGGAGGAAGAGAGGTCTCTGATGAAGGGCATTTTTGTTTTGTAAGGGGAAGAGAATTAGAAGTGTTTGTTGTTTGGTTCTTCACGGTTTGGTGGGAGAAAGGAGGAGTTTAGAATTTAACAGATAGCAAAGGGCCCTTTACACCGCTCAGTTGAGAAACGGTTACCCTACTTTTGATTAAATATTGGCCAACCGGGCACGACTTACGCTAACTACAAACAGAGGCACTAGGTAAAATCGGAAGATTAATTCATGAGCAGAAGACATGTCTCCAAATTAGACCCTGAGATTGGCTATCATTCATCTTGTTCGACTAGATTTCGGAGTAGAGATAGGCAGACTTAGTAGTGAAATCATGAAATATCACTCTTCCGGTCCCCCCGCTCTCCCATCGGAAATATAGTATTCGAGGTGAGCGATTGAACCGGAAGTTAAGACTTCGCCGAATGTGAGCAAAACATGTTTGTGGAAGAAGGATCAGTATGCTCCGGGATTTCT
>Ga0307507_10001853_pt1 | contig 46186 bp, 49 predicted proteins | sample 7_EM_MG_FD_207223 | JGI IMG/M metagenome (GOLD analysis project Ga0307507, IMG submission 207223) | Populus trichocarpa ectomycorrhiza microbial communities from riparian zone in the Pacific Northwest, United States - 7_EM | ecosystem: Host-associated > Plants > Roots > Unclassified | place... | reverse complement strand
TACTTCACTTTTCTCCTCAAAACAAAACCAACAGTAAAAATAGATGTATCAATAAAACATAGTCAAAGTATCCTGATCCCTCCATAGATCGCCATAATCTATCTCTGAGTCTCCATGTATGTCCACATTCCTCTGATAAATATAATCCCATCTGGTAGTTGTTATGGTACGATTGTAAGTCTGGGGCACGACTAGTAGAAGGGTCGTGATTGTTGTTTTGTGGGCTTTTCTCGTTGTGCGTTTTCTTCTGTTGAATGTGATAGAAGTCTAGTCCAGCACAGGGAAAACTGCCGTCGTAGGAGCGCAGCTGTGAAGCTGTCGTGAGGCGGGCGTCATGAGAAAGCCCGGAGCAAAGAGTGTGATCTGAAACCAAGGAGTGTGTTATAAGTGTTGATGTTCGATGTATTATACAGAGAAAGTAACGCAAGGTAGAACCAAATACAGCTTGTGGTGGTCACCCACACAGTTGACCCACCACCACACATCACCGGAAAACCTGTCCCTCAGGCACCAAACCTGGTGACGGTCCTAATCCTATCAGTATACCTTAATCTAACATACCAAGATGAGGCTACTCCACCAGAGTGCGCTCTCTACCTGTTTTTAGTCTACAACTAGCCTGTCGAAAGTTACTCGTCGAACATCTCTACTATTCACCACCCAAGTGCTTTCCTCCTCTGCTACGGGCGACCCCCACTACGAACGTACGCCATCAAGTTGCTATCACTCTCCGGACACTCAGGTGTTAACAAAGGAAAGACATGTCGGGAGAATCTTCTCCATAAATGACTAAAGCTTCTAGGATAATCCATCACACTCTCGAGCGATCTGCAATACTTCCGCGACTCTTAGAATCAACTGCAACCTCTAACAATACATCTACTAACCTTACCCCACCGAAACAAACCCGACGATTGGTTTTAAGGATTCTATAGAGGAATTTGCCACTTTGGTTTGTCTGTCGCAGTTTATCAGAGGTCCCGCTGCAGAGTCGCAGGAAGCAAAACAAACGTGAAATGTACTAACGCACTGTAATGAGAATTTATATTCCTTGGGGGGGCTTTGGAGCTTATTTTCTGGGGATGTGTACTGTACTGTAAGAGGTTCACTGAGTTTTGTAAGGCAGACTATAAGTTGCCTACACCGCAAAATTGATTTTAGGAGCAAAAGAGCGTCATAGTAGGCAGTGTGTGGTCATGTCGTTGCCCTTAAGTCAAGATATTCTACTCGAAATTTTTCTTTAGCTTGCTACATTTGCTAGAATTTAACCAATTACCCCCACTACCGGTATTTGGCCATGCGGTCGCTTGTATGGATGGTAATTCTAGGGGGTGCTCATTGATGCTAAATATCCCAACCCACCCACCCACTCAACACAAATTCAATTCGCAACAACTACTCTATCCAAAGGCTGCTGTACAGATGGGAATTTACTGAATGAAGACATAGTAGTATTGTAACCTTCATAGGAGGGTCTTAGACGACGAGAACTAATGCAACAGAAATACGACTCCGATCAGCGCCCGACTTTGGGATGAGTGGGGAAGCTCGCTTGTTGGTCTCCCACTAACTAAACAGTGAAGACAAGAGTATATATAAATCATAAACGAAATTATCCTCCTATCCTTCCACCGACTAACACATATCCATTCTCTCCCAGACAGTCCCTTTTTCCTTGCGTACCCCCGTGCTAACAGTGGAAAGATAGGTATCATAAAGAAGCCCCACGGATCATAGCCTTCATGCATCCGACTCTTTCATTTCCCTTCCGGCGGATATATCAATCTCAAGTACATCCCCGAAGCCTTATCCAAACAATCGAACAAGAACCTGAGCATGCAGAGCAGCATCTAACGACTTCCAACAGAGGGCGATAAAAAAACCCCCTTAACGACACTAACAAGCAGTATAGTATACCCGCCATATCTCTCCTAGGTTGTCCCAGGGGAATCTAGGAGCCAAAAAATCGGCTTCGCACTGTCGCTCACTTAAGCTACCATAATATAGTGCTTGACGTTGAATGAGGGGAACTTCTCAGTCAAGGAATCCTCCAGATAGGGTAACAGCACTGGAATTTCGATCTACGGCACACCACAGTATCCATAAAAAGTCAGAAAAAATAAATAAAACCGTTGTCTCCGTAATATTATAGAGATTTTCACGGGATCTACGGGGAAATAGTTTGTCCGATTTTTACCAACGGACCTAGGATAAGATAAGATACAAGCAATTGGAAGTGAAGTCGAGATATGCCTCCAGTAGCTTGATCTCTCAGATACTAAATTCAGGTAGATATGGGGCTGTAGCATGATTGTGAAAATGGCCACTTTTGGTGTAAAAGGGGAAAGTGACGATGACATTTGTCACCGAAATGGTATCTATGATCCCCACAGTGAAGTTAAAGGCAAGTTTCGTTAGAACTTCACCCAGCGGATCTATATTTAAGTGGCCTACCAAGCAAGCAGGTAGGGACCACCACGCCTACTCTCACAACACCCGCTTCACATCTCCTCCATATAAGGCGTTTTCTCCCCTGCTATCAACTACCCACAACCATTCACACATATTCCAGCACGTCCCACATTAGCTCTTATGCTCGAGTGTAATATTCAGCCAACTGCCCAACTATTCAACTTCCTTCCTCCCGCAAACTATCCCCCCTCCCCATCCCCATCACCAGACCACCAATCATAAAATATCACTCGCCTTGTATTCCTACTTCTTCCAGCACATCCACCCAAAAATGGCCCTGCCTTTTTTAAAAAAAGAGAAAGGGAAAAAAACAAGAAAAGAGGAGAAAGGGAGATAATAACACCCAGGAGAAATATCAATTCTGCCCGCTAATATATTGTACATACACCTCGCAAACCAAACCAGCAAGTTTATATCCGCTATAAAAATAAAAATAAAAATAATAATAGAACAAGCGCCAAAAATCAACAAAAAGAGAAGGAATGGAAAGAAATACGAAAGGAAGAGAGAGAAAACACTATATATCATCCGCGCTGCGAGGTCCGAGTCCCAAAGAAAGGAAGGAAAGAAGGATGAAGGATGGATTACTAGGCTGAAGTATACTTTGTCTGGAAGGTAGTAGGTGTATATATACTGGTAAATGGTTTTTGTGTAGTGGCAGGAGTGGTGTTGGCGCCTGCGCCTGTACCGACATTTGTGTTGCCAGCGCCGGAGCCAGCGCCAGAGCCAGAGCTAGAGCCAGAGCCAGAGCCAGAGCCAGAGCCAGAGCCGCTGCCTGATCCAGTGCCAGTACCAGTGCCAGTGCCACTCCCATAATTACCCCCCCCTGTGCAGCTAGCACTCGCACCCCCGTGTCCAGCGCCGGTCTTAGTCTTCGTCCCAGACCCCGGGGTAAGCAATGTTTTTGACGGGACTACTACTTGGGTGGTAGGGAACATGGGGCCGTTTCCCGGGTTTGTGGTTTGGATTCCGCTTCCACCTGCAACAGGAGTAGTGGCAGCAATAGTACCGGTAGTAGGAATAAGTGCATCCCCGCCAGATCCGTTTCCATTTCCCGCCAGCGGAGCAGTAGTAGTGGTGCCCTTCCCCTGAGCAATACTAGTAGTGGCGGAAGGCGCTGACGAAGACACAGCCATAGATCCACTCTTCGTCACACTACCAGCACCAGCACCAGAACTGCTACCAGCACCCTGGCCTGAATCTCCACTCCCGCTGCTGGTACTTTTCCCTTTCCCCGGACCAACATAGCATGTCCCAGCGGTTGGGGGTCCGAACGGGATGCCGGAAACTGGCGTGATGGTGATGGCTGGTCCAGGATTGGGGTACACAAGTGCGAGCCCAGCCTTGCTTCTGCACTCACCCGTCTTGATGCGGCCTGGAACGTTCATGTCCCCGACAAACATGTCCTCGTTCCCCTCTAGCTTACTAGTACCTGATCCGGTGATCTTGACGGCGGCGCAGTTCATGTAGAACTCGTCACGGTTGCCGGTTACTGCTGTCCAAGTCCTTTGGCAGACGGGTTAGTACTTAATAGAGGAGAGAGCGGGGGAGAAGAAGTATCATACCAGGAAAAAAGAGCATCTCCAGACTGTGTTTCTGCTGGTACGTCGAATGCGAACTTCTGGTCCGGCCCGCCGATGTTACTATTGAGCGCCACGCCCCGAGGACATCCTCCTTGATAAGTGTGCAGGACTTTCCAGGTTCCGCCGTTATCAAAGCTTATAGAAGCTTGGCAGCTCCCGCCGCTGTGTGCTGCCATTGCGCCTTCGCCGCCCCCGGGTCCATTGGGAACTAGCCTACTCAAAATTAGCATACACTAAGGAAGACTGATGAGGGAAACGAACTCAAAGAAAGCAGGGGATCCAGCAGCCCATGTTGCTTTCGGAGTCTTGTCGACCGAGGGCTTCAAGTGTAGCCCTTTGCAAGGAAAATCCGCACCCGTACCCGATAAAGGACTGTTGTAGGCATTGCCACTAGCGTCGGTCGCCGCCGGGCCGTCGAGGGGCGGTGGTGTTTTCATCCGAACATGGCCAGAGACTTGTGAGGCGGATATCAAGAAGAGGAGGAGGAGAAGTGGGGGAGGGAGGAAGTTCGGCATGATAATTTCTTGCAAAGAAAAAGAATGGCAACTAGTACTAGTAGGCTACCGGAAGAATGGAAGGAATGAGTGAGCGAGTTAGCGTGGAATGAATGAATTGAACAAGGAGGAGCCAGAATGGGAGGAGGAGGAGGAAGATATACCACGCTCTTGATGGCTGGGGAGGGAGAGGAAGAAGAAAAAACTTATGGAATGAACGTTATCGGTTGCTTTCAACGAGCGGTTATCGTTTTCATACACGCGCGTATGGTGAACCAATGGATTAATGGCTTTTTGGATGTAGAACGGGTACCTGTTTCACAAGCGAAACCGTGGGAAAAAGAGACGCTCACGATTCGCTCGTTTCATTCCTTCTCCTCCAATCAGAGACGAACATGTTGCCAAGTTCCGGCACAGTTCGAGTGTCATTATTCATAAACGCTCACTCCCTCCGCTGCGAAACGGATCTAATCACCAACCGATTCAGAACCGAACACCGGTGGCACTGCTAGCTAGCTATTTTGTTCTGACAACAGCACTATTCCGAAATCCGAAGGGAAGGAAAACCTTTACCCCCCTTCCCCTTACATTGACATGTACATTCCAAACACTCCACCACATCATCAACCAACCCACAATTGCATTCCACCACTTGTTCCCACCGCTTCAACAGCTCCTCCTCTCCCCTCCCTCCCAACCCCTTTCGTGCCATCAACCCTTTTAGTAATTGGCCAGCCGCTAGCAACAGTATTGACACCTTCGCCACCAATAGCAATCCTGCCGGCAACGGTAGATGCCGTCAACACCCCCTCAAAGTCGGCCGGATACTTCACGTTGATGCTCCCACAAATAGTCTCGTGTTTCGCGAATAATCCCAACCTGCCGGCCCCTAGCTCCCTTTTGAACCTTAGCTCTGTGCTGCCCTGCGCGGACACGGTGCTGAGCTGTGCGTTACGAGCGTTTGTCGGTATGACGGTGGATCTTATGCTTCCGCTAGTGGTCTTCAGCGATAGCGCGTGGCCAAGGAGGTATTGGCCCCTGATGCGCCCAGCTGTTGTGTTAATTTCTGTCTCGTAAGCCCTCTGCGGTAGGTTTGTGTTTGGGAATGAGGTTTCTATGTTGCCAGATATTGTAGTGGCTCTGTAGCTTGCTATACTCTCCGCATGTTCTTGGGGGAAGACGGCAGATTTTATCGCTCCACTATATTATATCATTAGTCAATGACTAATGCCGCAGTTCGGATATGGAGGCAAGCTCTGGGGGAGGGGAGCAGCACGAGGTAGCATATAACTCAACCGACTTGAACAAAGCAAAATCGCCACTAATTGAACCGCTAACGGTGGAAATTTTAAGCCTCGATGCCTCTATTCCAAAGGAATCATTAAGTGTTATGTCGCCAGCGACAGTCTTCAATTCAAGCAACTCTGCCACCACCAGGTCGCAGCTCGGCTCAACCGTAATTCCCAGCGTCTCGGTATAAACCCCAGTACTCTGTGTATATGGATTACTGAGCGGAATAGAGATGGTAGCGGCAATCGTGAGCCAGGACAACGTCGACCAAGATCTTTGTGGCTTTGTCTATTGAAGAATTCTTTAGTGTTACCGTGTGTCCAGCCCTATGCAAGCACAGCCCACCAACTGAACCAAAGATTGGGGAGATGCTTAAACTGCCATACCCTGATAATGACCCCATCCTTGACAGCCTGGATTTCAATCATGCCCTCCACATCCCGGTGGCTCATCTCCATGTCCAGGTCTATAATCACGCTCTCGCTCTGTTCTTTCTTTGGATCGTAAGACTTGATCCTGACGTTTCCCTTGACTGTGAGCTGTGAGTTTGGGTACTGCTCCTGCCGGAAGATCAACTCCCGGGGAGCCTGAAGCGTCCATCTGTGCTCCCGTTTATGGGGTATCATCGCAGGGCGTTGGAAGCCCTATTTATCATCAACATCGTGAAGTTTCCCCTTCTCGAAAGAAAAAAAAAACAAGGAGAATGTACCGCAAAGTGAGACATCCTCGTAAAGGCGATGTAAGCGACAACTAACGATAACAGCCTTAACAACAATTTCTAAAAGCAGGGATCCCAGTTGTAATTCCTTGTAGTCGAGGTGGATAATATGATATTGATGGCGATGGTGATGGTGATGGTTGTGGTCGTGGTTGTGGTTGTGTGTACTAGTACTAGTACTGCTGGTAATTTGGGTGGCAGGTATGTTAATTTAATTAACAGTCAAAGCGGTTAGTATGATAAATCAGGCATTTAGTTCACCCCCCTATGCCATTGCCAGTAATGGCGGGGGCCCGGCTGTATTAATCTTCCAACTTTTAACTTGCGCTTACAGTAGTTACCCTACAATGCTACTCGGAGGGGAGTTCATATGATCGCAAAGACCCATAATTTACGATTGCCCCATACCAAGACACTGGATTGGTGTGGGCAAATTGCCGGTACGATCCGGGTATGACCCTCTCCGGTGATCGAAGTTACTATAGCAACAACTTGTTCCGCAGCACAACCTGTCATGAGAAATCACTATTACACCTAATTTAGTCATGGTGATGACTTGGAAGCAAGAAACTTCCAGATCAACCTCGCGCTGCACGTACTTGTACTATACAGTACCCTGACTCCTACAAACAGGATCCTAACACCTTTTCCACCTTGCCCTGCCTGCTTCCGATGTCGACGGGAATAAGCACATGCCATATCGGTATCATAATAATATTATCATATTACCGTATGATGTGTGATTGTCTGCGCGCATGATCACCAACCGATTATCATACGGTAAAAACTCGCCAAAACGCCATCCTAAAGGCCCGCAATCAGAGAGGCAAAAGGCCCCGAGAAAAATAGGGCTTTTCCAGGCGCGGTATAACTCAGGCGAGCTGGGCTTGCAGGATCCCATTAACCTGCGCAGGCGTCAGGTAATTGTGCTCGTATTTGTTAAAATGCTCGCCTCAGACAGGGACAAAGGGAGGGGGAGGTAAACCCCACTTTAAGGAAAAGCGCCTGTTCTCCCCTAAACGTCCGGGCGCATCGCCTGGGCGAGTCTGACACTGGTATGATACGGTACTTCACCACAAGAAATCGAACACAGAGACAAATGCGCCAAGGCTCAGAAATTCCCACCTCTCAGAGTGGGGTAAGTCCTCGGTTAAGGCGAAGAAACCGGGGAAAGCACACATCACCTTCCACCGAGGACCAACGACAACCGTTGGACCGGTACGAGTAAAGTGCTAGCACTCGAATGTCCGGCAGCGCATTTCTCTTATCCCAGTCCTCGGGCACCGTGTGATGGACGTGGGTGACCGGACAGACAGGAAATTTATATATCGGCATAGATTTCCTAATCCCTGCCTGTCCGGTCATCCACGTCCATACCCGAGTACCGTATCCCCTCAGCCGCTGAGACATTCAGCCCCGGTTTTAAATGTTGAAAACTAACCCAGCTGAGGAACTGCCGTAGAAACTCGTTAAATCAGCCATCTGGGATCGGTCTCCAATCTCCGGATTTCAAGACAAAACACCCTGAAAAGGAATAGCGTCTTCCCTACGCGGTATGGGTTGAACGAGCCGAACTTGATAGCCCCCATTAACCGGCATTCGCAATTCTGTTAACCTGCTCTGCTAAGCCTATTATGGCTTAACGTCGTGATTCCTGTTGCGCACACCCTATACGCGCCATAGCCAAGCCCCGATCCCAGATGGCTGATTTAACGAGTTTCTACGGTAGGAGGAAATCTAGGCAGATTCTCTAGCCTCTGTCATGGCTGTGCTCAGCCCTACAGATTTCGCGGTATTCTGAGCACTATCGTACACCACTTTGGAGATGAAGTTTTGCCCATCACGCTTACTACAATAAGTTAGTTCAATATTTAAAATTGGACTGAATGTCTCAGCGGTCGAGGGGATAAAAGGTAGAGTGGATCCAACGAGTTTTTACCGTCTACCCAAGATCCAGCAAGTCGTGGAAGAGTTATTGATTAACCAGCCAAACATATCCCTATCCGTCCCGGTTACTGTGTCTGGTGCTCTGCATGGCATAGCGTAAAACTGATGAGATTCGCTGTTATGTCCGGGCCAGGATATGTTAACTCGGGGCCAGCGGGACAGCGGCCAGATGGTGTTTTATGTATCACGGGCGAAGTATCTCAACTATATTAATAATAGCCTTTTATTCCTCCTCTCCCCCAGAGCATTATATAATATGATTGACGCTCACGTCAAACAATTTTGAGGAAATTACGGGTAGAGGTGATTCCGGGAGGAATTGAGGAAATTTTCAGAAAGGAAGAGAAACACATCGGGACGAGGTATGCCGCTTCCCGAAAGCTCTAAAACGCTGCAGACTACTATTGCTTCTTTCTACCGTACCCAACATGCACTGATGCCTTAGGTGTGTTTCTAGCAGGGCATCTACCTAAATCGCTTCACTCATTCACTATGGCATATTCTGGAACACTCGCAGTACCCGGCTATTCCTCGCGGGGAAGAACCATACCCGAGGAGAAATTGGGAAGCCTCCCGGCGAAGCGGTCACCACAGTGTCAAGAGGATGTCAGGACATTCCTGAGCATGAGGTTGGGGGAAGGCCTAGACCCGGATGCGATGGATAGACAATCTCAAGGAGGATGTCATGATGTGTATCCCAGAAACTGTTTCCGAGAGGCACACGCAGAGGCTCTGATAAAATTCCATCACAGATTATTTACCGATAATAACGTCCGTCCAGATTCTTCCTAGTTCCCTAAACACCAGCGCGACCCTTGGGGAGATGGCGGGAAGAGAAAGCTGAGGAAGAGGACAAATGGCCTTGTCTCAAGGATGCATATGGCGCAATGTTGGAAAGGACAAGCCGCCAATATGTATGGGGTTCTCGCATGGATTTGCCACACACAGTGGCCGGTGTGGGGCGATAGGCTGTAGACTATCACGCTGCGGGAGCAGAAGCCTGGCCTTCCGATATCAATATCCACAGCGCCCCCCGATACAGACGTTTCTAAGCCGCTACTTAGGGCTAGTGCGTCAAGAGCCTTGCCACCGCCACTAATCCTCATTAACCTGGTGCCCTCAGAGCCCTTTCGCCCTCTACCGGTACTACTGGGGGATTCATAAGAGAAGGGAAGCCACAGATAATGCGAAATCACCTGTCCTAACGCTTCTCAGTCAACACTATAACTATATCTCACCTCGCATATTGGCACGAGAGGGGCCTAAGGCGGTGGGTGAGTTATGGTACGGGAATTTACTGCGGGGGTACCGTAGCTCATCAGGAGGGTTATTCATCAGCAAGGTTTAGTAGGCTTCTAAGGCAGTATTCTTTGGACTCCACGAAATTACAATTCCGTTAATACCGGTGGGGAATTTAGTTGACCTCCATGGGCAAAACACCCTAAATAGGCTTACTAAGAACGGGCGATTGGAAATGGCTCAATTTTTGCTGGGCTATGGGAATATCACACCCAGGACTGCGTCTGCGACCGAACAGCCCTTTCTTGGGCTATCGAGTACGGCGGAGAAAGACTAGTCAGCTTTTGCTTGGGTAGCTTATACCAGCCCCGGAGAACCTAGGGCTGGCTATGGCCCAGCACTCTCGCGTTACGGGGAAATGAGGTATCCTAGTACGAAATAATGTTTTTGGAGCAGAGAAGTCAACCTTCGGCAGTGGAGGTTAATTACCAAGCGCTACTCTCGTGGGCTAGGTGGGTGGACGTGATGGGATAGTGAAGTTATTGGCGGATTGAAAAGATGTTGATCTCTTAAAGTCAGATATGATTGGGTGTTACGGGCTATTGCTATGGGGTACGAGGGGGTGGCAAGGCTTGTTTTGGGGCGGAGGGAGGCCGATCCCGCGGCAGCAGACTAGCCACCGGCCAACCGACAGTCCCATAGGTCAGAAGAGGGGAGCATGGCGGGATAGTGTTTCGGTTGTTGCTGGAACCTAAAAATGACAATTACCCATGGTTGGCCCTTGAAAGTGGGCAGATTTTTTGACCTGACGAATACAATGATAGCCTTCATGACACTCTCGTGGATCATTGCTAGAAGAGCTGGTCGAAGTTTCCTCTACCACACCAACCATCTAACATACCATCGTTTCCCCCTCAGACCAGCAACAAAAGCCGCAACACTATTTATACTTAGCGGATACCCCCATGCCAAAACCGCAGCCAGTCTATGCGGGAGCCAGAAAGAAACTCGGAGAAAGAAGGATGTGTTGAGTGTTCTATTTCCCGGTAGCAGCGATCACACCACCTCCTCCCAAGCTCCTCCAGTGTTTGAGGACAAAGGCTTTTTTTGTTTGCCACCGTCGGACAAGTGGGGCCCACCGGCGCACCGAACTAAAAACATCCCCCTCTAATATCTTCCGTTCTACTAGTTCTAGTGCCTCAAGGCCGTGGGTTTAATCATTTACTTGTATACAATATTCCTTCTTTTTTTCCCTCGCGCCTCCTGAGCCCCAGTCTTGTATCTATCTAAATCAATAGAAAGGATTTAACTATAAAAAAAAAACTTCCCGCACCTCTACTGCGTAAATAAGTATGTACCGATACCCAAGCTCCGATAAACCACCGCCCCCCCGCGGCTTTTGCAACACATTTTACACTCCTCCTAGGGATACGGACCAAGCTACTAATTGAGCTTCCGTTCTATCTCCGTCGGACTTTATTCCGTTGATATAATATCGTAGAAGGTGAAAAGGTACAGTATCAATTCAACCCCACATCGGACAATCCATGCACCAGGGATAGTGCTCAAAGTAGCATAACACATGCCAATACCCAGTGATTACTCTTCCCTTCGATGATCCGATGTGCCAATTGCATGGGGGGGGGGGGCGAGAGTAAGTGAGTTAGCAGAATGCTAGATACGGTACCGGTACCTACCTTCTTCCTTGGCCACCGCGCGTCGCAGTTTCCCTCCGTAACCATCATAGGTCCCGTATTTCCTCCAATAAACACTTGGTTACAGTTATCAGTAGATTGGCGTTTCTATGCAGTTCCATCTAATTAGACACCAACCACCCCGCAGAAATAAATAGATGTTCCGCTACCGTATCTCAATTTCGTCCTTCCGTTTCGGGGTGAGGCCTGCCTGCCCGCCCGCCCGGGTATATCTCGATCCGCTTTTATGGTTGGTGCGCATATTATTCAAGTTTGTTCTAGCAGACGAGCGAGTAACCCGAGTGATCAACTGTGAAGAAGAAGAAGGGACTAGCAGTCTATATCACGATTTGAGCGGATAAAAACCTATTTTAACCCTAATGAGCTGACTTATACTTCTACCAAGATGCTAAGCACTAGGGGTGCGGATCGCTAGAGTGCAAATTGAGGGGGTGGCGGGTACCATACCGTATGGTGGCCTTCGTCATGAGAGAAGCGTTGTGCGTAAGCGTACGCGTACTGCACGGCGCTTGGGAATTTTGTGGGGAAAAGAGCTTGGGTGGCTCGATAACATGAGATAACGTAGTCATCAAAAGGAACAAACATCTATAGGACTCATAATAATTCTTCCTTTGTCCTTCTTCTAGCAAACCAAAGCTATCGACCCTCTTTTCCGTCGATAACCTCTTGCTCCAGACCTCTAGTTCACCATTTTGTAGGAACGAGTTGGTTCTTTCCTCCTATAGGGAAATAATTGATTCTTTCCGATGCTTGGGGTGGTGGCTGTACGTTTTTCATTAGGCCGACAGCGGAAGTGGGATCAAGGTGTTGTTTTTCCCTGCCGTACCGTAGCACAACCTCACCAAATCAGAGGAATCCCAGGTCCTCGGGCCTCGCTGAGCTGAAGGATGTCGGGTGGCTGAACGCAATCCTTGTTCATGCTTACCGCACGGCAACATGGGAGAAAGTTAGAAGGCATAGCACTCTCCGTTCCCGTTTATCCGGATGAATGTGGCCATGTTCAGGTTCAAAAAAAAACCTCTACCCACGCCGATCTGTCGGAACTTCTCTGGGGCTCTCTGGGCCCCAACATATCGTACTAGTGTTAACAATGTCAAGAGTGTTGCACACACAGGTGTGCTACTATAATTAGGGGCGAGGTTGTGCCGTGCTAATTTCTTTATTGTGCACCCCCGCAAAATTAGGCCCACGCACGCTTCACACCAGCCAGTAGTTAAGAACCGCCTAAAGGGTTACCGGTCCGGTATACTAATGCTCCGAGAAAAATTGCTGCTCGTTCAAACCTATAGGAAGGCAGGTGACTCAACGAGTATGCGCTCGAGTACGAGTGCTGTGCAAGCCTCGTACTACTCGCCGCATTACTTATACCAGTACTTGCGCCAACCACGCATAATGCAGTGGTGGCTGACAGCAGCCCGCATTTTAGCGCCCCAGCGTAGACTCATGGCACCAATAGCTACCTCAAAAACACTTTCCGGAGGAAGCTTTAGATACCTCCGATCGCAAAGTTGGGAGCTACCGGACGAGATCACCCCAACCTCCCCGGGAAAAACCCCTCAAAATATCCCGAGAGGCGCTTGAGGTACTTATCGGAAACAGAGTTTCCTGCTTAACTCCAGCCTCCTGAGCCACTGGCCCTTCGACGTCCCTAAATAGAGCTCTAGCAAACACTGCCAGCGTATCATTCGACAGAGGGGACACTTATTTGTCAGGTGGGCCACTCTCTCGATAGGCTTCTTCACAAAGCGTCCCTTTCGGCTGAGCCAAGTTATTGAATCCCGCAAGCTTGTGGCTCTTTCGAGCTAGCTGTACCATCGGGCTGGCGGGCTATATTGGTGTTGATTTGATATACCGGTAGCCCCTCCCCATATTGTAAATAGTATGACATAACATCCAGGTAGGCTACCGGTATTGACCTAAACCAAGCAGGGGCCAATGTTGACGATGCTCGAGTGATTGCATGTGACCTCCAAAGGCAGATCTCCTCTTTATTGATTGGGATCTGCGCCGACCCCTCTGATCTTGTATCTTGTCTGAGTAAAAATTATTACGCAACAGACTACCCAATTGGCTGTTTGGCCAACTATCCTCGATGGACCGAACACGTATCGTCTCCTGAGGTCTTGTCTCTGCTGCGCTCCTACTGGCATATCGCACGAGTACCTCTATTGGGGCTGGAACATTTCACTCGGGTACTCATATCATACGATCTGCTTGATAGGATGGCAGTGGACTAACCTTGGGCCAATATCCGGTATATATCACAAGGAGCACGACGCTCATGCGAGCCATACTTCAGCCGTTGGATGAACGAAGAGGATAAACGGGAGGCGGGTCTATGTTGAGGCCAGGTGCCGATAGGTGCCCAAAGGATGTTCTGAGATGCACCACTTCATCGAGAAACCACTCGCTCTCGTAGTGGGCAGGTGGTTAGCTCAACGTATACTCCTGCGTCTGGTTGATGCTACTTGTGGACTAAGCAGTTAGCCAGAGGTCATGATATGTCACTCGCTTAGCGAATGACGAGGAGTACAGCATGTACGGGGCGGATGGCGCGCAAATCGCCGGTTGTGTTACCAACTTCTGGGCCCCACAACAACAGGGGCTCAACCGAAGAGTATGACAGCGTACGAGTGCGGTGCCGATACTCGTGCTTTGTGCGAGTACAGGACGGTACCGGTACGAGTACCGGTACTATGCTAGTCCTAGCTTGAAGTCCTAGCTTGGCGCAAACGGTGGTGCATGACATGGGGCCCATAAGGAGGAACAAAAGGCTGAAGTTCTTATCGTTCCATCCGAGTCTCATAAATCAAAATAAACAACCAACCAGCTAAACGGACCAACAGGATTTAATGGGACTAGCGGCTATTGCGCGGAATACACATCACTCTGCAGATGATATTTCAAGAAGCATGATTTGTTGGCGAGCGTATGAGTGCGTTTAAGGAAAGGAATCTCAGCTTCCGTTACTCGCACGGTGCGGTACTCGAGTACTAGTAGTATCGTGCAGGCACTGGTTCCGCCAAGAGGAGACCGAAACAAACGAATTCTCGCTTTCCGTTGCCAGGTTCGGGGGTTTGAAGGGTCCAAGCGCAGCTCGAAACGAAAACTCGTGATCGGTTCCCCTGGCAACCGTAGCGGGCAGGGTACGGTGAGTCCTGCAACAATCACACTACAAGTACCAGCACTGCATAATAGAGCAGTTAGTTTTAACAATCATCCGTATCGTTCTGTAACTGTAAATTTTCAATTCCTTTCTTTCATGGATCCTGTGGAGGGAAGGAGAAAGAAAAAAAAAAGTCCCAACAAATGTCAGTTAATTAATTTCTCAGGTTTCGCCTTGATGCTTTGGATGGGGTGGAATTGAAAGAAGTGGCTGGGGAATCCCCGACGTGTCAACCATACACAACTGTTTGGAGTTTTCGCGGTTCAAACAACTTTTTCGGGGTCGTGAAAGGGGGGAGGCTGGTCGAATACCGTGCAACGGTTTTCTTCCAAAATTTTTTTGTCTCTCACCGAAAACCGGGATTAAGGGCTCGGCTCCTTCATAGGGCGGGGAGGGGGGGGAGGGTTGAGTGAAAGGACCAAGTGTGGGGTCTGCTGTATTTTCCCTCCTTCTCTCTTTTCTTACTCACTGCACAGGAAAAGACACGATTGTCATACTGTGCGCAGCCTTCCCTTTTACTACTCGCGCATCAAAGCAAGAGGCCCGATCACCCCTTTCTCCACTGGAGCCAGCCTTTTCACTCGTAAGTTCCCATGCATTACACTTGATCAGTTACTGTTGGATTCTGATTCGTAGCACTTCGCAGTCTGCTTATACTGTAACTCCTATCGCCCTATCCATTCATCCATCCCTTCACCCATTCATCTGCCCATCATCCTTGCCGCCATTGTTTACCTCAATGTCCGTGGAATAACCCCCATCTCCTTCAACCTCCTTTACCAACTTCGACACATAACGACGTCTTCCCCCGGCATCAGCGACGCGAAGAAAAATCCTTCAAAATGGGACTCGGTGGTCCACCACTCCCGAAGCACAGTTCAAATCCAAAGGACATCCCACCGCCGCCTCCGCCGCATAGCTCACAGCCAAAAGACAATCCACCACCTCCACCGCCTCATAAACCCACTCCTTCGCTACCTTCTCCGAATTACGAGGTCTTCATAGTTCCCCAGAATGCCGGTGGCGGAATAGTTTACCTACCGAGCTTGAAAACACATAGGAATTCATTCATTGTAGGAGTTGTTAGTACGTTAGTTGTTCAGGGACTTCTAAAGCTTCTTGCTCCCGTGTTTCGGTATTACGCGAGGAGTTTTGGAGGATTGATTATTGGAATCCTACTCGCTGGAACCGGAGGATGGTTCGCTAGTCAGTACTGGAACAACGGTGGTTGGTCTACGAGGAGTGGTGGTGGTGAAGGAGGTAAGGATAGGGGGGAGTACTTTTATAAATCTTCCTCTTCCACCAGCACCAAGCAAAGAAGAGCAGGGGGCGAAGGTGCGTCTACATCGGGTGCGTCTACATCGTCGGGCTCTTCCTCCCATCATCATTCTCGTTCTCGTCCCTCTCCTCCTACCGACTCTACTGCCACAAACACTGCACATAGTGAAGATTATGATAAGTCTTCTGTAGATGGTCAGGAGGAGGAACAGAAATTCACTGCTGCTATTGGTAAGGAGAGGAAGGCTAAAGAAGAGCGTTCGGAAAAAAAGGAAGACACACGCGTGCCCGTGCCCCCGATGCCAATGCCCACTACGAATAATGTCACGCCACCGCCTTCGCCGCCTTTACCTACCCCTAAAACACCGGCAAAGTCGAAGGCGAAGATAGATAGGGAGAGGAGGGAGAAGGAGGAAAGAGAAAAGGATCGAAAAGAAAAAGAAAGGAGGGAGAAAGAGAAAGAGCTGGAGCGGCTAGCGAAGGAGAAGGAAGCTCGGGAGAGGGCAGATAGAGAGAAGGCCGAGCGTGAGAAGAGAGAGAGGGAGGAACGAGAAAAACAGGAGAAGGAACGAAAGGAGCGGGAAGATTTGAAGCGGCAACAGGAAAAGGAGCGTAAGGAAAAGGCGGAGAAGGAGAGGATTGAAAGAGAGAAACGCGAGAAACGGGAGAAGCTAGAAAGGGAACGGCTAGCTAAGGAAAAGCTCCTCCGGGGAGAGCAAGAACGCAAAGACAAGGAGCAGAAAGAGAAGGAACGGATAGAGCAAGAACGCCTTGACAAAGAACGACGAGAAAAAGAACGTGTCGAGAATGAGCGATTACAAAAGGAGCGAGTCGAACAGGAACGCCGGGAAAAGGAACAATGGGTTAGAGATCGGCGAGAGAAGATTCGGCTTGAGAAAGAACGACGAGAGAGAGAGCGGCAGCAGCGAGAGACAGAAGAACGCCTCGAGAGGGAACGAATAGAAAATGAACGTCTCGAACGAGAACGACAGGAGCGCGAGAGACTCGAGAAGGAGCGCCTTGAACGAGAACGCATAGAAAAAGAAAAGCAGGAGAAAGAGCGTCAAGAAAAGATGAAACTCGCCAAAGCCGCCCGGGAAGCTAAGGAGAAGGAGCGTATAGCTAAAGAAGCCGCCGAACGCCTCCGCCGGGAGAAAGAACGAAAAGAACGAGCCAAGCTTGATAAGGCTCAACTCGAGCAGGAACGGGTAGCCAGGGAACGGGAGGAACAAGATCGTATTGAGAAGGAACGTCTCGAGAAGGAGCGTATCGAACAGGAACGAATAGCCAAAGAGAAAGAGGAGCGGGAGCGGCGGGCGAAAGAGGCTACTCATCGGGTACGGGCAGAGAAGGAAAGACTCGCTAAGCAACGGGCCGAAGAAAAGGAGCGGAAGCTGGCCGAGGAAAAGGCCCGGCGAGAGCAGGAGGAGAGAGAGAACTCCGCCCACTATAAAATGGTCAAAGAGAAGGAAAAGGCGATCCGAGAGAAGCTTGAACAGGACCGTCTGCAACGAGAGGAGGCTGAGAGGCAGCAGGAAGCGGCTTTAAAGGAAGAGGAGGAGAAGTTAGAGCAAGAGAGAGAGAGGCTAGCAAGAGAAGCAGCGGAGCGAGTACGAAAGGAGAATGAGGAGAGTGAAAAGTTTCGGCGTGAGTTGATGGCGGAGGTAGAGGCTAGTAGGATCCAGATCGAGAACGAGAAGCGGGAGAAGGAGGAGAAGGAACGCTTGGAACGAGAGCGTATAGAGAAGGAGAAGGAGGAGAAGGAGGCTAAACAGCGAGCCGCTGCTGAAAGACTGAAGCTGCAGAGGGAAAAAGCAGCTGCAAAAGCTGTTGAACGGGAGCGCCTTGAGAAGGAGGAGCGGGAAAGGATTGAGATGCTGAAGGCAGAAAGAGAGAGGCAGGAAAGAGAGCAAGAACGGCAGAGGGTTGAGCATGAGCGTATGGGACGTGCGGAATGGGAACGCCAACAGCAGCATCACCAGCAAAAACTCGCTAGAGAACGCTCCAAACGGGATAGCTGGGAACGAGAACGGTTGCCCTCAACGCCCAAGAGAACAGATTCACGTTCCCCATCCAAAGCAGCATACCAAACACCCCCTTCGTCCAACCGAAGGCCCATGTCGGATACCACCAACCTCCCACCCTCTCCTGCAAAGCCAACTACCCCTGTGCCCCCGAGGAAAAAGTCATTTCATGAGCATCACGATTCACTGCCCCCAGCGCCTCCGCCCCACCGAGTGTTGTCCTCTAATTCTTCGTCAACCTCAACCCGGAGATCACGCACTCCCCCGCCCCCTCCTCCGCCTCCACATTCCTCAACTTCATCAGCAACTACATCTCCCCGCCCGCTGCCAAGGCAGCCCTACTCTACTTCTGATCCGTCCAAAATTGTTCTGAAGGCGGTATTCACGTTTACGGCTTCACAGCCGTTGAAGCCACAATCGACGCTCATTCCAGGCCACGGTGGGCTTAGTGAAGGTTTAGTTTTGAAGATGACCACCGAGGGGTTATTCATCGATGATGCTGTCCGAAACCAGGCACAGCGTGAATGGGATATCAAAGCATGGACAATCAGACTCATTGAGATATTCTGTCCGCGTTATGTTGCCCCGCCAGCTCCCTCAACCTCAAAAGAAAAACCTTCCAATCCGGTACGCCGACTCTTCAACCAGAGCTCATCCGCAGATAAGGGTGGCCCAACCGAAGAGGAGATGGACAATATTGTCGATGGTATTCAGCGCTGTTGCTATAGGGACTGTTTCCAGCTGAAGCGTGGTGGCGGTCTTCTAGGAGGAACACATGTCGTACGTGCCAACATCCGGGACGGGGAAGGCACCCGATACGTATTCCTAGTAGACGAGGAAGAGGGATGGAAGATTGAAGAAGGCATGCGCCGCCTTCGAGGCGGAAGTCTAGCACGAGCTTTAGTGGTGGAGTCCATGGGGCGAGAAGAAGCCGGAAAGGTGTTGAGATCTGTACATGTCCCGACTGCCGCTTGATTTCATTTCTATAGTTTTTCGTTCTTGTTTCTTTCTCATCCTCCTTGTTTCTTTCTTTGGGGATTTCTTTATCATCATGCTGTGCCTTTGAATGAGCATATCCTAGGGGTTTCCATTTTTCTTTCTTTTTTTTATAATATACCACTAAGCGCGGAGTTTGAGTTTGAGTTTCCTTTTCTTCTGTATGTATGTATAGACGACGATACGGTATCCATGAGTTGGGTCGAGTTCATTTGTACTCGGGGAGGAAGAGACGGGAGTTTGGGAGTAACTTGGTCATCATGTATAAGCATTTTGTTTTTTTTTCCTTTCTAAATCTGGTGCAAATGAGTCGAATTAATCAGTGGTTTGCATAAATTAAAACTTAAGTCTTGTTGCTGTAGTCTAGCTGAAATTGCAATAGTAGCTTGTCCCGAAGTACATGATTGGTCACTCGAGTGTGTGCGTGTCAGCTATTTCCCCGGTACTCGAGTATAGGGTGGTGATGATGGGGTAGCGATGTGGTGTGTAACCTACTGCAGAGCTTCCCAGCAAGTTCTCTCGTCCACTCGTTACCCACTGGCCCGCTGAGATATCCCCGCCCAGTCCTCGTAATTTTCTGACGTTTGCAAACACGACCGCTATTGCATACTACCAAAATCTTGCGGCTCTAGCGACTTTTTCGCTCGTATGCAATAGCAGTTGTGTTCGCAAACGTCAGAAAATTACGAGTATAGAAAGTCAAACACTGGCCTGCTTGGAAGAAACCTTCGTGGTTCTGGAGAGGTCAAGTGCTCGGGGTACCGCAAAGTCTGTACCGCTCATCATGGCTATGACAGAAACGGGAGGGTCCATGCAGACCTACAGTACTTGTATCCATACTCCTGACTACTCAAATAGGCGAGTGTTCAGCATTTTATGCTGGGCGGGGATGTCCCGAAGGCCAAGGGGGTACCTTTTGACAAAACATTCACAAGTGAAAACGATGTAGTTAAATACTCATTTGTCTAATCCTTATATAGTACTCTAACTAACATCTAAGCCAGCCTTTTAACAGTATGCTTGCTCTTAAGAATGGTTCTCTTCCTCTTTACTTTTCCAGTTTTAATTTTGTACAGGTTTAGGAAGCTAGGTCACGACCAACTCGGGGCGGAACTGAATGCGTCTAGGATCGAGCAAGAGTATTGCTCTTAAGATATAATAGGCTCCGCTACTCCCACTTTTACGACCGATATACATATGGTACCACTCAGAATAGTAGAGGGTAACTTTTATAGAAAGATGTATATGGAGGGTGCCCTTTGTTCAACTAGAGCGGCACTTGCTTGGAAAAGAAACAAACTACATTGATTACAGAAGATAAGCAAGCAACTTTGCCAAAAACCTCCATTCATTCAATCCGTTCATAAAAGCCGCCACCCCACTCTAAGCCAAACACAACTTCCCACTCCCCTCCTCCACGACCCACCCTTCATTCCCAACACACAGCCTACACCAAAACACTCCCTCAGGATCCCACCGCTCCTTAAGAATCTTCAACTCAGTATACTTCGATCCCCAAAACACCCTCCCGGCATCCTCCCTGCTAGTATATCCGTCGGCCTCATTAAGATAGGCCCCAACCCCATCCTCACCACCAGCGGCAAGAGCCAACTTATCCAACGCCCCCACCGAAACCTCGCTATTAAACCTGCGAATCTCCAGCACAGAGGAAAGCGGGGTATCATCCAGCCACGTAACCCCGATTATCAGATGCAAATACGCGCTCCGCCAGGCCGGGTGCAGCGCCGTGTGCAGATGCCTATTGCGCGAGACCTGTCCCGCGGCAACCAGCTGACCGATGATCCCCCCGTTGCCTGCTTTCGGGACTGCGGTGACGAGGGTGGAGCGGATGTTTTCGAAATTGTTTTCTAGCGCTGCGCGTGGGAGGAGGCGGGATGCGAGGAGGGAGTTATGACCGACAGGTTCGGGGTATATATTTGGTTTGTACGCTTCTAGCCAGGTTGCATATTGCTGCTCTGTGGTTGAGAGGTTTAGGCCTGGGTATGTGTCTTTTATGTGGGATTCTATAGGGGAGAACAGCGTTGTAGCGGTGTTGGGAGGGCGCTCGTAGATGAAGAGGCTCCAGGAGAATATCATACTCCCGTTTTGGGGTACCACGACGAAGTACCCTGCCATCCCCTCATCCGCCAGTCGTGGGAGATGGCCGTGGATGTATGCCACCGCATCCCAGAAGGCTTCGTGAGACTTCGAAGATGCAGGGGATACCATGAGGACTGCATGGCGGGTTGTCTGCGGGGTAGGATAGGTTTTCAAAGTTGCGCTCAGGACAATAGCGAATGTCCCGCCGCCCCCGCCGCGGAGGGCAAAAAATAGGTCTGGGTTCGAGTGATTATTCGCCGTCACGAGAGAGCCGTCTGCGGTTACTGCCGTAAACTGCAAGACGTTGTCTGCCGCCAGGCCATGGCGGGAACTCAAGTATCCGTGACCGCCACCTTGCAAGTACCCCCCAACCGAACCTACCGTCTTTACCCACGGTCAGTGATAAATCATGGCGCAAGCCACTGGAAGCGGAACACTAACAGGATTTGCCCCGCCAACAACCACAAGCCCCTTCTTGGCAGCCTCGTCGTACACCTCCCCCCACTGCATCCCCGCCATCAATGTGACCGCACTGCCCTCCCCGTCCAAAAAGTCATCATGAAACTCCACCCCACGAAGATTGTGCGTCCAAACCCCCAACGCCCCGAACCCAATATTCTTCCCCAGGAAGTCGTGGCCGGTATTCTTAATCACGAGTCTGAGGTTCTGTTTGCGTGCGAAGCGGATCGAGTCGACAACGTGCTGCGAGCTCGTTACGTTGACACTGTAGACGGGGTAGTTGCCAATATCGCAGTGGGCACCCGTGGGCGTGCAGGGCCCCTGCGTGGATTCTCCGGTGCCCGCCCACATAGGCATCATTATGCTGGCGGGGTCGCTCGCATGGAGGGTGGAGTTGGTCCAGTGGGTACGGATGTATTCGCACGTTTCCGAATTGGAAGAATTGGAGGGTGAGAAGCATGGGGAAGCTAAGGGGATGATTTTTATTAGCTGTCCGCCTAGTGTTGAATTGAAGGTTTGCCAATCTGCTGGGGTGGGGAAGCAGTCATCGCTCGGACTCTAAAGTGATAAGATCTTTATCAGCGGAATTCGTCTAGAGGAGGAAGGAGAAGGAGGAAGGGGGGGGGGAGATATACGCATTTACACACTTCCGCCCCGACATTACTATCTCCATAAGTAGCGCACACAGCAGGAACTGTTCCCAAAAGGATACCGTGAATTCTCATATCGTACCCAATACTCGTCGCGCTGTAGACCTGAAAGTGCTGAACTCAAAGCCACCACTTCTTTCCTTCCTCATAGCTTTAATAAGAGCGAAGTCCCCACATCACGGCAAATCACCCTGTATCTATTCTCAGCTACACCTCCCCACGGCCCGTTGGTGAAACCCTCAGTTTCCAATCGGAGCAGATGCATCAAGAGTGAATCATTGCTTAGCTGAGCGAGACCCGCAGTCCCGTGCATACTAGTACTCGTACTCGTATTGTCAGATTGCATGCCACCAAAGTTTAACCTCTCTTCTTAAATCTAGGTGGCATGCAATAAAACCTCTCTTAAAAAACACTTCGACAATAAAATGCGAGTACTTGAGTAAGGTAGATCCTCCTTCAGCTCTTCAACTACGGGAACTTAAAAAAGGGAAAAAAAACAGGTTATCGCGACCTGCACTTGAGTTGGCAGACATATCCTTTTTCCCAACCATGATTATCCGACCCGATCAGATCCGATCGACGATTGAGGTACCGGTATTGCAGTTAACCATACCATGCCGGTGAAATGCTACCTTACTGTATTGTATGGTCTGGCATCGGGGGTCTTCCTTCCCACGGCGACGACTGGGTTAACAGCCTCCCGCGCAGCTCGTATTCAGCCATCGCTCTGGCAACCTCACCACCAGAAGAGTTACCGGTGGAATTATCACTACCGGTGTTGGTAACTTAGGAAGTCTTGCCCGCTCGAAAAGTACCGATATGGTATCCAGAAATGTGGAATATAGTCTTGGCAGGGTGCCAAGATGCAGACGCGTTTCAGCTCCTCGAGTTCCGTAAATTAGGCAGCAGTAACACAATGGCTCGTGCGATCTTCGAAATTATGGGGAAAGAGGTAGTCTAACACCACATCGACAAGCTAAGATTGCCATCTTACTGGTACAGCCAAAGCCCGTCATCTACATGAAAATTGAACAGCTTATCAACTGCTAAAGGGTATCTGGCTGCTCGAGTGCAGGTGGTAGCCAACGCCCGGGAAGAACTAATAAAGGATAATGCCGGTAATAGCTAGGAGGGATAATTCCTTACTGGACCGCAAGAAAGTTGGTTTGAGCAGCGGAGCTGTGCTGCTAGGACCGCCAAGACCGCCAAGGACATGTAACTCAGTGCTTCCAGCCGCCCACTCTGGACTGGACGGCCTTGGCGCCGCCCTGGAAGGGCTGCAGTTGACTACGGCCGACTAGAATTGGCCCATGCGCCAATTGAAGCACCCACTGATAGCATAGGTACTAAAATGTGCGTCTACCTGGCCACACGAGGGCGGGGGTGGTAAGGGAAACGAAACAATAAATTATACTACCGGTGCTGGTGGCCCTTCTGCCGTCTGACGGCCGTCCCCTCGTCTAGGACGGCGCCAAGGCCATCCACCCATTCAAAAGACAGGACACTTTCCTCCGTCCTGGGCGACTAGAAGCATTGGCTATATTCCGGATACTTGGGGAATAGGCAAGCACGGTACCGGTACTCGAGTGTGAAGTGAGCAAGCGGTAGATCAACGGAGTCTAGAAATGGCAATAACTAACATTTCCTTGTCTCTTTTGGGTTCAGAAAGTGCATCCTCTCCTCCGTCTGTACAAGTATTTCCTCCTGGATGCCATCTATTTTACCGTATGTGTCTAAGCTCTGGCAAGAGTGCTAGGGTAGTTGCAGAAGGGAGTAGCCCGTCCCCTAAAGAGATTCCTAGCTTTTCTACTTGGGGTGAGATCGAGTGCGAGTTCACGACAGCCGCCAACAGCCAATTCTAACACCACGATACCTCCAAACGCAGTAGAAATAAAGGGAGAGCTCTTGGAGGCTCGGGGGATCTCCCTAGGCCGCAGTGGGCTCCTCCGCCCCTAGGGACTGATAGCCTGCGTCCCAATCAACTCTTACTCTCCCATACATAAATGACAGAATTAGTCACTATCGTAATAGATTCAACAGAGATAAAGATATATGTTTTGCTCTGTGGCTTGGGCTTTTAGGATTCGCTCGTACTAATGATTGTCTGCATTTCTTGTTATTAACTTTTGAAGATGCCATTGCCCTAATAGTTGCTTATGGGATCTGGGGCACTCGGGTAGTCTATGTTACACAAGAACGTTGTGATTTGGAAAGTGTGACTCGGGTTCCTGAAGTATAGCCGCCTGCAGCAATATTATAGTCAACGTTCGTAGGCGGCCGGGCCGGCCTGCAGATAGCCTGCAGATGTACGGTCCAGCCAGGCCAGGCTTTTAGGAAGCCTGCGGGCTTCATGGATGCCTAGAGGCGCCGGCAGGCCCTCGGTACATGCCATCTGACTAGTAAATATTTTGTCTATAGGGAGCAGACATCCCCAGATGCCCGCAAACATCTAAAGACATCTAAAAATACCTACGGATATCTAAAGATGCTCGCAGATATCTAAAAAAAAATCTTCGGTTATCAAGAAATCAGTTACGATTAACAAAGAAGTCATAGGCTCTAACAGAGTTATTACCTTCCCTCTACTACCGTAATAAAACCGCCGTATATTTGAGAAGAATGGCAACTTAAATTTATTCCGAAAACTATATCAAATACCGTAAGAACTCGAATAATTGGACCCGAGGTTAAGACGTCCGAAATTCCCTCTCTTGGATAGGAAGGCAAGCGCACAGTGAAAACTGACCCTCGGCCCAAACTGAAGACAAAATAAAAAGACAAAATCACTAGTTACCAGCAAAGGCAACTCCAACCTCCTAGCGTGAGGTTCAATCATTTCAGTAAATACTGTACCTTCACCCCCATGGAATCTACAAAACTTAGGCCTCCATGGTGCTACAAGTACACTCAACCCCCGCTACCGCCGACGGCTAGATTCTACCAATTTCGTATGAGCGTATCAGGGACATCAGGTCAGGTTTTAGTGCAGGGGAATTTGGAACTCACAGAAATTCATATGGTGTAGCAAGGTATCCGGATTATCGAGATCCCGGGATAGTGGAGGTGAGTGTAGCATAAGCAAAATTGTTTTCTGTGATCTCATAGGGTAGCTTTAGCAGTCAGGGGGCGTTTGAGCGCCTACTAAAAGCTCAATTTATAGATAGCTTAGCGTGCAGAATTTTCTGCATAATATTATTATAAGCCTCTTTTCTCTTTCCTTAGTTAGACAAGCTTAATCACACACTCTCTCTCTATGACCTTGATTATAGAGCTGAAAAAAAATACAAAAAATTAGGCCTCACTTGGGTCTATTTTAAATAATTTTTCTATGATATTTACAATTTTTTTTTGATGTATGATAGTGTGAAGGCATTCAGAGTGCTGAATAATGATTATTTCTGTTGCAGCAGCATTGCCGTGAAAGAGAAGAAGAAGAAGGACGGTGAGAAGCAGAAACAGCTTCAACAACAGTAGGAAAAAAAAGAGAGAAGTACCTGAACATTGAGGTGATCAGCTGCCATTTGGGGCAATTCTCACCAAAATCCCCCCTCTTAATCGCTGTTTTACCTCTCAAATATCACAGAACTATTCCTAAACTATGCCTAAACTATCTCTAAATTATTTCTGAATTATCGCTTTTTTTCTTCTAAAGATTCAGGTATTATACTTATTGCCTGGTACAAGTAGCAAGAAAGATTATACAAATAATCTTTATACTATGAAAGTTCTATGGGGGTTCTCGCTTCACCATATACTTGCTACCATGCAGGCTGCTGCATCTCTGGGCTTCAATTCTACTGTACACCAAAACTGTATCCTCAGACTAATTGGTCTATCAACCTCTTTAGATTCTGGGCAACTAGCCCTGCCAACCGTCAGCTTTAGCGAAGACTATACAACATGTAGCAGAATATTCTCAACATGTTAAAAAAAAACCAAATGAGTATGTTGTTTATCATCAATGCCCAAATTTCAATATCCTAGGCAAAATTCTCTCACAATCCAAATGATAGCTAAAATCCAACTGGTAAGATAACTTTGAGAAGTGAAATGAGCCTCAATTGAAGTGCATTACCACAAATATTGTTATGATCAATGATAAGTAAGTAATTTTTGATCTTCTATTAAATTAGTTAAGTGAGATTTGTGTAACGGGGCACCCTATGAAAAGATGGATTCCAAGGTTGCGACTGTACTGAAGACTCAAAGTCAAAGTAAAGATAAAGATAAATTCAATAAAAGAATCAAACAGTAAAACTTAATATCGTTAAGCCTGAAAGCTTCACTCAATTTCAAGTTCTCGAGGATCGATGGTTATCAGGGTAGAGTGTTGTTCACGTTATAGTTTAAGTAGAATAGTTTATAAGCCAACAACACTCATCACTACCCTGACCTCTCGTGAGCACTCTTCCCAGCTTAGGGTTATCCTGACATACTTCTCTGTCCGATTTAACATTTGGAGTTGTCGGATAGCTCGGACATGGTTAAGTCCGCAAATCGGAAGCGGTTCCTGTAATGTATCTCCAATACAACCATATGAGAGAAAACCTCTTCCGATCGTTACCCTGTAAGTGGCAAACTACAGACAACTTCACAGCCTTTATGTCAATAAGACTCTCTGGCCCATCAGCATTATCGTCTTTCATGCAAGCTTCATAGTCACTGCTTCTACTGATACAATATACAATTCTTAGTTGACTACTCAGTTCTCCTGGTGAGATGCATAGTTGCATTATCCTCCTCGGGGGCTACCCAGAGCCAATATAACGCTGGCTACCTCTACCGTGATTAGACATATGCCTCTAGAGTCCAATAACGTCCCCACAGATAAACTACTTTGCTCAGGGTGGACTTCCGAGATTTACCGGACTGGATTTTGAAAGCAATCTAAATTTCTTTCTAAACCTTCCCGGTAGACCTTCCGGTGGCTCTCTTACTACCCTTAAGCATGTAAGAGCCCGCCTAGACTCTTCAGATGTCTAATGGAGCCCAAGTAGGTGACCTCCATCGGGGCGGTCACCCGCACATCTCCTATATATCCTGTGAACAGCATCTGGTCGGAGAGACGACTGCGACGTTTTTAGTGTTATGAGCCTATCTCCAATTCCTAGATTTAGTATGGAGATTCTCAACTACATACGCAATTTGCCTCTGCGCACCGCTCATGCATCATTGCCAGAGGGTCGTGTTGGACACTCATTCCAAGTCTGGGGCCGGGCTTGCATCCCCCTTTAACCATATCAAGGCCCGGTATACTTTTAGTTACCAGCCGCACCAGTAACATCTAATCCCGGGCATACCAGTAGTAATTCTAACATACTCCAGTATGGTTTCTCAGACGAAGGTAGGGTAATCGGGTCTCAAGGTAGGGTAACTGGGACCCCTTAGGTAGGGTAACAAGATTCTGAAGGTAGGGTAACTTTACCCTGTCATACCAGCAATTTTTACTGAAGTCCACGTAACACCTTATAAAGTGTCTGCAGAAGTTCGTGTAACCCTTCTATTGTTTCCTTGAGTTCTGAGGAGTAATCCCTCCGAAAGGTTACCCTGTCTAACTATGTACCTTTCGCTACCTTTGGTTACCACACTTATCACTGAGGGTAACTATTGCCATAGCTCGCCGGTAGACTGTTATACTAACACTTAGTCTACCATGGTATACTAAGTATACCAGACCGGACTTACTATGGTTATCTCTTGGTATACCATTTGGGCTTGTAAGATGGTCAACTGTAGCTACCTGTCCTAGGGTCGTTACAATTTGTTTCTAGACAGATATATAGTTTACCATAGTACTGTGCTTCGCTTGTGGCTTTTTTAGCCACCACAATAGAAAACCTAAATGTCTTGTGAGAAATCTCTCATATCTAAGTCAATATAGTACTCTGTATTGAGACCACACTAACAGTAAACTATAATTATACACTGCGTTCTATGGCTAATTAAATTTGGAAATAATAGATCAACCCTCAGTTTTAAAGAAACTCAAACTGGTAATCCTCAATTAGCGCTCTTTTTCGCAGACTATTGTGTCAGATCACATTTGGCACAGCATGGCAGGCATGCAGGAGTGCTTCAAATCAACTAGTACTTCTGCCCTTCTGACGACTGATACATGTAACTGGTACGGGTTACTGGTTGGTTTCGAGTATCGTTTGATACTTAGTATGTTTTATGTTTGGTTTCGAGTATCGTTTGATACTCAGTATATTTTATTTATTGTGTCAAGGTATTGTTTGATACTTGATATGTTTTATGTAACGTTTCAAGGCTGCCGTTTTGGGAGTCCTTATGGTTATTGTTTACAAGGCTCCGGTTAGCCTAACAAGTGTATTTAAGACTTGCTATTCTCTAAACTTAGAGAGAGCAGACTTCGACAGACAGAGTTTTCAATATACATGGTTGAACAGTTACTTCTTCAGTTCGCTTCGAGAATCCAGCAAGACCCAAACATACTTAGCTATTAGGAACTACTTGGTAGTTGCGATATAGTAAGAAGTTTGTTACAACAACTTAGTCTAAGCCTCCGGTACTTAGTCTCGTTATATATTGCGCTTTGGTATAGAGATAGTATTGTTACCCTATCGATTCCCGCCACCACCCAGGAGGCGGTTACAATACAGATACCACAAACCTGCCTTCTCTGAGAGAAATAGGAGCCACAAATATAATACAGATAACATCTTAGGGCAGAAGGGATGTGTATTTGAAAACTGCACCTTAGTCTCCAGAAGGAAAAAGTGAATACAAGTTATTAAGCTTAGATGATGGCTGGTGGAAACATATACCCCCTAAGCAGCATCAGCAGTGTTGCAAGAATTTAGTCAACACCTTCCATTAACTCCAACCATCAAGGCCTTTTTGCATACTTTTCTTCTAAAAGAGCATAAGAAATATATACTACCCACAACACTATTTTCAATAAGGTTCATGGTACTAATGGAAAATGGAACTCAGTGGACATGGCATTCATAATTTGAAGGTCACACTTGCTGGTCATTAATGCAAACACCAACAACCATAAAAATTTAGAGGGTATGTGTCATGACTGGTGTGCGATCATGGCATTGAGAGAGTTTGAGGGGTGTGGCCCTGGCTTTTTAGAAACTGGAGTTAGGATTGACTGCCCTTCAGGCTCCATTATTTTCATACACTCATACACTATTGAACAATATCTTAGCTTATATGCCAGAAACCAATATAGTGTAGTTCACTTTTAAGTTATGCACCAAACTGTACATGATACTACCTTCACAGAGGTGGCTGAGGAGCTGTTGTGGGAGTTTGGGAAGATGCCGCTTTGGTGGCAGAATTCATGCAAGAATCTGACTAGGACTTGGAATGGGTAGCATTTGTTTACTTTAGTTTTTTATTTTTGTAATTGTGAACACTACGGTGATTAAAAATAAAAACCTCCTTTAGCTACTTATCATGATCTCAGGTGGTTAGCCATCAGCTTTAATCATAACAATAAAGGCTACTCTGCAACTTATAGCACCCAACTTTGCAATTAAGAACCCTTTACCCATAGGCGACCACCTTGCAACTTGAAATAGTATCATAGTGAGAGTCAACGAGGGCTTGATGGTTGAAGGGGTATGGGCAAGGAAATGGCAAAACAATGAAAGAAGCAAAGAAATTGTGAAATGGCGAAACGCCGAAATGGGGAAACAGGGAAAAAGGGAAAAAGGAAACTGGGAAACTGAGAAACGGGGAAATAGGGAAACGGAAAGCGGAAAACGGGGACACGGCGAACCGCAAAACGGTAAAATGGTGGATAAGCAAACCGGCAAAACGCCAAAACTGCGGGCAGAGAAACGGCGAAACTGATGAAGGTGTCACGATCGAGTACTGGTGTTGATTGGAGGAAAGGTCGAGGTGTTTATATTTATGGAGGTCATAGCTAAAGATCTCTTAAGTGGTGAAACTCTGCTCGGACATGTATAGCCCATATCCTCCCTCGTGCTCTATACATCCATTCATGCCCTAGTATGCCCGCTCGTTCACACTTCTGTGCTCCTCCAGACCATTGTGCTCCCTATTACTTACGCTCCTTGGTGCCGCTAATACAACGTTCTACTCAGTGGTCGGGGACGACGTCCCAACGGCCTTATTCCGTGCTGGGAGTTTCAGATGTTGCAGCCGGTAGTAGCGCGATTACAGCCATATAGTTATTGCGAGTAGCACACGAGGGCGGTGTTCAGCCGCGCTTATCCTGTTTGTCAGGATTGACGTCATCCCGTTCGAGTAGTATTTTTACCACTCCCTCGTGCCCATTCCTAGTAGCACATAAGAGTGGTGTCTGACCGGTGGTCTGTCAGGGTCGACGCCGCCCCGCCCGAGCAGTATTTTCACTACTCCCTGGTGCCCATCCTCAGCAGCGCACAGAATCACACGTTATCACTCGAAATACTGCAGATATCTGCAGTCCGGCTAGACCCGGTCAGATAGGCCCTTAAAGCGGGATTATGGCCCACAGTCTATTCCCGCGGGCCACAAAAAATGCCCAGTCCGGCTGCTTGCGAACGCTAGTTGTAGTTGCTCTAGTCGAGCAAGTTAGGAAATAGTAAAATCCTGTGGCTAGCTAATTTACGTCCGTAAGTCATACATTTGCAGCGCTGTACATCAAACGCCCCTAAAAACTACTGTCTCCGGCAGTCTAGAGATAAAAGGCTTACAATACCAATGCTTTGGTATGTACTGTACAAGGCCCAGGTTGGCAATCGATGTTGGTGTGATAGTATTAAATGCCCCCCGAATTGCCGGAATTTTAAGCCTTTTCTTATTGGGAGGCATGTTTGCCCTATATTCAGTGGCAGTTATTCACAGAAAACTTAGAATGAAGGGACAAAACTGGGGAATGTGGCTAAAAGGCTTTCTATAGGAGCTAAGGCTGGACTGAAATCCCACTTGTAGCCTATCGGTACAGAGGGGATGGCTTTTAAGGGACTGGCTTGGTCCAAGGCAGTTCACAATTGACAAGTTTCCAAGTTTTATGGTAGGTAAAATACTCTTTCTTTTCTTTTCTTTTCAATAAATTTCGAAAGAGTTTTCTCAATACCAGATGTTGTGAGTTGTGTTAGGTACATGATCTAGACACAACTACTTCTCATGGTGGCACACTACTTTAGTTATCCATCGTTCGTAAACCTGTTTAACATGGGCACCCTACATAAATGGATGCTTCGCCATCCTAAAGAGTTGGGAATCTGGTTACTAGCCCAGTAACTCTCCCTTGGATTGTGGAATGCTCCTAAACTTTTTAATAGAGATAGTAGATAAAATCCCAAGATCCATATTCCCGAGTAGAAGGCGTATCCGCAAATTAGACTCCGAGATTCTTACCCGGGTCATTCATTCCATTCGTTTGACCAGATTTTAGAATAGAGATAGGCAGAGGAGAAATCATGAAACATCATTCATCCCATCCCCCGCCTTTCCTGTGGGAAATGCCCAATCATTGCCTCCATTTTTCAACGCCTCAATTTTCAGCAGCCCCCCCGCCGTCTGGCACCCCAGCTGCCCCTTGGCATGGCCTACAGCCCCCCTCTACCGTGCCCACAAAAAGCACGGTCTCGCCCTACGGGGCCCGCCGTCCGAGCCCAAGACAACCGTTCTGGGATTTCGGTGTCCTATATAAACTAGTAGAGACGGTCCGGCCCGTCCCGGGCTCTTGGCAATCTGGTGCCGGGCCCCGTGGCGCCCCCAGGCTATTCGGAACTCTGTTTAGGGACTCTCATAGTTCACTTCTCCAAGCCAAGCACGGGCCGTGCCAGTGTATGTCCCTACGAATCTTCCTCTTGGTCTTCTAATTTACCTCTTATTAGACTCACTACCCCTATAGCCCTAGATTAGGACAATATGGCTTCGGGGCTTACCTTCTCTATCTACGACTCGCTCCTTAGATGACCATACCTGCATAAGCCTATCTTGTCCTGTTTTGCCTTTCGACTCTCAGAGATAATAGCTAACAGATCATCCAGCACCTCAGGGCAAGCAGAATAATCAGCAGGTTAATGTCCCCACATTTAACTCCATCTGAAGTTAGCTGTAGTGCTTGCCACATATGGATAGAATCTTTCGATGAGCTGGGCAAACTGATAGTATTGTGGCAGTGCCAAGATGGTACTTGCTCTTCTTTCATTTTGCATGTACTGTACAGAACAGGTTTGGTGTTGCCTAGTCGTAGGCGAAACGACGGTGGCAGGTTATCAGCTACTTGTACGAGGGGGTTTGGAAGCGTTGGATAAGCATGTTTATAGAGGGGGGGGTTGTCCGTGGTTAAATGAATAGTGTGCTTTTGCTTTAATTTTTTCTTGCGTGATCGAGCAGAAAAGACCCATTCCAATATTACACAAAAAGGTCGGGAGGTGCCTATAGAAAGAGAAGGGACACTCGAGAAACTTGTGGTAAGCTTGTCTTCTAAGTAGTAGAGTGTGCATTAGCGGGCGGTAAGGATGATATTATACTTGAACAACAGTGTTCACCTCCGCCAATGATGGAGTCTAGCAACCCCAGTAATACTAAGGTAATATTACTGCCCAACGAGGTCGGAGTCTCTTAAACGCTTGTTTTCCAGTTCGTAAGAGCGATGCTATTTATCAGCGGGATATGGAAAGATGATGGCTTAAGCAACATCCTGTCCCGTTTTCGCTAACTTGAACTAAATTAGCTCTTTTATCTTTGCTTCTATGAGTAGAATATACCCTTGTTGATGGTATACTTTACAAGACATATCTTGAGAACTAGCTCTGGGCAGTCTGCCTTTCCGTTATCGCTTCTCGCTGTATTATACCTTGTGCTTGAATGCTGTTTGTTTCTTATCCATTCTGTCTCAACATTGTCTACAGAACTTTGAAGTAGATCCAAGTTATGCAAGAATTTTTTTCACTAGTCTATGATCCAAAACAGAACTACCAGAAGCTCGTAGATAAGGCCAACCACTGTGTCGCAACCCCTCCACAATTTCCCACCTCAAGATTAAACCAGATACCTCTGCAGCACACTACCGGTATTGGCTCAAAATCAGACCAGGCATTAATTTAAAACAAAGCAAGAGGTTTTCGACTCGGCGGCATTTTTGGGGCCCCAGTCGTTATATAGGGGTCATTGAAAAGCCCCCAACACATCGACTCTCGTGCAGTACGGTACCAATATCAAAATGACTTTCTCCTCCACCGGCCTTTGCCGGATGAGTATTACACGTGCGATTTCCGCCTAAATTCCCTTAAAACATTAACCTGCCGGACTCGTGAGGCTAGACTATAGAAAGTCGAATACAGCGCCCCGAGCGAGATCACTATAAATGATAGACTTTACCTGACACATTCTCCTGCTACGGGCATAGTACTAGCACAGTGCCAGGCAAGCAGGCGGTATCCGAACATTCAGCCCCAGTTGCGGTATTGGCCGCCCAGATGCGACCCAGATAACTAATCATATATTATATCCCTGTGTTTGGATATCGGTACCTTTCTTCACACTGGTGACATATATATACTCGGAGGGGTCATTAAAGAATGGAAAGGGGGGTATCCCTGTTCGGATCGCCGAGCAACAAGAACTCAAGAAAACTTGGAAAGAATAACAGGGATCAATTTTCTATAAACCAGTAGGAAAAAAAGAGCAACCACAAAACCGATAATGGTAAGTAAGTTAGAGGTTTGGGTGCGACTAGAAAGGATGTTTCTTTCTTAAGGAATCTAGTCCCTGGGTATGGCCGTGATAGTATTAGCACACTGCCTATCACTCCACGCAACAAGTGTTGTTTTAAGGCATCTTATACCACTGACTCTCTTTCCAGACATTTGATCGTCCGATTGCCTTGGGCCCTGATTCACCACGGCTAGTTTCCAATTTTTAATATACCCTCCGAGTACGTACTCGTAGTACAGTACCTGCATGAAGGTGTGCCGGTTACCCAGCCAGGACACATGACCACCCAAAAATCCATGCTCAGCACGTCCGATAGCTGAACCAAGCTTTTTTCTTTTTTTCTTTTTTTTTTTGCTAATCCTCTATTGCCGCTGTGCTACCATGGTATTCTTCCAAACATTCTTCCGGACACGGGTGTGGTCACACACCGTTAGAGGGTAGCGACAAACATTTACGGAGGTACAGTACAGCGCCTCGGTTTGGTTCCACGAGCGAAGTGCTAGCAGCGCAACTCTGCTCGTGGAACATAATACAAAACTTAGGAGCTCTACCTCCGTGTCTCCCTGTGGGATTTGGGTCCGTCTGGCACTACGAGTTCAATTGCGTCTGGACGTTGTGTGTGTGTGTGTGTGTGTGGTGTGTTAGATTTAGCCAGTGATACTACCGACTACCAGTACGGTACTCGGTACAAGTACGGGTATTATTAATAAGGCCACTATGATACCAAAAGGACTAAATAGAGAGATCGTAAAAAAACAGTTACTAGTAATCCATGTGAGAATTCCAGTTCTCGCTAATCTAACCCTAGCAAACAGCAAGAAGACCGCGCAGACATTGAGCCCACAGCGATATAAAATAGAATAACCTCGGAGCAATACAAAATAACTGAACTCTAAACCAAGGATGCTAGAGTTGCCTGTCCTAGTAGGGTCTATTACCATATATTTTTCCTTATTTGTCTTAACGGTGGGCTAAAAGTTAGTCTCCTTGGAGTGATCTCCCCTTTATCCAAAGAGGAGGATTCTAGGCATCTTAGCATCAGCTTCAATTATTCTAGCTCTTATGGCACCCGAGCGTCGACTTCCCCGTAAATTTAGTGTCGGCGGGGGTCGATTGCTGTTAGTCTAGCTGAAGCGCTAACGCATGGGCCATCTGGGGCTAAGTATGGGGGACTTTCAAGTCAAGGATATTAGTATCTGCAGGAAAGTGCGGTACGTCACGTCACGGCAGGAATTAGACTTGACAAGCCGTCAGTAGGTGTAAACGCCAAAATAAATCAACTTGCACGACGGCAGTATAAAGATTCGTAATATTTTAATCATAATAAATTATTATAATAGTCCAACCAACCCCCAACCCCCAACCCCCAAGGAAACAAAAATCCAATCATTATGAAGACTTAGGATGCACGTGCGCCCTAGGCGGGCGGCCGTACGCACTATTTTCGACATCTTGAGAGGCACCCGGAAAAACCTCCTTCATCTGCGACATCTGCCTCTCATTTGGAGGAATGCTCTCTCGAAATTGAGGCAGAGCAGAAGTACTCGATGCCTCCACACGCGTTTCCCTTTGTCTCTTGACATGCTGTCCCATAGTGTTAGCCCCCAGGCTCGGTAGAAAGTGAGAGCAAGCCCTACCTTATACTTGATAACTTCATTCCCGAATTCGTCTTCAGTCCGCTCAACCTCGAGAGTAAACCCGATCTTGGGCCATATTTTCGCGAACCCAAACCAATATATGAATCCTGCCGCAAGGACACAACAGCCTACGGTTGGGAAAACGAAATATGGAGTTGAATTGGTTAAAAGTGACTTTCCCCCAACCTCATTTGGCACGAACGGAGCGAAGAGCAAGAAGACGGAAGAAACGCAGAATATGAGTGTGCAAGGCCACCACGCATGATAGTCAGTTCGTTCTGCTGCCCAAGCTTCCGACTCTGAAGGCGAATACCGAAGATAAAGAAGCCCACATCCAATGAATACTGCGCCCACTCATCAGAACCTTGATAAGATAATGTAGGAGAAAGGGGGAAATACAAGACACCCAAGTCTGAGAATAAGTGAAAACCCAGATGAAGAAATCGTATGCGTCCTCAGAGCTGGGCCCCGACACAATAATCACTGAAAAAATCCAGTGAAGTAGCAAGGCTGCACCCGGGGTGCCAAAAGGCTTATCGCTAGCCCAGAAGCGAGGCCAGGGAAGCACACCTTCTTTTCCGAGCTCCTGCTTGACTGCATAAAGGAATCAGTATCCTAATAAAACATCGCCACCAAGGGCGCTTACCGCGGGAATTGGCAAATGTAACTGCAAGTACATTTCCAAAGGCTGATGCAGCAATGCACAATGGAATGACCACAGTGGCAAAAGCGTTTCCTCCAAAAACCTTTTTAAAATGTTAGTTTCGGGCACTCGAACTTTGATAGCGAACATCACTTACATCTAGGAAAAAATCAGCTGCAACGGTTACTCCTCCGTTCTGAATAACTCCCCTTGGAAGTGCCGCAAACTGTCGACAGCATCTATCAGTAAACAAGAGTAGCCAGTTAATACATATAGGAGGACAAACGTAGGAGATGTTGGCCAATATGTAAAGGGCCGCTACACCAAGCACAGCGATGGGGGCTGATTTCCGTAAAGTTTTCGCAGGCCGGCGGACCTCACCGAGAACCTAGAATCTATGGTTAATGCCTGCAGCCAACCTCCCCAGGTGGATATATTACGTAATTTGCGTTTTCCCAACCTCTATGTACTTGCTGGTTAGTCCATGACTTTCGGTGGTCGGGGTTGTGAACCAACATACCGATAACTAAAGTGCAAAAAAGTAACGAGTCATTAGCTTCCTATAGCTCGTATATAATGGCGATGGGTAATGTCGCGAGAGTTACCTGTAGTTTACCTACCAAATCGCAGAGTTAGCATGACCTAATCCCCTCGCAAAAGTCTCGAGTGGTAGCACTTACTGCCAATAATGCTGCCGCCCAACCCCCGGGCGTGTGAGATGCGTCATCTCTTTTCCACGCTCCATCACCATAAAAGTTTACACTTTGTGGGTTCTTATATCCCTTTCCCGCACCAGCCGCTATGCCTCCTATGATAACCAACACAAGGAGGGATATCTTCAACACAGCAAATGCGGTCATCAAGTACTTTCCCCCAAACTTTGGCCAGTACAAGTGTATCAGGCAGTTGAGGGTGATCACCCCGATGGCAAGCCCTTTTAAGAGCCCATCGGGTGGGGAATCAGGTAGCGTCGCATCAGGCTGGAGCTGAATATTGATAGAGTATCGGGCCGGATTAATAGCCCTCAAGAAGTGGGTCACACAAGAAATAGCATTTCCCGCCATGTTTCCAAGCAACACAAACTGTACCGCGTAAACACAAGTAGCAATGTACCTGGGTTTTCGGTAGATGCGCTCCAGCTATAGCAAGGCAGTGATGTTATGTTAGCTATGTATAAAGAGAAGCAGTCCGGATTTGGCACTAGTGGGGGCAATTAAAGAGGAGGTAATTACATAAACTTTCTCACCCCCTGAACGAGGTAAGGCCGTTCCTAGAAGCGCGGTCATTATCAGCACAAATATTACCGTATAATTTTATTCTACATAGTAGCTAATCCGCAAGTTACACACCAAGCTCAAGGAAAACATCCATTCTGCACATAGTCAGTCAGCCGAACCCAATGTTCTGCGATTACCGAGAAGTTACTCACCCACAATATGCAAGGAAGGCGCCGAAGCACCATAGCAGCAAAGTCCCCGCAGGCGTCCCAGTCGCCAGGAGGATTGTCGAGGGTGTACTGAAGATGCCAGTACCAATCATCTTATTGGCAATTACTGCTGTAAGGCATGTTAGAGGTTGGCTATGGGTGAGCCAGTTTTAGAGTTCTTACCAGCCGTTGACCAATAGCCCAGTTTGCGTTCTGCATCCTCGTAATTAGCTTTCGCCCCTAAAGCCCCATCACCAAAGCGGCATCGTGTCCATTGTATACGCACCTTCGGGAATTCTGAAGGTCTGGGTATCGTATACTGTAGAATCATCGGATTGGCCATTCGCAGCCCTAACAGTCGCGCCGACGGTGGGGAACTCTGTCTCATAATCTCCGAAAACTTGTCTGGGGGCAGCATAGCTAGACACATCATCGCCATCGGCAGAAGAAAGCTCCACGCTATCGTGATCTTTGGGCTCGAGGTGTCCGGACATATCTAGACAATGAGGGAGTCGGGCTCACGGACTATGCCAGTTGCAAGTGCCGGGAAAAGAAGTGAGAGAGGCGATGTCGGATAGCAATTGTCCTATTATCGTGCTGTGCTCGTACCGGAACTCCGCCGTCTCTGTGTGAGAAGATGTGAAGAGAAGTATTCTCTACTCCAGTAGGAGCATGAACGCAATCCACCAACAGGCCCTAGTCGGATTATATCGATTCCCCCGCCATGGCAATGCCGAGCCAGCACTAACACCCTGTATTTTTCACACAGGAGGTGGTTCTCTCTCGCTCCGCCTCAATCCGCCTTGTGCTCGAGTACAGTAGCGAGCAAACTATGTGTGACATTAAGCACTTCTATCCTTCTTTTCTTTTTCATCCCTCTCGGGGATGGACGAGGGGGGATGTGCTTCGAGAGGTTCCAGGGGGCACTAATTCCTAAGGCGGGGCCGATCCCGATACCGGGGCTTGTATTTTCGCACAAGAACGAGTGCTGCATTCGGGCACAAGTGCAGTATGACAGGAGCTGAATAGAACCACGGGCGGGAAAAACAAAGGAACAGAGGCAAAATAGAAAAGACATCTAAAATCTATTTGATTTTCAATTGCTATTACCATATCCCTTCGTCAATGGCTGTGCTGTGTCCAAAAGATCTCTTTAAGAAAATAACAAGACGTTCAGCGATTGGATCTGGAAAATATTCCTCCTTAACTTGGAATGGATTACGATAATTTCAAACTGTGATCTACTCTTCCCGATTTCTTGGTCGCCCGGACAGACCAATGGTCAGGCACCCCCAAAAGGGTGGTAAGCCTACTATCGGAAAAACCTAGGTTGTAGATTGGCTTGGCCGATGTCCTGATCGCTCAGTATTATAGCTTACCTCTCAAATGTCGACTCGAGTACCGGTACAGTAACACTACGGAGCGAGAATACGGTGACGCGAGAAGACCCATAGAATTATTGTAGGACAGGGATTATCTGTACTCGAGCATGCATTCTCATGAAACAGTTGGCTCGCTTGGCCGCGGAATATTGTGAGGCTTCTTGAGAGGCGATGAATTTTGTTGCTTTTTTGGTTGTTTTTGGCGTATATTTGGGGCAGGGCTGGTGCTGCAAATACCCGCACCGGCGATAGCCACCACCCCAGTGTCTTGCTTGTATATGCGAGTTCTGGAGCGCCGCAGGTGTTCAGTACTCGTACAAGCACAGTATGTCGTGCTACCATTGAGAAGGTTCAAATTTGACACCTTGCTTGCGTCTACCTATCATCACGGCTCTATCTCCGCTCCACAGAAGCAAAGGAACAAAAACCGAAAGCGGGGTTGCACGCCGTCACACACACCGAAAATCAAGCGAGCTTTAGCTGCAATGGAGGGGAGGACAAGGCGGTGTCCGCATGCCATACGGTACTGTGGTACCTTTTCTACTACGGTACCGTTATCTATTTCTTGGCCCGAGTCCAGATAGATGCACTGCTGACTGTTAGTCGCACATCTCACTAGTCACCCCTCCATCATCCACAAACCGGCACTGCACGAGCGCACTGGACAGGAGAGTCATGACAGCCAGTCCTGCCCCCTTCCTCTTCTCCCTTCGACTTCATCCTCTCTCACCTCTAATCACACACTCCCCGCTCCCCTAGTGAGGCGGGCTCCCACTCTTATCCCACACACTCTTCTGCTCCCTCGCTCCACTATTGCTTGTGAAAGTTTTCAAGCTCTCTTTCGCCCCCTTCTCGCTATTATTGTTTATGTCCATACTCGTCCTTGGTCGCTTGGTTACCCTCTTACCCTCCAGATACGAACAAGATCAGCCGAAAGGATATTGAATAAGGCAAGGTCCGTGCGGTCACCGAACACATGCAAGCTCCTCTCCTTACCACACAATCCTAGTCCCAGAACTAAACTCATCCTACGGTACCTTAGTCTACTAGTACAGAAACCTCACCGATCCTACATCCATCTACCAGACGGCGCTCTCCTATCATTGGAACCTTTTTGAAGAAGAAGAAAAAAAGAAAAAAAGGAAAGAAAATAGTCCATAATCTTCAGCAGGCCAACGAGGCCTCACTTCCCGCCTCTTCTTTCAACGATACCGGCTCAATCGGCTGGGAGCGATAAGGTACGCTGCTTATGGTACTGCCCCACATCATCGCAGATTCCATCTTATTTTTCTAGAACACGTTTTCACCTCTTTCTACAAACCCCCCCCCCCCCCCCAATTCCTCCCTCTTTTGATTCCCAACTTCCGGGTTCAACCCTAAGAAAATCTCCCGATGTCCCTTCTAGATTTCCAACCTCTAGTTAATTTTTAATTTTTTTTTGGTCTGGGGGAAAAATACAAAAACTGGAAAAAAAAGTACCCGAACCTATTAAATTCGATTCCACTGTTAACCATTGGTTGAAGGTTGTCAACGGATTTCGTCCCCTGTGTTAACTCCCAGCTGGCGAGAATACCAAGTGAGGTCTCACTATGTCAGTAGGATTCGGATTCAGCATCGGGGACATTCTCGCCTGTGGGAAGTTCTGTCATCAAATCTACAAAGCATGTTTTTCCGAGGCTCATGACGCTTCAGCGGCCTGGACAGCTCTAGGCAAGGAACTTGTCCTCCTAGGTGAAGCCCTACAAAACCTTTGCTCAGATGATGGAATCATACCGCAGGATCCCTTCTGCGGCCCAGAAAAGGAACAGCGAGCACTAGAAGCAGTCAGAGTAGTGGTCGGTGACTTTCGGGAGACGTTAAAGGACCTAAGAGCGTTTCTCCTAAGATATGATGATTTCCAAAAACCAGATGCTGGGAAGCAATATTGGCTGAAGATCAAGTTCAGCGTCAACTCTGGAGAAGTTGACAAGTTCAGGGCAAGGGTAGCTATGCATACTCGGGCAGTGCATCTACTGCTTAACCCATTAATATAGTGAGTATACATATGTTGTTCGGCGCAACGATACGTGATCCTATATAAAACTAACTCTCCCAGTCAATCTCAAAAAAACGTAGAGAACACGGTCACGAAGATCCAGACCCGGATCGACACTATTGACCAAGTCCTGCATGCTCTATTGGTTGTCGCTTCAGAACAGCTAACGACTACCTCATCTTCCCGTAACCCTAGAAGAATTGCCGACCGAGCTCATACAAGGCCCCAGAATGATCACCCTCAATACCTAATCACAGAACCGCCCTTGAGTTCTCTGGGTGGAGGACAGATGTTCAGAACAAACAGTTATCCCGCTAGGGTAGACCGATATGAGGATCCTATAGAGATAGGCCTTCGTCGGTCATCCACAGAGACTAACATGATGAACACACATTCTCCAACATCGCCGTATCCTCCAAGCGGTAGAAGGGGGCTCCCTGCGAATCGTGGTGGTGACGAAAGATGTGGTACCGGGTTTTCACCCACTTCAACCGGGGTTGATCCTTCGGGATACGGAATACAGCGACAAATGCCGTCTTCAGGCGCGACTGAACCCTCCGACAACCCAATAAGTAGGGCACTACGGCAATCAGCTATGAGCGAGAGGGCAGTGAAAAGGCCCATCGAGCATTGGATTACCGCTGCAATGCATTGGTACTTCAAGGTAATTACCCCATATGGGTCATCAACTATCATTCGCTTTACAAAAGTTAATCAATATTATGTACTTTGCCAGGCAGAGAAAGATCTTGAAGACCCCGACAACCCGGAAGTCTCATTAGAAGCATATCTAGGGCTCATGAAGAGTTCCTGGATCGTGGAGAACGTCATCAACGCCTGGAAGGCTGATGACGGTCTGCCTGGAGAGATAAGAAGAAACATAGAAACTCTCGTCGTTGTGAGTAATGTAGCTCGTGTATCATCATATCACATCTAACAATAGACAGTTAATTGTAGACCAATTCCGAAAAATTAAAAACAGGGAGATGCCCGACATCAGAAACATCGACCCACAAAATTACGAAATATGGCATAGAGATATCGTTGTCATTCTCATGGAGCCCGCCTCGCCGCTTTCTCGTGCCTCGTCAAGAAGGCCTTCACAAGCATCAAGTAGCAATACCCGCGCAACGACTCCGCCAGATTTCGATCTACTCGATGAAAATTTCTCTGAGTCTTCAGCCAGCCAGCCTTCCCCTTGCCTTCTTAGCAGTAGTAGGGCTTCAAGTCTGCGGTCATCTGAGAACGGACAGAGCTTGCCAAATCCAGCCGAGCCCACACACACCAACCGTCGCTCCTCAAGCGTCTCAACCACATCCACTGGGTCTTCTGGCCTAGGGGGGAGTTTCACTTCGACCTTCCCAACTCCAACCTCCCCTGCACAAGCCCCAAGGAAATCGGCAGTAAAGAGGAGGCCAGTCCCCGCCTCGCCTTCCTTCCACCCCACCACTCCACCCCAGCCCCCAGACGACGACCCGGAGAGTGGTGAAGGACTCGATGAGCGCACCATTCTTAATACGACGTAAGTAATTTCCACCCTCCATGCGCTAGGCAAGATCTAATATGTGAATTGACCCAGCGAAATTATGTGGGCTTCACAAGTTTCCGGTCCTTTCCAAAGGGGCACCGTCAAAATATTTTGGCACCAGCCCACGAAGTTTTTCCGGATATACACCAAATATAGTCCCCGCCGTGCTCATTCGCAAGAGGGTAGGTTTATCAACCCCTTACTACAATGCACAGCTAAACCGTAGAGCAGTATCCATAAGGGACACTGAAATGATCCCGGAATACGCCTATGAGGATGAACCTACCATCTACTTACGGCGAGCCGCTAGACTGTCGGGTCTTAAAAATGGCCTTAAAAATGGCCCAAAAAATGGCTCCCTAACTACAAACTCCGTCGTAGGAGGCGACACTACCCGCATAGGCCATGTGTACAAATTCGACACACCAGAGTGTGAGACTCCTATATCTACGTCCCTTATAGCTTCAAGCGCCCTCGGCTAATAGTGGTATCTAGCCATGTTTAACTTTCAGAAAGCACTCACAAGCGAGCACGTTCACCAAGATCTGTAAGTCTTTTCACCTCTTACCCTTGGTTTTGGAACCAGTTCTAACAAAAATATGATCTCAGGGCGAAGTGCGTTGCTTCGGTAAAGTTCAAGCGGAGCTCGGGGGGTGGTACCCACTCCTATTACAACCCCCGCCTCCAACTCTGGCACGAAAACCCACCAGCCGACGCACTTTTCACAGATGTAGCCTCCGGCATGACCGGAGTCTCCCAAGCCACTCGTGCAAAGCTCATTCTCCCATGTTCCCGTTTGATGATATATTTCGGGGGCTCAGGCTCTTTCCTTACTTGCTTTTGTTCGTAACCCCTGCTATACACCGCTTTCCGATGGAGCCCCACTAACATTTAAAAATAGTAACCGACGACATCACACTCACAAAAGATGGCGACTATAAGTTGGTGATGGAGCCAACAAAATACGGGGGTAATCCGTGGAAATCGCCCAAAACTGTCAAGGCAGCCATCCGTGGCAGCGAACGCTGCAGAGGCGGGTTTAGGCTCGACAAGGACAAGATCTCACCTGACGATGAATGCGACTTCGAAGGCTTTTCCTATATTCACATCAACTTTAAGGAAGCCAAATGTAAGCTATTTCGGGATGAACTGTTCAATCCACATGCTGATCGTACTACTTTAGATTTGAACAGGTTTGAAAAACTCTGGAACGGCATGATGACTAAGAGGCGTGAGGAGCGAGTGCGAATTCGTGAGTTAAAGGACCAACTCCAAGAGGCGACCCTGGTCCCGCTCGCACTCAATTGACTGCCTCATACAATTTCTTCTAACTTATTCTTGATGTATACCCTTTTTATTATTCAATTTTTTGTATCTAGAGCAAAACGGCGCAGGTGCACGGCGGGAAACGGTCTGGACAGCAATTAATGTCATGGTAGATTTCTTTTGTTTTTCTTTTTCTTTTTCCCCATCAGGGTACGGTATTTTGAGTTGTAGTAATAGATTTGGCAACGTGGTCTACGCTGGGCCTTTCTTCATTACCGTATACAACCTCCTCAACAAGTGATTGAGTTGGCAAACAAGGGAGAAAAATAAAAATAAAATAAGTTGCCACACCGTGAGGACACAAAATGCCTTACCAGCAAAAAAGCAAATCCTAAGACACATAACAGCTGCAGGAACCATATCTCATCACCGGTTCACAAACAGAGCTGGAAAAAAGTAAATCCGGGCTTACCTCACGTCAGGTTGCCACTCAACGGGCTTACGGAATAATTTTCCTCCGACAATGGGGGAGGGGTGGGGAGGGGGGCGCGCGACATGAAGTTATTCCGAAGGACAGCTTATGCTATAATAGTTTTGTATATTTATTTAGTTATCCAGAAGGAAGAATGGGGGGGTACTATTCTGGGAGGGTAAGGTGGATTTAGTAGGAACTATGAGAGTGGGGAAAGTATTTATGGTAATCATAGTTATCTGAGTGATATCCACCAGTAATATAGCGATTACAGAAGGGGAGGGGGGGGGGGGTGGGTACTATGTTTAGTGAGGCGGAGAGAAGGGACCGAGAGTATTTTGGGTAACGAGCACGAGGAGTAAAATTTCCCAGAGATGGGGAGTGGTGGGAAAGGGGGGTGGCAAGACAAAAAAGATCACCGACCCAGATACTTGTAGGAAGTGTATTCTATTTTCTATCATAGTTCCTGACCACTCGTTTCCAATCAATCCTATTATATAGCCATGCTCAAGCTGACGGTACAGTAAGTAAGTTACCGGTAATGTGGCTACGGTACCGGTAACGGTAGAATGCGGTACAGTACTCATGCATCATCACTCGCTCTTTAAAACTCTATTTTAGCGAGATTACTCACTCACTCCACTCACTCACTCACTCACGCCTTGGTGGCTCAGTCGGCGGCTACGGTAGCTAGGGTTACCGTAGCTGCGGCAGCTTAACTTAGCGAACTGTCGTTCGGATCTGGGTATCTCCTCCGTGCAGGGATGGTTCTGGTTCTCCGTTTTTGGGTGGGAGCTCCGTAGTGGTAGCAGTAGTAGTAAATAGAAAGAAAGAAAGAAAGAAAGAAAGGGCCTGAGACCGACCGGATGGCGGGGAGGAGGAGGAGAAGGATTGCCTTGAAACTTTTGTTGAGTTTGTCGGTACGGTATGATAACTGTGGCTGTGGACACTTCCTTCCTTCCTTACCCTCGTACGATACCGAGGAAGAGGAAGGAGATCATCAAAGCGATACCCAATTCGGTGAGCTTAGCATCCTGTCATATCATAATTCTCATGCCTTGTTATTTGGATGGTGCCTAACTTTAATAATAATTAGATCTAAGGCAAATTGGTGGTTGAGCCGAGAATGAATTCTACCGTACCGTGATTTTTTTTCCCGGATAAGCAGGGAACAATTGACCCGAACTAACAGGGATGCATTCCGCTGGTTAACCTTAAGTAACTGTTCAACAACTTTCTTGCCAGCCGGACCCTGGTGCTGTAGCTACCGGTATCTGATTAGAATTCTTTTTTTGCTATGCGTGCTTCTCTTCATATGGCGGAGATCTACATACGCACTCATAATAGTTGGTCACGGGGTGGATAAGAGGAAGGCGGGACTTTTTCTTTTCTTTCTTTTTTTTTTGTTCTTTCCTCGGGTCAAGCAGTTACCGTAGGCTACAACAATCATCACTCCTCCTATCATACAACATCTATTTACTGATATCATTGAGGGTTCCTTTGTCGTTCGCCGCAATGCAATATACCGCAAAAACTGAGGAAATTGGCTCCCTCCGCCCCAGGATGGCTTAATTCCGAGGCAGTAAGGGACGGTATCCTATTGCTTCAGATTTTGGCGTAAAACAATGGATTATTGTTGGCTAGTGCCTTGTTGCTACGAATCAGCCAATAAGAAAACTCCTCCTGGAGCTGAGATTATCTCTCTAATTGGACTGGAATTAACATATCCTGGGACGGAGATAGCGAATACGTAGAACATATGATAGATGTGAAGTTAGTTGCCAAGAAAATTCAAACTCGGAATAGCATCATCATAAACTAACTTATGGGAAAACCCGGTTTCATGTTTTTGTATTTTGTTTCTTTTTTCTCGGTCTTTTCTTTTCTTCTTTCGGAATCTTTCCTTCCTTCCTTCCTTTTTTTATTTTTGTAAAAGGTCCCATGATTACTTTTCTTTTTTTTTCTGTTAGTTAGTTACCGGTAGTTATTCGAGTAGAACTCGTAACAGTAG